>VFQQ010002228.1_pt1 | contig 22829 bp, 14 predicted proteins | sample 3512341 | NCBI WGS metagenome assembly VFQQ01 (sample SAMN10412373, study PRJNA504923) | tailings metagenome | isolation source: Relicate 2 Philex TSF1 revegetated site | place: Philippines: Tuba, Benguet | collected 2017-08-29 | reverse complement strand
AGGTGGCGCGGATGTCGCGCAGGAACAGCCAGACCACCAGCACGGCGAGCAAGGCGCCTTCGTAGAGCAGCGTCATCGAGGCGTCGAACTCCTCTTTCACCGGCGTGACGAAGTCGAACGATTCGGTGATCTTCAGGTCCGGCCGCGCCGTCTGCAGGTCCTTGAGGCGCGCGCGCACGCCGTTGCCCACCTCGATCTCGCTCGCGCCGCGGCTGCGCGCGACCTCGAAGCCCACCACCGGCTTGCCGTCCAGGAAGGCGGCGGCGGTCGGCTCGGCGATGGTGTCGCGCACTTCGGCGATCTGATCCAGGCGGATCCGGCGGCCGTCGCTGAGCGAGATTTCCATCTTCGACAGCGCCTCGGCCGAGGCCAGTTGCGACAGGGTCCGCAGCGGCTGCTGGCTGCCGCCCAGATCCACCCGGCCGCCCGCGCTTTCGATTTGCACCCGCGCCAGCTGGCGCGAGACATCGGTGGCCGTGGTGCCCAGCGATTGCAGCTTGAGCGGGTCGAGCAGCACCTGCACTTCGCGATCCACGCCGCCGACGCGGCTGACGGCGCCCACGCCGGTCACCGACAGCAGCTGCTTGGACACGTCGTTGTCCACGAACCAGGACAGGGCCTCGGCATCCATCTTGTCCGAGGACACGGTGTAGGCCAGCACGGCGCCGCCGGCCAGCTCCACCTTGTTGACGATCGGGTCGCGCAGGTCGGTGGGCAGCTCGCTGCGCACCTTGGCCACCGCCGAGCGCACGTCGTCGAGCGCTTCCTGGGTGTTCTTCTCGATGCGGAACTCGACCGTGAGCGAGACCGTGCCGTCCTGCACCTTGGTGTAGATGTGCTTGAGGCCCTGCAGCGAGGCCAGGCTGTTCTCGATGATGCGTGCGACGTCGTTCTCGAGCTGGTTGGGCGAGGCGCCCGGCAGGGCCGCCACCACGGTGATGGTGGGCAGGTCGAGGTCCGGGAAGTTCTGCACCTTCATCTGCTTGAAGGAGAACAGGCCCGCCAGCGTGAGCATGACGAACAGCATCGCCGCCGGAATGGGGTTCTTGATGGACCAGGCGGAAACGTTCATGGCCGTGACCTCACTGGACGACCTTGACGAGGTCACCCTCGTTGAGGAAACCGGCGCCCTGCACCGCCACCGCTTCCTCCGGCTTCAACCCTTCAAGCACCTCGACGCGCTCTTCCACCCGCCGCCCGGTCTGCACCTTGCGCTGGTTGGCCTTGCTCTGGTCGTCGACCACGAACACGTAGTTGCTGCCGTCGCGCACCACGATGGCCTGGCTGGGCACGGTGAGCGCCTCGCTCTGGCCGAGATCGAAATGGCCTCGGGCGAATGTGCCGGCCTTGAGTTCGGGGTGACGCGGCAGGTCGACGAAGACCAGGATGTTGCGCGTCTGCGGGTCGGCGCCGGGGGCGATGGCGCGCACCTGGCCCGCGATCTCCAGACCCGTGGCTGCCGTGACCTGCACCTTCTGGCCGATGCGGATGCGCCCGACCTCATTCGGCGTGACCTCGCCGCGCCATTCCATGCGGCTCTGGCGCACCATGCGGAACAGCTCCTGCCCGGCGCCCACCACCGCGCCCACGGTGGCGGTGCGCGCAGAGATCACGCCGTCGTCCGGGGCGAGCACGCGGGTGTTGCCCAGGCGCACCTCGGTCGCCCCGAAGGCGGCCTTGGCGGCTTCGAACTGCGCGCGCGCCACCTTCTCCTGCGTGAGGTACTGCGCCACCTGCGACTTCGAGAGTGCACCCGTGTCCTGGATCGAGCGCGCGCGGTCGGCATCGGCCTTGGCGTTCTCGAAGCTGGCTTCGGCCTGCATCAGGCTGGCCTGGCTCTGCAGGCTGTCGGCCTTGGTGGTTTCGCTGGCGAACACCGCCAGCACCTGGCCCTTGCGCACCACATCGCCCACGTTCACGTTCACCGAGGCCAGGCGCAGGCCGTTCACCTCGGCGCCCACGCTGGCTTCCTGCCAGGCGGTGATGTTGCCGTTGGCCTGCAGCCGGATCGGCAAGTTGCTGCGCGCCGGTTTGGCCAGGGTGACGGTGAGCGAGGGCCGGGGCGCGGCCTCGGCTGCGGGCTGTTCGGGCCCGGCCGGCTTGCGGATGACGAAGACAAGCACCACCACGAGGACCAGGGCCAGGGCGATGGCCAGCCACAGCCAGCGTTTGCGCGAGGAAGGAGGAACGGCGTTCATGATGGGTCTTTGAAAGCGTCGGGGTTGTTCACGGGATCGAAGCCGCCGCCCAGTGCGACGTAGAGCTGGATCCAGGCGTTGATGCGTTCCTGTTGCAGCGCCACCGCGCTGCTGTCGGCGGCGAGCTTGAGGCGGCGCGCCTCTTCCAGCTCGTTCAGGCTGGCCAGGCCGACGCGGTAGCGCGCCTCGGTGGCCTGGAACGACTGGCCGTAGCCATCCACCGCGGTCTGGGTGGAGGCCACGCGCTCGCGCAGGCTGGAAATCGACACCAGCGCCTGTTCCACCTCGGCCACCGCCTGGCGCAAGGTGCCTGCATACGCCACTGCCGCCGCTTCGTAGCGGGCCATGGCGCTGTCGGTGTTGGCGTGCAGCGCGCCACGTCCCAGCAGCGGCATGCTCAGCGTGATCGGGCCGGCCGACCAGGTGTTGAACGTGCCTTCCATGCCGCCGCCCGAGAAGCGGTTGCGCAGCACGCTGGCCGAGAGCGACAGGCTGGGCAGCAGCGCAGCGCGGGCGACGCCCACCTCTTCGCTCGCGGCCACCAGATCGCGCTGGGCGCGGTAGACGTCGGGCCGCTGGCGGATCACTTCGGCCGGCACGGCGTTGACCGAGAGCATGCGGTCCATGCGCTCCGAGCGCAGCAGCGCCTGCAGTTCCGGTGCGCCGGCCAGGCGCTGGCGCACCTCGGGCTCGGGCACGGCCGTGAGCGCGGTGAGCGACTTCACCTGGCGTTCGCAGGCCTCGTCCTGCTGGCGGAATCGCGCGGCGCCCTCGGCGGCGCTGGCGCGGGCGAGCGCGGCCACTGCCGGTGCCGTGAGCCCTGCGCGTTCGGAAACCACGTTGTTCTCGGAGGTGACCGCGCGGGAGTCGCGGTCGCGCGTGGCCACCGCGAGCTGTTCGCGGCACAGGCGCTGGCCGAAATACAGCTGAGCCAGTTCGGACGCCACGAGCACGCGCGCTTCATGCCAGCCGGCGCTGGCCGCGTCCTGCTGGGCTTGCGCGCTGCCGCGCCGTGCCTCGTTCTCGCCCCACAGGCCAACGGCCCAGGAGGCCTGGAGACCTGCGTTCAGGGTGGTGCCCAGCGGCGTGGCCGGATCGGTCAACCCGCGGCTGGCGTTGGCCACCGCGTTCAATTGCGGGCCGGTCTGCGCTTCAACGCCGAGGCGCGCTGCGCGGGCCGCGAAGACCTGCGCACGCGCCGACGCCACGGACGGGCTCTGCCGCTGTGCGCTGGCAATCCAGTCGGTGAGCACGGGGTCGTCGAAGGCGGCCCACCAGGCCGTGAGTTGTTGGGTGCTGCCCTGATGCGCCAGCGGGGGCGCATACCAGGTGGCCGGCAGCTCTACCGGCACGTCAGCGGGCGGTTTGGTCACGCTGCACGCGCTCAGCACGGCGGCGCTGGCCACCACGGCAAGCATTCGCTTCATGAACTGGAGTCCCTGTTCGGTTGTTATTCCGGGGATTGACTCTAGTCGATTTCCCCCGTCGAACATTTCAATACGTTTCAACGGCGCGGCGTTTTGTAACGCCCTCGCACATGTTGAAAGACAAGCTGTTTTTCAGTCGTCCTCGGCCGCCGCGAGGCCTGGAAACAGCACCTCGGTGAAGCCGAAGCGGCGGAAGTCGCGCACCCGCATCGGGTACAGCGTGCCCCAGAGGTGGTCGCACTCGTGTTGCACCACCCGCGCATGAAAGCCCTCAGCCTCGCGATCAATGGGCAGACCGTTGGTATCAAAGCCCTGGTACCGGATGCGCCGCCAGCGCGGCACCACACCCCGCATGCCCGGCACCGAAAGGCAGCCCTCCCAGTCCTCCTCTTCCTCATCGCCCATGGGCGTGATCACGGGATTGATGAGCACGGTGCGCGGCACCGGCGGCGCGTCCGGATAACGCGGATTGGGCAAGCCGCTGCCAAACAACACCACCTGCAGGTCGACCCCGATCTGCGGTGCCGCCAGACCTGCGCCGTTCGCGGCGGCCATGGTGTCCTGCAGGTCCACCACGAGCTGGTGCAGCTCGGGTGTGTTGAACGCGGTGACAGGCTGGGCGTGGCGCAGCAGGCGCGGATCGCCCATCTTGAGGATGGTGTGGATGCTCATTCAGGCAGGTGACGGGGTGGAAACCAGACGAGAGTGTGCCATCCCCCCGGCGCACCCCGTGCGAAAAGTCGCGGCAAATGCAAATGGCAATGCAAGCTATTGCTGCCCGACAGACGGTTGAATCCAGTTTTCCTTACAACCGAAGAGTTTTGACAACTGACCAAGAAAGTCTGCAATTTTTCTTCCAATACAGCTTTCCTCTCACCAAAGGGCCCCAGCATTGCTGCCATTTGGTATTCATTCAGCCCCTGGCGCGGGTCCCCACAAACGTTTTCTGCACCCTAAACTGCACCCGCAAACCGCCGTTCTTGATGCGACCACCGGGGTGCGGCAATAGCCAATCACCGGGGCAGTTGGACAGGTCAATTGAATGTCGCAAATGGAATTGCGGTTGCCAATGGCCTGTCTATTCAGCAATGGCCAATTGCTTATCTGGCTGCGCATTTTGCCTGGAGGACCATCCCATGAAGACGACCCCGAAATTCAATACCCCACAAACCGCACGCACGGGAATGACCGTGCTCGCCGCTGCCATCGTGATGGCACTGGCGGGTTGCTCCGGCAGTGGCCACCTCAATACCTCGGGCGGTGGCGGTGGCTCGACGCCCACCGGCCCTGGTGGCGGTGGCACCGTCACGAGCGCTGGCGACGGCAATCCGGTCAGCCAGGTGGTGCGTGAAACCGGCAACACCGTGTCCGACCTCGGCCAGACGGTCTCGACGCTGGGCGGCGTGGTGGAACAGGTGACCACGCCCGTGGTGGGCCGTGCCTCGGGCACCGCCCTGGGCGATGTGGTCGAGCACACGGGCGGCACCGTTGACGCGCTGGGCGCGGCGGTGTCCGATGGTCTTGGCCGACTGGGCAGTCTGGACAACCCGCTGGGTGTCACCGCCGCAGGCGTGGGCAACGCGGTGGATCAGGCAGGCCGCACGGTCTCCAGCGTGGGTGACGTCGTGACCGGCCTGGGCAGCAACCCGGCCACCTCGGGATTGCGCCCCGTCACCAGCGTGGCGGGCCAGGTCGTGGACCGCGTGGGTGAAACGGTGAGCCGCGTGGGCACCACCTGGGAAGCGCAGGCCGACACCGGCGCGCTCGGCCAGGCGCTCCAGGGCACGAGCCAGGCGGTGGAACGCGTGGTGGAAGCCGGCGTGAGCACGACCCAGGCCGTGGGCTCGGCCACTGGTCTGGGCGCGCCCCTGTCCAACGGCGTCATCGCTCCTATCGCCCAGGCGCTGGACCAGGCCGGCAACAGCCTGTCCGGCTCCAGCGGTTCCGTGCCCGGTGCACAAAGCCTGGGTGAAATCCTGGGCAACACCTCGGCCACGCTGACCGCAGTGGGCGGAGCGGTCAACGCCCCGGCCACCACGCCGCCCTCTTCCGTGTCGCCGGTCGAACAGGTCGGTCATTCGCTCAACACGCTGATCGTGCCGATCACCGCCGGCCTCACGCAGACGGTGGGCAACGTGGGCGATGCCACCGGCATCGGCAACCCGCTGGGCAACCTGCTGGTGGGCACCGGCTTGGCGGTGCAGCAACTCGGTGCCGGCGTGGCTGGCAATGGCTCCGCGCCACTGGCTGGCAGCGTGGGCGGCGTGGTTCAGCAAACCGGTGGCGTGGTGACCAACGTGGGCGTGGCAGTGGGTGGTGCGAGCGGTTCTGGTTCCCCGGCGCCTGCACCTTCCGCCGGCGCGCTCGCACCGGTGGTGAACGTGGTGCACAACGTGGCGGGTGGCGTGACCGGCGGCAGCGCCGGTGGCAGCACCGCGCCGCTGGGCAACACGCTGGGCGCCGTCACCAACACCGTCGGCGGCCTGCTCGGTTCGCTCGGCCGCTGAGCCTGAAGGAAACGGACGGGTTGTCGCATGTCGTCGCGGAAGGCCGGGCAGTGGTTCCTGGCAGGAATCACATGCTGGGCCGCGACGGGCGTGCTGGCACAGAACGCAGCGCCGCCCAGCGCACCGCTGGACACGCTGCCCCGTCCCGCCCTGCCCACCCAACCGGGCGGCGATGTGCAGGTGGAGGTGCAACGGCCCGCTGCCCCCGCCGACGCCCTGTTGCAGTCAAGGCTCACCCCGCGCAAGTTCGACATCGCGGGCGTGAAGTCGATACCGTTTGAAGAGGTCGCCGAGCTGTTCACGCCCCTGGTGGGCCAGAACGTGACGGTGAACGACCTCGTGGAACGCAGCCAGCGCGCCACCTCGCTCTACCAGAAGCGCGGTTACGCGCTGTCTTTCTTCTTCGTGCCGCAGCAGGACTTCAAGGACGGCGTGGTGCGCGTCGTTGCCGTCGAAGGCCACATACAGACCCTGCGCATTGAAGGTGCGGTGGGCGCGGCGGAAACGATGCTCCGCGACATGGTCGAGCCACTGCGCCACGAAGCACCGCTGCGCACCGCCACCTTCGAACACGTGATCGCGCTGCTGGGTCGCCTGCCCGGCGTGGGCATCCAGGCGCAGGTGCAGCCCCCCACCAACACCGACGGCGCCAGCACCATGGTGCTCCAGGTGCGCCGCAAGAATTACGACGTCGCCGCCGGCCTGGAAGCACGCAAGCCGACACCGCGTGCCGTGGTCACCGCCGTCGTGAACGACCCGATCCTGCCCGGCAGCCAGCTGGGCGTGTCCACGCTGCTGTCGACGGCAGACCACGACAGCTTCAACGCCCTGCACTACGAACAGTTCGTGGGCAGCAAGGGCTGGTCGGTCAAGGGTTCTGTCTCGCAATACCGGGGTGATCCGAACGAGCAACTGGGCGTGACGAGCCCGCTGGATCGCCGCACCGAGGTGGACCGCGCAGAACTCACGGCCACGCTGCCGCTGCGCCTGTCGCGCACCATGAGTTCGGTGGTGAGCACCGGGTTCTACGGGGTGGACACGCGGGATCGCCTGACCAACCCCGACAACGGCGCGTGGCTGACCGACGAGTCCCGCGTGCGTGCGCTGTTCGTCCAATGGGCCTACAGCGAGCAGCAGGCCGACGACAGCCAGCAGCTCAACCTCAAGCTCACGCATGGCATCAAGGGCCTGGGCGCCAATGCGGTCGTCACCAGCAACGTGCCGGGCCTCGGTGGCCCCTCGTCCGTCGAACTGGCTTTCGCCAAACTGCAGTTCGAAGCCAGCCGCAGCCATCGCTTCGCCAACCAGTTCGGCACCACCGCTTCGCTGGGCATGCAATACAGCCCTGACTCGCTGCCGAGCAGCGAAAAGGTGTCTTTCGGTGGCAGCCGTTTCGCCCGCGGCTACAGCCCCGGTGCGGGGGTCGGTGATTCGGGCTGGGGCGTGGGGCTGGAACTGAACCGGGCCTTTGCCTACGACAGCTTCTGGCTGCGCCAGTGGCAACCGTACCTGCTGCTGGAGAACGCCCGCGTGTACAACCGCTTCGGCACGCCAGCGCCCGAGCGCCTGCGTTCCCTGAGCCTGGGTCTGCGGTTGACGAACCACAAGCAGTACAGCCTGGATCTCGCCGTGTCGCGCCCGCTGGGTGACCGGACGCCGGACAACCCCGAGCGCCACTGGCGCGCGAGCCTTGCCCTGAGCTACCGCCTGGGCGATTGAGAACGGCGGCCTCAGCCGCCTTCGGACTCGCCTTCCAGCATCGCCAGCATGGCAGCCTCATCGAGCACCGGAACGCCCAGCGTCTGGGCTTTCTCCAGCTTGCTGCCGGCCTCGGCGCCGGCCACCACGTAGTCGGTCTTCTTGCTCACGGAGCCCGCCACCTTGGCGCCCGCGGCTTCCAGCAGCTCCTTGGCCTGTTCGCGGGACAGCGTCGGGAAGGTGCCGGTGAGCACGAAGGTCTTGCCGAGCAGGGGCTGTGGCGTGTTCTGTTCGCCTTCGTTCTCGCTCCAGGTGACGCCAGCCGCGCGCAGTTGCTCCACCACCTCAAGGTTGTGCGGCTGGTCGAAGAAGGTGCGGATGCTCTGCGCCACCACCGGCCCCACGTCGTTGACCTGCAGCAGCTCGTCCACACTCGCGGCAATGATGCGGTCCAGGTTGCCGAAGTGGCGCGACAGGTCCTTGGCCGTGGCCTCGCCCACGTGGCGGATGCCCAGGCCGAAGAGGAAACGCGGCAGGGTCGTCTGACGCGACTTGTCCAGTGCGGCGACGATGTTGTTGGCCGACTTCTCGGCCATGCGGTCCAGCCCGGCCAGCGCCGTCAGGCCGAGCTTGTAGAGGTCGGGCAGTGTCTTGATCAGGCCGCTGTCGACCAGCTGTTCGACCAGCTTGTCGCCCAGGCCCTCGATCTCGACCGCGCGGCGCTGCGCGAAGTGCAGGATGGCCTGCTTGCGCTGCGCGGCGCAGAACAGCCCGCCGGTGCAGCGGTGGTCGGCCTCGCCCTCTTCCCGCACCGCGTCGCTGCCGCACACCGGGCAGTGGCTCGGCATGGTGAAGGGTGGCGGGTCGCCCACGCGCTTGTCGGCCAGCACCGACACCACCTCGGGAATCACGTCGCCCGCGCGGCGCACGATCACGGTGTCTCCCACGCGCACGTCCTTGCGGCGCGCCTCCAGTTCGTTGTGCAGCGTGGCGTTGGTCACCGTCACGCCGCCCACGAACACCGGTGCGAGCTTGGCCACCGGCGTGAGCTTGCCGGTGCGGCCCACCTGCACGTCGATGGCCTGCACGGTGGTGAGCTGCTCCTGCGCCGGGTACTTGTGCGCCACGGCCCAGCGCGGCTCGCGCGTCACGAAGCCGATCTGCTTCTGCAGCGCCAGCGAATCGACCTTGTAGACAACACCATCGATGTCGAATGGCAGGGTGTCGCGCAGCTCGCCAATGCGGCGGTGGAAGGCCACGAGGTCGTCGGCACCGTGGCAGCGCGTGGTCTGCTCGGCCACCGGAAAGCCCCAGGCCTTCAGGCGCATGAGCCAGTCGAACTGGGTGGCCGGCGGCTGGGCGTCGCCCTGCACCTCGCCCCATGAATAGGCAAAGAAGCTCAGCGGGCGTTCGCTGGCGATGCGCGAGTCGAGCTGCCGCACGGCGCCTGCCGCGGCGTTGCGCGGGTTCACGAAGGTCTTTTCGCCCTTGGCACCGCCCGCGATCTTCTCGCGCTGGCGTTCGTTGAGGGCCTCGAACCGGTCGCGGCGCATGTAGACCTCGCCGCGAACCTCCAGCACCTCGGGCACGTCGCCCGGCGCGTCGGCGCCAATGCGCAGCGGGATCTGGCCGATCGTGCGCACGTTGTGCGTCACGTCCTCACCGGTCTCGCCGTCGCCGCGCGTGGCCGCGCGCACCAGCACGCCGTGTTCGTAGCGCAGGCTCATGGCCAGGCCGTCGAACTTGAGTTCGGCCAGGTAGTCCACCGGTGGGTCTGCCTCGGCCAGGCCGAGTTCGCGCCGCACCCGCGCGTCAAAGGCCAGCGCGCCGGTGGCTTCGGTGTCGGTCTCGGTGCGGATGCTCAGCATCGGCACCGCGTGGTGCACCGGCTCCAGCCCCTTGAGGATGGCGCCGCCGACCCGCTGCGTGGGCGAATCGGGCGTCAGCAGTTCCGGGTGCTCGGCCTCGATGGCCTGCAGTTCCCGGAACAGCCGGTCGTATTCGGCGTCGGGGACTTCAGGGTCGTCCAGCGTGTAGTAGCGGTGCGCGTGGTGGTGCAGCTGCGCGCGCAGCTCGGCGGCTCGCTCGGCGGGGCCGGGCACCGCAGCGAAAAGATCAGGCGTCATGACAGTCAGGTCAAGAGAACAGGCGGCGTGCCTGCGGGGAGCCAGCCGACAGGTCGCGGCTGTCGAGCGCGTCGTACAGGCTTTCGAGGTCGGCACCGATGTTGTCCATCGTCTCGCTGGACAGCGGCTGGCCGCCGTCGTCGGTGACGATGCCTTCCATGGCCTCGGCGAGCGCCTGCGCGGCCTGGCGCATGCGCAGAAAGGGCTGTTCGCCGCGTGGCACGTGGGTGACCTCGAGCGACAGCGCGATCTCGCGCAGCGCGCTCTGCTCGGGGTCTTCGGCCATGGCGGCCTGGGAATCGAACACCAGGCTGAGGATGGGGGCCTGGCCGCTGTGGCTGCCGGAAAGCACCATGCGCCCGGGCAGTGCGCCGGCCACGAACCCGAGCTTGGCCGCGTGCTGGGCCACGTAACCGGGGCTCCAGGCGGTGCGCCGCGCGCGCAGCGTGAAGCCGAGCTGCGCGTCGTGCCCACTGGCGAAAGCGTCGAGTTCGCGCGCGCGGGCCACTTCGGCGCGCATGTCGGGGAAATCGGGCGAGGCGCCGACGGCGTCCGCGAACGCCTGCGCTTTCACCACGAACTCGGAGAACTCGATGTCGTTGAGCGGGCCCGAGCGATTGGCCAGTTGCACACCGGCCTGCAGCGCGCGGTAGCGCTGGCCTGCGCGGGGCGCTTCCCATTCGCCCGTGGTCTCGCTCTGGCCTTCCACGGCAAAAGGCTTGCTGCCCACGCGCCGGGTGCCCGGCAACGCGGCCAGCAGGGCATCGCCCGACACCTCGTGTTCGAGCAGCAGCGGGGCGATGGTGTCGATCAGCGCGTCCAGGCCCGGGCGCTTCTCGGGCGGCTGGCCCATGAGGGGGTTGATGCTCACCGAGACGGCGGCCGCGGCCACCGTTGCCACGTCGGGCTGCGGCATGGCGGGCGTGCCGCCATCCAGCACATCGTCGAGCACGGGCTCGATGCGTTCGATCTCGCGCTCGGCCAGGTCTGACTGCAGGTACGGCTGGGTTTCGTCAGCGCCCGCCTCGTCCCGAGGCTCGCCCCGCTCACGCGCGGTGCGCGGCGCGCTCTTGCGGGTGACCCAGGCGTTGTAGGCGACCACGCCCGCCAGAACGAGACCACCGATGATGGCCAGACCGATTTGCAATGTGCTCATGGTGTGCGGTGGGGTCGATCAGGTGGGTTCGAGCATACCGGCGGCCGACTCCATGTCCACCGCGACGATGCGGGAGACGCCCTGTTCCTGCATGGTCACGCCGATCAACTGTTCGGCCATTTCCATGGCGATCTTGTTGTGGCTGATGAACAGGAACTGGGTTTCCTTGGCCATGGCGGTCACCAGCTTGGCGTAGCGTTCGGTGTTCGCATCGTCCAGCGGCGCGTCCACCTCGTCCAGCAGGCAGAACGGCGCGGGGTTGAGCTGGAAGATGGCGAACACCAGCGCAATGGCCGTGAGGGCCTTTTCACCGCCCGAGAGCAGGTGGATGGTCTGGTTCTTCTTGCCCGGTGGCTGCGCCATCACCTGCACGCCGGCGTCCAGGATTTCCTCGCCGGTCATCACCAGCTTCGCATTGCCGCCGCCGAAGAGCTCGGGGAACATGCGGCCGAAGTGCGTGTTGACGGTCTCGAAGGTGCTGCCCAGCAGCTCGCGGGTCTCGTTGTCGATCTTCTTGATCGCGTCTTCGAGCGTGTTCATCGCCTCGACCAGGTCGGCCGACTGCGCATCGAGGAAGGTCTTGCGTTCGCGCGCGGCGGTGAGCTCGTCGAGCGCGGCCAGGTTGACGGCGCCCAGCGACTGGATCTCGCGGTGCAGGCGGTCGATCTCGCCCTGCATGCCGGGCAGGCGCACATTGCCTTCGGTGATGCTCTGCGCCACCGCAGCCAGATCGGCCTGCGCCTCGTCGAGCAACTGGCTGTACTGCTCCACGCCAAGGCGCGCGGCCTGTTCCTTGAGCTGGAAATCGGTGATGCGGTTGCGCAGCGGTTCGAGTTCGCGCTCCAGCTGCAGGCGGCGTTCGTCGCTGGCGCGCAGCTTGGCGGTGAGGTCGTCGTACTGGCTGCGCAGTGCACCCAGGGCCTGTTCGCGCTCCAGCTTCATGGCCAGCGCGTTCTGCAGGCCGGCCTGGGCGGCGGCGTCGTTCAAACGGCCCAGCTCGTCGGCGGCGCGTTGCTCTTCCTCTGCCAGCGACTTTTCCTGCGTGGCGGCGGTTTCCATCGAGCGCTGCAGCTCGTTCTGGCGCGCCTGCAGGCTGCGCAGGGCGAACACCGCTTCCTGTGCGGTGCGCTCCAGCGAACGCTGCTGCTCGCGCGCCTGGTTCAGCGCGCGTTCGGCTTCGATCACCTTGTCGTCGAACTGGGCATGGCGTTCCTGGCTGTCGGCCAGCTGCATGTCCAGTTCCTCGAAGCGCGCCTCGGCCGTGACGCGCCGTTCCTGCAGTTCTTCCAGCTGCGCATCCACCTCGGCCAGGTCGGCACCGATCTGCTCGCTGCGCGCGCGGGTCTGCTCGGCCAGCTGCGTCAGCCGCAGCGCTTCTACCTGCAGCTCGTGCGCGCGGCTGCGCGATTCGGCCGCCTCACGGCGTGCGCTCACCAGACGCTGGGACGCATCGGTGTAGGCCGCCTCGGCGCGGATCAGGGACGAGCGCGCCTGCTCGGCAATGAACACCTGGGCCTTGAGCTGCTTGTCGATGTTCTCGATTTCCTGCGCACGCGCCAGCAGGCCGGCCTGTTCGCTGTCGGGCGCGTAGAAGCTGACGCTGTGCGCGGTGACGGCATGGCCGCTGGCGACAAAGATCACCTCGCCGGGCTTGAGCTGCGAGCGCTGGGCCAGCGCCTCTTCCAGGCTGGGCGCCGTCAGGCACCCGTGCAGCCACTCGGCCAGCAAGGCCTGCTGGCCCGCGTCGTTCAGGCGCAGCCATTGCACCAGGGGCTTGAGGCCAGTGGCGCTGGCCAACGCGGCGGCTCCCGCCGGCGGGCTGTAGAAGGCCAGCTTGGCCGGTGGCGCGTCGTTGCCGAACGCGCGCACCATGTCGAGCCGGGACACCTCCAGGGCGCCCATGCGCTCGCGCAGCGCGCCCTCCAGCGCGTTTTCCCAGCCTGCCTCGATGTGGATGCGGCTCCACAGGCCCTGCAGGCCGTCCAGCCCGTGCTTCGCCAGCCAGGGCGCCAGTTTGCCGTCGGTCTTGACCTTGTCCTGCAGCGCCTTCAGCGCTTCCATGCGGGCCGACAGATCGGCCTGCTTCGCGGATTCACTGTTCACCGCCTGCTGCGCGGCGCGGCGCGCCTCGTCCAGCTGGGGCACGCTGTCCTGCAGCTCGTGCAGCACGGCGTCGTTCAGTTCGGCGGCTTCCTGCGCGCTGGCCAGCTGGGTCTGCGCGTTCTGCAACCGCGCCTCATCCGGCGCGGCCAGCGCGTTGCGGTCGGTCATCAGGCGTTCGCGGCGCTGGTTGAACGCGCGGCTCTGTTCCTCGACGTTGCGCTGCTCGGCGGCCAGCACCTGGATCTGCTGCTGCACCTGCGTCACGCTGGTGCGCTGTTCGTTGGCGCGCGCCTGGGCGGCCCGCAGGCTGTCTTCCAGCGCGGGCAGCGCACCCGACTGTTCCTCGCCCTGCGCGGCCAGCACGACGGACTGGTCCTCGGCCTGCACCATGGATTCGGCCAGCTGCTCCAGCTCGACCGCAGCGTCCTGGCTGCGCGTCGACCACGAGGCGATCTGCTCTTTCAACTGCACCAGGCGTTGCTCGACGCGCTGGCGGCCTTCGACCACGAAGCGGATTTCCGCCTCCAGCTTGCCGACCTCGGCGCTCGCCTCGTACAGCTTGCCCTGGGCCTGGTTGACCTGATCACCCGCCGCGTAGTGCGCCTGGCGGATCGTCTCCAGTTCGGACTCGATGCGGCGCAGATCGGCCGTGCGCGACTCCAAGTCGTTCACCGCCTGGGCGGCATCGGTCTTCACCTTGACCTGGTCGGACTCCGCCTCGCTGCGCTTGAGGAACCACAGCTGCTGCTGCTTGAGCGTGGCGCTGGCCTGCAGCTGGTTGTAGTGCGCGGCCACCTCGGCCTGCTTCTCCAGCTTTTCAAGGTTGGCGTTGAGTTCGCGCAGGATGTCTTCCACCCGCGTGAGGTTCTCGCGCGTGTCGGCCAGCCGGTGCGCGGTCTCGCGGCGGCGTTCCTTGTATTTGGAGACGCCGGCGGCTTCCTCGAGGAACAGGCGCAGCTCTTCGGGCTTGCTCTCGATGATCCGGCTGATGGTGCCCTGGCCGATGATGGCGTAGGCGCGCGGGCCCAGGCCGGTGCCCAGGAACACGTCCTGCACGTCGCGGCGGCGCACCGGCTGGTTGTTGATGTAGTAGCTGCTGGTGCCATCGCGCGTGAGCACGCGCTTGACGGCGATCTCGCCGAACTGGCCCCACTGGCCGCCGGCGCGGTGGTCGCTGTTGTCGAACACCAGCTCGACGCTGGAACGGCTGGCCTGCTTGCGCGTGGTGGTGCCGTTGAAGATCACGTCCTGCATGGATTCGCCACGCAGTTCCGAGGCCTTGGACTCGCCAAGCACCCAGCGGACCGCGTCCATGATGTTGGACTTGCCGCAACCATTGGGGCCGACCACGCCAACGAGCTGCCCCGGCAGCATGAAGTTGGTCGGCTCGGCGAAGGATTTGAAGCCCGAGAGCTTGATGGAATTGAGACGCACGGCGGTCCGATGACGGTCAGATGAAGCGAGCGCGATGGGGCGCAGGAGCGACCGGAAATCATAACTGGCGGGGTCGCCCCGCCCGGCGCCCACGTGATGGGGATCACGCCGACCCCGAAAATCCTGTCCATTCGGTCAAAAACACCGCCTGATGAATGACTTCAGCGGGGTTTTCAACGACAGAATGCGGCCCTTCGATCTATCCACCACCCCGTCGGCAATACGTTCGACCTAGACGCCCCCGTATCCGCATGAACTCCCCCGTTGCCACCGCTTTCGACCCGGCCCTGGTCGCCCTGTCGTTCCTCCTGGCCGTCATCGGCTCCTTCATTGCGCTCACCGCCGCCTCGCGCGCCAAGGCCGAGGGGCGCGTGGGCCTGTCCAGCGCCCTCACGGTTGGCGTGGCGCTCGGCGGCATCGGGGTCTGGTCCATGCACTTCATCGGCATGCTTGCCCTGCAGATGGACGTGGGCAGCAGCTATTCGATGACCGAAACCATGCTGTCGCTGGCCGTGGTCGTCGTGGCCGCCTCGCTCACCGTGGGCCACGCCGCCCGCCGCCCCGACAGCTTTCTGCGCCTGCTCGGCTGCGGTTTCGCGCTGGGCATGAGCGTCGTCGTCATGCATTACCTTGGCATGTTCGGCCTGAAGATTTACGGCTTCATCACCTGGGACTACGCCCTGGTGGCCCTGTCGATGGTGATCGCCGTGGTCGCGGCCACCGCGGCCCTCTGGCTCGCGCTCAACACGCCAACGGCCACGCGCCGCGTGCTGGCCTCGCTGGTGATGGGCGTGGCCGTCTGTGCCATGCACTACACCGGCATGGCCGCCGCCGAATTCATCTGCACCACCGACAGCCGCACCGCCATTCCCCAGGGCACCGGCTACATCAGCGCGTTTCGCCTGCCCACACTGGTGATCGTCACCACGGCGCTCATGACGCTGATGCTGTCGTTCGAACAGTTCATGCTGCACCTGCGCGCCAAGCCATCCCGCACGGCCGCGTCGCAAACCAGGTAAGACCGCGCTCGCGGCGCGGGAGCCGGTGGCGCCAAGCCCGATAATCTCGGGCCATGAACCCCCTGCTCTCACGCCTGCAGCCCTACCCCTTCGAGCGGCTGCGCAAGCTCTTTGCCGACGTCACCCCCAACCCCGACCTGCGCCCCATCAGCCTGGGCATTGGCGAACCGAAACACGCCGCGCCGGATTTCCTCAAGCAGGCGCTGGCCGCCTCGCTGGACACCGGCCTGAGCAGCTACCCGGCCACGGCGGGCACCCCCGCCCTGCGCGAAGCGTGCGCAGCCTGGGCCAACCAGCGTTACAGCGTGGCGCTGGATGCGACCACGCAGGTGCTGCCGGTCAATGGCTCGCGCGAGGCGCTGTTCGCGTTCACGCAGACGGTGATCGACCCGACGCGCCCCGGCGCCACCGTGGTCATGCCCAATCCGTTCTATCAGATCTACGAAGGCGCGGCCCTGCTGGCCGGCGCCGAGCCGCACTATGTGGCGAGCGACCCGGCGCGCAATTTCGCCGCCGACTGGGGCAGCGTGCCCGAGGCCGTGTGGGCGCGCACGCAGCTGCTGTTCGTCTGTTCGCCGGGCAACCCCGCCGGTGCCGTGATGCCGCTGGACGAATGGCAGCGCCTGTTCGAGCTGAGCGACCGCCATGGCTTCGTGATCGCCTCCGACGAGTGCTACAGCGAGATCTATTTCCGCGACGATGCCCCGCTGGGCGGGCTGGAAGCCGCCACCAGGCTGGGCCGCAGCGATTTTCGCCGCCTCGTGATCTTCACCAGCCTGTCCAAGCGCAGCAACGTGCCCGGCCTGCGCAGCGGCTTCGTGGCGGGTGACGCGAGCCTGATCAAGCCGTTCCTGCTCTATCGCACCTACCACGGTGGCGCCATGAGCCCCGTGGTGCAGGCCGCCAGCGTGGCGGCATGGCAGGACGAAACCCACGTGGTCGACAACCGCCGGCAGTACCGCGAGAAGTTCGAGCAGGTCACCCCGCTGCTGGCGGAGGTGCTCGACGTCGCCCTGCCCGACGCCTCGTTCTACCTCTGGGCCGGCGTGCCGCCCTCCTTTGCCGATGCCGCTGCGGGGCTGAGCGCCGACGAAGCCTTCGCCCGCGAATTGCTGGCTCAATACAATGTGACGGTTCTGCCCGGCAGCTACCTGGCCCGGGAGACCGGCGGCATGAACCCCGGCAACGGACGCGTGCGCATGGCCCTGGTGGCCGAGCCCGCCGAATGCCTGGAAGCCGCCAGACGCATCCACGCCTTCATGTCGCGCCGCACCTGAGCGGCGCTCCCACTTTTTCCTTTCCTGTTCACCCTTGCCCTGACCATGACCCAACAACTGCAAACCCTGATCGACAACGCCTGGGACAACCGCGCCGACCTCTCCCCCGCCTCCGCCCCCAAGGAAGTGGTGGACGCCGTGGAGCATGTGATCTCCGAACTCAACAACGGTCACCTGCGCGTGGCCACGCGCGAAGGCGTGGGCCAGTGGACGGTGCACCAGTGGATCAAGAAGGCCGTGCTGCTGTCGTTCCGCCTCAAGGACAACGAAGTGATGCGCGCCGGTGACCTCGGCTTCTTCGACAAGGTCAAGACCAAGTTCGCCCACCTGAGCGAAGCCGAGATGAAGGCCACCGGCGTGCGCGTGGTGCCACCGGCCGTCGCGCGCCGCGGCAGCTACATCGCCAAGGGCGCCATCCTGATGCCCAGCTACGTGAACATCGGCGCCTATGTGGACGAAAACACCATGGTCGACACCTGGGCCACGGTCGGCTCCTGCGCCCAGATCGGCAAGAACGTGCACCTCTCGGGTGGCGTGGGCATTGGCGGCGTGCTGGAGCCCCTGCAGGCCGGCCCGACCATCATCGAAGACAACTGCTTCATCGGCGCCCGCTCGGAAGTCGTCGAAGGCGTGGTGATCGAAGAGAACTCGGTCATCTCCATGGGCGTCTACATCGGCCAGAGCACCCCCATCTATGACCGCGCCACCGGCGAAGTGAGCTATGGCCGCGTGCCGGCCGGCTCGGTGGTCATCAGCGGCAACCTGCCCAAGGACGGCGGGAAGTACAGCCTGTACGCCGCCATCATCGTCAAGCGCGTGGACGCACAGACCCGCGCCAAGACCAGCCTGAACGACCTGCTGCGCGATTGATCATGGCCCACCCCCGTCGCTGCGCTCCGCCCCTCAAGGGGCAACACCTGCGGTCCGGCCAGGCCGGTTCCGCGGTGTTCCGGACCGCGGCACGGACTCCGGTAGCGTCTTCCCCATCAGCCTAAGGAATCGGTATGAGCAGTGGAACGATGGAGCGCATCCTGCGCCTGATGGCCGACAAGAAGGCCTCGGATGTGTACCTGACGGCGCACGCGCCGGCCATGATCAAGATCAACGGGCAGACCATCCCCATCAACAGCCAGGTGCTGCCACCGGAAGCGCCGCGCAACCTGCTCGCCGAGATCCTGCCGCCGACCCGCATGGAAGAGCTGCAGGAAACGGGCGAGCTCAACATGGCCGTGCCGATGGAGGCACTGGGCAACTTCCGCGTCAGCGCGTTCCGCCAGCGCGGCCACATCGCCGTGGTGATCCGCTTCGTGCCGAGCGACATTCCGGCGCTCGACACGCTGAATGTGGCGCCGGTGCTGGCCGACCTCATCATGGAGAAGCGCGGGCTGGTGCTGATGGTGGGCGCCACGGGCGCGGGCAAGAGCACCACGCTGGCGGCCATGATCGACCACCGCAACGAGCGCGCCACCGGCCACGTGCTCACCATCGAAGACCCGATCGAGTACGTCTACCGCAACAAGAAATCGGTGGTGAACCAGCGCGAGATCGGGCCCGACACGGCTTCGCTGCAGGTCGCCCTGAAGAACGCCCTGCGCCAGGCACCCGACGTGATCCTCATCGGCGAGATCCGCGACCGCGAAACCATGACCGCCGCGATTGCCTACGCACAGTCGGGCCACCTGTGCCTGGCCACGCTGCACGCCAACAACAGCTACCAGGCGCTCAACCGCATCCTGAGCTTCTACCCGGTCGAGGTGCGCCCCACGCTGCTGGGCGATCTGGCCGCCGCGCTGCGCGCCATCGTCTCCCAGCGCCTGCTGCGCACCCACACCGGTGGCCGCGTGCCGGCCATGGAAGTGATGCTCAACACCTCGCTGATCGCCGACCTGGTCCAGAAAGCCGATTTTTCCGGCGTGCGCGACGCGATGGAGAAATCGCTGGCCGAAGGCTCGCAGAGCTTCGAGCAGGATCTGGCGCGGCTCATCAACGATGGCCTCGTGTCCCGCAACGAAGGCCTGGCCTACGCCGATTCGCCCAACAACCTGCTGTGGCGTCTGCAGAACGACTTCAACGCCTCGAAGGCCGCCGAAGCCGCGCAGACCAGCGAAGAGGACGGCGGCGACAACGCGACCTTCACCGAGTTCACGCTCGACGTCAAATTCTGAACACCCTGGAATGACCGATACCCTGCGCCTCGCCGAAGCCCTGATTGCCTGCCCTTCCATCACCCCCCGTGACGAGGGCTGCCAGGCGATGCTGGGCGCGCGGCTGGCGCGGCTCGGCTTTGCCTGCGAGACCATTGAAAGCGGCCCGGCCGACTTCCGCGTGACCAACCTGTGGGCACGCCTGGGCAAGGGCAAGCAGCCCACTCTCGTGTTTGCCGGCCACACGGACGTGGTGCCCACCGGCCCGTTGACCGCCTGGGCCAGCGATCCCTTCGTGCCGAGCCACCGCGACGGCAAGCTGTTCGGCCGCGGCAGCGCCGACATGAAGACCTCGCTGGCGGCCATGGTCGTGGCCTGCGAAGAGTTCCATGCCGCCCACCCGGCGCCCGCCATCGACATCGCCTTCCTGCTCACCAGCGACGAGGAAGGCCCGGCGCTCGACGGCACGGTGGTTGTCTGCGAAGCGCTGCGGCAGCGTGGCGAGCGGCTCGACTGGTGCATCGTCGGCGAGCCCACCTCGGTGGAACGCACCGGCGACATGATCAAGAACGGCCGGCGCGGCACCATGAGCGGCAAGCTCACCGTCAAGGGCATCCAGGGCCACATTGCCTATCCGCACCTGGCGAAAAACCCGATCCACCTCGCGGCACCGGCGCTGGCCGAACTCACCGCCACGGTCTGGGACCAGGGCAACGACTTCTTTCCGCCGACCAGCTGGCAGATCAGCAACATCCACGGCGGCACCGGCGCGAGCAACGTGATTCCGGGCACCGTGGTGATCGATTTCAATTTCCGGTTCTCCACCGAATCCACCCCCGAAGGCCTGCAGCAGCGCGTGCACGATCTGCTGCAGCGCCACGGGCTGCAGGCGGGCACCGATTTCGACCTCGACTGGACACTGGGCGGCCGGCCCTTCCTCACGCCACCGGGCACGCTGGTCGATGCCGTGCGCGCCGCCATCCTGGCCGAGGTCGGGCTGGACACCACGCTCTCGACCACCGGTGGCACCAGCGACGGCCGCTTCATCGCGCAGGTCTGCCCGCAGGTGATCGAGCTTGGCCCGCCCAACGCCACCATCCACAAGGTCGACGAGCACGTCGCCGTGGCCGACATCGAACCCCTCAAGAACATCTACCGCCGCACGCTGGAGCACCTCGATGCCCAGGCCCGTGCGGGCGCGTGAACACACCGTGAACCTGAACGAGCTTCTTGCCCAGGCGGGCCAGCGTCTGGAGGCCGCGCAGCTTGCTTATGGCCATGGCACGACCAACGCCCGCGACGAGGCCGCCTGGCTGGTGCTATGGCAACTGGGCCTGCCGCTGGACAGCGACCTCGACCTGCTGGCCGAGCGTGCCGTCACGCCCGAAGAGCAAGCCTCCGTGCTGGCCCTGATCCAGCGGCGCATCGACACGCGCGAGCCCGCCGCCTACCTCACAGGCGAGGCCTGGCTGCAGGGCATTCCCTTCCATGTGGACCGCCGGGCCATCGTGCCCCGCAGCTTCATCGCCGAACTGCTGGCCGACGGGTCGATCGACCCGTGGCTGGTCGAAAGCTCGCGAGACGTGCTCGACCTGTGCACCGGCAACGGCAGCCTGGCCGTGCTCGCGGCCATGGCGTATCCCGACGTGCAGGTCACCGGCGCCGACATTTCCACCGATGCACTGGCCGTGGCCCGCATCAACGTCGATCGACACGACCTGCAGAACCGCGTGCGGCTGGTCGAGTCCGACGGCCTCGCCGCCTGCCCCGGCCCCTGGGACCTGATCCTGTGCAACCCGCCCTACGTGAGCGCGCACAGCATGGCCACGCTGCCGCCCGAATACCGCGCCGAACCCGGCCTGGCGCTCGACGGCAACACCGGCGGCAGCGAGGACGGCATGGACTTCATCCGCGCCCTGCTGCGCGACGCGCCCCGCTGCCTGAAGCCCGGCGGCGTGCTGGTGCTTGAAATCGGCAACGAACGCGAGCACTTCGAAGCCGCTTTCCCGCAACTCGAAGCCGTCTGGCTCGAGACCAGCGCGGGCGACGACCAGGTGCTTCTGCTCACCCTTGAATCCCTATTGGCGCTGCCCCCTGCGCAGACGCCCGCCCCATGATCACCTTGAAGAACGTTGTCCTTCGCCGCGGAGCGAAGGTCCTGCTCGATGGCGCCTCCTGCACCATCAACCCCGGCGAGAAAGCCGGCCTGGTCGGGCGCAATGGCGCCGGGAAATCCAGCCTGTTCCGCCTGCTCGATGGCACCCTGCACGAAGACAAGGGCGACTTCAACGTGCCCCAGCACTGGCGCATGGCGCAGGTCGCCCAGGACATGCCGGAGACCGACATGTCGGCCACGCAGTTCGTCATCGAAGGCGACACCACCCTGCTGCAGGCCCAGGCTGAAGTGACCGCCGCCGAGAACAGCGAAGACGGCGAACGCATGGCGCACGCCTACATGGCGCTGCACGACGCCGGCGCTCACGACGCGCCCGCCCGCGCGCAGGCCCTGATCCTCGGCCTGGGTTTCCGCATCGACGAACTCGAACGCCCGGTGGACAGTTTTTCGGGCGGCTGGCGCATGCGCCTGCAACTCGCGCGCGCGCTCATGTGCCCCAGCGAGCTGCTGCTGCTCGACGAACCCACCAACCACCTGGACCTCGACGCCCTCGTCTGGCTCGAAGCCTGGCTCAAGCGCTACGACGGCACCCTGCTCGTGATCAGCCACGACCGGGAATTCCTCGACGCCGTCACCAACGTCACCGTGCACATCGAGCGCGCGCAGCTCAACCGCTATGGCGGCAACTACAGCCGCTTCGAAGACATGCGCGCCGAGCAGATGGCGCTGCAGGCCACCGCGTACGCGCGCCAGCAGGAAAAGATGGCGCACCTGCAGAAGTTCATCGACCGCTTCAAGGCCAAGGCCAGCAAGGCCAAGCAGGCACAGAGCCGCGTCAAGGCGCTGGAACGCATGGAGAAGATCGGGCCGGTGCTCGCCGAGGCCGATTTCAACTTCGAGTTCAGCGAGCCCCAGAACCTGCCCAATCCGATGCTGGCCATGGAAGGTGTCACCTTCGGCTACCCACCGCGGGAACCCGGCGGCGAGCCGGTGGCCATCGTGCGCGGCATCAGCCGCTCGGTGCTGGCCGGCCAGCGCATCGGCATCCTGGGCGCCAACGGCCAGGGCAAGTCCACGGTGGTCAAGACCATCGCGCGCGATCTCGCGCCGCTGGCGGGCCAGATCACCGAAGGCAAGGGCCTCAACATCGGCTACTTCGCCCAGCAGGAACTCGACGTGCTCCGCCCCGCCGACACGCCCCTGGAACACATGATCCGGCTGGTGAAGGACTGCACCGCGCAAGGCCGCCTGAGCGGTCAGCCCACGCGCGAACAGGACCTGCGCAGCTTCCTCGGCAACTTCAACTTCACCGGCGACCAGGTGAAGCAGAGCGTGGGCAGCATGAGCGGTGGCGAAAAAGCCCGCCTCGTGCTGTGCATGATCGTGTGGCAACGCCCCAACCTGCTGCTGCTCGACGAGCCCACCAACCACCTGGACCTCGCCACGCGCGAGGCCCTGTCCGTGGCGCTCAACGAGTTCGAAGGCACCGTCATGCTGGTCAGCCACGACCGGGCGCTGCTGCGTGCCGTGTGCGACGAGTTTCTGCTCGTCTCGCGCGGTGGCATCGAACCCTTCGACGGCGACCTCGACGACTACCAGCGCTACCTGCTGGACGTGGCCAAAC
>VFQQ010002227.1_pt1 | contig 22833 bp, 22 predicted proteins | sample 3512341 | NCBI WGS metagenome assembly VFQQ01 (sample SAMN10412373, study PRJNA504923) | tailings metagenome | isolation source: Relicate 2 Philex TSF1 revegetated site | place: Philippines: Tuba, Benguet | collected 2017-08-29 | reverse complement strand
GGACCCGCGACCTCTCCCTTACCAAGGGAGTGCTCTACCACTGAGCCACATGGGCAAAGGCACCCGGCGAACCGGACACCTCTGAAAACTCAAACGCCTGTCACAAATACATCCAACCACCGACAGGACATGGAGCGGGAGACGGGAATCGAACCCGCGTCATCAGCTTGGAAGGCTGGGGTTCTACCATTGAACTACTCCCGCCCGATCAAACCAGCACCACACGGCACCGGTCCATCTGGCGAACATCCCATTCGCTAACACATCACATCGATCGCTGGTGGAGGAGGCTGGATTCGAACCAGCGTACGCGTAAGCGGGCAGATTTACAGTCTGCTGCCTTTAACCACTCGGCCACCCCTCCATAGCGCAGCCCGCGATTATGCCATGGTTTTGTGGCAGGTAGCGTCGGGCCCGCTGCCCAGTCCGTTACCAGGTGATCGGCAACCGCCCCTGCCCGGCAAGCCACGCGTTGGCCTGTCCGAAATGGCCACAGCCGATGAACGGTATCGGACCGCGCCGAGCCGACAGCGGCGACGGGTGGTTGGCGCTGAGCACGAGGTGGCGCCGGGCATCGATCAGGGGCGTTTTTTTCTGGGCGTGGGCACCCCACAGCAGAAAGACCTTGGGATCGCCAGAGCCTCCGCAATGCCGGATCACGGCGTCCGTCAGGGCTTCCCAGCCCCGGCCGGCGTGGCTGGCGGGCTGGCCGTCTTCCACCGTCAGGCCGGTGTTGAGCAGCAGCACGCCCTGCTGCGCCCAGCGCACCAGGGAGCCGTCGGCTGGCGCGGGGGTGTGCAGGTCGCGCTGCAACTCCTGAAACATGTTGCGCAGGCTGGGTGGCACCCTGACGCCCGGCGCCACCGAAAAGGCCAGGCCTTCCGCCTGCCCGGGGCCGTGGTACGGGTCCTGCCCCAGGATCACCACACGCACCGACTCGGGCGGCGTGAGTTCGAGAACCCGCAGGGGACGGGGCGGATAGATCACCGCGCCGTCGGCCAGCCGCTGCGCCAGAAAGCGCTGCAGGCGCTGGCCGTCGGCGGCCGCCCAGAAGTCCTGGACCAGCGAGGCCCACCCGGGCTGGACGGGCCAGTCGGCGGGGTCTGCGGAGGTCAGCCGGGGCGCGGGGTCCGCCCCCGGCCATTCGAATCCAGCCTGCCGGGCCATCTCAGGCGAACAGCTCGGCCAGCGCCAGCCCGGGTTCGGGCGCGCGCATGAAGGCCTCGCCCACCAGGAAGGCGTGCACGCCGGCGGTGCGCATGGTCTGCACGTCAGCGCGGCCCAGAATGCCCGATTCGGTGATCAGCAGGCGATCGGCCGGTACGTCCGGCAACATGTCCAGCGTGGTCTGCAGGGTGACCTCGAAGGTGCGCAGGTTGCGGTTGTTGATCCCCACCAGGCGGGTCTTCAACTTCAGGGCACGGTCCAGTTCGGCACGGTCGTGAACCTCCACCAGCACCGCCATGTTCAGGTCGAGCGCCACGGCCTCGAGCTCGGCCATGCGGGCGTCGTCCAGGCAGGCGGCGATGAGCAGGATGGCGTCGGCGCCCATGGCGCGTGCTTCGTAGACCTGGTACGGATCGACCATGAAGTCCTTGCGCAGCACCGGCAGGTCGCAGCTGGCACGGGCCTGCTTGAGGAAGTCGGGGCTGCCCTGGAAAAACTGGCGGTCGGTCAGCACCGACAGGCAAGCCGCGCTGATGGCGCCATCGCCCTCGGCGTAGCTCTGCGCGATGTCGGCGGGAATGAAGTCTTCGCGCAGCACGCCCTTGCTCGGGCTGGCCTTCTTGACCTCGGCGATCACGGCCGCCTGGCCGGCGGCCATCTTTGCGCGCAGCGCGCCCTCGAAATCGCGCGTGAGCACGCGGCTCTCGGCGTCGAACCGCACCGCATCGAGCGGCTTCTTGCGTTGCGCCGCGGCAATTTCCTCGTGCTTGACGGCCACGATCTTCTGCAGGATGTCGCTCATGGGGTATCCCTGATCAGGCCGCAAAGGCCTTGAGTTGTTCGAGCTTGGCCAGCGCGGCGCCGGAGGCGAGCGTGCGCCGCGCCAGCGCGATGCCCTCACCCATGTCGGCCACCACATTGGCCGCGTACAGCGCCACGCCGGCGTTGAGCGACACGATCTCGCTGGCGGCCTTGAAGGCCGGGTCGTCTCTGCCTTCCAGCACGCCCATCAGCATCTGGCGCGAGGCCTCGGGCGTCTCCACGCGCAGGGCCCGGCTGCTGGCCATCGTCATGCCGAAGTCTTCAGGGTGGATTTCGTACTCGGTGATCTCGCCATTCCGGAGTTCGCCGACCAGCGTGGCGGCACCGAGCGAGACCTCGTCCATGCCGTCGCGGCCGTACACCACCACCGCGTGCTCTGCGCCCAGGCGCTGCAGCGCGCGCACCTGGATGCCCACCAGATCGGGGTGGAACACGCCCATGAGGATGTTGGGCGCCGAGGCGGGGTTGGTCAGCGGGCCGAGGATGTTGAAGATGGTCTTGATGCCGAGTTCGCGCCGCACGGGGGCCACGTTCTTCATGGCGGGGTGGTGGTTGGGCGCGAACATGAAGCCCACGCCCACCTGCTCGATGCAGCGCGCGATGGCGTCGGGCGGCAGGTTGATGTTCACGCCCAGGCTTTCGAGCACATCGGCACTGCCGCTCTTGCTGGAAACGCTGCGCCCGCCATGCTTGCTCACGCGCGCGCCGGCGGCGGCGGCCACGAACATGGAGCAGGTGGAGATGTTGAAGGTGTGCGAGCCGTCGCCGCCGGTGCCCACGATGTCGACGAGGTGCGTCTTGTCAGCCACGTGCACCTTGGTGGAGAACTCGCGCATCACCTGCGCGGCGGCGGTGATCTCGCCGATGGTTTCCTTCTTCACGCGCAGGCCGGTGATCAGCGCGGCCATCATCACCGGCGACATCTCGCCGCTCATGATCAGGCGCATGAGGTGCAGCATCTCGTCGTGGAAGATCTCGCGGTGCTCGATGGTGCGCTGCAGGGCTTCCTGCGGCGTGATCTTGTGGGCGGTGGTGGGCGACATGGGGTCTCCGGAGGGTCTTTTTACTGGGCGGGATTGTCGGTCAAGGCCAGCTTCAGGCCGAAGCCGATGAAGAGCAGGCCGGCGGTGCGGTCCATCCAGTGCATGGCGCGCTGCACCGCGTGCACACGGCGCGCCGCCCATGCGGCCAGCCATGCGTAGCCGAAATTGATCGGCAACGAGTTGATGTTGAAGATCAGCCCCAGCCAGAGAAACACAAGGGCCTTGTGGGGCGCGTCGGGCGCGATGAACTGCGGCACGAAGGCCAGGAAGAACAGCGCGACCTTGGGATTGAGCACGTTGGTGAGAAAACCCCGGTAGAACACGCGCCGCAGGTCGGGCTCGACCTGGCCTGCGCGCAGGTCCAGCGGCGTGGCTTTCGAGAACAGCAAACGCACACCCATCCACAGCAGGTAGGCGGCACCGATCCACTTGAGCACCGTGAACGCCGTGGCCGAGGTCGCCAGCAGCGCGCTCACACCGATGGCCGCCGCGAACACGTGCACGAAGCAGCCGCTGACGATGCCGAGCGCGGCAACAATGCCCGCGCGCACGCCGCTGCGCAGCGCGTTGGTGACGATGTAGAGCACGTCGGGGCCGGGCGTGAGGTTGAGCAGCCAGCCAGCGGCGATGAACAGCAGGAGTTGTGGCAGGTCAGGCATCGGCTCCTCCGGTTCAGTAGACCGCCGTGCCAGCGGCGCGCGTGGCGGGCGCGGAGCCCCCTTGCGCGAAGAAGCCTCGGGTGCTGGCGACGGCGCGGTCAATGCCCGCGGCGTCCACGCCAAGGTGCGTGACGAAACGCAGGCCGATCAGGCCCGTGGCCAGCACGCCGTCGTTCGCCAGATGGGCGAGCAGGTCAGGCCCACGCCCACTGGCCACGTCGACGAAGACGATGTTGGTCTGGGCAGAGCGCACACTGAGGCCATCGATTCCAGCCAGCCCCTGCGCCAGGCGCTGCGCGAGCGCATGGTCGTCGGCCAGGCGGCGCACGTGGTGGTCCAGCGCGTGGTGCGCGGCCGCGGCCAGCAGGCCCGACTGGCGCAGCCCGCCGCCGAGCATCTTGCGCCAGCGCAGCGCGCGGCGGATCAGGTCGGCCGAGCCACACAGGGCCGAGCCCACGGGCGCTCCCAGGCCCTTGCTGAAGCAGACCGAGACGCTGTCGAAACGGTCCACGATGCCACGCACGGCCACGTAAGGATCACCGCCCGCCGCCACCGCCGCGTTGAACACGCGCGCGCCGTCCAGGTGCACCGCCAGGCCGTGCTCGCGCGCGAGCGCCGTGGTCTGGTCCAGGTAGTCGGCGGGCATCGGGTGCCCGTTCCAGGTGTTCTCCAGGCACAGCAGGCGCGTGCGCGCGAAGTGGGGGTCGTCGGGTTTGATCGCGGCGGCGATGTCGGCCAGCGCCATCTGCCCGCTGGCGCTCTGCGCGAGCGGCTGCGGCTGGATGCTGCCCAGCACCGCAGCGCCGCCGCCCTCGTAGCGGTAGGTGTGGGCGTTCTGGCCCACGATGTACTCGTCGCCGCGCTCGCAGTGCGCCAGCATGGCGCAGAGGTTGCTCTGCGTGCCGCTGGGCATGAACAGCGCGGCTTCCTTGCCCGTGATGGCAGCCACGCGTTCCTGCAGTGCCTGCACGGAAGGGTCGTCGCCGAACACGTCATCGCCCAAGGGGGCGGCCATCATGGCCTCGCGCATCGCCAGAGTGGGTTGGGTGACGGTGTCGCTGCGCAAGTCGACGGTGGTGTTCATGCCTGCTCCAGGAAGTTCTTGAGCATGGCGTGGCCATGTTCGGTGAGGATGCTCTCCGGGTGGAACTGCACGCCTTCAATGGCCAGCGCCTTGTGCTTCACGCCCATGATCTCGCCATCCGGTGTCCAGGCCGTGACCTCCAGGCAGTCCGGGCAGCTCGCGCGCTCGATGGCCAGCGAGTGATAGCGGTTCACGGTGAACTGCTCGGGCAGGTGGGCGAACACGCCGGCCTGCTTGGTGGTGATGACGCTGGTCTTGCCATGCATCAGTTCCTGCGCCCGCACGATGGTGCCGCCGAACGCCGCGCCGATGCTCTGGTGCCCCAGGCACACACCAAGGATGGGCAGCTTGCCCGCGAAGTGCTGGATCGCCGCGACCGAGATACCGGCCTCGGCCGGCGAACACGGGCCCGGCGAAATCACCAGGCGATCGATCTGCCCGGCGGCCAGCCGCTGGTCGATCTCGTCCACTGTGATCTCGTCGTTGCGAACCACCGTTACCGCCGCCCCGAGCTCGCCGAGGTACTGCACGATGTTGAAGGTGAACGAGTCGTAGTTGTCCACCATCAGGACCTGAAGTGCCTTGCTCATTCCAGTCCCTCCTCGACCAGTTCCGCCGCGCGCAGCAGCGCGCGCGCCTTGTGTTCGGTTTCTCTCCACTCCATCTCGGGCACCGAGTCGGCCACCACGCCGGCCGCGGCCTGCACGTAGAGCGTCTGGTCCTTGATGATGCCGGTGCGGATGGCGATCGCCACGTCCATATCACCGGCGTAGCTCAGGTAGCCACAGGCGCCGCCGTAGATGCCGCGCTTGGTCGGCTCCAGCTGGTCGATCAGTTCCATCGCGTGCACCTTGGGCGCGCCGGTGAGCGTGCCCGCCGGGAAGGTGGCCTTGAGCACGTCCATGCTGCCCACGGGCTGGCCGTCCGGCCCCTCCACCAGGATGCCTTCGACGTTGCTGACGATGTGCATCACGTGGCTGTAGCGCTCCACCGCAAAGGCCTCGGTCACCTTCACCGTGCCGGTCTTCGCAATGCGCCCGATGTCGTTGCGCGCGAGGTCGATCAGCATCACGTGCTCGGCGCGTTCCTTCGGGTCGTTGATCAGCTCCAGTTCGGTGGCCTTGTCCTGTTCGGGTGTGGCGCCGCGCGGGCGCGTGCCGGCCAGTGGGCGGATGGTGATCTTCTGGCCTTCGGGCGTGTGTTCCTGCCGCACCAGGATCTCGGGCGACGCCCCCACCACGTGGAAATCCCCGAAGTGGTAGTAGTACATGTAGGGCGAGGGATTGAGCGAGCGCAGTGCGCGGTACAGCGAGAGCGGCGACTCGGTGTAGCGCTTCTTGATGCGCTGGCCCACCTGCACCTGCATGAAGTCGCCGGCGGCAATCAGCTCCTTGGCACGTTCGACCGCCGCGAGGTAGTCGGCCTTGGCGAAGTCGCGCTCGGCGGGGTAGCTCTGACTGGGTTTGACCTGCGGCGCGCTCACCGAATACTTCAGCGCCTCGCGCAACTCGCGCAGCCGCTTCTTGGCGTTGGCATAGGCCTCGGGCTGGGCCGGATCGGCGTAGACGATCAGGTAGAGCTTGCCCGAGAGGTTGTCGATCACCGCCAGCTCTTCGCACTGCAGCAGGAGGATGTCGGGGCAGCCCAGCGTGTCGGGTGGGCAGCTGTGCTCGAGCTTCTTCTCGATGTGGCGCACGGCGTCGTAGCCGAAGTAGCCCGCCAGCCCGCCGCAGAAGCGGGGCAACCCCGGCCGCAGCGCCACCTTGAAGCGCTTCTGGTACGTGGCGATGAAGTCCAGCGGATTGCCGTGCGCCGTTTCCACCACCGCACCGTCGCGCACCACCTCGGTTTTTGCCTCGGCGCCGAAGCCGGTGGCGCGCAGGAACGTGCGCGCGGGCAGGCCGATGAAGCTGTAGCGCCCGAAGCGCTCGCCGCCCACCACCGATTCCAGCAGGAAGCTGTGCTTGCCATCACCGCGCCCGTGGGCCAGCTTGAGGTAGAGCGAGAGGGGGGTTTCGAGGTCCGCGAAGGCTTCCGCCATCAAGGGGATGCGGTTGTAGCCCTGCTGGGCCAGGCTCTTGAATTCGAGTTCCGTGATCATGTTCGTTCTTTCCATCGGCCACACACCGGGTCATCGACGCTGCGGGTGGGGCGGGGTCCAGGCCATCCGGCGGTACAGGTGCCGGGTTCGGAGGTTGGGGCGACAGTGGCGGCAGGGCGCGCGCGGACTGTGCAAACCCCGGGGGGAAGGTGCACGTTTACGCTGGCTTGCGCCAGGGCCAGGCTCCCCGGCCATTGCGGCTCGGCAGACCACCTGAGAAGGATGTGCGTGGGTTGAACATGGAAGGCGCAGTGTAGCAAAGCGCCATGACCGTGTTCCACGTCACGCCCGGCCCCCGGGGTTCTACGGCCAAACCCTGATGTCTTCGGGCATGCTTGAAAGGACAATTCCGACGAAACGAACGGTTGTTCGTTTTTTTACGCCCTCTCGCCTGCCGACCTGGACGCCAACCCCATGAAAACACCGACGTTGCCCGCCATCGCCCTCTCCATCGCCCTGTTGGCGGCTGGTGCCGCCCAGGCCGCCACGGTCGATCTCTCGGGAGTGAAGCTCGAAGACCGCGCCACGGTGGCCGGCAGCCCACTGGTGCTCAACGGTGCCGGCATCCGCTACAAGGCGGTGTTCAAGGTCTACGCCGCCGGCCTGTACCTCGGCGAAAAGGCAGACACGCCCGACGCGGTGCTCGCCGTCAAGGGCCCGAAACGCATCAGCATCACCATGCTGCGCGACATCGATTCGGCCGAACTCGGCAAGCTGTTCTCGCGCGGCATGGAAGACAACATGGACCGCAGCGCCTTCTCGAAGCTCATTCCCGGCGTGCTGCGCATGAGCCAGGTCTTCAGCGACCACAAGAAGCTCAAGGAGGGCGACAACTTCCTGGTGGACTGGGTGCCCGGCACCGGCACGGTGCTCACCATCAAGGGCAAGGTCGAGGGCGAGCCCTTCAAGGAACCCGAGTTCTTCGACGCCCTCGTGCGCATCTGGCTCGGCCCCAAGCCGGCCGACCACCTGCTCAAGGAAGCGCTGCTCGGCAAGTCGAAGCCGTAACCCGGCCCCGGGTGTCGTTACGCCAGTTCGGCCAGCGAGCCGATCAGGCGGTCGTGCGGCGCCTGTGCGATCGGGTCGCCGTGGTTGTAGCCGTAGGTCACCAGCACCACCGGGCAGCCGGCCGCGCGCGCGGCCATGCCATCGTTCTGCGAATCGCCCACCATCAGGGTCTGCGCGGGCGTTGTGCCCAGCGCCTGGCAGGTCTTCAGGAGCGGCAGCGGATCGGGCTTGGTGCGCTCGAAGCTGTCGCCACCGAACACATGCCCGAAAAAGCCCGCGAGCCCCTTCGCCTCCAGCAGCGTGCGTGCAAAAGCCTGCGGCTTGTTGGTGAGGCAGGCCAGCGAGAGGCCACGGGCGCGCAGCGCCGTGAGGCCTTCCACCACACCGGGGTACACCGCGCTGTGCTGGCCGTTGATGACGAGGTAGTTCGCCTGGTAACGCGTCCAGGCCTCTGGCTGCACGCGTTCCGCCGCCTGGGCATCCAGCCCGCCATGCAGCAGCGCCGAGCGGATCAGGTGCGCCGAACCCTTGCCGATCATGTGCTCGATGTCGGCGCGCGCGACGGCGGGGCGGCCCAGGTCCTTCAGCGTGGCGTTCAGGGCGGCGTCGAAGTCGCCCAGCGTGTCGACCATCGTGCCGTCCAGGTCGACGATGGCGGCGTGGATGTCCTGCATCACTTCAGGGCCACCCGCATCTGGTCGATCACGGCCTTGTAATCGGGCTTGCCGAAGATCGCGCTGCCGGCCACGAAGGTGTCGGCGCCGGCGTCGGCCACGCGGCGGATGTTGTCGGCCTTGATGCCGCCGTCCACCTCCAGGCGGATGTCCTTGCCGCTGGCCTCGATGCGCTTGCGCGCGTCCTCGATCTTGCGCAGCGCGGAGTCGATGAAGCTCTGGCCGCCGAAGCCGGGGTTCACGCTCATGATCAGGATCAGGTCGATGTCGTCGATCAGCCAGTCCAGCACGTCCAGCGGCGCGCCGGGGTTGAAGGTCAGGCCGGCCTTGGCGCCCTTGGCCTTGATGGCCTGCACGCTGCGGTGCACGTGGGTGCTCGCATCGGGGTGGAAGCTCACCAGGTCGGCACCGGCGTCGATGAAGGCGCCGGCCAGGGCGTCCACCGGCTGGATCATCAGGTGCACGTCGATCGGCACCGGCGTGCCGTCGGGCTTCTTCGCGTGCGGCTTCAGTGCTTGGCAGATCATGGGCCCGAACGTGAGGTTGGGCACGTAGTGGTTGTCCATCACGTCGAAGTGGATCCAGTCGGCGCCGGCGGCGATGACGTTCTTCACCTCGTCGCCCAGGCGGGCGAAGTCGGCGGACAGGATGGAGGGAGCGATGCGGTACTGGGCTTGGGACATGGACGGCCTGTGTGGGAAGCGTGGGGCGAAGACCCGCATTCTCGCAGGGCTGCCGGGGAGATACGGGGGCACGGTAACATGCCGTCCATGCCGAAATACCTGTTCACCTGCGAGGTCGAACCCCAGTACCTGAGCGAACAATCCTCGCCCGAGGAAGATCTGCACGCGTTCGCGTACACCATCACCATCACCAACGCGGGCGAGGTGACGGCGCAGCTGATTTCGCGCCACTGGATCATCGACGACGCCAACGGCCACACCGAACAGGTCAAGGGCCTGGGCGTGGTCGGACACCAGCCCCTGCTGCGGCCCGGCGAATCCTTCCAGTACACCAGCGGCACGCGCCTGGCCACGCCCACGGGCACCATGCGCGGCAGCTTCTTCTGCGTGGCAGAAGACGGTGAACGCTTCGAGGCCGAGGTGGCCGAATTCGCCCTGCACGCCCCGGGATCGGGCGACGCGCCGGCCCGGGTGCTGCACTGACGCGCGCCGCACCGACACGCGGCCCACATCCCCACGACCGCATGCGCACCTCCACCCCGCTCGACACCCTGGACCCGGACGCCCCGCTGGCGCTGCGCCACCTCTGGCTGATCGACGCGCTGCGCTGGGTGCGCGGTGACGAGAGCGACGTGCAGGCCAGCGTGGGCCGGGTGCGCGCCTTCATCGACGCGGCGGAATCCGACCCCGCCGCCCTGACGCGCTGGCGCCGCTGGTGGGGCCGCTTCATCAGCACGGTCGACCTCACCCCGCTGCTGGCCGACCACGGTTTCGCGCCCCGCACCGCCTTCCTCAGCGAGTTCAGCAACCGGCTGCGCAAGAAGGTGCTGCCCGGCACGCCCGAAACCGGTGACATGGCCGAGCTGTTCGACCTGCTGCTTTCGTCGCGCTTCGACGTGCGCTGGCTCAAGGCCATCGACAGCGACACCCTGCGACGCCTGCGCGCGCTGCTGGCCGATGCGCCCGATGCCACGGCCACCAGCTTCTGGCACACCGAGCTGATGGACGCCCTGATCTTCTGCGTGAGCCAGATCAGCGCCACCGGCTTCGCCTCGGAGATCCGCATCCGCATGTCGCCCGAGGCGCAGGCGCAGCGGCCCTTCCATCAGCTGCCGGCCGACTTCGAGCTGCTGCGGCAAGCGGTGCAGGCGCATGGCGCGCGCAGCCCGCAGGCCCTGGCCGCGGCCGAAGACCTGCGCCTGCGCCTGGACGCCTGCCGCCACGCGGCCTACACGGTCTATTCGCACCTGGAGGAACACGGCGTGTCGGTCGGCATCGTGTTCCGGCTGCGGCAATTGCGCGAGCGCATCGTGCGCGTGAAAGAGCTGCTGGACTGCCTGCAGTCCGAACAGCCGGAACGCGCCACCGCCGCGCTGATGGCCGACCTTGCACAGGTCGGCCTGGAACACCGCAGCGTGCGCTCGCTCATCGCCGCCAGCTCGCACCTCACCGCCGCGAAGGTGGCCGAGCGCAACGCCGAGAGCGGCGAGCACTACATCACCCGCAACGCCGCCGAGTACCGCGAGATGCTGCGCAAGGCGGCCGGGGGCGGCGCCATCGTCGCCCTGACCACCTGGGTCAAGTTCCTGCTCATCAGCCTGGGCCTCACCGCGTTCTGGGGTGGCTTCGCGGCGGGCGTGAACTACGCGACGTCCTTCGTCGTGATCATGCTGCTGCACCTCACGCTGGCCACCAAGCAGCCCGCCGTCACCGCGCCGGCCATGGTGGCCAAGCTGCGCGACATCAAACAACCGGGCGCGGTGCGGCGCTTCGTCGACGAGGTGGCCAACCTGTTCCGCTCGCAGATCGCGGCCATCGTCGGCAACGTCGGCATGGTCATTCCCGTGGTGGTGCTCATCAGCCTGGGCCTGCAGCTGCTGACCGGCAACGCCATGACCAATGTCAGCAAGGCCCACAAGGTGCTGGAAGACATCCACCTGATCGGCCCCACGCTGTACTTCGCGGCCTTCACCGGTGTGCTGCTGTTCGCCTCCAGCATCATCGCGGGCTGGGTGGAGAACTGGTACGTGTTCCACAACCTGGACTCGGCCATGAAGTACAACCCGCGCTTCACCACCCTGCTCGGCCGCGAGCGCGCCGCGCGCTGGGCCGACTTCATGCGCCGCAACATCTCCGGGCTGGCGGCCAACATCTCGCTCGGGTTCATGCTGGGCCTCGTGCCCGCCTTCGCCGCCTTCTTCAGCCTGCCGCTGGACGTGCGCCACGTCACCCTGTCGGCCGGGCAGGTGGCCGCTGCTGCGATGGCGATCGGCTGGGACGTGTTCACCGAATCCGACTTCTGGTGGGCCGTGGTGGGTGTGCTGCTCATCGGCCCGCTCAACCTCGGCGTGAGCTTTTATCTGGCGTTCCGGCTCGCGCTGCAGGCGCAGAACATCAGCGAGGTCAACCGCCGGCTGATCCGCGCTGCGATCAAGCGCCGCATCCGCGCCGCGCCGCTGAGCTTCCTGCTGCCACCCCGCAAGGTGCGGCGCGCCGAGGACGACGAACCGCCCGCGCCGGCACCCGAATCGCCACCCGCGCATGGGTGAGTTCGAGCTGATCCGCCGCCACTTCCAGCGCGCGGCGGCCCCAGGCGGTGCGGTGGTGCTGGGCATCGGTGACGACTGCGCGCTGCTGCAACCCAGCCCCGGTCACCAGCTCGCCATCTCCAGCGACATGCTGGTGGAAGGCCGCCACTTTTTCCCCGATGTCGACCCCGAGGCGCTGGGCCACAAGGCGCTGGCGGTGAACCTGAGCGACCTCGCCGCCATGGGCGCGCGACCGCTGGGCTTCACGCTCGCACTTGCGCTGCCCGCCGCCGACGGCGACTGGCTGGCGCGCTTCTCGCGCGGCCTGTTCGCGCTGGCCGACGCCCATGCCTGCCCGCTCGTGGGCGGCGACACCACGCGTGGACCGCTCAACCTCTGCGTCACCGTGTTCGGTGAAGTCCTGCCCGGTCACGCCCTGCGGCGCGATGCCGCGCGCGCGGGCGACGACCTCTACATCAGCGGGCGCACCGGCGAAGCCCGGCTCGCGCTGGAGCATCTGCGCGGCACCGACTGGGCGCGCAATGCCCATGGTGCGGATCTCCGCGACAGGCTGGAACGGCCCACACCGCGCAACGCGCTGGGCACGGCGCTCGCCGCGGTGCCGGGCGCGCACGCCGCGATCGACCTGAGCGATGGCCTGATGGGCGACCTCGGGCACATCCTGCAGGCCAGCGCGGTCGGTGCTGACATCGACCTGCCCGCCTTGCCGGTGGCGCCTGCGTTGCAGGGCCTGCCCGAGCCGCAAAGGCTTGAATGCCTGCTCGCCGGTGGCGACGATTACGAGCTGGCCTTCACCGCCAGGCCCGAAGCGCGCGCCGCCATCGGGCAGGCGGCAGCGGCCAGCGGCACGGTCGTCACGCGCATTGGCCGCATCACCGCCGGGCCCGGCCTGCGGCTGCTGGATGCGACGGGGCAGCCCGTGGCGCTGCGTGCCGCCAGCTTCGATCACTTCGCCTGAGCGCCCAGCAGCGCAGCGCCGATCTCGCGCACGCGGCGCTGGTCCAGACGTTCCGCCTCCACCCACACGAAGCGCCCGGCGGGCGCAGTCGCCACATCGGCATCGGCCACCGCGCGCTCGGTGCTGCCATTGCACAGCAACACCACGCGCTGCAGGTGCGGCGCAGCGGCCAGCACGCCGAGTTCGTGGCGGCAGCCCTGGTTGTGCGCGCGGAAGCCGCGCAGGTCCATCAGCACCACGTCGGCCTGGCGCACCAGCGCGGCCAGCGCCGCCTGCCAGGTGCTGTCGAAGCAGTAGCACTCGTTCACGCGGTAGCGCCCGTCGGGGTCGGGCCGCAGGTCGAAGTCACGCAGGCGCTCGCCCACCTGGGCGTCGCTGGCAATGAAGCGCTGCGCCAGTCTCCCGTTCAGGAAAGTGAAGAGGTCGTCCGGGTCCAGCGTGCGGCTGAGCAGATCGGTGCCCGCGATGAGCACCGTGTTGCCCGAGAGGCGCCAGCGTTCGACCACGCGGTCGAACAGCGCCTGCACGCCCGCGTCCTGCTGGAACACGCGCAGCACCAGCAGCGTGGGCGGTTCGGTGCGCGGCGCCAGCCAGCCGCGCAACGCCCAGCCGGCCAGCGGAATCCACAGCCAGGGCAACAGTTGCGTGAGCGCCACCAGCCCCGCGCCCTGCAAAGCGGGCAGCGCGCTCGCGGCCAGCACCACGAACCAGTAGGCCGCGAGCAGGTACCAGAGATCGGAGAAGCGCTTGTCGCGGTAGGCCGTGGCCAGGGCACGCGCGATCGCCCAGGCGGGCCACGCCAGCAGCAGCCACGGGGCGAGCACGAGCAACAGGATCGCGGGCCAGGCGCCGACGGTGGTCACCAGCGACACCAGCCAGCTCGGCGGGTCGTTCACGCCGGTCACCATCAGCTGCAGGGCGACGACGGAAGAGCCGGCCAGCAAGAGGAAGATGGGCAGCAGGTAGGGCGCCACCGCGCGGATGCGGCCACTCGCGCCGATCACCAGCGTGACGGCGACCGGTATCAGCACCAGGCCACCGAGCCAGCCGAGCGAGGCCAGAAGCGGCTGCGGTGTGATCGAGCGCCAGGTGACGAGTGCGAGCATGGCCAGCAGGTACACGCCGATCGCCACCAGCGTGCGCCACCACGGCCAGCGCCGCAACAGCCCCCAGGTCAGCGCCATCGGCCATGCGTAGACGGCGCCCAGCGTGAGCGCCCGCCCGGGGGTGAGCATGTCGTCGCCGTAGATGAACAGCAGCGCCAGCACCGACTGCGTGAGCCCGATGAGGGCGCTCAGCCCACTCAGCACCGCGAGATGGCGCCAGCCGGCGCGGCGGTTGGCGGCCGCGTCCAGCGGCGCGGCCGGCCGCGCTGCGGCAGTAACGGACACCGATGGTCCGCTGGTGAGCACCATGTCGGGCGGCGGCGCGCGGCGCATGAGCGCGAGCATGCGGCGCCGGTACAGGCCCGAGACCAGCCACGACGCGACCGCCGTGAGCAGCACGCCCAGCAGCAGGGCGGTGAGGATCGCGCCGGTGTTCATGCCCATTCCGCCTCCCGCGCCGGCGCCCGGCCAGCGACGGCGCAGTATCGCGCCGCGTGCACCGGCCCACAAGAACGGCCCGCCCGATAATCCCCCGCATGCCCGACACCGCCAACGACGCGCCCCTGATCCGCCCGACCTGGCGTTTCCTGTTCTCGCACCCGGCCCACTTCCTGGCGCTCGGTGCCGGCGCGGGCCTGAGCCGCTTCGCACCCGGCACGGCGGGCACGCTCTGGGCCTGGGTCGCCTTCCTGCTGCTGGACCGCGTGCTCTCGCCGCTCACCTGGGGCGTGGTGATCGCCGCGGCCACGCTCGCAGGCTGGTGGGCCTGCACCGTCACCGCGCGGCACATGCGCGTGGCCGACTCGGGCCACATCGTGTGGGACGAGGTGGTGGCCTTCTGGCTGGTCCTGTGGCTGATCTCGCCCTCCGGTTTCTGGGCCCAGCTCGTTGCGTTCCTGATCTTCCGCCTGTTCGACATGGTCAAGATCGGCCCGATGGCCTGGGCCGACCAGACCTTCAAGGGTTTCGGCCCGCGCGGCGGCTTCGGCATCCTGCTGGACGATTTCGCTGCCGCGTTCTGCACGCTGATCGTCATCGCGCTCTGGAGGTTCTGACCATGCCCGACACCGCCACCCTGGTTGAGCAACTCGCCCGTGAACTGCGGGCGCGCGGCCTGATGATGGCCACGGCCGAGAGCTGCACGGGTGGACTGATCGCGGGCGCCTGCACCGATCTGTCGGGCTCGAGCGACTGGTTCGAGCGCGGCTTCGTCACCTATTCCAACGCCGCCAAACACGCACTGCTGGGCGTGCCGGCGCTGTTGATCGAACAACAGGGCGCCGTGAGCGAACCGGTGGCGCGCGCCATGGCCGCCGGTGCGCTCGCGCACTCGCCCGCGCAACTCGCCGTCGCTGTCACCGGCGTGGCCGGCCCCACCGGCGGCAGCGCCGAGAAGCCGGTGGGCACGGTGTGGTTCGGCTGGGCCACGCCGCAGGGCGTGTTCACCGAGCACCAGCGTTTCGATGGCGACCGTGCCGCCGTGCGCCAGGCCACGGTGCGGCACGCGCTGGCCGGCCTGCTGCAACGGCTGCCGAACCACTGACCCCATGGAACCCTTCAAGAACCTCATCAACCCAGCCACGGTGGTCAACACCGGCCACCACCTGCGCCGCGCCTGGCCGCGTTTCGACCGGGTGCGTTTCGAGGCCCAGGCATCCAGCGGCCTCGACCGGCTGGAGTTCAAGGCTCGCGCGATGCAACTGGCCGACGCGCTGGAAGCCACGCTGCCCGACGACTTCTCGCAGGCCTGCGACGTGCTCGAAGCCAGCCTGGCCCCACCCCTGGCGCTGGACGCGCAGGGCGAACCGCTGAAGCTCGGCGAGGCACGCGATGAACACGGCATCGGCGGCTGGGCGCTGTGGGCGGTTGGCGAATTCGTGGCGCGCCGCGGCGTGGCCAGCGAAGCCACCGCACAACGCGGCCTGGCCTGCCTGCACGCGGTCACGCAGCGCTTCACGGCCGAATTCGCGATCCGGCCCCTTATCCAGCGCCACCCGGCCCTCGCGTTCGACACGCTGGGCCGGTGGGTGCACGACCCGAGCGCGCACGTGCGACGGCTGGTGAGCGAGGGCAGCCGCCCGCGCCTGCCCTGGGGCCTGCGCCTGCAGGCCCTGGTGGCCGACCCCGCGCCCACACTGCCGCTGTTGCTCGCGCTGCAGGACGACGCCAGCAGCTACGTGCGCCGCAGCGTGGCCAACCACCTGAACGACATCGCCAAGGACCACCCCGACCTCGTCGCCGGCTGGGTGCGCGACCACCTGGTCGACGCGCCAGACGGTCGCAGCGCCCTGCTGCGCCACGCCAGCCGCAGCCTCATCAAGGCCGGCCACGCGCCCACGCTCGCCGCCTGGGGCCTGGCGAGCGGGCTGAAGGGCGACGCCACGCTGGCGCTGTCGGCAAAGCGCGCCGCCGTGGGCAGCGAGATCGCCCTGCAGGCGGTGCTGCAGTCCCGCGCGCGCCAACCCCAGCTGCTGGTGGTGGACTACGCGGTGCACCACGTGCGCGCCAACGGCAGCACCTCGCCCAAGGTGTTCAAGGGCTGGAAGCTCACGCTGGCGCCCGGCGAAGCCCGCACACTGGACAAGCGCCACAGCCTCAAGCCCGTGACCACGCGCACGCTCTACCCCGGCACGCACCTCATCGACCTGCGCGTCAATGGCGTGGTGGTGGCCGAGGCCGCCTTCGATCTGAAAGCCTGACTCCCTTCACCCGAGGAACCTGCCGATGCTGACCGTCCACCACCTCAACAACTCGCGCTCGCAGCGCGTGCTCTGGCTGCTCGAAGAGATCGGCGTGCCGTACCAGATCGAGCGCTACGAACGCAACCCTGAAACCATGCTGGCACCGGCTTCGTTGATCAAGGTGCATCCCCTGGGAAAGTCGCCGGTGGTGACCGACGGCAAGGCCACGCTGGCCGAGTCGGGCGCGATCCTCGAGTACCTCGTGGAAACGTATGGTGAAGGCAAGTTCGCGCCCGAGCACGGCACGCCCTCCTTCCTGCGCTACCGCTACTGGATGCACTACGCCGAAGGTTCGCTGGCCACACCGCTGCTGCTGCAGCTGGTGTTCGACCAGATCGAGCGCAAGAGCCCGCTGATCGTGCGCCCGGTGGCCAAGGGCATCTCGGCCAAGATCAAGAGCCTGCTCGTCACGCCCAACCTCAAGCGCCACTTCGACTACCTCGAAGCCGAGCTGACCGAACACGGCCCCTGGTTCGCGGGCCGTTCCTTCAGCGCGGCCGACGTGCAGATGAGCTTCGGCATCGAAGCCGCTGACGCGCGCGGCCTGCTGAAGAACCGGCCCAAGCTGTCCGACTGGCTGCGCCGCATTCATGAACGGCCCGCCTACCAGCGTGCGCTGGCACAGGGCGGGCCGTTCGATCTGTCGACGTTCTAGCGCGGACCGGCGTCAGGCCAGCTTGAACGGCAGCTCGCGCAGCGGCTTGCCGGTGAGCTTCGCGATGGCGTTCGCGAACGCGGGCGCCAGCGGCGGCAGGCCAGGCTCGCCGACACCGGTGGGCGCATCGGCGCTGGGCACGATGTGCACCGCGATGGCGGGCATGTCGGTGATGCGCGGCACGGCGAAGTCGCCGAAGTTGCTCTGCTCGACCACGCCGTCTTTCAGCGTGATGGCCGCGCCAGGCACGCACATCGACAGGCCCATCAGCGCGCCCCCCTGGATCTGCGCCTCCACGCTCTTCGGGTTCACCGCGAGATTGCAGTGCACGCCGGCCGTGACCTGGTGCAGCTTCGGCGCACCGTCCACCACCGAGGCCTCGACCACATAGGCCACCACCGAGTCGAACGACTCGTGCACCGCCACGCCCCAGGCGCGGCCGGCCGGCAGCGTCTTCTTGCCGTAGCCGCTCTTGTCCACCGCCAGTTGCAGCGCCGCGCGGTGGCGCACGGCCTTGGCGTCCATGAGCTTCATGCGGTAGGCCACCGGGTCCTGCTTCGTGGCCCGCGCGATCTCGTCGATCAGCGTCTCCATCACGTAGCCGGTGTGCGTGGAGCCGACGCTGCGCCACCACAGCACGGGCACGTTGAGCTTCGGGTGGTGGGCCGAAAGGCGCATCGGCACGTCGTAGGGCTTGCCCATGCCTTCGACCATGGTCTCGTCCACGCCGTTCTTCACCATCATGGGTTCGAAGAAGGTGCCAGCCATGATGGACTGGCCCACGATGACGTGGTCCCACGCCAGCACCTTGCCCTGCGCATCGAAGCCGATCTCGGCGCGGTGCACATGCATCGGTCGGTAGTAGCCGCCGCGCACATCGTCCTCGCGGCTCCACAGCGTGCGCATGGGCGCGCTGATGCCGGCGGTCTGCGCGGCTTTGGCCACGGTGCAGGCCTCGACCACGAAGTCGCTGGTGAGCAGGCCACGGCGACCGAAACCGCCACCGGCCATCTGCACGTGCATCGTCACCTGCTCGGGCTTGATGCCCAGCGTGCGCGCGGCGGCGGCCGTGTCCAGCCCGGGCATCTGCGTGCCGGTCCACACGGTGGCTTTCGCGCCGGCGCCGGTGCCTTCCAGCTGCACGGTGCAGTTCAGCGGCTCCATGGGCGCGTGCGCGAGGTAGGGGAACACAAACTCGGCGCTGATCTTCTGCGGCGCGCCGGCCAGCGGCGCCATGTCGGCGTCGTGCTTGAGGCTGCCGGTCTTCGCGGCCAGTTCGCGGTACATCACCAGCTGCTTCGCGCTGTCCACCTTCTCGCGCCCGGCGTCGTTCCATTCGATCTTCAGCGCCTCGCGGGCCTGCTTCACGGCCCAGTAGCCATCGCCCACCACGGCCACGCCTTCGCCGCCGTCGTGCAGCGGCACGCGCAGCACGGCCTTCACGCCTTTCACCGCGCGCGCGGCGGCGTCATCGACCGAGGCGACCTTGCTGCCGAACACCGGCGGGTGCACGACCACGGCCGTGAGCATGCCGGGCAGGCGCACGTCGATGCCGAAGGCCTGCTTGCCGCTGGATTTCTGCTTCGCGTCAAGCCGCGTGGTGGGCTGGCCGATCAGCTTGAAGCGCGACGGGTCCTTCAGCGTGACGGCGGTCGGCACGGGTTGCTGCATGGCGGCATCGGCCAGCGCGCCGTACGCCAGCTTCCTGCCGCCGGGGCCGATCACCACGCCGCGCTCGGTGGCGAGCGACGCCACCGGCACGTTCCACTGTTTCGCGGCGGCCGCGAGCAGCATGGCGCGGGTGCGCGCGCCAAGTTCGCGGTACTGCGTGTAGGAGTGCTTCACGGCCGTGGAACCGCCGGTGATCTGCATGCCGAACGCCGGGTCGTTGTAGGCCGGGTCGGCGTTGCCGTGCACGGCCTTCACCTTGCTCCAGTCGGCGTCAAGCTCTTCAGCCAGCACCATGGCCAGGCCGGTGTGCGTGCCCTGGCCGAATTCGAGGCGGTTGACGGTGACGGTGACGGTGCCGTCGCGCGCGATCTTCACGAACGCGGCGGGTTGCTGGTCGGGCTTGAGACCGGCGGCGGCGGGTGCCGCGCCCTGCTGGGCGCTGGCCATGAGCGGGTACGCGCCGAGCGCGAAGCCCGATGCGGCGGCCATCTTCATGAAGCTGCGGCGTGCGATGCCGTCGGCGGGTTCCTGTTCGCCCAGGCGGTGCGCCAGCGCGGGCGGCAGGTGGGCACGGATCTGTTCAGCGGTGTGGGTATGGAGGTGCATGGTGTTCTCCTTCAGGCCAGCGTGCGGGCCGCGTCCTTGATGGCGATGCGCACGCGCGCGTAGGTCCCACAGCGGCAGATGTTGCCGGCCATGGCGCCGTCGATCTCGGCGTCGCTGGGTTTCGGGTTGGCCTTGAGCAGCGCGGTGGCGCTCATGATCTGGCCGCTCTGGCAGTAGCCGCATTGCGCCACGTCGGCCTTCACCCAGGCCTGGTGCACGGCCTTGCCCACGCGGTCGGTCTCGAGCGCCTCGATGGTGGTGATCTTCTGCCCGACGGCCGAGGCAATGGGGGTGATGCACGAGCGGATGGCCGCGCCGTTCAGGTGCACGGTGCAGGCGCCGCACAGCGCCGCGCCGCAGCCGAACTTGGTGCCCGTCATGCCCAGCGTGTCGCGCAGGGCCCAGAGGATGGGGGTGGACTCGTCGGCGTCGACGCGAACGTCCTTGCCGTTGATGTTGAGCGTGGTGGCCATGCGTGGGTTCTCCTGTCGTGGGTTGAGGTGGCGGTACATCAACGAATGAATGTTCATTCGTTATCAGGACGTTTTTTTACTGCTGAATGAGCGACGTGTCTAGTCCAGGAACACCGCGGAACCGGCTTTGCCGGGCCGCAGGTGTTGCCCCCTGGAGGGGGTGGCGCGAAGCGACGCGGGGGTGTTCTTCATCCTAGGCTTTGATGCCGTCCCAGCACATGCCGAACGCCTGCGCGAGCGCGGCCTCGTTGTCCGGCAGGTCGCCGCTGCGCAGCAGGTTGGCCGTGTCGCGCACGGAGCCGAAGAAGCTGGCGGCCAGCATCAGGGTGGGCACGTCCTTGACGATCTGCTGCGCCCTGGCGTCGTCGAAGAAGCGCAGGCACCCGGCGGCAAAGCGCGCCGAGAACTGGCGCGACGCCTCGCTGAACCAGGGCGAGTTGTAGTACTGGTCCATGAACACCGCCTCGGGGTAATGCGCCAGCCGGTGACGCAGCAGGCGGTTCCAGTTCTGCTGGAAGCGGCTGCGAAAGGGCACGGTGGTGTCGACGCCGGTGTCGATCAACCCGGCCAGCGCGCCCTTGACCTGCTCGTACAGCGCGTTGAGCAGCTCTTCCTTGGAGCGGTGGTAGACGTACAGCGTGCCGGTGGCGATGCCGGCCTCGCGCGCGATGCCGGCCATGGTCAGCCCGCTCAGGCCGACGCGCTCCACCAGCGCCAGGGTGGCGCGGGCGATGGCGTGCTGCTTGTCGTCGTCCTTGGGTTTCATGAGGACGCGATCTTAAGCGAATGAATATTCATCCGTCAATCGCTCCCTGGCGTTTCAGGCGCCGTGGCACTTCTTGTACTTCTTGCCGCTGCCGCAGGGGCAGGGGTCGTTGCGCCCCGGGGTGGCGTCCTTGCGGATGGGGTCGACGCGCGGCCCCAGGCTCTTGCCGATGCGGTGCAGGTCGTACACGGCCCAGATGGCGGCGCCCATGGCGTTGAGGCGCTCGTCGCTCACGCTGGGGGCACCTTCCTCGGCGTGCATGTTAACCGTGGGCGGGTCGATGTCGTCCTCGGTCAGGGTCACCACGGTGTCGAGCGATTCGTCGATCCAGGCGGCGGTTTCCTTGTCGCGCGGCGCGGCCCAGTCTTCTTCCCAGTTTTCCACCACGAACATGAAGCCCAGCGCCCAGACCTGCGCGTAGGCCGGCAGTTCCTGGTCCTTGAAGTCGGCCTGTTCGGCCTCGGGCAGCACGGCCACAGCGCCGCGCACGTCCATCAGCTCCGGGTGGTAGCTGCGCTCGTCTTCCAGCGTGTCCACGTCGGCGGCGAGCGAGGCGGCCACCTCGGCCTGGCGGCGCGACCACAGCGCCATGAACTGCTCGTACTGCGCGGTGTTGCTGAAGTGCGTGCCGTCTTCCTGCGGCGCGGTGGGCAGCGGCCCCGTGCCCAGCAGCACGGGCAGCCATTCGGCGGGCTCGATCGGGCGGCGCGTGCAGAGCAGCGCGGCCATGGCGCCTTCGCAGAATTCCCACTGCGGCACCTCCTCGCCGCGCGTGCGCAGGTCGTCCAGGATGGCGTCGAGCGCGTCGTAGTCTTCGTGGTCCAGCGCGTCGGCTGGCGTGGCAGGGGTGTTGGTCGTTGTCATGGCAAGGGAAGGCGGGAGTTTTATGATGCCCCGCAGTGTATTCCCCGGTACACCCACGAAAGCCCGCATGCTCGACCGCCTCAACGCCCTCTACCCCGTGCGCTACACGGCTTTCGCACTGTGCGTGTTCATCGCCCTGCTGAGCCTGTTCACGCTGCTGGCCTTCGGCACCGGCGGCTTCGTGTTCCTGCTGTTCGGCGCCCTCTCGGCCGTGGGTGTGTGGGACATCCGCCAGACAAAAAGCTCGGTGCTGCGCAACTACCCGGTCATCGGGCACCTGAGGTTCATGCTGGAGAAGATCCGGCCCGAGATCCGCCAGTATTTCCTGGAAAGCGACACCGAGGCCACGCCGTTCTCGCGCAGCCAGCGCAGCCTGGCCTACGCGCGCGCCAAGGGCGAGACCGACAAGCGCCCGTTCGGCTCGCAGGTGGACATGAACGCCGAGGGCCACGAGTGGCTCAACCACTCGCTGCAGCCCAGCACGCTGGACACACACGACTTCCGCGTGCTGATCGGCGGCGACGCGTGCACACAGCCTTATGACGCGAGCGTGTTCAACATCTCGGCGATGAGTTTCGGCGCGCTGTCGGCCAACGCGATCCAGGCGCTCAACGCCGGTGCAAAGCGCGGCCGTTTTGCGCACGACACGGGCGAAGGCTCGATCTCGTCCTGGCACCGCCAGCATGGCGGCGACCTGATCTGGGAAATCGGTTCGGGCTACTTCGGCTGCCGCAACGAGACCGGCCACTTCAGCCCGGAACGGTTCCAGGCAAACGCCACCGATCCGCAGGTGAAGATGATCGAGATCAAGCTGAGCCAGGGCGCCAAGCCCGGGCACGGTGGCGTGCTGCCCGGCCCCAAGGTCACGCCAGAGATCGCCGCGGCACGTGGCGTGCCGGTGGGCATCGACTGCGTCTCGCCCTCATCGCACAGCGCGTTCACCACGCCGATCGGGATGATGCATTTCATTGCGCAGCTGCGCGAACTCTCCGGCGGCAAGCCGGTGGGCTTCAAGCTCTGCATCGGCCACCCGTGGGAATGGTTCGCCATCGTCAAGGCCATGCTGCACACCGGCATCCGGCCCGACTTCATCGTGGTCGACGGCGCCGAGGGCGGCACCGGCGCGGCACCGCTGGAGTTCACCGACAACGTGGGCGCGCCGCTGCAGGAAGGCCTGCGCCTGGTGCACAACACGCTGGTGGG
>VFQQ010002225.1_pt1 | contig 22837 bp, 20 predicted proteins | sample 3512341 | NCBI WGS metagenome assembly VFQQ01 (sample SAMN10412373, study PRJNA504923) | tailings metagenome | isolation source: Relicate 2 Philex TSF1 revegetated site | place: Philippines: Tuba, Benguet | collected 2017-08-29 | reverse complement strand
CGGCGCCGATTTCATCAAGACCTCGACCGGCAAGGAAAAGGTCAACGCCAACCTCGTCACCAGCTTGTCGATGATCCGCATGATCCGCTGGTTCCACGAAGAAACCGGCATCGAGATCGGCTACAAGCCGGCGGGTGGCATCGCCACCGCCAAGGTCGCGCTCGACTATATGGCGCTCATGAAGGAAGAGCTCGGCACCCACTGGCTGCAGCCCCACCTCTTCCGCTTCGGCGCCAGCTCGCTACTCACCGACATCGAACGCCAGCTCGAACACACCCTGACGGGTCACTATGCGGCGGACTATCGGATGCCGATGGTTTAACTCCAATGCCCCGGAGATTGCTGGTTCGCGTGGCGATAGTCCTGCTAGGCATTTTCCTTCTGGGGGCATGGTGGACAACGGTGCTGGCCCTGCAGAACGGCACACTATTCGTTGGAGTAACTTACTGGGGAGTGCCAATCATGGCGACAACCCGCTTGACCGTGCTGATCGTCGGCACCCCCATCTGGATGTGGGGAGCATGGCGTTACTGGAACTGGCAGGGCCACAAGGTCGAAGACGAATACTAGGCCGAGGAACAACATGAACAAAATCGCCCAGATCTTCGAAACTCTCGATTACGGCCCGGCGCCCGAGAGCGCCGATGTGGCGCTCGGCTGGCTCGATGCCCATGGCAAGAAGTTCGGCCATTTCATCAATGGCGCCTGGACCAAGCCGGGCAAGACCTTCGCCAGCGACAATCCGGCCACCAGCAAGAAGCTCGCCGACGTCACCGACGGCACGGCGAAAGACGTCGATGCCGCGGTCAAAGCCGCCCGCGCTGCCTTCCCGGCCTGGAGTGCGCTGTCGGGCTATGAGCGCGGCAAGTATCTCTATGCCATCGCGCGTCTCGTTCAGAAGCACAGCCGCCTCTTCGCCGTGCTTGAAACCATGGACAACGGCAAGCCGATCCGCGAAAGCCGCGACATCGATATCCCGCTCGTCGCCCGCCATTTCTATCACCACGCCGGCTGGGCCCAGCATCTCGATCGCAGCTTCCCCGGCATGGTGCCCTATGGCGTCTGCGGCCAGATCATCCCGTGGAATTTCCCACTGCTGATGCTGGCCTGGAAGATCGCGCCCGCGCTCGCCGCCGGTAACACGGTTGTCCTCAAGCCTGCCGAGTTCACCTCGCTCACCGCGCTGCTGTTTGCTGAAATCTGCGAGAAGGCGAAGCTGCCCAAGGGCGTCGTCAACATCGTCACCGGGCAGGGCGACACCGGCGCCGCCATCGTCAACCACCCTGATGTCGACAAGGTCGCCTTCACCGGCTCCACCGAAGTCGGCAAGATCATCCGCGCCGCCACGGCCGGCACCGGCAAGGGCCTCTCGCTCGAGCTCGGCGGCAAGTCGCCCTACATCGTCTTCGACGATGCCGACATCGACAGCGCCATCGAAGGCCTCGTCGACGCCATCTGGTTCAATCAGGGCCAGGTCTGCTGCGCCGGCTCGCGCCTTCTCGTCCAGGAGTCGATCGAGGCCCGCTTCATCGACAAGCTGAAAAAGCGCATGGCCACGCTCCGCGTCGGCGATCCGCTCGACAAGGCCGTCGATATCGGCGCGCTGGTCGCCCCGGTGCAGGTCGAACGCATCCGCGACCTGATGAAGAAGGGCGCGGCCGAAGGCGGCCAGGTCTACGAACCCGATTACGACATTCCCGGCGGCGGCTGTTTCATGAAGCCGACGCTGATCACCGGCGTGTCGCCGGCCCACACACTCGTCACCGAAGAAATCTTCGGCCCCGTGCTGGTCGCCATGAGCTTCCGCACGCCAGAAGAAGCTGTGGCGCTGGCCAACAACACCAAATACGGCCTCGCCGCCACCATCTGGAGCGAGAACATCAACCTCGCCCTCGATATCGCGCCCAAGCTCAAGGCCGGCGTGGTGTGGATCAACGGCACCAACAATTTCGACGCGGCCGTCGGCTTCGGCGGCTACAAGGAGAGCGGCTTCGGCCGCGAAGGCGGCAAGGAAGGCATGGCGGTCTACCTGAAGCCAAGCTGGGAGAAGTCGCTGAAAGCGGCTGCGACCAGCGCAGCCCCGGCGAAGGCCGGGGCCGTGGCAAAGAACCCGCTCGACGACGCCCCCGGCATCGATCAGACCGCCAAGATGTATATCGGTGGCAAGCAGGCCCGCCCGGACTCGGGTTATTCCCGTCCGGTCCACGCGCCCGATGGCACGCTGGTCGGCGAAGTCGGCGACGGCAACCGCAAGGACATCCGCAACGCCGTCGAAGCCGCCCGCGCCGCCCTCGGCTGGAGCACCACGGCGGCTCACAGCCGCGCGCAGATCCTCTACTTCCTCGCCGAGAACCTCGAATACCGCGCCGACGAATTCGCCGCCCGCATCAAGGTTCAGACCGGCGAGAGCATCAACGCCGCCAGGAAGGAAGTCGGCGACTCCGTCGAGCGCCTCTTCGCCTTTGCCGGCTGGGCCGACAAATACGATGGCGCGGTGCACAACCCGCCGCAGCGCATGATCGCCTCCGCCATGGTCGAACCGATCGGCGCCATGGCTATCCTGGCGCCGCCATCGCGGCCGCTGCTCGGCTCCATCGCGCTGCTCGCCCCGGCTCTCGCCATGGGTAACACCGTCGTGCTGGTCCCCAGCGAACGTTCACCACTCTCGGTGACGGACTTGTACCAGGTTATTGAGACTTCCGATGTCCCTTCGGGGGTCGTGAACGTCGTCACCGGCGAGACCAGGGCGCTGGCCAAGACGCTCGCCGAGCACGACGGCATCGACGCCATCTGGGCCGCCGCCAACGCCGAAGTCTCTGCAATGGTTGAGAAAGCCTCGGTCGGCAACCTCAAGCAAACCTGGACTTCCCGCGGCCTCTACTACGACCTCGCCGACAAGGAAAAGTTCGAAGGCAGCTACTTCCTCCAGCGCGCCACCCAGGTCAAAAACGTCTGGATCCCCTACGGGGCGTGACGTCGGCCGAGGATTTGGTCCGACAGCCGGCCGGCGAGGAAGTCCACAAAGGCCCGCACATGCGCCGCCGACTTCACCGTCTCACGCACGATCAGCCAGGTCTGTGCGTTGAGTTCGGGGATCGGCGGAAAGCACCGCATCAGTTCGCGCTCCGTGTCGCCGATCACGCAGGGCAGCATGCCGATGCCGAGCCCGGCGCGAAGTGAGTGAACGACATTCGACAGTGAGTTGCAGCGGACTTTGATCCGCTCTGCTCCTACCGCCTGTGCGAACCATATGGCGCTCGGCAACTTCGCTTGCGCGCCCTCGAGGCCAACCAGTGCGTGCGTCGACAGCTCGGCCGGCGTTGTCGGGTTTCCGTGCGCGCTCACATAGTCGCGGCTGCCATAGGCGGTCCATGGACAGTCCGGCAGCCGCCGCGCCACGATCCCCGTTCCAGCCGGTGGCGCGCCGACGCGCATCGCCACATCGGCCTCGCCCTTGCCGAGGTCGAGCATGGCATCGGCGTTGATCACTTCGATCAGCACATCGGGATACTGCTGCCGGAAGTCGCCCAGCCAGGGTGCCAGCAGATGGTTGGCGATCGTCTCCGGGCAGGTGAAGCGCACGACGCCAGCGACCGCCCGCTGCAGCGCTGCAACTTCGCTCGACAGGTGCAAGACCTGTCCCTCCATGGCCTCGGCCGTCCTGGCGACGCGCAACCCGAGTTCGGTCAGCCTGTGCCCCTGCGCGTGGCGCTCGAACAGGCTCGCTCCCATCGCGGCTTCGAGGTTGGCAATGCGGCGGGTGACGGTGGTCTGGTTCACGCCCAGCTGCCGGGCGGCAGCAAGCGCTGCGCCGTTGCGCGCCAGTGCGAGAACAAATCTCATGTCATCCCAATCCAGCATGAAGTATTCTGCGAAAATGCAGAACGCTCTGGCAATAGTCCTCATTGCCGGTGCAGCGAGCCGACACTAGTGTCGGCGCTACGGATCCGTCTCAACCCATTGTCATCACCTGCAAAACTGGAGGAGTCGCATGACTCGCCCATGCATTTGCCCTGGCATCGACGGAGACGGCCATGAACGAACGGTCTAACGCGGTCGCCGACGTGACCCCCGACGCCATCATGCAGCTCGGTCTCGGCTTCTGGGGCTCCAAGACGCTGCTGAACGCGGTCGAGCTCGGTCTCTTCACCGAACTGGCCGCCGGCCCGCTCGACGCCGATGCCATCCGTCAGCGCCTTGGCCTCCACCGGCGTTCGCTCGCCGATTTCCTCGATGCCCTGGTGGCTTTGGGCATGCTGGAAAAGGCCGGTGGTCGATACGCCAACACCCCCGCCACCAGCCTCTTCCTCGATCGCGGCAAGCCCGGCTATGCCGGCGGCATTCTCGAAATGGCCAATGCACGGCTCTATGGTTTCTGGGGTGACCTGACCGAAGGCCTCAGGACCGGCGAGCCGCAGAACGAGGCCAAGACCGGTGGCGATCTCTTCGACGCCATCTACAAGGACGACGCCAAACTCGCCGGCTTCGTCGCCGCCATGACTGGCCTCAGCCTGGGTGCCGGTCGCGCCATCGCCGAGAAATTCCCGTGGGCCGACTACAAGAGCTTTGCCGATATCGGCACGGCTCAGGGCGGGGTGCCGGTGGCCATCGCGCTCCGCCATCCGCATCTGCGGGGCATCGGTTTCGATCTGCCGCCCGTGGGGCCGCACTTCACTGCCTTCGCGGCGCGACATGGGCTGGCCGACCGGCTCGATTATGTCGGTGGCGATTTCTTCGCCGATCCCCTGCCGCGGGCCGACGTGCTGATCATGGGACACATCCTCCACGACTGGGACCTCGACCGGAAACGCCAGCTCATTGCCAGCGCCTATCGTGCGCTGCCGCCGGGCGGCGTCTTCATTGCCTTCGAGCCGGTGATCGACAACGATCGCCGCAGCAATGCCGTCGGCCTGCTCACCAGCCTCAACATGCTGATCGAGACGCGCGGCGGCGCGGATTACACCTTCGCCGACTGCGAAGGCTGGATGCGCGATGCCGGCTTTCGCCAGACCCGCCACGAGCATCTGGCCGGTCCGGACTCGATGGTCGTCGGCATCAAGTGATCAGCGATAGCCCGCCAGTGCTTCGTCGCTCATGCCGTTGAGGATCTCGCCGGCATGGGTCCGCCCCGCATCGACGATCTGGTCGAAGCGGTGCCAGTCGAGGAGGCCCATGCGCGGCAGCTTCGGGCGGAACAGCAGGTCGGCATAGCGGCGCTGCTCGCGCTGCCGGCTCAATGAGGTGATGAACGACGAGATCATCATCGTCTCGGGCATGGTCGGCAGCCGGCGGTAGAGTTGCTTGGCCCGCGGCCGCAGCTTGTCGCGCAGCAGTTCCAGCGTCGACGGGATCAACTGCATGTCGAGCCGGCGGCCGAAGTCGCCCGAGAGATCGACGCCGATCACCTTGCCGACACCCATCTGCGCCATCACGTCGACCGGGAAATTGTTGAACGTACCGCCGTCGAACAGCAGGTGACCGTCGATCAGCACCGGCGGCAGCGCGCCCGGAATGGCAAAGCTCGCCGAGACGTTGCGCACCAGCGATCCGGTCTTGAGCACTTCCTCCGCGCCGGCCGAAAAGTTCGAGGCCATCACGAAGAACGTCTTCCAGCTGTCCTCCATGTCGATATCGGCCCCGGCATGGCGCCGCACCGACATGGCCAGCGAGTCGCGGCTGCGCGTGCCCTTGATCAGGCTGAGCAGCGGAAACAGGTTGTAGTCGCCGGTAATGCTGCCCTTGGGATAGTTGAGGAAGGCGTCGTGCACGCCCTCCTTGAGCGCCGGTCCGCGCAGATCGAGCGCCACCAGCGTGCCCACCAGCGACCCGATCGAGGTGCCGCCGATGAAGTCGATATCTATGCCGGCCTCTTCGAGCGCTTCGTAGACGCCGACATGGGCAAAGCCCATCGCTCCGCCGCCGGCAAAGACCAGTCCGACGGCGCGGCCGGAAATGATCCGGGCGATGCGCGCCATGTCGCGTTCCAGCAGCGGGCGGATGTGGAAGTGCCGCGGCTTGCCGCGCACCTCGAGCCAGCGCGTCGTGCCGGACGGACTCTTGGTGCTCTCGTCGTGCAGCAGCACCAGCGTACGGCGCGCGATGGTCAGCGGCGCCTCGCCGGCCAGCAGTTGCGTCTCCACCGCCGAGGGTGCGGGGTCGGCCTTGGGGTCGCCCAGCAGCACGATCTCGTCGGCGTGCTGCAGGCAGAAGCGCGTCCACGCGCTGTCCTCGTAGCCGGCCACCAGATAGACCGCCGCGTGGGCTTCCTCGATTTCGTCGACATAGCGCGCCACCGCGCCATGCCGCTGCCAGGCCGCGCCATTGGCGTCATTGCCTGTCTGCGCCGTCACCTCGTCGGCGCTCAGCACCGCGACCGGTCCGAAACTCTGTGGTTGCCGCGAGCGCAGCGCCTGCGCGAACGCCATCGCATCGACCCCCGCCGTGATCGGCAGGATGCAGACATTGACCGGCACCGCTGCCGCCGGCCGCGCATTCTGGTTCTGGCGGAAGCGGTCGATCACCAGCCGCGTCATGCTGAGCGCGATTTCCGGCGCCTGCTTGATGGCACGCTCGATCACCGGTCGCGACACCCGCGCCACGGTGGAATCGCGCAAGGCGACGATCGCCGCCGATCGCGGCTCGCCGGTGAACAGCGCCAGTTCGCCTATGGTCTCGCCGCGGCCGATCTCGCCCAGCGTGCGGGTCTCGCCCTCCGGCGTCACCGCGAGCGCGCGCAACCGGCCCGACAGTACGAAATAGACGTCGTCGCCGGTCTCGCCCTGCCGGAACAGCGTTTCGCCGGATGCCAGGTTCACATATTCGGCGCCCGACTCGACCGAGGCGACGATGTCGGCATCGTTCCAGGCGAAGTGTTCCCCGAGGATGCGCGTCAGCAGCGTTTGCCGGTGTTCGTCCTGAATATCGCTGCGAAGCATAACCGGTGATTCCTTCGAGTGCCTATCCGTTCACATAATCCAAAGAAATGTGAAGCTGCAATCGTACCGCTTCCACATCCTTAAGGTGAGCGGGAGAACAGCCGCCGGCATGGAGCAAAGGCCCCACCGAACCGGCCACGGAACGGTGGAGCCTTCGCCCTCGGCAGCGGCGCCAAACGGGCCGCTGCCTGTCTCGGGTGCCTCAGGCCGGCAGGATGTTCTGATTGAGGCGGAACAGGTTTTCCGGGTCGTATTGGCACTTGACCTGCCGCAGCCGGCGCAGCGTCTCGGGCGGGTAGGCGGCCCAGACGCCGTTGCTGTCGCCGGTGCCGAGGAAGTTGACATAGGCGCCCCCGCTGGCGCGGTAGTCCATGGTCACCCGGCAGCGGCTGATCCACTCGGCGCTGCGCTGGTCGGCGCCCGGCGCGAAGTCCATCGCCATGAAGCTCATCATGATCTTCGCATTGCGATGCGCGAACGCCGTGGCACCGGTCGGCACGCGCGCCGCCGCGCCGCCCAGGACGCGGACCTGCGCGGCCCGCACCGGCGCGTCATGGGCGTTGAGAAGCTCGATCAACTTTGCCGCGTCGGCACTCGTCACCTCGTCGGCGAACATCGTGCTCATCGACACCGCCGCCCGCATGTTGGGATCCTCGGGGATGTACATGCTGCTGAACGGCGCCTCGCCGACGAGGTCGGCGATCGGCGTTGCCAGCGCACGGAACGGCGCCAGTGCGCGCTGCGCATCCTCCGCCGGACCCGCATAGGCCATCATGCACATGAAGATCAGCTCGCCATGCGCCTCCGGCGGCAGGAACGGTATCGGCGGCGCCGTCATCAACATGGCGATGGTGCTGAGCTCGTCGGGTGCCGCTTCCGCGGCCTTGGCGAAGGCCGCCACCACATCCGGGTTGGCCGGCAGGATCAGCGGACCGCCGGTGAAAGCGGGCAGGCGGTGCAGCCTGTACTTGAGGCGCGTCACGACGCCGAAATTGCCGCCGCCACCACGCAGCGCCCAGAACAGGTCCGGGTGGTTGCTCTCGTCGGCAATGACGATGTCGCTACCGGCCGTCACCACTTCGGCCGCCAGCAGCGAGTCGATGGTAAGCCCATGCTTGCGCAGCAGGTAGCCCATGCCGCCGCCCAGCGTCAGGCCGCCGATGCCAACCGTCGCGGCGTCGCCGAAGCCGACGATGAAGCCGTGCATCTGCACCGCGTCGGTCACCTGCCCGGCGGTCGTGCCCGTGCCGCACCATGCGGTCTCGGTGGCGGCGTCGATGGCGATGCTGTTGAGATCGCGCAGGTCGATCACCAGTCCGCCATCGTTGCCGCTGTGACCCACGGTGGAGTGGCCGCCGCTGCGCACCGAAAGGGCGAGATCGGTGGCGCGGGCGAAGTTGATCACCGCCGCGACGTCCGCGGCATTGCCGACACGGATCACTGCCGCGGGCAGGGGATCGAAATTGGCGAGGGCGACCTGGCGGGCCGCGTCGTACTCGGCGTGCCTGGGTCCGATGACGCGGCCTTTGAGGCTCGCGGCCAGCATGTCGATCTGGTCTTCGATAGGAAAGCGCTTGTCCATGTGCCGGAATTCCGTAGAGCGCCCCCGCTTCGGGTCGGGGCGTTTATGGATTGTCCGGTGAACGCCAGATGAATGACGGCTTCAGGATGCGGCGCGTGGCTTGCCCACCGATGCGCGGCTGACGAGGCTGCATTCGAGCGCCGTCACCGGCACGGGCCGGTCCGGCGTCGCGTTGCCCAGGGCCTTCACCGCCCATTGCCCCATTTGCCGGTGCGGCAGGATCACCGTGGTGAGCTGCGGGTGCAGGTGGCGCGAAATTTCTTCGTCGTCATAGCCCACCACCGACATGTCGTCCGGGATCGAGAGGCCTGCCTCCTTGAGTGCCTCATAGCAGCCGATGGCCATGCGGTCGTTCTGGCAGAAGATCGCGGTGGGCCGCTCCTCGAGCGCGAGGAGCTTCACCGTGGCATCGAAGCCGGCGCTGGCCGACCAGTCGCCTTCGATCACCAGGTCCGGGTCGTGCCTGATGCCTGCCGCCTTGAGCGCGTCGAGATGGCCCGCGAGTCGGTCCCGCGCTGCGTCCATCCACGGCTCGCCGGTAATGGTGGCGATGCGCCGGTGCCCGTGTTCGATGAGGTGGCGCGTCGCTGTTTCCCCACCCCTGATCTCGTCCGGCACGACTGCCGGAAAGGCGCCGTCCTCGCTGGTGCAGTTGAGCAGCACCACGGGCGCATCGAGGTCGTAGAGCATTGCCGGCACGCTGAGCTGCCGGGTGAAGATCGCCATGTAGATGACGCCGATGGTGCCGCGCCCGGTCAGCGCCTTGAGCGTCCGCTGCTCCATCTGCGGATCCGACAGGGTCTGTGCCGCGACCACCACATTGCCGTCGTCCCAGGATGCCTGCCGCGCTCCCTCGATGGCGACGATCGCTTCGGGGCTCGTGGCCATCTGGTCGACCACGAAAGCGATGGTGCCGGTCGCGGCCGCCGCGCCCGGGCGCGATTCCGCCGGCGGCAGCACGTAGCCGAGCTCGGTGGCGACGGCGATCACCTTGTCCCGCAGCGCTTGCGACAGCTTGATCCCGGTCACCCCGTTGAGCACCAGCGACACCGTCGCCTGCGAGCAGCCGGCGGCGCGCGCAACGTCGGTCATGGTGACACGGCGGCGCGCGTCCTGGGTGGCGTTGCGTCGTCGCGGAGATGGAGATTGGGTATTCATAGTCCGGGCTGTGTTCCGCGCTGGAGGAGTGCGCTTTGCAACGTTAACACGATTGCGGCGTCCGTCACGCATTTGCGCAAATCCCCCCGGTATTTCTCCTCAGGCCCGCGCCTTGTCGGACAAGTGGCCTGAAACACTCCCTTGACTAATATTAGCAGTGTGCAAGGATGCTGTCTCGCATCACGTCCCTTCGGGGCTGGGCAAACCCTGGGGAGGGGGCGCCTGTGGTGTGGAGCAACGCCGCCGGGAGGGCGGCAAGGGAGGACTAATATGAAATCTGTTATCAGCCTGGCGGCCATGCTGGCCGCGGGTCTCGTTCTGTCGACTGGTGCCGTCGTCGCCCAGGACAAAACGCAGCTCGCCTTCGTGGTGAACGCCTCGTCCGACTTCTGGAAGCTGGCTGAAGCCGGCGTGAAGAAGGCGCAGGAAGAACTCGGCGACAAGTACGAACTGCAGTTCCGCTATCCCGCTCAGGGCACCGCCGCGCTGCAGAACTCGCTGATGGACGACCTCGTCGCTGCCGGCACCGACGCCATCATGATTTCGTCGGCCGACCCGAAGAACTCCATCGATGCCTTCAACCGCATCGCCGCTCAGGTGCCGCTGTTCACCACCGACTCCGACGCCCCGCAGTCCAACCGTATCGCCTATCTGGGCTCGTCCAACACTCTGGCCGGCGTTCAGGCCGGTGAAGAGATGGTCAAGGCCATGGCCGGCAAGGAAGGCAAGTGCATGGGCTTCGTCGGCTTCCTCGGCGCCGACAACGCCATCGAGCGCATCGCCGGCTTCAAGCAGGCGATCGAAGGCCACAACATCACGCTCGTGGACGTCCGCGGAGACGACGTGGACTTCACCCGCGCCCGCACCAATGTTGACGACGTGCTCGTCGCCAACCCCGAAATCAACTGCATGGTCGGGTTCTATTCCTACAACCCGCCCAAGATCTATGAAGCGCTGCAGGCTGCCGGCAAGCTCGGCCAGATCACTGTCACCGCTTTCGACGAAGACCCGGTAACCCTGGGCGCCGTCAAGGAAGGCTCGTTCGCTGCCACCATCGTGCAGCAGCCGTACGAATGGGGCTATCAGGGCATGAAGCTGATGGCCGCTTACCTCGAGGGCGACAAGTCGGGCGTTCCGGCCGACAAGCTGATCATCGTGCCGACGGCCGTGATCAACAAGGACAATGTCGACGCGTTCTCGGCCGACCTGAAGGCCAAGATCGGCGGCTAACGAGGTCCTCCAGGGCGGGCCTGGCGTAGCGGCGAAGTCCATCTTGCCGCTGCGTCGAGGCCCGCCTACTCTTGCCGCCAGCCAAGCCAATCTCGACCAGCGCTGACGCAGTGGATTCCTGGATGCCTGTGGCCGACCCTCACCAGCCGTTCCTTCGCCTCACCGGCGTTCGCAAGACCTATCCCGGCGTTGTTGCGCTGGCCGGTTTCGACATGACCGTTTCACCCGGCGAAGTCATCGGACTTGTCGGCGAGAACGGCGCCGGCAAATCGACGCTGATGAAGATCCTCGGCGGCGTGGTTCAGCCCGATAGCGGCAGCATCGAGATCGATGGCCAGCCCTTCGCCGGCCTCACGGTCGGTGGCTCCATGCGCGCCGGCATCGCCTTCGTGCACCAGGAACTCAACCTCTTCGACAATCTCGACGTGGCCGCCAATGTCTTCATCGGCCGCGAGCCGCGCACCGGCGGTTTCCTCAACCTCGTCGACACCGGCAAGATGCGCGCCGACGTGGCGCCCTATCTCAAGCGCCTCGGCGCCAATTTCTCGCCCGCCACGCCCGTCGCCTCGCTCTCGCTGGCGCAGCAGCAGCTGGTCGAAATCGCCAAGGCTTTATCGGTCAATGCGCGCCTCGTCATCCTCGACGAGCCGACCTCGTCGCTGCCCGTCGCCGAGACCGATCGGCTGCTGCAGGTGATCGAAGGGCTCCGCGCCGAAGGCATCGCGGTCATCTTCATTTCCCACCGCCTCGGCGAGATCGAGCGCGCCTGCGACCGGGTCATCGTGCTGCGCGATGGCGTCCAGGTCGGCACGCTCGACAAGGCCGAGATCACCCACGACCGCATGGTCAAGCTGATGATCGGGCGCGACCTTAAGGTCGCCTATTCGGCACCGGCCAAGGCCCGTGGTGGCGTCGCCCTGTCGGCCAATCGCATCCGCACCGCCGCCTTCCCGACGCACGAGGTCAGCCTCGATCTCCACGCCGGCGAAATCCTCGGCCTCGCCGGCCTCGTCGGCGCCGGCCGTACCGAATTCGCCCGCGTCGTCTTCGGCATCGATCGCGCCTATGGCGGCACGCTCGCCCTCAACGGCACGCCGATCAGTTTCCGCGCCGCATCCGAGGCTGTCGCCAACGGCGTCTTCCTCGTCCCCGAGGACCGCAAGGGCGCCGGCATCCTGCTCGATCTGCCCATCGCCCAGAACATTTCGCTGCCCAACCTGCCGGCCTATGCCCGCGGCCCGCTGGTGGCCAGCGACCTCGAGACCGCACAGGCCGAAAAGAGCCGCAGCGAACTCAGCATCAAGGCGCCCACCGTCGGCACCCGCACCGGTACGCTCTCGGGCGGCAACCAGCAGAAGGTGGTGCTGGCCAAGTGGCTCGCCATGAGCCCCAGGGTCATGATCTTCGACGAGCCGACCCGCGGCATCGACATCGGCGCCAAGTCAGAAATCTACCGGTTCATGCGCGCGCTCGCCGATGCCGGCGTCGCCGTGCTGATGATCTCGTCCGACATGGAAGAGGTCATCGGCGTCTCCGATCGCGTCGCCGTCATGCACGAAGGCGCGATCTCCGGCATCCTCGGCCGCGACCAGGCGACCGAGGAGAACATCCTGACGCTCGCAATCGGAAGAAAAGTGGCCTGAGGCCTTCGGGGGGAGACCGACAATGCTGAAGAAAGACCTCGGACTATTGGTGCTGATCCTCGTGGTCGGCTTCGTGGTCTATCTGCGCAACCCGCTGTTCCTCTCGCCCAACAATCTCGCCAACACCGCCAACCTGATCGGCCTTTTCGGCCTCTTCTCCATCGCCCAGGGCTTCGTCATCATCACCGGCGGCATCGAGCTGTCGGTAGGATCGATGATCGCGCTGTTGGGCGTGCTCTTCGTCGACATGGTCGGCCGCCTCGGTATCCCGTGGCCGGTCGCCGGCGGCATCGTCATGGTGCTGGGCCTGCTGATGGGTCTCGCCCATGGCCTGCTCATCACCAAGCTCAAGATGCAGCCCTTCGTGGTGACGCTCTGCGGCCTCCTGATCTATCGCGGCGCTGCCCGCGGCTACACCGCCGACGCCACCGCCGGCTTCCCCTTCGGCTCCGAATATCCCGGCCTCGACTTCTTCGTCGCCCGCCCCTGGGGCATCCCGACCTCGGTGTTCGTCCTTGCCATCGTCGCGGTGATCGCCTGGTTCGTGCTCCACCGCTCCGTCTTTGGCCGCTATCTCTTCGCCGTCGGCAAGAACGAGGAGGCGGCGCGCTATTCCGGCATCCGCACCAACTTCGTCATCGCCTCGGCCTATGTGATCTGCGCCGGCCTGACCGCGCTCGCGGCGATCTTCTTTGCCATGTACACGCGCTCGGTCTCGCCCTCGGGCCACGCCAACTTCTACGAGCTCTACGCCATCGCGGCGGCGGTGCTTGGCGGCTTCTCGCTGCGCGGCGGCGAGGGCTCCATCGTCGGCGTGGTGCTCGGCACCATCCTGCTGCAGATCCTGCAGAACCTCGTGAACCTGCTCGGCATCCCGTCGTCGCTCAACTTCGCCGTGATGGGCGGCGTCATCCTGATCGGCGTCACCGTCGACCAGCAATGGGGCGCCTACCGCGCCCGCAAGGCCATCGCCGACGCGGCATCAAAGCCCGCGCCCAGCGACGCACAGCGCGCGACGACTTAAGCTAACGAAGCCAAGAGTGCAGCGACCTAGGCCGCCCTCACGCCATCGATGAATGCCTTGGTCAGCGTCGTGATCTCATCTGGCGGCAGGCCGTAGCGCGCGCCGCTGTCGTGCACGCCGAGATTGCCGCTGACCACGAAGGCCCGCAGCCCGTCCTTGGCGATCGCCTGCGCCTGCGAAATGCTGAGGCCGCCGACCACCTGCACCGACACACGGTCGCCCACCTTGGCATGCACCGCCCGCGCCACATCGCCGAGAAAGCCCGAGGACCAGAGGCTGGTATCGGCCCGCCGCGCATCGAGTTGCAGATGCAGACCCACGCCGTCGACGCCCGCATCCACCATGCGCTGCGCCACGTCAACCGCATTGCTCAGCGGCCCCTGCTGCGGCACGAGAATGTCGGCGAAGGCCAGCCGCACCATGTCCGGGTCGCGCTCGCGATATTCGTCGCGCACCGCGCAGGCCGCGCGAGCGCTCGCCTCGCCCGCCAAAGCGAGGAAGTCGATGATGTTGCCGCCGCCCTCGTAGACGGTCCGGGCCTCGAACCCGCCGCCATCCATCGTCTTCATGTCGGCCAGGATCAGCGCATCGGGGAAGCGCTGCCGGAAGATCGGCACCACATTGCGCACGCCCTCATATTTGCAGAGCGGCGTGCCGATCTCGATCAGGTCGATGCCGGCCTTCACGGCGGCGCTGGCGACCGCGAGCCCCTGTGGCACGTTGTCGGTGTCCACCGACATCTGGAAGGTGAATTCCTGGCGCATACGATTGCGCACACGCGCCGACGGGGCGTGTTCTTTGGCTGACATTATTGGCAACTCCTCCGCTGCGCCGCCATTCTGGCGTGCGCCGCGGAAGGTCGCAAGCCGCCCTCAGTGGATCGGCAGCGTTTCGAGCGGCGCGTCCATCGCGTCGGCCGGCGTTTCGTACGCCTGTTCCTCGGCGTCGCGCAGTTCGTTCTCGGCCGCAAACCAGAACTCCTGGTCGCGCCCGTCCGGATAGCCGGCCATTTCCCAGAGCGAATAGGCCCGCTCGGCGATCTGTTCGAAGTGGTCCATTGGTGATCTCCCTTGTCTGCCGCAAACAACGTCCGCGCAGCCGCGCGGTTCAACGGAACTGCCCCCGGTCCTGCTCGTTGGCCTTGCGAGCCCAAGGAGCACGACCATGCCCAAGACCGATAAGCCCTCTGCGCAAAACCGTGATGACAATATCGACGATCAAGGCCGCGATTTGCGCACCGGCAAGGCGCGTGACGAGCAGCATCCGCAGCAGACCCTCGAGATCGGCAGGCAGAAGCCCCAGCACAGGCCGGACGAGCGCTGAGCCGGCCTCTCCCCAAAATCGGGTTTCGCCTTTATAGACTGGGGTCATGGACCTGCTCCCCGATTTCGACCTGACGCGCCCCAACACCTTCGGCCTGCCGTCCCGCGCCCGCTTAGGCGCCCTGCTGACCCATGCCGCCGACATCGAAGACCTCGCCCGCCTCGCCAGGGCGGAAAACCTGCCGCTCCACATCCTCGGCGGCGGCAGCAACATCGTCCTCCGCCCCGCGGTGCCTGCCGTCGTCGGCATCATGGCCGCTAAGGGCCGCGACGTGGCCCGCCGCGCCGACGGCACGACGCTGGTCACCGCGCAGGCCGGCGAGGACTGGTCCGAGTTCGTCGCCTGGACCGTGGGGCAGGGCCTCTCCGGCCTCGAAAATCTCGGCGGCATCCCCGGCACTGTCGGCGCCGCGCCGGTGCAGAATATCGGCGCCTATGGCGTCGAACTCGCCGACCGCTTCGAAAGCCTCACCGTGTGGGACCTGGCCGACAGCCAGCGCCGCACCTTCACCCGCGACGATTGCGCCTTCGCCTATCGCCAGAGCCGCTTCAAGCAGGAGGTCGGCCGCTACATAGTCCTCGACGTGACGCTGGTGCTCCCCGCGCAGTGGACGCCGGTCCTTTCCTACCCGCCGCTCGACAAGCTGCCGCCGGGCGTCAACGCCGCCGAAATCCACCAGCAGGTCCTCGCCGTGCGCGGCTCGAAACTTCCCGACTGGCGGGTCATCGGCAATGCCGGCTCGTTCTTCCATAACCCCATCGTGACGCCTGCCGTCGCCGACACCATCGCGGGCGTTCCGCGCTTCCCGCAGCCCGATGGCACCGTGAAGCTTTCCGCCGGCTGGCTGATCGACTCCTGCGGGTTGAAGGGCACCCGCGAAGGCAATGCCGGCATCTACGAGAAACACGCCCTCGTGCTCGTCAACCACGGCGGCGCCACCTATTCCGACATCTCGCGGCTCGCTACGCGGGTGAGGGACACCGTCCGCAGCCGCTACGGCGTCAGCCTCACGCAGGAGCCGCTCGAGCTTTAGGGCAGGGCGGCCCACCGCCTTGTCTGCCGGCCCTTGCCATCCGGCCACGGCCATCGCACAACCCGTCTGACCTGTATTTTTCACGGATGGCCCTCGCATGAGCAGTGCGGTCTGTTGCTGTCCACCATCGCAAAGCTAGGAGGACGCTTTCATGACCTACACATCACGCAAGTCGGGACTCGCCAGGGCCGCTGGCGCACTGATCGCGCTGGCCGTCGCCACGTCGGCGGTTCAGGCGCAGGAATTCATCAACGTCCTCACCGGCGGCACGTCCGGCGTCTACTATCCGCTCGGCGTCGCCCTCTCGGAAATCTATGCCGAAGGCATCACGGGCAGCCGCGTGCAGGTGCAGGCCACCAAGGCATCGGTCGAAAACCTGAACCTCCTCGCCCAGAAAAAGGGCGAGATCGCCTTCGCCCTCGGCGATGCCGTCAAGCTCGGCTGGGAAGGCAATCAGGAAGCCGGCTATCCCACGGCCCTCACCGGCCTTCGCGCCATCGCGGCGATCTATCCCAACTACGTGCAGATCGTTGCTTCGTCGGAATCCGGCGTCACCACGCTGGCCGACCTCAAGGGCAAGAGCGTTTCCGTCGGCGCCCCGGCGTCGGGGACCGAGCTCAATGCCCGCGCCATCTTCGCGGCCGCCGGCATGAGCTACCAGGATCTCGGCAAGGTCGAGTATCTGCCCTATGCGGAATCGGCCGAGCTCATCAAGAACCGCCAGCTCGAAGCCACGCTGCAGTCCTCGGGCCTCGGCGTCGCCTTCATCACCGATCTCGCCGCGACCCACGAGATCAACCTCGTCGCCATCCCGGCCGAGGTGGTCGAAAAGATCGGCGCGCCCTATGTGCCCACCGTCATCCCGGCCGGCACCTATCAGGGCCAGGACGCCGAGGTGCCCACCGCGGCCATCGGCAATATCCTCGTCACCAATGACAGCGTCAGCGACGAGACCGCCTACCAGATGACCAAGCTGCTGTTCGAGAACCTCGATCGCCTTGTCGCCGCGCATGCCGCCGCCAAGGACATCACGCTCGAAGGCGCCATCACCGGCCTGCCCATTCCGCTCCACCCGGGCGCCGAGCGTTACTACCGCGAAAAGGGCATCCTCAAGTAAGCACGGCCCATGCGTCGCGGTCCGGGCATCTGCCCGGGCCAGGCATGAGGGGAGGCCAGCCGATGACCGATAGCGCCACGCCGCGCAGCTCTGCGGCGCCACCGCTCGATGACGAGGTGAGCGAAGGCCTGCCGCCGGGCTTCGGCCCCGGCTTTTCCGGCCGCGTCGCCTTCGGCATCGCCATTGCCTTCTCGCTGTTCCAGCTCTGGACCGCCGCCTATGGCACGCTGCCCAGCCAGGTGGTGCGCGCCATGCATGTCGGCTTCCTGTTGCTGCTCGGCTTCGGTCTCGTCGGCAACCTCGTGGCGAAGACGCCCTACGCCAAGGGTCTGTTCTGGATGCTCGGCATCGCCGGCTTCTGCACCGGCCTCTACAACTGGGTGTTTTACGCCGACATCATCCGCCGCACCGGCTTCATGACGCCGCTCGATCTGGTTGTCGGCGCCACCGTGGTGGTGCTGGTCTTCGACGCCGCCCGCCGCCTCATGGGCTGGCCGCTGGCAATCATTTCCGGCATCTTTCTCGCCTACTGTTTCTTCGGCCAGTATCTGCCCGCGCCGCTCATTCACCGCGGCTATTCGTTTGAACAGATCGTCGAGCATTTCGGCTTCGGCACCGAAGGCATCTACGGCACCCCGATCTATGTCTCGGCGGCCTACATCTTCATCTTCGTGGTGTTCGCCGCCTTCCTCGAACGCGCCGGCATGATCGCGCTGTTCAACGATTTCGCCCTTGGCCTTGTCGGCGGCGTGCGCGGCGGTCCGGCGCAGGTCTGCGTGCTGTCGTCGGCGCTGATGGGCACCATCTCCGGCTCGGGCGTCGCCAATGTCGTAGCCAGCGGCCAGTTCACGATTCCGCTGATGAAGCGCTTCGGCTTCCGCTCTGCCTTTGCCGGCGGCGTCGAGGCCACTTCGTCCATGGGCGGGCAGATCATGCCGCCGGTGATGGGCGCCGTCGCCTTCATCATGGCCGAGACGCTCAACGTGCCCTATGCCGAAATCGTCAAGGCCGCCATCATTCCGGCGCTGCTCTATTTCGGTGTCTGCTTCTGGACGGTCTATCTCGAAGCCGGGCGCGCCGGCCTCAGGGGCATGGACAAGTCCGAGCTGCCCAACCCGTGGCTGGCGCTGCGCGCCAACTGGCCGCTGCTGCTGCCGCTGGGCGCGCTGGTGTTCCTGCTGTTCGCCGGCTACACGCCGATCTTTGCCGGCACCATGGGCCTGGCGCTGGTCGTCGTCCTCATCCTCGGCACTCCCATCGCCGCCCGCATCGGGCCGCTGGCGTTCCGCATCGTCTTCTGGATCGCGCTCGGCCTGGCCGCGGCGTCCTTCCTCAAGTTCGGCGTCAACTTCCTGCTCGCCGTCATCGTCGCGCTCATCGCTGCCTGCTGCGTGGTCAAGGGCGGGCGCGAGACCCTTGCCATCTGCCGCGATGCGCTGGCCGAAGGCGCCCGCAACGCGCTGCCCGTCGGCATCGCCTGCGCCGTCGTCGGCGTCGTCATCGGCACGCTGACGCTTACCGGCATCGCCTCCACCTTTATCGGCGCCGTCATCGCCATCGGCGAAAACAACCTCTTCCTCTCGCTCGTGCTCACCATGGCCACTTGCCTCGTGCTGGGCATGGGCATCCCCACCATCCCCAACTACATCATCACCGCCTCGCTGGCCGGTCCGGCTCTGCTCGAACTGGGCGTGCCGCTGCTGGTCAGCCACATGTTCGTGTTCTATTTCGGCATCATGGCCGACCTGACCCCGCCGGTAGCGCTCGCCTGCTTTGCCGCCGCACCGATGGCCAAGACCTCGGGCTTCAAGATCTCGCTGCAGGCGGTCAAGCTCGCCGCCGCCGGCTTCGTCATCCCCTTCATGGCGGTCTACACGCCGTCGCTGATGCTGCAGGAGGGCGGCTGGATGGCCGCCGCTTATGGCTATCCGGTCGAGGTCGCCTACATCGTGCTCAAGGCCTGCTTTGCCATCGGCCTCTGGGGCGTCGCCACCGTCGGCTTCCTCTTCGTTCGTGCTGGCCTCCTCGTGCGACTCGTCGCCTTCGCGTCCGGTATCTGCCTGATGCTCGCCATACCGCTCACCGACGAGATCGGCTTTGCCTTGGGCATCGTCGCTGTCGCCTGGCAGTGGTGGCGCAGCCGCACCACCGAGTCGCAGGCGGCATGATGCTCTGCATCGCCACCGCCGGTAACCTCCTGGCGCTGGCGGCGACCACCTTCACGCTGAGCTGGACCCACTCGGTCGAGCATACCCAATGGCGCGAAACCTGGCGCATCGCCGGCGACCGGCTGCAGTTGACCGAAGCCAGCGTCGAAGGTCCGGGCGCAGGTATCGACATCCCCGCCGACGCCCGGATGACGCCCAAGGGCTGGATCTATCACCCGGCTCTCCCACCCCAACCCCGCTTGTCCCTCGCTGCCTCCGGCATGACGCCATCGGGTTGGACATTATGTGCGGACGGCGAGTGCCACGAACTGGGAGCAAAGCCGGGTGACGACGTCGAGCTTTGGGCTGCGGCGGAGTGTGGCAGGATGCCGGACTAGGGCATACCCTTGCCATCCGCCCCCATCCGTCGCACAACCCCTGCCATGAGCTTTCTCCCGCAGGAAATCATTGCCAGGAAGCGCGATGGCGCGGTGCTGACGCCCGGCGAGATCAAAGGCTTCATCGGCGGATTTGCCGATGGTTCCGTCTCCCACGCCCAGGCCGCCGCTTTCGCTATGGCGACATACTTTCGCGACATGACCGTGCCCGAGCGGGTCGCCCTTACAGAGGCGATGCGCGACAGCGGCACCGTGCTCGACTGGTCCGATCTCGATGGGCCGGTGGCCGACAAGCATTCGACCGGCGGCGTCGGCGACAATGTCTCGCTGATGCTGGCGCCGATCCTCGCCGCCTGCGGTCTCTATGTGCCGATGATCTCGGGGCGTGGCCTCGGCCATACCGGCGGCACGCTCGACAAGTTCGACGCCATACCCGGCTACCAGACCAGCCCCGACAACGCCCTGTTCCGCAAGGTGGTCAAGGAGGTCGGCTGCGCCATCATCGGCCAGACCGCCGACCTCGCTCCCGCCGACAAGACCCTCTACGCCATCCGCGACGTCACCGCGACGGTCGAGTCCATTCCCTTGATCACTGCCTCGATCCTTTCGAAGAAGCTCGCCGCGGGGCTCGGCGCGCTGGTGCTCGACGTCAAGACCGGCTCGGGCGCCTTCATGCCGACGCTGGAGCGCTCCCGCGAATTGGCGCAGAGCCTCGTCTCCGTCGCCAATGGCGCGGGTCTCAAGACCACCGCACTGATCACCGACATGAACGAGCCGCTCGCCTCCGCCGCCGGCAACGCCCTCGAAGTCCGCAACGCCGTCGACTTCCTCACTGGCGCCCACCAGGACGCCCGGTTGCGCCAGGTCACCCTGGCGCTTGTCGCCGAACTCGTCGCCATGGCCGGCATCACCGCTGATCCAGTCGCCGCGCTCGACAGCGGCAAGGCCGCCGAAATCTTCGGCCGCATGGTGTCGGCACTCGGCGGCCCGACCGACTTCGTCGAAGGCATGGATCGCTACCTCGAGCCCGTGCCCATCGTCCGCGATGTGATCCTCGAAGGGGAGGGCGTCGTCACCGCCATCGACACCAAGGCGATCGGCATGGCGGTCGTCACATTGGGCGGTGGTCGCCGGCTGCCGACCGATTCCATCGATTTCGCCGTCGGCTTTAGCGACATCGTCGGGTTGGGCAGCAAAGTCGACGGAAAGACCCGTTCATCCGTCATTCATGCGCGTGACGAAAAAACGGCGGAAGCGGCCGAGCGACGCTTCCGCGCCGCCTTCAGTTTCGGGGACAAAGCCCCGAGTCACTCCATCGTCGCCGACCGGATCACCGCCTGATGCCCCGCGCAATCCTTTGTATTCTCGATAGTTTCGGCATCGGCGGCGCCCCTGATGCCGGCGACTATGGCGACGTCGGCGCCGACACTCTCGGCCACATCGCGGCTAACTACCCGATTTCATTGCCCAATCTCGACGCCCTCGGCCTCGGCGCCGCCGCTGAGCTCTCTACCGGCTCTGTCCCTAAGGGTTTGACAAACCAGCCGAAAGGCGGCCGCTGGGGCGTCGGCCGCGAGGTGTCCAAAGGCAAGGACACGCCCTCCGGCCACTGGGAAATCGCCGGCGTCCCGGTCCCCTTCGACTGGGGCTATTTCCCCCAGGCCGAGCCGACCTTTCCGCCCGACCTGATCGCCCAATTCGTTGAAAAGGCTGGCCTTCCCGGCATCCTCGGAAACAAGCACGCGTCGGGCACCACCGTCATCGCCGAGCTCGGCGAGGAGTCGATCCGCACCGGCAAGCCGATCTGCTACACCTCCATCGACTCGGTCTTCCAGATCGCCGCCCACGAGACCCATTTCGGCCTCGACCGGCTCTACCAAGTCTGTGAAATCGCTTATCAATTGACCGCGCCGCTGCGCGTCGGCCGCGTCATCGCCCGCCCCTTTGTCGGCGAGACGGCGGCGACCTTCAAACGCACCGGCAACCGCCGCGACTTCGCCATCCCGCCCCCCGAACCGACGCTGCTGGACCGGGTAAAAGCATCAGGAAATCAGGTCTTTGCCATCGGCAAGATCTCGGACATCTACGCCGGCCACGGCGTCACCCACAAGATCAAGGCCTCGGGCAACATGGTGCTGTTCGACCGCACCCTCGAAGCCCTCGACATGGCCGCCGACCGGGCCTTCGTGATGACCAACTTCGTCGATTTCGACCAGGAATACGGCCACCGCCGCGACGTCGCCGGTTACGCCCAAGCCCTTGAAGCCTTTGATCAAAGGCTGCCCGAGCTGATCGCCAAACTGCGCCCCGACGATCTGTTGATCCTCACCGCCGACCACGGCAACGACCCCAGCTGGCGCGGCACCGATCACACCCGCGAACAGGTGCCGATCATGGTCTTTTCCCCAAGCCTCTCCGCCGGAACCATTGGCATTCGCCGGACCTTCGCGGATATAGGAGAAAGCATCGCCCGCTGGCTCGGCCTCGCGCCCGGCCCTCACGGCAAATCCTTCCTCTAGCTTCCGGTGCTGCAATGGCAAAAGTCACGGTCATCGATCACCCGCTGATCCAGCACAAGCTGACAATCATGCGCGACAAGGAGACGTCCATCGCCGGTTTCCGGCGGCTGCTCCGCGAGATCGCGCATCTCATGTGCTACGAGGTCACCCGCGACCTCGAACTCGAGATGATCCCCATCGAAACGCCGATGGCGACGATGGACTCGCCCACCATCAAGGGCAAGAAGCTGGTCTTCGCCTCGATCCTGCGCGCCGGCAACGGCCTGCTCGACGGTATGCTCGACCTGGTGCCGGCGGCCCGCGTCGCTCATATCGGCATCTATCGCGACCACGAAACGCTGCAGCCGGTGGAGTATTACTTCAAGGCGCCCTCCAACCTCGAGGACCGGCTGATCATCGTCGTCGACCCGATGCTGGCCACCGCCAATTCGTCGATCGCCGCCATCGACAATCTCAAGAAGCGCGGCGCCAACAACCTGCGCTTCCTGTGCCTGCTGGCCGCGCCCGAAGGCGTCAAGAAGTTCACCGACGCGCATCCGGACGTACCGGTCTATACCGCCGCCATCGACAGCCATCTCAACGAGAAGGGCTACATCGTCCCCGGCCTCGGCGACGCCGGCGACCGCATGTACGGCACCAAGTAGAGCGAATAGCGAATGGCCAATAGCGAATAGGGGTTGCTGTGTGGGCTAAGGCCCCCGAGCCTCGCTACTCGCTACTCGCTACTC
>VFQQ010002224.1_pt1 | contig 22848 bp, 15 predicted proteins | sample 3512341 | NCBI WGS metagenome assembly VFQQ01 (sample SAMN10412373, study PRJNA504923) | tailings metagenome | isolation source: Relicate 2 Philex TSF1 revegetated site | place: Philippines: Tuba, Benguet | collected 2017-08-29 | reverse complement strand
GTTCCCTGAATGGAAGCGCCTCCGGCGGGGCCAGCGACCCCGCTGGACCGGGATCAGCAGGCACGTCGGGTCGCGCAACGACCGCCTTTCCGCCCGGCACCCCTCTGGGGGCTGGATCTGGGGGCCGAACATGTTTCTGAAACAGCTTCTTAGCCGAACCCCGCGTCCGTTGCGGCTCGGACGGTTCCCAGTACGGAAGCGCCTCCGGCGAGGGCTGGCCTGCCACCGGGGCGAGCTCCTGCACTCCGACAGATCTCGCCGGGTCCATTCCCCGAAGATCGCCCATTGCCGTCGCAGCCTGCTTTGCCCAACCCGTCGTGCGACGGCGCGCGGGTTCAGGGCGGATGCCCTGGCCCCTGCACCCCAACAGCTATCCCGATGAGCGGCGATCTGCAAGAATCTCAGATTCGCCTGTCCGACTAGGAAGGGAACCCGCAGCCCCTGTCCGGGGTCCTGTACGGAAGTCGTTCCCTTCCCCCGTTTCGTCCGCATCCGAAGTCGAAATCCGTCCATGTCCACCGCGCCCGACCGTCTCGAAGCCGTCCGCATCGAAAAGCTCAAGAAGATCGAAGCCCTCGGCCACGATCCCTGGGGCCAGCGGTTCGACGACCACCAGCCGATCCGCGACGTCCGCGCCAAGGCCCCCGCCGACAACGGCGTCGACGGCGAAACCGTCCGCGTCGCCGGCCGTATCCTGCGCCGCAACGACAAAGGGAAGCTCAAGTTCTTCCACATCCTCGACATGTCCGGCCAGATCCAGCTCATGGTGAGCAAGGCCGACATCGACGAGAACACCTGGGCGCTCATCGAAGAACTCGACCTCGGCGACATCGTCGGGATCGACGGCCCCGTCAAGCGGACCCGCACCGGCGAGATCACGGTCGGCATCAAGGGACTCCAGATCCTCTGCAAGTCCCTCGCACAGCCCCCCGAGAAGTACCACGGCGTCGAGGACATGGAGCTCCTGCTCCGCCACCGCCATCTCGACCTGATCTACAGCGAAGGGGTCATCGACCGGATGCTCCTCCGGACGAAGATCCTGCAGTCGGTGCGGAATACGCTGAACGAGCGGCGCTTCGTCGAAGTCGAGACCCCGGTGCTCCACGCGATCGCCGGCGGGGCGGCGGCGCGGCCCTTCATCACCCACCACAACGCCCTCGATATTCCGCTCTACCTGCGGATCGCGCTCGAGCTGCATCTCAAGCGACTGATGGTCGGCGGGATCGAACGCGTCTACGAGATGAGCCGCGTGTTCCGGAACGAAGGGATTGATGCGACGCACAATCCCGAGTTCACGATGATCGAGATCTACCAGGCCTACGGCGACTACCGCTCGATGATGGACCTGACGGAAGCGATCATCACGAACGCGGCCCGCGTGGTCGTGACCGAACGGGCGAAGCTCGCTGGGACCGAGCCCCCCGAGCGGCTCGTGATGCCCTGGGGGGACAAGGAGGTCGACTTCACCCCGCCGTGGCAGCGGCGGACCTACGGCGAACTGTTCCGCGAGCACGTCGGCGTCGAGATGAGCGACACGGCGGCCGTCGCCGAAGTCGCGAAGAAGCGCGGGATCGAAACCAACAACGTTCATCCCGACGTCATCATCAGCGAGCTGTTCGAGGCCTACGTCGAGGACAGCCTGACCGGCCCGGTGTTCGTGACCGACTATCCGTCGTCCCTCTGTCCGCTGACGAAGCGGAAGAAGGGGAACCCGAACATCGCCGAGCGGTTCGAGCTGTTCGTGCACGGGATGGAGCTGGCGAACGCCTACACCGAGCTCAACGATCCGCTGCTGCAGGAGGAGCTGTTCCGGACGCAGCTGGCCGGAATGTCGGAAGAGGACTCGATGGCCAAGATGGACACCGAGTTCGTGACCGCCCTCAAGACCGGGATGCCGCCGGCGGGGGGCCTGGGGATCGGAATCGACCGGCTCATCATGCTGCTGCTCAACTGCCGCAGCATCCGCGACGTCATCTACTTCCCGCTGCTGAAGCCCGAAGGGCACGGCGCCAAGGCCGCTGCCGAGAAGGCGGACGAAGAGAACAAGGCGCAGTAGTCCGGGCCAGAGTGCTCGCCTCGTTGTTCTGCGTGTCTTTCGCCATGGCCGTCGCCGGTCCGAACGGATCCCGGCGGCGGCCCTGCGATGGCTCGTTGTCACCCGATCCCGAGCGTCCGGGAGCCGGGCTTCGAGTCTTTCGATCCGCGTTGAAGAGAGCGGCCACCGCCGCCGCCGCCGCTTCGTTGTCGCTGACGACTTCGCCTCCTGCCCGGACGCCCGAAGCTCTTCTGCAATAGCAAGCGCGCTTGCCAGCTTGGGCCGTGGCGCCGCCGGCAGTTTCGTCGTGGAACGGCGCAGGCATTGCCGGGCCGTTCAGGGGAGATCGTCCCCTCTCGTGGGCACATGATTTGCCGACGTCTCACCCCCCTCACCCGACCGGCGCGGAGTCATGTCGACTCGAACGGCCGGTTCCACTTTCATCCTGAGGAGGAAGAACCATGGTGATGCGATCGAAATCGTTTGCGGCGCTGGCCGCCGTGATGTTGACCGGAGCGGGTCTGGTCATCGCGCAGGACCGTGAGGTCCGACAGGCCGAGCGGGCCGCCGACCGCGCGGCCGCCGCGCAGGACCGGGCCCAGGACCGGGCGGAAGACGCCCGCGACAACGCTCCACCGGCCACGAGACCCGCTGCTCCCGTGCGGGAGGAAGCTCCGCGCGGCGCGGCTCCGGCCCGTCAGGCGGCCCCCGCGCAGGATCAGCCGGCGGCCGAGGCCGCGGACCGTCGTCCGGTACAGACCTATCGTGCCAAGCAGGTCCTCGGAGCCCGGCTTAGCATTCAGGGGAACATTTCGATCGGCACGGTGGACGACATCGTGTTCGCCGATGACGGCTACATCGAGTACCTGATCGTCCAGAACGAAGGGAAGATGGTGACGGTCCCGTGGGAGGCGGCGAAGTTCGACTTCGAGAAGAAGAGCGCCACGATCAACATTACCCAGGAACAGTTCCGCCAGGTCCCGACCTACACGCAGGCCCAGTACCCGACCTACTCGGCCCCGACGTACCGGACGCAGATCTACCAGGCGTACGGCCTGACCGCAGGTCAGGAACGGCGGCTGGAGCGCCGGATCGGGCGATAGCCCCGCCGCGCGTCAGGACGACGGGTGAAGGCCGGTGAGCGATGCCGGTCGCAGGACTCTGAAACCTCCGTGTTCCCGGCGGCCCGTCCGGAAGGTCGAGCCTCAGGGGACACAGAGGGCTCAGAGACGTCTGCGGAGCCGAAGAATGACGGGCTCCGGGCTGCCGGCGCTGCGTCTCTGTGGACTCCACGCCTCATCCGGGTCAGCTCAGGAACCGAGTCGTCGAGGGAGCGGGGAGCGATTTGTCTCTGTCTACATCGCCTTCATGAGCGCGAAGGCCCGCGACCGATATCCCCGCAGTGACTTCACGGTCTCGTTCTCGGACCCTTTGAGCCGGACGTACTCCGCGATTGCGACGTCGTAGAGCCACACCGCCTCGCGGTATTGCCTCGCCGTGTAGAACGCATTGGCCTGTCGGCTGATCTCGACCGCACCGTTCTCATCGCTCCCCAGCAGACGCCGCAATCCCGCCAGCGTCTCCTGCAGCCCCTTGACGTCCACGTCGTGCCGCGACTCCCGGAGCGTCGCGAGTCCCAGTCGCGGAAGGGCCGCCATCGGATGGTCGCGGTCCGGCATCGTCCGGGACAGGATCCGGAGCGAGTCCTGATAGCCCCCCTCGGCCGCGCCGGTCTCGCCGATGAGGTGCGCCGCCTGGGCTCCTTCCCAGGCGATGACCGCCCGCTCAAACGTGGAGGAAGCCTCGGCATCGAGCGTCTCGAACTGCTGGAGGAGGCGGGCCGCATCCTGACGACTCCCGCACTGCGCTTCGGATCGGGCCAGCAGGGCGAGAATCCGCCGCCGATCGCCGTCGGTCGCCGCGTCGGACGTCGCCACGAGGTCCAGGGCCTTCCGGGCAAACTGCCGCGCCTCCTCGGCGTGCTGCAGCGCGAGCTCCGCCCGGGCCAGAGACTCGAGGCTCGCCGCCCGGTCCCGGTGAACCAGCGGAAACGCCTTCTCGGAGAGCCCGACGACCCGCGCGGCGACGGTGACGGCATCGCCCCCGTGCCCGGTCAGGGACTTCACGAGCGCGAGATCGACGAGGGGGCGGACGAGCAGCGGATGCTCCTTGCCGACGCCGGTCTCGAGGCACTGAACGGAATCGCCGAAGGCCTTGGCGGCTGGGAAGAGTTCGCCGGCCCGGAGCCGGAGGACCCCTTCCAGCCGGAGCGCCCGACCACAGAGGGAAGGATCGCTCGCCGACAGGCGCTTCAGCCGGTCGACCAGCGCGGGGCCGTCGTCCCCCGTTCCGCGGAGGACGTGCGCCTCGCAGAACACGCGCAGCAGCTCCCCTTCCGTCGCCAGCGGGTGTTCCGGCAACGGCGCCTGATCCGGCCCTCCCAGCTTCAGCGGCGCGAGCTCCTCGAGCGCCTCGTCGTACTGCTGCAGAGCGACGAACCTGCGGGCGGCCGCCAGCCGCAGTGCGGGCCGGCTCGGACGGTACCGGCTGCGATCCGCTTCGAGTTTCTCGTCGATTGTCTTCCAGCGTGTCAGCAGCGGAAGAGTCGTCCCCGCCCGATCGAGGTCGAGATCGGCGAGCGCGGCAAGGACGAGGTCTTCGGCCAGCAGGGCCCCGTGGTCGGGTCGCCGATGATCCTTGGGCTGCGCGTCGAGCAGCCCGATTGCCGCTTCAACCAGCCGGGCCGCCTGTGCGGCCTCTCCGGCGGAAAGGCTTGCGAGCGAAGCCTCCCGCAGCAGACGAGCCCGCCGCTCCAGCGGCAATTGGTCTCCCACAAGCAGGACGGCGGACCGGAACTCGCTCGCCCGCTGCGGCGAACTCGCCTGCGTCGAGACGATCCCTTTCGCCCAGTGCAGCGTGCCGGTCGGATCGCGAAGCGGGGCGGGAACCCCCCGCTCCACGGTGGAACCGTCCCCGCCGGCGGCCGGATGCGTCTTGAGAATCTGCTCGACGGCCGCGATGGTGGCGCGAGCCTCCGTGAGCATCTTCCGCTCCGCCTTGGCGAGGGCCAGGTGCGAGCGGGCGAGCGCCAGGCGGGTCGGGTCTTTCGGAACCTGTTTGGCCGCCGAGTCCCAGGCCCGCAACGCCGAGACGGAATCCTCATCCTGTTCCGCCTGAAGCGCGGCATCGACATAGGTCTGCCACAGCGACTCCTCGGCCGCGGCCCGTCCCGTCATCCCCGCGGTCAGCCCCCAGACGAACAGCAGGCGCCAACAGAGACTGGGGAGCAACCGCATCGTACGACTCCACAGAAAACGGGTGCGGGACACGATCCGGTGAACGGCCCGGGAGAACTCCCGGGGCGGCATTCCGGGATCAGGGATCGGCCACCGTGCTCACGGTGGTCTCCACGGCCAGCGATTTGCGGAGGGCCTCCTGAATGACCGGCGAGCGGATCCAATCCGGGAGGATCGCGGCCAGATCCGGCGAGGGACAGCTTCGCCGGGCGGCCTTCTCGAGCGCCTGGCCGCAAAGCTGCCGTTGCGCGGGGTTGTCCAGGATCGACCGGAGCGCCGCCATCGCCCCGGCCTCGAGGGGGGCCTGACTGAGCTGCTGTTCCAGTTCGAGCAACAACTGCTCGCCGGTCGCGGGGGAGAGCGGGGGAATGCTCTTTTCCGCCGCTGCGACCGCCTCAGGGGCGAGCAGGGCGGCGGTGATCCGCGCCGCGGTGTCCTGGAGATCGGGGGGCCGGACGACGACCGCCTCGCCGAGCCTCGTCTTGAGGCGATCCTGAAAATCCGGAGACTCGATCGCGTCGGCCAGCTTCTTGCGAAGCCACTCATCCACGGGCGAGGGGGACGTCTCCGCGGCCACCATGAGTGCCTGGTCCGACGGACCGCGGGGGGCCTTCGCGGGGGTTGACCAGCTGCGGGCCCGGTCCGACAGGAACAGGATCCCCAGGACGAGCGACGTGACGGCAACCACCTGTCCGATGCTGTTGAGCCGCAGGCGGTCGAACACCTCTTCGTCCAGGAAGTGCAGAGTCCGGACCCACGAACTCGCCAGGCCGTTTTCGATATCGAACCGCTCCTGTTCGGCGATCTTGAACCGCGCGATCTTGAGCAGCTTCGAATTGGGATGCCGCTTGGCGAACCGGAGCCCCTCGCGGGACTCGGGTGAGCGGGCCCCGTAGCGGACGACGCGGTGCGTCATCTCTTCGGAGAACTCATCCTCATGGATGTCGGCATGCAGGCTCATGGTGTTTTCTCCCGCGCGGTGAACGTCCGATTTGTCCGGAGCGAACTTCGCTGCGGCGATGTGTGGAGGGAACTGGCCTCGTCAGGCGAAACGGGAACCGATCGTCTCGACCGGCAACGGACCGGCGAGTCGGCTCGCCTCCTCGAGGACCAGAGACGCCTGCTCGGTCAGCAGGTGCTCTTCCTCCGGAGGAACCTCAAGCGACCGGCGGATCCGGGCGAGGAACCCGTCGAGGTCGAGGTCCGCAATCTCGTGAACCGAAACCGAAGCGAGCCACCGCCGGAGCGGCAGGTAAGAGACCCGGATCGGCAGGTCCTTGCAGGCGGTCTTGCGGGTCAGCTCACGGGCGGCCTCTAGGGCGCTGGTCAACCGGTGGAAGGAGGCGTCGAAGCGTCTCGGAGGCTCGTCGATCGTGACAGCTTGTAGTACCGGAGAATCGAGGGTTGGTGAAGACCCCTCGGCCTTTGCGAGCAGTGTCGCGCTAAGCCGATTCTCGCAGGCCGCCAGGACGCCACCCTGGATCTTGACCGGAGTGTCCAGCCGGGCGATGGCACGGAACTGGCGATGGCCGATCACCCGAAATCTCTTCTCCTTCTGGACTTCCTCCGGGTGGCCGTTTCGAAGTGGGATATACCAGCGATCGCCCGGGAGAAGAGGAGCGTCGCCCAAGACGTCGACTCTCACTCCATTGTTTCGGCTCTCCTGTGGATCTTCGTCGATCAGTGGAACACTGAGATCATCCTCGATCTTCAAATTCCAGACCTGCATTTTCAGCCCTTGGCCGTCTTGAAGGACAAATTGGCCTGGAATCGTCAGCGTCCCAGCTGCGGGATCGACCGTGGCCGAGAGTAGTGCTTTGGGGTTGATCGTCCCGTTCGTCAACAGCGCGACTGCCAATCGGAACTCGTCCTCCTCGTTGTCCAGTTCGATGAAAACCTTGGCTTCGCCGCGGCCTGCAAGATTGTCGAGGACAATACATTGCCCGGGGCGATATTTGACGACGATCCCGGGCCCATTGAGCTTCGCAGCGTCGGCCTGTTTGATGGCGATCGAATCAACGTGCAAGCTGTTGGACGGAGTGCTGGCCAGCTTGTAAAGCCGCCCCTCCGGCCCTGCGGCTGCGGAATGATATTCCATCACTGCCAGGTTGGAACCCGCAAGCCTGGCTTGAAACCGAACGTCATGTTCTTTCCAGGAGACGACCAAGGATGGCGTCAGGTGTTGTGTTTCTCCGAACGACCGAGAACGGAGCTCTCGAAAATCAGCGGCATTCCCCCCGTCTGTCTCAACAGGGGGATTGCCACCGATTGGAGCGAAACAGATTCTCCAGTCAGTCCGTGTCCGAAAACTCGACGGAGTGAGCCCTTCCCACTCGGCCGGCAATGGAGCGCCTGGAATTGCCCTGTCAACTGCTACGAGATGGGGAACACCAGCGATGGGATCTAAAGCTACCGCCAGTGGATTGTCGAACTTCGAATTGTTCCAAGTCGCCTGGAAGTCGTGACAACATTGACAGATCCGCCCGGCAATCATCGCGATGCCGCTCTTGACCGAGAGGACGTTGCCGTTGATAGACGTCTGAAATCCAATCAATCTCGCGGTGTCACCCGCCGCCATCCGCCCGACGAGCGTGATCCAGTTCGAGAGTGCTATCGCCTGCTCGTTCCAGTCCGAATCGAGGATCGGGCTCCCCTGGCTCAGATAAACACCGGTGACCCCCAACTCGGGGTTGTTGTCGAACCGGCTGAAATCTCCAAACATCGCGCATCCTCCCCGGCGGACAACCGCCGACCTTCCCGCTTTGACCCGTTCAATTTGCAAACAGCAGGCTTAGCTGGTGCGTCGCCGGCGTGAACTCCTCCAGTCGCCGCCGCAGCGCTTTCTCGCGATGCGGCAGGAACTGGTCGTGGAACACTCCCATCTCCCCTCCATCGTCCGCCCCCGTCCGGATTCGCTCTGATGCCCGTCGCGACAACTGGCCGTAGGCCGGATGGCCGTAGCAGACGCTGAGGAAATCGTTTGTCGAGAAGTTCGTCGGGCGATCGCGATCGCCATCGGGCAGACAGCGCAGCCGCGGCGGGTGTTCTCCTGCAGGAACGCCGTCGTCCGGCTTCTCCCCTTCCCTCGGTTGTCCCTCTGCGTACGAGAACCGAAACAGGCCGCTCTGCCGGCGGTTCACGGCCACGGGCCCGACGATCAACGAGTTGTCGAGCAGGGCGATCTCGTCGGCCCGGATCGATCCGAACCCGGTCGAACGTTCCATCTGGAGCCTCGCCGCGGCCATGTCGGTCTCTTGGTCGCCGCTAACCGCGCCGGCGAGGATGGAGTCGCGAACCGTGAGCCGGACCGCCGGGGGAGGGCACGCTCCCTGTCCGTCGCCGCACGAGCCACAAGCGGCCGTCGGAGCGGGGAGGCACGTGGCGAACGTGACGGCTCCCACGATCGCGTGATCGAGGCATACCTCTCCGACGCCCGGACCGATGAACAGGCGACCGGAAGGAGCCTCCGGCTTCTCGCAATGGCATCCCGGGGCGGCTCGCGGGACGAGCGTCGAGTGCCGGATCACGACCGCGCTCGGATCGGGCGGCGCGGGAGCGGCGTCGTTGCCGTTCTCCCCGCAACCCGGCCGCGCCGGCATTTCGGGTTGAGCTGGCCGTCTCTGCTGGATGCAGATCCCTTCCCCGGCGATCGCGAGCCCGTCCAAGATCAGCCGGGAGCCTTCGTTCAAGGTCCATCGCCACGGCAGCGGCCCGCACGGCTTGGCGTCCGGGAGCCGTAGAAACGGACGGGTCCGCCGCCCCGCCCGAAGCTCGACGGTGCAGTCCGGTGGAATCTCTACCTCTTGCTCTTCGCCGTGATAGAGGCCGGTCTCCACCAGCTCCACGACCAGGTGCCGCTCGTCCGCGGGAACCTGCGCGCCGCGCTTCTTCAAGAGGTCGAGCTGGTTCCTGAGCTCTGCGAACGTCCGGCCGAGCGGCGTTGGGGGCCGCGGCTCCTTGTCGGGCGGGGGAGAGCACGATCGGTCGAGCCGGATCGGCCCCATGGTGGGGGAGAGGGTCCAGGTTGGCGGACGGCGGTGCGGATCGCGCGGGCGGCGATACTCCCCGCCCCCCAGATCCCCGCCGAAGGCGTAATGGAACGTCGTCTCGAAGTCCGCTCCCGACAGCCCCGGAACGCATGGGTGAGGCTTGTGCCCCCCGCGGACTGCGAAGCGGCCCAGCTCGGGGTCGATGCAGACCAGGGTGTTCTCGTCGAGCAGCGACTCCGCTTTCTCCAGACCGCCTGCGTCGAGGGCGCAGACCCGCACGCACCGCGCCGGGATCTCGACGAATTCCTCGGCGGCTTCCTGTTCGGTCGCAGGCTTGGCCGCAGCCGCCGCCTCGGCGGGGGGCGGCGCGGCGCACCCCGAAATGGCCTTCCGCTTCATCCGGACCAGGAGGCTCTTACCCGCCCCGTAGAACTCGGAACGAACCCGTTGATCGGGGCCGGTGGCGAGTAGCGACCGCGTCAGCGGTACCGGCAGCTCGAACAGAGTCGCGGTCTCGGTCCGGTCCTTAGCCGCATCCGGGCGGTTGTAGAGCGGCGTATCGAACCCCAGCGGATGGAACGTGAAGTAGCAGGTCCCCTTCCCGCTTCCATCGCCCGCGGCGCTGCCGGTGACCGGATAGACCGGCAGCCGCCAGACCCATACTCCGACGTGCCGGGGCCGAATCCCCGGCCGGTTCGAATCAGCCTCCTGCGGGGACTCGGCGGACGGAGGGGCGGCTCGCAGATCCATCGTCCGCGGAATGCTGTTGAATGGCCCTCCCCACTTCAGCGACAGGTCCGGATCGCGGAGACTCGGCATGGTCCGGGGACGCAGCCCCCGGCTCCGCAGGTCGGGAGTCGCCGCGACCTGCCTGCCGAACTCGACCGCCAGCGCCAGCCAGCCGGCGACGTCGAGCGCCAACTCCTCGAGGACCGGCAGCGTCCCCTTTCGCCGGCGGTAGCGGACGATGTTGGCGATCTCGCGCCGCGGAAACAGCCACCGGTTGCGAAGCTGAACCCGCGGGTCATTCACATCCCCCCGAGTCGGCACGATCGGCTGATGCCCCACCAGCTCGCCGATGTAGGGAATGGCCCACTCGTCGCAGGTCTCGATGAACCAGTTCTCATAGAGCCGCTCGATGTCCCGTTCAACGACATCGACCTGCTCCGAGACGACGCTGAGGAGAGCCCGTAGCGGCTCTCCGATCTCGCTGTCGCGGATCCGGTAGATCGTCGGAACAAGTCCGTACAGCCTGTCGCTGAAAGTGCTCATTGGATCTCCTCCAGAAGGATCGTTCCGGGGAGGTCCGCAAAGTACGCGAGCTGAGCGGGGCGCGGGTCGGGAAGCGAAGATACCTCGCCGGGAACGCAGTTCGAAAAGTAGTAGTCATCGTCGTCGGAGGCGGAGCGGGCACTGTGGACGGTGATCGCCTGCAGGGGTTGCGGCAGGTCAGGACGATCTCGCCGACACCCAGTGACGGGAGTCCGTTCCACGCCGGCGATGGACTTTGCTTTTTCGAGGAGTCCACCGGAGCCGTAGAACTGCCTCATCGAGTCGAACATGTCGATGTCGACGTACTCGACGCCGGGGGTGTTCTGAATGACATCGATGGCATCGCTGAGAAGCACATCTTTGCCGAGCTCAGAATGTTCGAAGTCGAATGCCATCAGGAGCCGCCTCCGCACGCGCGGCTCCACTTCTGCGAACTGGTATTCGCGGGAGACCTTGATGCGAGCCCACAACATGAGGAGGACCAGTTCTCTGTGCACCAGGCGGACCGTGTGCTCCAAGTCGTCAAACTGATCCAGTGACGACTGGAGATTTCCGAAGAGCATTGATTCCTTGCCGATTGGAACGTCATTGAGGCCGGCGATCGTCAGGACGACTTCCGCTCCACGATCCGTCTGGAGCCGTGTGGCCTGGGCCTTGGCGATTCCCGCAAAGCGCCGGGCGAAGGACGCGTAGTCGGTAATGGACACGATCCTGTCGAGCGCCTGCACGGCAATCGGAACATTCGACCTCGCTTGATCCACGCCTTCTCGGTCGACTCCGCCCGTGGCGGGGAGCAGGTTTCGAACCTTGGCGGCATTGAGCGGAGGAGCCATCATCTGGGTGATCATTCCCTCTTTGACATTGCCGGAAAGCCCACCTCCGACGCGATAGCGCGCGTGAACATTGGCGATCCCGGTCGGCAACCTCGCTCCCGTTGTCATCCCGTCGCCGGTCGTGATGAAAGTCCGCTGTTCATCATCGAAGGAAATGAGGTACTTCAGAGGTGGATCTTGTGATGCACGATTCGGAGAGATCCGGAGTGTGCTTGTCCGTTCCGTTTGAAGGTCACCGATCCGATCTACGAACTCCCATTCGACGCTATTGACGCGCACGCTGAGTTCCGGCCGCATTCCCGAGGGGGCGATTGCGGGAAGATGAGTGAGCCCACGCTGCGACAACAGGAAGCGCTGAAACGCCCCTTGCCCTTCGCCATCTCCAAGCACTTCCGAGAACATCTCGCCGTGTGTCGCTTCAACGACATTCGCGTAGATTCGGACGGTCTCTCGTTTGAAACGAATCCGGAGTTTTGGCGTGATCTTCAGATCCGTCAGCACTCGCGATTTCGTTCTATCCGGACGGCTGGACGCCGAGACGATTCGATGAACGCTCGTTGCCGTCGTGCCGGTTGTTTGTCCTTCGGGAACACCCTTGAGAGGGACGATCTGCTCGCCGGAGATCGCGATGATACGCCCTGTCTCCAGATCGCCCTGGTAGTCGGCCAGTTTGAGATCTTCTGTCTCGGCGTAGGACCTGCCATTCGACTTGTCATCAGGGAACGGGATCTCAATCACGTCTTCCGCCAAGGGGAGTTCGGCACTGGCTGCCAAGACAAGCGTCGATCTCAGTTGCTTTCGGACGTCGTCGTCGCCGTTCCAGGCAACCCGCCAGGCCTTCTGAAGTTGAAGTCGAACAGTCCTTCCGGTCTGGCCATGCGCGCTCCGCTGCGAGATCGCCGCCGCCCGGATCTTGAACCCGCGAAAATCCTCCGCCCGCAGCGCAATGTTCTCGCTGTTCATGTTTGGCGCGAGAGTCCCGATGAGACACCAGGTTTCCGGACCGATGTCGGGATACTCGTTGTCGAGGAACAGAATGTTCAGGTCGTCGGGCTCGTACTTCTTGAGAACTGGGTCGAACGGATGCTCCGGGTGCTCCGGGTCAAGCACGACCGGCGGCCTCGCACCGAATAGCCCGGTTCGAACCCGAAAGCGAAAGACTCTGCCGGTCTTGATCTCCTCGCGAGGGGCGGACCAGGCCTCAAGCGTACGACGTTGGTCGCGACCTCCAAACCGTTCGAGAAGCCTCGTGACCAGATCTCCCCCCTGACTTTTGAAGATCTCCGCAAAATCCTTTGACGTGAGGCCGGACTGCGTTGCTGGGATCGATCGGCCACCCAGGTCGGGAATGGAGGAGAGGTCCTCGACTTCAACATTCGTGCGGCTTTGAGCCGCTTGAACCTTGATCTCTAGTCTGGCCGCCGTCCGCTTCAGGAGTGCGCGGACCGGATCTTCGGGGGAGAGCGTTGTCAAGATCGGCTCTGGGTCGAGGATGCGAAGAAGGGCATTGATGACACCGTTTCTCGCAAGCATCAAAGGGTCTTTTCGGACCTGTTCAATTTCCTGCTCCAGCAACTGCACGATGTCATTTCCGGGTCCGGAAACGGGTCCATCGCGATGGAGGGTCTCCTGAATCTCTTTGGCAATTGATTGAGACGCGTCCATCCAATCCGAGACAAGGACATTGAAGGCCTTGTCAGCCTCAGGCATCCCGGGCCGATTCAGAACAACCAGAATGGGAATCGGAGTTACCTCGGGACGGCCCTCCAATCCTTTGCTCATTTCGAGGATCGCCTTTCCGAGCCGCTCAAACGAATCCGTGGCCGGGAAGTGATCGTTGAACCAATTCGTCTCCGACTGGTTCCAGGTCCGAAGACCGATGATGGCGCTCTTGATCTGCTGCATCCGGGTAACAAGAGGCTGCACGCTGCCGGCGCGAGCAGTCTCCCATGACTTTGCAAGATCAGATGTGGCCTTTTCCGTGAAAGGCATTGACCGCGTCAAAGGCCAAGTCTGCCCGCTGGTCAAGGAGTCTGCCCAAGTGAACGCGTCGAGCAGTCCTGTCTCCGCCGCCGTCACGGTGTTCCACGGACGTGAACTCAGCTTCTGTTCCTGTTGCCTGACGACGACGGCCAGCGCTTCCTCGTATTCTTTCAGACGTTCGAGACTCTCCTTGAACTTCGCGATCACGTCGCTGTCTGGAGGCGGTGACGTCGAGATCAGGAGCCAGAGGGCCTTCTTGATGTCTTGGGCAAGATTGGAGTTCGCGTCGTTGCAGGCCGATATGACGCTTTGGTGAAAAGGATCCAGGAGTCCAGTCTTGAGCGTGGAATTGGACAGTGACGAATGTTTTGCAACGACGCCGTCGAGAGACGTTGGTTTTGTCGAATCGCCAATCACATCATCGCGCACTGTCATTCGATTCGGCGACGCCGCGAGCAAGACCGCAGCGTGGTTCTCGAGTGCAGTCCGATAGTCTTCGATGAAGGCGGAGAATTGCTTCCCTTTGTCGACAAGGCTTGAGCCGTGCGCGCTGGCGAACTGATGCGGGATCCTGAAGAGTTCCGTCGTCAAGGCTTCGCCGTTATTCGGCGCGGCACCCCGATCGTTCACTTGCTTCAAAAGCTGAAGCGCCTGGTGGTACTCCGAGTAGGCTTTTTGAAACCTATCCTGTCCCGTCAGCTTTGGATCGCTGATCGATCTCCACAGCTTCTCGTCCGCTTCCGAGAGGAACGAAACGTTTTCAAAGAACTGCTCCGGCGTCTCGGCGACCCTTCGCCATTGACTGACGAGATCGCCAAACGGTTCATCTGTTGATTCGAATTCCTTGACGGCTGTGATGAAGCGGAGGCCGCCGTCAATGATCGTGTTTCGGTACTTGGGATAGGAGAATGGCGGAATTGACAAGTCGACAACCGTTTGTTTCCGCGGTTCGTCGAGATACGACTTGGCGATCTGACGGACGACCGGAGCTGCCTGACTGTCGGAGTTCTCCGGCGGTAAGAGCAGCAACAGATCGCCCGCATGCAGATTGTGGCTCATTCCTTCAAATCGGAGGCGAGTGATCTCATAGGCCGATCCGGCAAGTGTCTGCTCGTCTTCGATCGTGATGACCGTCGGCTGCGTCGTCAGCGGTTTCAGGGTGTTCCACTCCGGCCGCGCATTCAGCTCCTCGTTGGTTTCAAACGTTTGCGGCAGCTCGCCGGAGCCGGGAATCGACTTGACCTGCGTCCCCTTCGGAATCAGCACGTTGTGCGGCTTCGGCGGCGGGACATTCGGGTCGAGGACGGGGGGCTCCTGCACGTCGAAGGCGAGGTGCACACTCGACGAGAGGGCGGGACGGAGCTTGTATCCGACGAGGCCCGCCAGTTCGTGCAGCGACCGCTCCTCCCGCGCGGTCCGCAGATAGCCCTCGTTTGCGATCCGCTCCTGGTAGAAGCTCAGGACGTCTCCCACGGTCGCCCAGGCGTCGAGCAGGGCAATCGACGGGTCGCCGGGCTCGCGCGTCTGAAGTCGGTAGGTTCCGGTCTGGCGAGAGGGGGCGTCGATTCTCCCGGAGTCGTCGCCCGGAGCGGCCGGGGCTTCGAACTGGGCGGAGAGCCGGGCGATCATCGACTCCAGGAACGAGCCGTGGCGGCCGACGCGGTAGTACAGCGCCGGGAGTCCCGGGCGGTTGGCGACCGATTCGGGAGTGAGCGGCTCAATCCCCTCACAGGCGCGGCAATCCGGATTCATCGCACTGGCCCTCCACACAGCAGCGGGTTCGTCGCTCGCTTCTCGTCGTCGTAGATCTCGAGAATCCCGCGCTGTTTCGATCGGTCGTCGCGATCGAGGACCGCGACCTCCAGCGGGCCCATCGACAGAATTCCGTCGTTCTTCGCGGTATCCGAGGGTTCGCCAAGCCGCTGCAGCTTGCAGATGGTGACCCCGCGGACGCCGACCACCTTCCGCGCTTCGGCCACGATCGCGCTGGCGAAGACGCCGTCTCCGAACGAGCGGTTGTCGGGATGGAAGAAGCCGAGCGTTCCGTCTCCGTGGCGGCGATGGCTGAAGCTCCGCAGAAGCTCCCCACGGATGTGCTCGAACAGGTACCCGTCCGCCACGCGGATCGAGAGTTCGAGGTGGACCGGAACCTCCTGCGGCAAGACCACGGCGACGTCGTGGCCGATCCGGCGGAACCGTCCGAGGGCCGTCTCGATCTCCTTCAAAAGCTGCGGCACGTCTTCGACCGAGTCGAAGGGATCGACCGCCACTTCGACCTGCTGTTCGAGGGGTGTGATCCGGATCGAGGCCCGCGCCCGCTGGATCTCGCGGCCGAACTCCTGCTGGACGACCGTGGCGTAGTCCTCCGCCGTCACCGCCCGCTTCAGTTTTCGAGTCACGTGCGGGGCCATCAGCTTGGCATTGGGGAGCGATTCCGGATCCATCCCTCCGATGGCGGAGAGCGGGTTGCGGACCCGGAGTCCCCGTCCCGAGAGGCTCTCGCTGCGGAACACGAGATGGGTGATCCCCTCCGCTCCGACATTTCCCGCCGTTCCGTTGCCGACGCGGTACGTCGACCAGAACAGCGTCCCGGGAACCGGCTTCTCGGGGCCGTGCTCCTGGAACCGCAGGTGCGTGCGGCGCTCGTCGTCGATTTCGATCGTGAAATCCTGGTCACCGGGGACCGAGTCGATCAGATCGGTCCGGCCGGTCCACCGGATCGCCCGTTCGATGTCGTTCTTGAGAGCCAGCAGCAGCTCCCGCTCCGCTCCGGAGCGCGGCGTCCAGGAGCCGACATTCCCCAACTGCTGGCACCGCTTCGCGGGGAGGAGATGTGCCACGGACCGGCACAATTCCAGGGGAGCGGTCCGCAATCGGGCCAGGAGCGATTCGAGCTGGAGGGGATCCAGTCCGGACGCTCCGCCCGTCAGCTGGCGGGAATCGTCCAGCGGCGGAGCGCCGTCCGGTGCCGGAGCGAGCCCCTGCAGAATGATCTGCGGCTCCGCCTTGTGGGGAAGCTGCGAGCGGAGGTCGACCGCGGCGACCGTCCGGCAACGGAGGCGATTCCGTTCGGAGATGGGAGTCAGCGGCTGACTGAACGTCAGATCGGCCCGCTCCAGCGTCGGGCGCAGCGGCTTCCCCTCAACGGGCCCGCGCTGCCGGCCGGTGTCCGGGGCGCTGCCGCCGCAACTCTCATCCGTGGCTCCGCAGGACGACCCGCCCGACGCGGTGTCGCCGGCCAGCGGCTTCAGCGGCTCCCCCCGGACCGTCAGTCCGTGGTCCGCGAGAATCATGTTCCCCCGGGCGACGCTGACATCCGGAACGAGGCCGCAGTCGGTCCGGCCCCGCCCCCGCGCGGTGAGGCAGAGCGGAAACTGGAGCGCGTCATCGGGATGCCAGCGGATCTCGACGACCGGCTGTCCGGGAGGGGCGCCGCTGGGGAGCAGGGGGTCGCCGTTAGGAAGAAGAACGGGGACCAGCGGGTCTTCGGTCGGGACCACCTCGGTCAGCCGGACGACCTGGCGATGGACCGGGTTGAGATCCACCTTGTTCCCGGTCCGGGAGCCCCGGACCTCTTCGAGGAGCAGGAGCATCCCGGGCCGCAGATGCCGCAGTGCCCGGAGCGGGCCGGTCTCTGAGGGCTCGGCAGTGTAGTTGTCACGGAGCGTCGCGCGAGTCGCCCCTTCGGGGAGCCAGCATTCGACGCCGTCCCACGTGTAAAACCGGATTTCGTTATGGGCCCCGTACAGCCGGATCTTGTCGCTCCGGGTGACGCGGCGGGCGATCCACTCCGGATAGAGATCCTCCAGCACCGCCCGGTTGCAGCGGCCGGGGCAGCGGCACGACTCCTGGGTCGCGATCCGCTTTCGGGTCGCCTCCGACACCGCGGCGCACTCCTCCGCCAGCGACCGCGCGAGAGTGATCTCCCGCAGTGAGGCATTGAGTGCCGACAGGAGGCACCGACAGATCTCCTCGGCTGACTGTTTGGGATTGTAGTGGAAGTCGCAGACCTCTTTCGCCACGTCGGCGGGGAGGCTCTGCAGGATGGCGGCGAGTGGACCGCTCCGGGCCCTGGCCAGCCCCTTCAAGAAGCCCGACGGGTTCAGGAGGCACTGCGGAGTGACCTTCCAGTCTTCGTCGGGAAGGGCCTGGGCTTCGAAGTAAGCCAGGGGACCGTGGCGGCCGGTCTCGAGCTCGGCGAGGGGAATCGCGACCTGCGGATCGTGCAGTTCGGCCGACAGGCCGGCGACGAAGACGACATCCTCCGGGTCGAGTTCGTCTCCCGCCGGGGCTTCGATGTGCAGGAACGTCCGTGCGTTGCAGCCTTCGTGCAGGCGGTAGTCGACGAGGCGGGCGTGCCGGCGGACCGAAATCCGGCGGCGGGCGGTCCCGAGATAGGCTTCCGTTGCGATGGCGTCCTGGTGATATCCGAGGTGGTCCCCGACGTAGGCGAACAGCTCGACGAGCATCAGGCCGATGTCGGGAACGTGCCGTTCGCGCCATTCAGGCATCGTGACCGACAGCCGGTCCAGAAGCAGCCGCCGGAGCCGGCCGTAGTCGCGGGCCAGGTAGTCGATCTGGGGCTCGGGAAAACTCTTCGACGGGCACCCGGGCTGATCGATGTCCGCGAGGTCCCCGGAGTCGTGGGGGAACCGGAATGAGAGGACCGAAAACCGCGGATCGATCCCGAGCGTCACGGGATCCAGCACGCGGAGGCGGTATTGGGACCGGTTTCCCTGGCCGCTCAGCTCGAAGATGGGCGGCTGATCCTCCTTCGAGATGTCCGTGATCTTGAGCTGGTCCGGTTCCCGTTCGGACTCGATGGCGTAATTCTTGATGTCCCGAAGGGCCGACTCCTTCGTCAACGGATGATAAAAATGCACCTCGAGCTTGGGAGGCGTACCGACGATCACGTTTACGTAATCCAGCCCGTTGAACCGGCAGGACTGCTGCGACGCGAGCCGCTGCCGGCGGCCATCGGACTGGCAGGCGAGGAGCGGATCCATCAGGGCACCCGTCCTTTCTCGAACAGGTCGGTCCGCTCCTCCCCGGTCCGCAGCAGGACGTAGACGATCTCGATCCGCAGCGTCGAGTCCTCGACGCGGACCTCCACTGCGCGAAGCTCGATCAGGTCCCCGAGATGGGCCTGCAGTCCCCCCTGGATCGACGCTTCGAGCGCCGCCGCCAGGCCCACGCTGTTCGGCGCGAACAGAAGGCTCAGGACGCCGCTCCCGAAGTCCGGGCGGTTCACCCGTTCCCCCGCCGACGTGAACAGGAACGACTCGATCATGTTCCGGACGTGGCGCGCGTCGTCCACGGTCGCCGTCCGGCCCCGATCGTCGAGTCGCCATGGTGAGCTGATGTTGAGCGGCACGCCCCTGCCCGGTCCTTTCTCTCACGTGCCGGAAACGCGGACCTGCGTGGTCACGACCCGCATCGGCAGTCCGGTCGCCACGCACGCCGACTGGCTGTCGAACAGGACCACCGGCTGCGCCTGGGCGAAGACCCGGGTCGCCGCCAGCGTCCACTGGCCCGTCGCGCAGAACGGCGCCGGCACTCCCGCCTGCGGGCAGCCCGAGATCGCATACGGGATCGGCATGGTCACGATCGGCTGCCCCCCCACGAGCACCCGCGGCACGACCGACGTCGGCTGCGCGGGAGCCCCGTGCGAGCAGATCACGCTCGCCCCCAGATGCACCAGAAACCCCGGCATGGCCCCCTCCCGCTGTTCCGCGTTCGTCGCCCCCTTGACCCGCCTGGTCGACCCGCCGCGGCCGGACCCTGCCGCGTCTCTTCTTTCTTTGCTCGCCCGCCCGCTACATGACCGTCAACGCCCCGCTGTTGACGTCCACGATGTTGCCGATCATCGAGATCGTCGCCCCCCGGCCGTTCGTGATCGTGATCCCGATGTCCGTCACCGAGATCATCGCGCCGGTCGTCGTCCGCATCTGGATTCCGCCCGTCGGCCCCGGCAGGTCGGAGATCTGAAGGCTGTTCTGGCCCGGCGTCTGCAGCGTGATCGACGGAATCGGCAGCGGCGCCTCCCGGACCTTGCTGGGGACCTCCGCCGCCGTCCCCCAGAAGCACCCCGTCCAGATCGGATAGTCGGGGTGTCCCTGCTCGAACTCGATCCACACCCCCGCGCCGATCAGCGGCACGGTGAACACCCCCATCTGGATCCCCCCGACGGGAAGGCAGGGCATGGCCCAGTTCATGAGGGGGACGGGGGAGATCTCCGGAACCATCGCCTGGAGGCGGCCCAGGTTCTTGACGTCGAGGTTGTTCACCACCGTGCCGCGGTACTTGCCGTAGAACAGCCGGCTGGTGTCGCGCATCGAAGCCGGAGCGGGCGAGATCATGCGGTCACCATCGGGGCGAGAGGAACGGTCGAGACGAGCCCGTCGCGCCGCAGTTCGAAGCTCTGCGTGTACTGGCCCCGCTGGATCTCGTGAGTGACGCGGTCCACGTAGTACAGCCCGTCGAACGGACTCGTCGCTCCGCGGACCGACACGGGATGCTTGGCCCGCAGGACGTGGCCATAGCGGAGCACGTTGAGCGATCCCGAGCCGAAGACGGTGTCCTGCGCCTTCGAGGCCGCGGCGAACCCCTCGAGCAGTGCCTCGAGGAACGGTTTCTTCGACGTGTCGGGGACGCGGGTCTTGCGGCGGGCCTGGGGGCGGATGAGTCCCAGCGGCGGACTGAGCGGGCTGAAGCCCGGGATCGGAACCGGGATCGGCATCTTCGTGATCGGCTCATAGATCACGACGACCGGCTGCTCGTGCTGCTCGGCGTCGATCCGGAACGAAAGTGACTCGACGTTCTTGTGGGCGTCCATGTCGCCGTTGAGCGGCGGCTGCGGCGCGCCGATCTTGACCGGCGGCCCCCAGTAGGCCAAGTTCGTCCCCGGGGCCGGGCCGGGGACGACGAAGAACTGATTCCCGGCCCGCTCCGCGAGCTCCTTGATGTACTGGAGGTCGGTGCCGCGATGGACCGGCGTCTGCGTCAGCGGGTCGGGAATGGCGTCCCCCAGCGAGGGGAACACCATCGGAATCAGCCCGAACCGGGCGTACTTGGCCAGGATCATCCGGACCCGGGCGGCCGGGCCGAGACAGGGGTACTGCACGAGGCCTGTCAGGTCGTCGCGGTCCATCGCCTGCGTCAGCCCGGTCCCCTGGACGACGAGTTTCGGCGCCCCGCCCGACTTGTCGACCTGATGGTGCGACATCAGCCCGTCGAAGATCACGTGCGGGGTCGCGTTGAGGGTCACGAACAGGATCACGCGGAAGTCCAGCGACTGCGATCCCGCCAGCACGAACGTCTCGATCAGCGAGGAGTATTTCTCGAGCGCGAACTTGAGTTCGAAGCCGTCGCGCTCTCCCCCCACCTCGACCCGCGCCGACTCCAGGGCGTCGACGACGCGCCACGGGACGACGACCGGCACGGTCGGTCCGACAAGCATCGTCAGGTGCAGCCCTTTAAGCATGCGTGATCGCCGGGATCCCTTCGGGAAGGGTGATGCGCAGCCTCCTGCCGGGGGTCTCCGTCATCTCGCCGGGGCTCAGCACTCCGTTGGCGTCGCACAGCCGCCAGAACTGCTCGGGATCTCCCAGATAGCGGGCGGCGATGTTGTCGATCCGCTCCCCGTCGACCACCACGTGCTCCCGCAGCGTCGCGAACCGGTCGGGACCGGGGACGAACCGGCGGGCCAGGTAGGCGATCTCGGTCCCGTCCGGCTGAGTCAACGTCTGGACCGGCAGGCCGTAGTACCGGCTCGTCGGCGGATACAGGCTCTGCTCGATCGAGCCGGGGCGGGGGATGGGAGGAAGAAACGGCGTCATACCGGCAACCCTCCGATCCCCAGGGTCCGGAAGTCGCCGCCGGCCGACATCGCAGCGAGCTTCTCCTTCTGCTTCTGGTAAACCATGTACAGGTTCCCGCCCCGGTGGTTGAAGCCGAGGTCGCTGACCGAGAGGACCCGCATCCCGAGGCTCACCTGAGCCCGGATCGGATTCAGTTCGGGATCGAAGAACTCTTCGCTGACGCTGTAGTCGGTGATCCGGACGGGCGCGATCCGCGAGCGGCTCCAGACGAAGACGGTCAGGGGGCCTTCGATCGGGGCGATCTCCAGAGTCCCGAAGTTCTGGGTGCTGTTGTTCTGCTCAAGCTTCGTGCTGTGGGGGTAAACCATTGTCTCCAGGGCGGAGAGCTGCGGATGAATGCCGTACTCGACCGTGGTGCGGTTGCCGTCGGGCTTCTCCAGCGAATCGGCCGCGTCGATGATCGCTTCGAGCTTGATCGTCTCGACGGGCGGCCCGGTGAACCGCAGCGCCTCCGACCGGTCCTGCCCCCCCGCCTCGACGTACTGCGCCTGCAGCGAGCGGGAGAGCTTCTCGGGGTTGTACTGGAGCGAGACCACCCGCTGGATCGCCCCCGACGAAGGGTCGATCAGGACGATCCCCCCCTTGAGGAGTTTCGGCGATCGGGGAAACGTGGTCATCAGGCGAAACCTGCGACGGGCCTCGAATGGAGTCGGCCGAGCGGTAGCCCAGCTTGCGGTCGGCCCATTCCAACGTCGCCCCCCGGGAGCGTCGAGGCGTGGGAGCAGGGAGCCGTTGGGGAAGCGTCCCGGGTTCCGGTCAGGCGATCAGCAGGCCGGTCTGACGTGAAACCGGTCGATGTCGTCGAGGAAATCCTGAACGACGCTCGAGTGCCGCGGCAGGATTCCGGAGTTCGCCGCGAGACCGGGGAGGTAGGCCGCCGGCTGGCGGATGGGAGATCCCTCGAACCCGCCCGCGACCATCGGATGTGGAACCGCCGGTCGACGGACCACGAAGACGCTCGATGAGGCGGCTTCCGGCCGTCCGGCGGCGGGCGAGGAAATCGAGAGGGATCGGGCCATGTCTCTTCCCTCCAGGTTTGCCGGCACAAGCCGGCGCTCCACCCCGAACCGCCTCCACGGAGGCCCCTTCGCAGAAGAACTTCCCGGAGAAGATCGGCCCGACGGAGCCAGTTCAGGCCGCATTCACGTCATTCCACGATTCCCCAGCCCCGCCGTCGAGGCTCCGCACTAGGGAAGCCCTAGGGAGCCAGCGTTCCGCTGGACCGGGGCGGCGTGGGGCGATGGGTTGCGCTAAGGGGGCTGCGACGCCAATGGGCGGTGCTTGGGACCAGCGTTCCGCTGGACCGAGGCGGCGTGGGGCGATGGGTTGCGCTAAGGGGGCTGCGACGCCAATGGGCGGTGTTTGGGACTAGCGTTCCGCTGGACCGAGGCGGCGTGGAGCGATGGGTTGCGCTAAGAAGCTGTTTCAAAACCGTGTGCAGGACTGACGCGGCCAAGTCGACCGGGTGCGTAGTTACGGAGATTCCACCCCGGTCCAGCGGGACGCTGGCGGGTCCAGCACGCTGCTGGCCGCCGGAGGCCATGAGCGCTCGAGAACCAT
>VFQQ010002223.1_pt1 | contig 22857 bp, 19 predicted proteins | sample 3512341 | NCBI WGS metagenome assembly VFQQ01 (sample SAMN10412373, study PRJNA504923) | tailings metagenome | isolation source: Relicate 2 Philex TSF1 revegetated site | place: Philippines: Tuba, Benguet | collected 2017-08-29 | reverse complement strand
TGCAGGTCGCCGAACAGCGAGCGCTTCCAGCCGCCGAAGCTGTGGTAGGCCACCGGCACCGGCAGCGGCACGTTGACGCCGACCATGCCCACTTCGATCTCGTCGCAGAACAGGCGCGCCGCTTCACCATCACGGGTGAAGATGCAGGTGCCGTTGCCGTACTCGTGATCGTTGATCAGCTGCATGGCTTCTTCCAGGCTGCCGACGCGGACGATACACAGCACCGGGCCGAAGATTTCGTCGGTGTAGATGGTCATCTCCGGGGTTACCCGGTCGAACAGGGTGCCGCCGACGAAGAAGCCGTTCTCGTTACCCGGCACCACAAGGCCGCGGCCGTCGACCACCAGCTCGGCGCCTTGCGCCACACCGGCATCGATGTAGCCCTTGACCTTGTCACGCGCAGCCGCGGTAACCAGCGGGCCCATGTCCAGCCCGCAGGAGGTGCCGGCACCGATCCTCAGTGCCTGGATCTGCGGGACGATCTTCTCCACCAGCGCGTCGGCGATCTGGTCGCCCACGCACACGGCCACGGAAATGGCCATGCAGCGCTCGCCGCAGGACCCGTAGGCCGCGCCCATCAGTGCGCTGACGGCGTTGTCCAGGTCGGCATCGGGCATCAGCACGGCGTGGTTCTTCGCCCCGCCCAGGGCCTGCACGCGCTTGCCGCGCTTGGTGCCTTCGCTGTAGATGTACTCGGCGATCGGCGTCGAGCCGACAAAGCTCAGGGCCTTGACCTCGGGCGCCTCGATCAGCGCATCGACCGCGTCCTTGTCGCCGTTGACCACGTTCAGTACGCCCTTGGGCAGGCCGGCCTGCTGCGCCAGCTCGGCGATGAAGAGGGTGGAACTGGGATCGCGCTCGGAGGGCTTCAGGATGAAGCAGTTGCCGCAGACGATGGCCAGCGGGTACATCCACAGCGGCACCATGGCCGGGAAGTTGAACGGGGTAATCCCTGCCACGACACCAATAGGTTGCAGGTCGGTCCAAGCGTCGATGTTTGGGCCGACGTTGCGGCTGTACTCGCCCTTGAGGATTTCCGGGGCGGCGCAGGCGAACTCGACGTTCTCGATGCCGCGCTTGAGTTCGCCGATGGCGTCCTCGATGGTCTTGCCGTGCTCGGCGCTGATCAGCGCGGCGATTTCGTTCTCGTTCTGCTCCAGCAGTTGCTTGAAGCGGAACATGATCTGCGCGCGCTTGGCCGGCGGCGTGTTGCGCCAGGCCGGAAAGGCGGCCTTGGCGGCGTCGATGGCCAGCTGCATGGTAGCGCGGTCGGCCAGGCCGACGGCGCTGGTGGAGTCGCCGGTGGACGGGTTGTACACCGGGGCGCTGCGCTCGTTGCCGGCAACGCGTTCGCCGTTGATCAGGTGGGGGATATGGCTCATGGGGTTCTCCAGAGGCGTAGGGTGGATGACGCTCTTTTCATCCACCTTGGGGATTCGATGATTGGTGGATGGGTAAAGCGTCATCCACCCTACGGTTCAATCCAGCTTGTTCAGCACGTCGCCGACGGCGTTGAATACGCGGTCAAGGTCTTCCATCCTGGCGTTGAAGGTCGGCCCGAACTGGATGGTGTCCCCGCCGAAGCGCACGTAGAAACCGGCCTTCCACAGGGCCACGCCGGCCTCGTAGGGGCGCACCACGGCATCGCCGTCACGTGGGGCGATCTGCAGGGCGCCGGCCAGACCGCAGTTGCGGATGTCGACCACGTGCTTGGTGCCTTTCAGGCCATGCAGGGCGGCCTCGAACTTCGGCGCCAGCTCGGCGGATTGCTGGATCAGGTTCTCGCGCTTGAGCAGCTCCAGCGTCGCCAGGCCGGCAGCGCAGGCCACCGGGTGGGCCGAGTAGGTGTAGCCGTGGGTGAACTCGATCATGTGCTCCGGCGACGGCTGCTGCATGAAGGTGTTGTAGATCTCGCTGCTGGCGATCACCGCGCCCAGCGGGATGGCGCCGTTGGTGATCTGCTTGGCCACGTTCATCAGGTCCGGGGTGACGCCGAAGTACTCCGCACCGCTCCACTTGCCCAGGCGGCCGAAGCCGGTGATCACCTCGTCGAAGATCAGCAGGATGTTGTGCTGCGTGCAGATTTCGCGCAGGCGCTGCAGGTAGCCCACCGGCGGCACGATGGCACCGGCCGAGCCGGACATTGGCTCGACGATCACCGCGGCGATGTTGGAGGCGTCGTGCAGCTCGATCAGCTTGAGCAGTTCGTTGGCCAGCTCGACGCCGCCGGTTTCGGCCATGCCCCTGGTGAAGGCCAGGTGCGGCTGCAGGGTGTGCGGCAGGTGGTCGGCGTCCATGAACTGGCCGTACATCTTGCGGTTGCCGCCGATGCCGCCGAGCGAAGTGCCGGCGATGTTGACGCCATGGTAGCCACGGGCGCGGCCGATGAACTTGGTCTTGGCCGGCTGGCCTTTCAGGCGCCAGTAGGCCTTGGCCATCTTCACCGCGGTGTCGGCGCACTCGGAGCCGGAGCCGGTGAAGAACACGTGATTGAGCTCGCCCGGCATCAGATCGGCGATCTGCTCGGCCAGTTTGAACGACAGCGGATGGCCATGCTGAAAGCCCGGCGAATAGTCGAGGGTGCCGAGCTGCTTGGCCACGGCCTCCTGGATTTCCTTGCGCGAGTGGCCGGCACCACAGGTCCACAGACCGGACAGGCTGTCATAGACCTTGCGCCCGGTATCGTCGATGAGCCAGTTGCCTTCGGCGGCCACGATCAGCCGTGGGTCGCGCTGGAAGGCGCGGTTGGCGGAGAACGGCATCCAGTGCGCATCCAGCTTGAGCTGGCGGGCCAGGGACGGGGTGGCGGTCTGCGGCATGTTCATCGGGGTAGCCTCGGCAATGGCAGCGTGATCGGGAGCAATGTGGGAGGGGCTTTAGCCGCGAGTGTCGCCGCTGAAGCGCCTCCCACAGATACAGCGTCAGTTGCCAGCAAAGGTGCCATGAGCATAGAGTCAGTAAAACAATACTCTTCTTATCCTCAGTTCAAGGCCGACTAAACAAATGAGCAGCCGCCGCCCCGATCCGCTGGCCCAGGTCAGCGACTTTGAAATCCGCCTGCTCAAGCTGTTTCGCAGCGTGGTGGAGTGCGGCGGTTTCTCCGCCGCGGAAAGCGCCCTGGGCATCGGCCGCTCGGCCATCAGCCAGCAGATGAGCGATCTGGAACAACGCCTCGGCCTGCGCCTGTGCCAGCGCGGCCGCGCCGGTTTCGCCCTGACCGAGGAAGGCCGCGAGGTGTACCAGAGCACCCTGCAGCTGCTGGCGGCGCTGGAGAGCTTTCGCACCGAGGTCAACGGCCTGCATCGCCACTTGCGCGGCGAACTGAACATCGGCCTCACCGACAACCTGGTGACCATCCCGCATATGCGCATCACCAACGCCCTGGCGCGGCTCAAGGCGCAGGGGCCGGACGTGCGCATCCACATCCGCATGACGCCACCGTCGGAGGTGGAACAGGGCGTGCTCGATGGCCGCCTGCACGTCGGCGTGGTGCCGCAGGTCGGCGCGCTGTCCGGCCTCGAATATCAGACGCTGTACGACGAACGCTCGCTGCTCTACTGCGCGGTCGGCCATCCGCTGTTCTACGTCGATGACCAGTTGCTGGAAGACGAACGCCTCAACGCTCAGGAGGCCATCGCGCCGACCTTCCGCGTGCCGCCCGAGGTACAGCACCACTATCAGGCGCTCAACTGCACTGCCAGCGCTTCGGATCGCGAAGGCATGGCCTTTCTCATCCTCACCGGGCGCTACATCGGCTACCTGCCTGACCACTATGCCCAGGCCTGGGTCCAGCAGGGTCGCCTGCGGGCGCTCAAGGAGAGCCATCGCTACTACGACATCAACCTGGCGGCGGTAACGCGCAAGGGCCGTCGCGCGCATCTGGTGCTGGAGAGCTTTCTCGAGGCGCTGGCGCAGTCCTGAGGGTGCACCGGCAGCGACAACGCACCAGCAGGGTGCAAAGCCCGGCCAACCGGGCATTTCCCGGCATTTTTGCGCGCCTGACGCTTGTCACCCAGCCATGGCTGGGGTATCTGTGCAATCGCTCGGCTCCCTGATCAGTTCGGAATCACCCCATGACCTTCGAAGTCCCCGCCCATAGCAGCAACGGCAAGCCCGCCGGGCGCATCCGCCAGAAGAACGAAGAAGCCATCATCAAGGCGGCCGAGGAAGAGTTCGCCCGCCACGGCTTCAAGGGCACCAGCATGAACACCATCGCGCAGAACGTCGGCCTGCCCAAGGCCAACCTGCATTACTACTTCAGCAACAAGCTGGGGCTGTACCTGGCGGTGCTGAGCAACATCCTCGAATTGTGGGACAGCACCTTCAACACCCTCACCGTGGACGACGACCCGGCCGAGGCACTGGAGCGCTACATCCGCGCCAAGATGGAGTTCTCCCGGCGCCAGCCGAAGGCCTCGCGCATCTTCGCCATGGAAGTGATCAGCGGCGGCGACTGCCTGTCGCAATACTTCAACCAGAACTACCTGGACTGGTTCCGTGGCCGCGCCGCGGTGTTCGAAGGCTGGATCGCCGCCGGCAAGATGGACCCGGTCGACCCGATCCACCTGATTTTCCTGCTGTGGAGCAGCACCCAGCACTACGCCGACTTCGCCTCGCAGATCTGCCGGGTGAAGCAGTGCTCGCGCCTGACCAAGCAGGACTTCGAGCAAGCCGCCGACCAGCTGGTGCAGATCATCCTCAAGGGCTGCGGCCTGACGCCCGCCGCCAAAGCCTGATGGCCTTCACCCTGGCCGCGCCTTGCGAGTACCGCGAGGAGATTCGCAAGAGCCGCTTTCTCGCCCTTGCCGCACCGGTTGCCAGCGCGGTGGACGCACAGGCCTTCATCGAGCGCCACAGTGATCTGGCCGCCTCGCACAACTGCTGGGCATGGAAGGTCGGCAACCAGTATCGCTTCAACGACGACGGCGAACCGGGCGGCACCGCCGGCCGGCCGATACTCGCCGCCATCGAAAGCCAGGACTGCGACCAGGTGGTGGTGCTGGTGATCCGCTGGTACGGTGGCATCCAGCTCGGCACCGGCGGTCTGGCCCGCGCCTACGGCGGCAGCGCGGCGAAATGCCTGCAGGCCGGCGAGCGCCGCGAACTGGTGCTGCGTCAGGCCTTCACCTGCCATTTACAGTTCGCCGAACTGCCGCTGTTCAAGGCACGCCTGAACGAGCTGGACAGCCTGATCGAGCGCGAGGATTACGACGCCAGCGGCGCGCGCCTGCACCTGGCCGTGGCACCGGCCGAGCGTGACATGCTGGAGCGGTTGCTGGGCGATATCAGCCGTGGCCGCGAGAGCCTGTGCCCGCCATGAGACGAGCGATGATTGCCTCGCTGCTGTGGCTGGCCCTGCCGGCCCTGGCCGATGTGCAGGAGCATCTGCAGGAGCAGTACTACGATCTGCAGGTGGCTTCCGGCGAGTCCCTCAGCCGCGCCATCGACCAGGCCTCGCCGATTCGCCAGAACGGGCAGATCTACCACGCCTACACACGCTGGCAGGTGCAGTGGAATTTCTGGTGGCGCGAGCAACGCGACGGCCGCTGCCAGATCGACCTCACCCGTACCCAGCTGCATGCCACCATCACCCTGCCCCGTCTCGGCGGCAACGACACGCAGCAGCGCCAGCGTTTCGAGCAGTACCTGGGTGCACTGCGCGAGCATGAGCTGGGCCATTACCGTATCGGTCAGGCCGCAGCCGCCGAGATCGACGCCGCACTGCGGCAGCTCGCCGAATACCCCAGCTGTGCCGAGCTGCAACGGCAGGCCAACCAGCGCGCCAACGCCATCCTGCAAAGGCATGCCGAACATGAACGCCGTTATGACCGCGAAACCGGCCACGGCCGTAGCCAGGGCGCCTGGCTGACGGAATGACAGCGCAAGAGGTAGGAGCGGCGCCCCGCCGCGAATCGTGGCTGGGGCGCACTCGAAAAGCTCCGCCCCGGGGCGGGCTCCTGCAGGGGCTTGCCGCGCCGGGATTATCGGATCGGCATTCGCTATGCTGATCGTCTTCTCATCCGCCATGGAGCCTGACATGACTGCCTCCCGATCCATTCTGATCATCGGTGCCTCACGCGGCCTCGGCCTGGGCCTGGCCGGTGAATTCGCCGCCCAGGGCTGGGCCGTGACTGCCACCGTGCGTAGCGCCGCGCAACAAGCCCCTCTGCAGGGGCTCGGCGTGCAGGTCGAACAGCTGGAAATGACCGACCCTGCCAGCCTGGAGCAACTGGCTGGTCGCCTCGACGGGCAACGCTTCGACGTCATCTTCGTCAATGCCGGGGTAGCCGGCCCCAGCCACCACAGCACCGCCCAGGCCAGCGCCGAGGAAATGGGGCAGCTGTTCCTCACCAATGCCGTCGCCCCGCTGCGCGTGGCCGAGCGCCTGCTGCCGAACCTGGCCAGCGAACACGGGCTGATCGTGTTCATGAGCTCGATCCTCGGCAGCATCGAGGCCGGTGCCGGCCTGGGCATGCCGCTGTATGGCGCCAGCAAGGCCGCGCTCAACCACCTCGTGCAATGTTTCGTGCGCACTCAGGACAAGCCGCACCTCGGCGTGCTGCTGATGCACCCGGGCTGGGTGCGCACCGACATGGGCGGCGACGACGCCCCGCTGGATATCGACAGCAGTTGCAAGGGCATGGTCCAACAGGTCAGCGCCGCCGTTGGCGAAGCCGGCCTGCGCTACCTCGACTACCAGGGCAATCCGCTGCCCTGGTGAGCCCCTTATTGCCAGATAGCGGCCCGTGTCATACGGGCCATGCCATTGTGTTGGAGAAAAAGCGATGGAAGTACATATCGGTAATGACCGGGAGTTGATCCGTCTGGCGCAAGGTATCCGCCATCAGGTTTTTACCCGTGAACAACGGATTCCTGCGGAGTTGGACCTAGATGGATTGGATGAGGCGTCCTTCCATGCGCTGGCCACTGAACAGGGCGAGCCAATTGCCACGGCGCGCCTAACGGTAAAAGAGGACGGTTCTTCGACCATGGCCAGGGTGGCGGTCAGTGAGGTCTACCGGGGCGCGGGCGTCGCCTCGGCCGTTGTCCAGGCATTGCTACAACACGCGCAGAACATAGGCGTCACTTCCATTGAACTCCATGCCCACAGCCACCTTAAAGGCTATTACGAGAAGTTTGGCTTCGAGTTCATCAAGGAAGTTGAGATCGTGGGCGAACATCAGCTCATTGAAATGCGGCGCCAACTGGCGAGGTCATGACAGCCCGCAGGTGATGAAGCTTTTCATCCAACGTTCATGGGGTGCACTCGCTTCAGTACATAACGCCTCTTCTCCCGGCTTGCATCTCGCCAACTTCAGCGCGCTCGAATGCGGTGCGCACGGCGCACCCTGGGGGCGGGGGTCGCACCAATCCTGCGCATGAACCAGGACTGGCGGCAGAAGCAAACGCCCGCCGCCAGCTTTTCTGACCCCATGGCCAAGTTTTTGCTTTAGCCCCGCTCAGTTCTTTTTATGAGCGTGCCCCATGTCCGCCCCACCCGATTCCCCACGCCTGCAGTTGACCGCCATCAGCAAGCAGTACCCCGGCTGCCTGGCCAACGACCGTATCGATCTGGCCATCGCCCCCGGCGAGATCCGCGCCCTGCTCGGCGAGAACGGCGCCGGCAAGAGCACGCTGATGAAGATCATCTACGGCGTCACCCAGCCCAGCAGCGGCGAGATTCGCTGGCAGGGCGAGCGGCTGACGATGCGCGATCCGGCCATGGCGCGCGGCCTGGGCATCGGCATGGTGTTCCAGCATTTCTCGCTGTTCGAGACGCTGACCGTGGCCGAGAACATCGCCCTGGCCATGGGCGCGCAGGCCGGTACACCGAAGCAGTTGGAGCCGAAGATTCGTGAGGTGTCGCAGCGCTACGGCATGGCGCTGGAGCCGACGCGCCTGGTGCACAGCCTGTCCATCGGCGAGCGCCAGCGGGTGGAGATCGTGCGCTGCCTGATGCAGGACATCCAACTGCTGATCCTCGACGAGCCCACCTCGGTGCTCACCCCGCAGGAGGCCGACGAGCTGTTCGTCACCCTGCGCCGCCTGGCCGATGAGGGCTGCAGCATTCTCTTTATCAGCCACAAGCTCGGCGAGGTGCGCGCGCTGTGCCAGAGCGCCACGGTGCTGCGCGGCGGGCGGGTGTCCGGCCATTGCGTGCCGGCCGAATGCAGCGATCTGGAACTGGCGCAGCTGATGGTCGGCGACGCCGAGGGGCTGGAAAGCAGTTACCCGAAAGTCAGCGGCGGCCTGCCACGGCTGCGTGTCGACGACCTCAGCTGGCACAACCCCGATCCCTTCGGCTGCTCGCTGGAACGTATTCGCCTGGAGGTGCGCAGCGGCGAGATCGTCGGCATCGCCGGGGTGGCCGGCAATGGCCAGGACGAGCTGCTCGCGCTGCTGAGCGGCGAAACCCGTCTGCCCCGTGGCAAACGCGAGCGGGTCAGCCTGGATGCTGCGCCCGTGGCCAATCTGCATCCCGATGCGCGGCGCCAGCTGGGCCTGGCTTTCGTGCCGGCCGAACGCCTCGGCCACGGTGCGGTGCCGGAGATGAGCCTGGTGGACAACGCCTTGCTCACCGCCTTCGGCCAGGATCTGGTCAAGGGCGGGCTGGTGCAGCGCAGCAAGGTACGCGCGCTGGCCGAGCAGATCATCCAGCGCTTCGCGGTAAAGACGCCGGATGCCGATACCGCCGCACGCAGCCTGTCCGGCGGCAACCTGCAGAAATTCATCCTCGGCCGCGAGATTCTGCAAAACCCGAAACTGCTGGTGGCCGCACACCCGACCTGGGGCGTAGACGTTGGCGCGGCTGCCGCCATCCACCGTGCGCTGATCGCCCTGCGCGATGCCGGCGCAGCGATCCTGGTGATATCCGAAGACCTCGACGAGCTGTTCCAGATCAGCGACCGCATCGGCGCACTATGCAGCGGGCGGCTGTCGCCACTGGCCGCGACGGCGCAGGTGTCCACCGTGGAAGTCGGCCGTTGGATGGCCGGTGAATTCGATCAACCCGCCGCCGCTGCGGCCTGCTGACGGAGCCCGTCATGCTGTTATCCCTGGAACCGCGCGGCCAGGAGTCGCGCCCCATGCTCTGGCTGTCGCCGCTGCTGGCCGCCGTACTGACGCTGCTCAGTGGCGTACTGCTGTTCACCCTGCTCGGCCATGATCCACTGGAAACCCTGCACACCCTGCTGATCGCCCCGGTCAGCGACTGGTACGGCGTGTCCGAACTACTGGTCAAGGCGTTGCCGATCCTGCTCTGCGCCCTGGGCCTGGCGGTCGCCTACCAGGCGCGCATCTGGAACATCGGCGCCGAAGGCCAACTGCTGATCGGCGCCCTGGCCGGCAGCGCCATGGCCCTGCAACTGATCGACTGGGAAAGCCGCTGGGCACTGGCCTGGGTCGTATTGGCCGGCACCTGCGCGGGCGCAGCCTGGGCCGGGCTAACCGCCTGGCTGCGCACCCAGTTCAACGCCAACGAAATCCTCACCAGCATCATGCTCAACTACATCGCGCTGAACCTGCTGCTGTTCTTCGTGCATGGCCCGCTGAAGGATCCGGCCGGTTTCAACTTCCCAGAGTCGGCGATGTTCGGCGATGCCAGCCGCCTGCCGCTGGTCAGCGAGGACGGGCGCCTGCACGGCGGCCTGTACCTGGCGCTGCTGGCCCTGGTGGCGGTTTGGGTGCTGCTGCACAAGAGCTTTCTGGGTTTTCAGATCAAGGTGCTCGGCCTGGACAAGCGCGCCGCCGGCTTCGTCGGCTTTCGCGAGAAGCGCCTGGTGTGGTTCGCCCTGCTGGTCAGCGGCGCCCTGGCCGGTATGGCGGGTGTGGGCGAAGTGGCCGGGCCGATTGGCCAACTGGTGCCGCAGGTCTCGCCGGGCTACGGCTATGCGGCGATCACCGTGGCCTTTCTCGGCCGCCTCAACCCGCTCGGCATCGTCGTCGCCAGCCTGCTGATGGCGCTGCTGTACCTGGGCGGCGAGAACGCGCAGATGAGTCTCAACCTGCCGCAGGCGATCACCCAATTGTTCCAGGGAATGATGCTGTTCTACCTGCTGGCCTGCGACGTGCTGATCCTCTATCGGCCACGGCTGAAGTGGAAATGGGCGAAACGCGAGCGCCTCGCTGAAGCGACCACCTGACGGTGGGAGTGGCTTTAGCCGCGACAAAAGCTCGCCGCTGAAGCGCCTCCCACAAAGAGCATGAATGCAAAGGAATCCCCATGGATCTCGATCTGTTGACCAATATCTTCTACGCCATGGTGCGCACCGGCACGCCACTGCTGCTGGTGGCACTGGGCGAGCTGGTGTGCGAGAAGAGCGGCGTGCTCAACCTCGGCCAGGAAGGCATGATGCTGTTCGGCGCGGTGATCGGCTTTATCGTCGCCTTCAGCACCGGCAGCCTGTGGCTCGGTGTGTTGCTGGCAATGGCCGCCGGCATGCTGCTGTCGCTGCTGTTCGCCGCCGTGGCGCTGGGCTTCAACGCCAACCAGGTGGCCACCGGGCTGGCCCTGACCATCTTCGGCGTCGGCCTGTCCACCTTCGTCGGCGCCGCCTGGGTCGGCAAGCCGCTGAGCGGCTTCGAGCCCATCGTCATTCCGCTGCTGGCGGACATCCCGCTGATCGGGCGCATGCTGTTCGCTCAGGACGTGCTGATCTACCTGTCCTTCGCCCTGTTCGCGCTGGTGGCCTGGGTGCTGCTGAAAAGCCGTACCGGCCTGATCATCCAGGCCGTCGGCGAGAACCCGGACGCCGCCAGCGCCATGGGCCTGCCGGTACTGCGCGTGCGCACCCTGGCGGTGCTCTTCGGTGGCGCCATGGCCGGGCTGGCCGGTGGATATCTGTCGCTGGCCTATACGCCGATGTGGGCGGAGAACATGACCGCCGGCCGTGGCTGGATCGCCCTGGCGCTGGTGGTGTTCGCCAGTTGGCGGGTGCTGCGTGTGCTGCTCGGCGCCTACCTGTTCGGCCTGGCCAGCATCCTCCACCTGGTGGCGCAGGGCATCGGCCTGTCGATCCCGTCGAACCTGCTGGCGATGCTGCCTTATGTGGCCACCATCGTCGTGCTGGTGCTGCTCTCGCGCGATGCGATCAAGACCCGGCTGTATGCTCCGGTGTCGCTGGGCCAGCCTTGGCAGCCGGGGCATTGAGGCTCGACAGTTATTAGTCGCGGCTGAAGCCCCTCCCACAGCAACAGAGCAACCTACGGACAGCTTTTGTGGGAGGGGCTTTAGCCGCGACAAGAGGTTTTCGGCTATACCTGTGTCACACCCTGATCGAGAGGCAAAGGAATGCCCCACTCAGATCGCTTGCGTGCCGGCCGGTTTTCGGAGGCACAGCGCATCTATCTACTCACCGCCACGACCGAAAGCCGCGAAACGCTTTTTTCGGATTTCACTGTTGGTCGACTCGTCGTCGCGGAACTGAAAGCTGCGCAGCAGGAAGGCCTGGTTGAATCACTGGCCTGGGTGCTCATGCCCGATCATCTGCACTGGTTGATTGCCCTGCAGCACGGCTCGCTCAGCGAATTGATGCGGCGCATCAAAGGACGTAGCGCCAAGCAAATCAACACACTGTCAGGTCGCCAAGGAAAGCTCTGGCAGGACGGGTTTCATGACCGAGCGCTGCGTCGCGATGAGGATGTTCTGCCCGCCGCGCGTTATATCGTCGCCAATCCCCTGAGGGCTGGTTTGGTCAGCCGGGTGGGCGATTATCCATTGTGGGATTCGGTGTGGCTCTGACCTCAGAAAAGTCGCGGCTAAAGCCCCTCCCACAAGAACAGCACTGATCCGTAGGAGGGGTTTCAGCCGCGACAGGCTTGTTGCCCCTGACTCCAGAGTCAGCTATCTTCCCCTGCACGTCGACTCCGACGCACCTGGATCAGCAGACAGGGTCAACACTGAGCTGGCTTACCTGACATCAACCTCAGAGGAGCCTGCTCATGGCAGCCACCCGTATCTGGATCAAGAACCCTCTCGCCATCTTCACCGCCAACGACCTGGACGCTTCCGGCGGCCTGGTGATCGAGAATGGCCGCATCGCGGAAGTGCTCAGCAAAGGCCAGCAGCCTTCAACACCCTGCGAGCAAACCTTCGACGCCCGCGAGCACGTGCTGCTGCCGGGCCTGATCAACACCCACCATCACTTCTACCAGACCCTTACCCGCGCCTGGGCGCCGGTGGTCAACCAGCCGCTGTTTCCCTGGCTGAAGACCCTCTACCCGGTCTGGGCACGCCTCACCCCCGAGAAACTGGCCCTGGCCAGCAAGGTGGCGCTGGCCGAGCTGCTGCTGTCCGGCTGCAGCACCGCCGCCGATCATCACTACCTGTTCCCCGGCGGTCTGGAAAACGCCATCGATGTGCAGGTCGAGGCAGTCCGCGAGCTGGGCATGCGCGCCATGCTCACTCGCGGCTCCATGAGCCTGGGCGAGGCCGACGGCGGCCTGCCACCGCAGCAGACGGTGCAGCAGGGTGAGGTGATCCTGGCCGACAGCCAGCGCCTGATCGGCCAGTACCATGAGCGCGGCGATGGCGCGCAGATCCAGATCGCCCTGGCGCCCTGCTCGCCCTTCTCGGTGACCCAGGAAATCATGCGCGCCAGCGCCGAGCTGGCCGAGGAGCTGGACGTGCGCCTGCACACCCACCTGGCCGAAACCCTCGACGAGGAAGACTTCTGCCTGCAGCGCTTCGGCCTGCGCACCGTGGATTACCTGGACAGCGTCGGCTGGCTCGGCCCGCGCACCTGGCTGGCCCATGGCATTCACTTCAACGCAGGCGAAATCGCCCGCCTGGGTGCTGCCGGCACCGGCATCTGCCATTGCCCCAGCTCCAACATGCGCCTGGCTTCGGGCATCTGCCCCAGTGTCGAGCTGGAGGCCGCCGGTGCGCCGCTGGGCCTGGGCGTCGACGGTTCGGCCTCCAACGATGCCTCGAACATGATCCTCGAAGCGCGCCAGGCGCTGTATATCCAGCGCCTGCGCTACGGCGCCGAGCAGATAACCCCGCAGCGCGTGCTCGGCTGGGCCACGCGTGGCTCGGCACGCCTGCTCGGGCGTAGCGATATCGGCGAGCTGGCAGTGGGCAAGCAGGCCGACCTGGCGCTGTTCAAGCTCGATGAGCTGCGTTTTTCCGGCAGCCACGACCCCATCGCGGCACTGCTGCTATGCGGCGCCGAGCGCGCCGACCGAATGATGATCGGCGGCACCTGGCGCGTCATCGACGGGCAGATCGAAGGGCTCGACGTGGCGCAGCTGATCGCCGATCACCGGCAGGCGGCGAAGCAGTTGGTCAACGCCTGATCCCGAACCGTATGGGGCGCCGTGCGCACCGAAAAACTGCCGGTGCGCACGGCGCACCCTACGAGTTAAAGCCTCTCCCACAAGAACAACGTCAGCCTGTGGGAGGGGCTTCAGCCGCGACCGCCGTTTCGTCGGTGCCGGGACAGGAACGACGCACCACAACACGACATATAAGGCTGCTGCGCACCAATACCGCTCCCACTACCAGCCAGGCGCACAGGCAGAGCGCCGCCAGCCCCGCTATCTGTCTTGTTGGTCAGCTTTTTGCAGTCATGGGCTCAGCCAACCAACGGCCATCCCAATACCAAGACTGGAGCTGCACCCACCATGCACAAGAAGAGCAAGAAACCGCTGCTGCGCACCCTCGTCGCCGCCCTGGGCCTTGGCGCCATGCTCAGCGCCTCGGCAGCCGATCCGCTGAAGGTCGGCTTCGTCTATATCGGCCCCATCGGCGACCACGGCTGGACTTACCAGCATGAGCAGGGCCGGCAGATGCTGATCAAGGAAATGGGCGACAAGGTCACCACCAGTTTCGTCGAGAACGTGCCGGAAGGCGCCGACGCCGAGCGGGTGATCCGCAACATGGCCAAGGGCGGTTTCGACCTGATCTTCACCACCTCCTTCGGCTACATGAATCCGACGATCAAGGTGGCCAAGCAATTCCCCAAGGTCACCTTCGAGCACGCCACCGGCTACAAGCAGGACAAGAACGTCGGCACCTACCTGTCGCGCTCCTATGAAGGCCGCTATGTCGGCGGCTTCCTCGCGGCGAAGATGACCAAGACCAAGAAGGTCGGCTACATCGCGTCCTTCCCGATCCCCGAGGTGATCCGCGACATCAACGCCATCCAGCTGGCGCTGGACAAGTACAACCCCGGTACCGAGATCAAGGTGGTGTGGGTCAACACCTGGTTCGATCCGGGCAAGGAATCCGACGCCGCCAACGCGCTGATCGACCAGGGCGTGGACGTGATGTTCCAGCACACCGACAGCCCGGCGCCGATCCAGACCGCCGAGCGCCGCGGCATCTACGCCGTCGGCTACGCCTCGGACATGGCCCACTTCGGGCCGAAGGCCGTGCTCACCTCCATCGTCAACGACTGGGGCCCGCATTACATCAAGTCCACCCAGGCGGTGCTCGACGGCACCTGGAAATCCGAAGACTTCTGGGGCGGCCTGGCCGAAGACACAATCGAACTGCCGATCAGCGATCTGGTGCCGGCCGACGTGAAGAGCGAGGCCGAGCAGATCATCGCCGACATTCGCAGCGGCAAGTTCCACCCCTTTACCGGCCCGATCAAGGATCAGAGCGGCGTCGAGAAGATCCCGGCTGGCGTCGCAGCGACCAACGCCGAGCTGGCCGCGATGAACTACTACGTGGAAAACGTGAAGGCCGAGCTGCCGAAGTAACAACGCAGGGCATCGCGGCTGAAGCGCAATGCCGCCCAGCCGCTCCTACTCCCACACCTGTAGGAGCGGCTTCAGCCGCGATAATTTGGAAATCACCGATGCCGTCCCTGCTTATCTCAGCAGAACCGCATCACCGTGGCGCCGGCCTTTGGTGCCACGCATCGCTGCCCTGGGTACGAGAAGACTCGCAGCACCGCCCACCCGAGGCTCAACATGAACGCATTACCCATCATCGACATCGCCCCTCTCTACGCCGACGACGCTTCGGCCTGGCCTGCCGTGGCCGAGCAGATCGACCGCGCCTGCCGCGACTGGGGCTTCTTCTATATCGTCGGTCACCCGATCAGTGCCGAGCGCATCGACGCCCTGCTCGGTGCAGCCAAGACTTTCTTCGCCCAGCCCGCCGAAGAAAAGCTCAAGATCGATATCACCCAGACCGCCCACCACCGTGGCTACGGCGCCATCGCCACCGAACAACTGGACCCGAGCAAGCCGAGCGACCTCAAGGAAACCTTCGACATGGGTTTCCACATGCCCGCCGATCACCCCGAGGTGCTGGCGGGCAAAGCGTTGCGCGGGCCGAATCGCCACCCGCATCTGCCCGGCTGGGCCGAGCTGATGGAACAGCATTACGCCGACATGCAGGACTTGGCCAAGACCCTGCTGCGCGCCATGGCCATGGCGCTGGACATCGCGCATGACTTCTTCGACGCACGCTTTCATGAGCCGATCAGCGTGCTGCGCATGATCCACTACCCGCCGCGCCACACCGCCACCAGCGCCGAGCAACAGGGTGCCGGCGCACACACCGATTACGGCTGCATCACCCTGCTCTACCAGGATGACGCCGGTGGCCTGCAGGTACGCGCGCGTAACGGCGAATGGATCGACGCGCCGCCGATCGCCGGCAGCTTCGTGGTCAATATCGGCGACATGATGGCGCGCTGGAGCAACGACCGTTACACCTCGACGCCGCATCGGGTGATCAGCCCGCTGGGGGTGGATCGCTACTCCATGCCGTTCTTCGCCGAACCGCACCCGGACACCCTGATCGACTGCCTGCCCAACTGTTCCAGCGCGGATAACCCGGCCAAGTACACACCGGTGACCAGCGCCGAGTACCTGCTGTCGCGCTTCGCCGACACCTATGCCTATCGGCGCGAGGAGGCATAGAGCTGAATGCCGCCAACTGTAGGAGCGACTTCAGTCGCGAAATTCGCGGATGAATCCGCGCCTACAGCACGTACAGCATCGTAGGGTGGACGACGCTCTTTTCATCCACCGCTTCGGCACCGGCACATCCATATCGGTGAACATGAAAAGCGATGTCCACCCACACAGCAGGCCATGCGGCGCAGCACGATCCTGTCCCACCCGTTAAACTTCGCCCTGTCCAAGCCTGATAACGAGAACCGACCATGCCCGAATGGCTCAATGCCCTGCCCAAGGCCGAACTGCACCTGCACCTGGAGGGCTCGCTGGAGCCCGAACTGCTGTTCGCCCTGGCCGAACGCAACCAGATCGCCCTGCCCTGGGCCGATGTCGAAACCCTGCGCGCGGCCTACGCCTTCAACAACCTGCAGGAGTTCCTCGACCTGTATTACGCCGGCGCCAACGTGCTGCGCACCGAGCAGGATTTCTACGACCTGACCTGGGCCTACCTGCAGCGTTGCAAGGCGCAGAACGTCATCCACGTCGAGCCCTTCTTCGACCCGCAGACCCACACCGACCGCGGCGTTCCCTTCGAAGTGGTGCTACGCGGCATCCAGCAGGCGCTGCGCGACGGCGAGCAGCAGCTCGGCATCAGCCACGGCCTGATCCTCAGTTTCCTGCGTCATCTGCCCGAGGAAGAAGCCTTCAAGACGCTGGAGCAGGCCATGCCGTTTCGCGATGCCTTTATCGGCGTCGGCCTGGACAGTTCGGAGAAGGGCTTCCCGCCGCGGCTGTTCGAGCGGGTGTTCGCCAAGGCGCGTAGCGAAGGCCTGCACGCGGTGGCGCACGCCGGCGAGGAAGGCCCGCCCGAGTACATCTGGGAAGCGCTGGACCTGCTCAAGGTCAAGCGCATCGACCACGGCGTACGCGCCATCGAGGACGAGCGGCTGATGCAGCGCATCATCGACGAGCAGATTCCGCTGACCGTCTGCCCGTTGTCCAACATCAAGCTGTGCGTGTTCGAGCACATGGGCCAGCACAACATCCTCGACATGCTCGAGCGCGGCGTAAAGGTGACGGTGAACTCGGACGACCCGGCCTACTTCGGCGGCTACGTCGGCGAGAACTTCGCTGCCCTGCACGAACACCTGGGCATGACCGAAGCGCAGGCCCGCCGCTTGGCGCAGAACAGCCTGGACGCACGCCTGGCCTGAGCAAGAGCATCGCCGCTGAAGCGCCTCCCACAGTGGGAGGGGCTTCAGCCGCGACTTGTAGTATCAGTGTTCCGGCAGCTTGCGCCGCTTGCCGGTGACCATCGACAGCGGCAGGTTCTCACGCAGCCGGTAGCTCTCGAACAGGGCGGCGGCGATATGCAGGCCCACCAGCGCCATCAGCGCGTTGGCACAGAACTCGTGAATCTCCAGCGGCAGATCCGCGCCCCAGAAATAATCGACCTCCTCCATCAGAAAGCCGGTTACGCCCAGGCCCAGCATCAGCGCCATCATCAGGATCATCACCAGCGCGCCCAGCGGCGAGTGCCCGAGACGGTGATACGGCTGCCCGCCAATCAGCGCGCGCAGGTGCGCGCCGAGACGTGCCGGGGTCGGCCAGAAATCGGCCCAGCGCGCCGCCGGCGTGCCGACGAAACCCCAGAGCAGACGAAGCGCCAGCCAGGCCACGGCGTAGTAGCCGAACCAGCGATGCCAGCTTTCGCCTTCTTCGGTAAAGAAGTAGTTGGCCAGAAAGGCGCCGGCCAGGGACCAGTGGAACAGGCGCACCACCGGGTCCCACAAGCGTACGGTGGCGGCGCCCATCAACGTTCCACGTTGCTCTTGACGGCATCACCGCTGACCGGATCGAAGTAGATCTCGACCTTCTTGCCGTCCTTGTCGAAGCCGTAGATTTCGTAGCAGTTGCCTTTGGTGACCTTGAACTTGCTGATCTGGTAGCCCTGGGCCTTGAGGCCGGACTGGAAGGTGTCCTGGTCCTGCCACTGCGACATGTCGGCAGTGGTGCACTGCGTGGCGGCCAAGGTCAGCGGGCTGGCCAGAGCCAGGGACAGCAGAAGCAGTGTGCGCATGATCGAATCCTCGTCGGTGCAGGGAGAGTGGGTCTGCAGCCTCACTCTCGCCGCTCAACCTTAAGGCCGTATTAGCGCATGCAGATACGCCGCCCGGCTGCATGCCGGGCGTGCATACCGCGAACTTCAGTGCTGGTGCTTGCCCGCGTCGTGGCCGGCGGCATGCTCATGGCCGGTCGGGGCATCTTTCTGCACGGCAACCTGCACCTCGATCTCGCCGGCTTTCTCGAAGGTCAGGGTCAGCGGGAAACGCTCGCCGTCCCTGGCCTGCTGCTTCAGGTCGAACAGCATGACGTGATAGCCCATGGGCTCGAACTTCACCTCGCCACCGGCGGGGATGGCGACGTCCTGCACCTGCTGCATCTTCATCACGCCATCTGCGTGCACGTGCTCATGCAGCTCGGCCTTGCCCGCCACCGGCGTGCTGGCGCCAAGCAGGCGATCGGCTTCGCCGCCCTTGTTGTGAATGACGAAATAAGCGGCGGCCGTCGGCGCCACAGGCGGCATCTCGCGCGACCAGGGGTGGTCGATATGCAGCTGGCCGACTTCATACTCGTGGGCCTGGGCCAGCATCGCAGGCAGGATCAAAGCGAGGCCTAGCAAGGTTTTGCGCAGGTTCATGCGGGTTGTCTCCGGGGTTGAGGTCTAGGAAAATCATGGCACGTCTCGGTTGGCCAGGGGGGCTCTGAGCAGCAGGCCCAGGCAGCGGTCGAGCGCCCAGATCAGCAACAGCGAGGCGCCCACCAGAGGGAACAGCACGCCGAGCACGATCATCACGCCGATGGCGGTCTTCCAGCGTGGCAGGTCATGGCGCAGCGGCGGTACGCCGAGGCGGCCGGCCGGGCGGCGTTTCCACCAGATCACCAGGCCACTGACGGCGCTGAAGATGATCAGCAGGCAGACCAGTGCCATCAGGATCTGGTTGGCCAGGCCGAACATCTTGCCTTCGTGCAGCTTCACGCCACTCTCGACGGCCCGCGCCACCAGGCCGTAATCCGCCCAGCGCACATCGGCCAGCACCGCGCCGCTGTACTGGTCCAGGTGCAGGGTGGCGTCGTTGCGCGGGTCATCGGCGAACAGCGCGACGCTGTACACGCCAGCGGCGCCCTGCGGGAAGCTGATGCTGTAGCCGCGCTGCACGCCGCGTGCGTCGGCGCTATCGACCACCTGCTGCAGGCTGATGCGTGGTGCAGCCGGGCCCTGGTCGTGACCGGCATGGCCGCGGTGCGCCGCATGTGGGTCGGAGGCCGGTAGCGGCGTCACCTCCGCCGCCCAGGACACGGTCTGCTCGCGGCTGCTGTTGAGGCTACCGGCGAGTTGGCCGGACTTCGGTACCTCATCCCACATCGCCGCGGGAAACTGGTTCCAGGCGCCGGCGAACTGGGCGCCCCAGAAGCCGGTCCAGGTCATGCCGGTGAGCAGCATGAACAACAGCAGCAGCGAGCCCCAGAACCCGGTCACCGCATGCAGGTCGCGCCACAGCAGGCGCCCTCGTGCATGCAGGCGCGGCCAGAGCACGCCGGCCGGGTTGTTGCCGCGTGGCCACCACAGGTACAGACCGGAAACCACCAGCACGATGCCCCAGCCCGCGGCCAGTTCGATCAGCCGGTCACCGAGGGTGCCGATCATCAGATCGCCGTGCAGGGTGCGCGCCACGGCCTGCAGGTTCCATTGCCCGTCCTGCTCGCCGAGCAGCGTGCCGCGATAGGGATCGACGAACAGGTTGAGCGGGCGCCCGTCGCGCTCGATGACGAACTGCGCGCTGCGCCCTTCGCCAACCGGGGGCAGGTACTTGCTCAGCGTGGCATCGGGATACAGCCGTTCGACCAGTGCCAGCTGCTGGTCGGCGCTGACGCGCTGCTCGGTCGCCGGCGCCAGCATCAGGTGCGGGTACAGCCAGGTATCGAGCTGCGGTTTGAACAGGTAGATGATCCCGGTGACCGACAGCAGGATCATGAACGGGATGACGAACAGCCCGGCATAGAAATGCCAGCGCCAGGCCAGGTTGTAGAACGAGACATTGTTCATTGCCATCTCCAGGCAGAGGGGTGGACGCAGCGCGTCGGCAGCCAAGGCATCAGCGCGCGCTCCGGCGCAGCAGGCTCAGGCCGACCAGCACCAGCAGTACATGCGACAACGCCACCAGGCCCAGCATCAGATGTTTGTAGCCATTGCCCAGACCGGCGAGAAACTCCCACTTGTGCAGGTAGGCAAACGCCCAGCCCTCGCGGCGGTCGGCGTCCTGCACACGGCTGGCCAGCGCGCCGTCCAGCGGATCGATGTACAGGGCGGTGTTTTTCGCATCGGCGTAAGTGGCCTTGAACACCGGCAGACGCTTGAAGACGAAGCCGTACTCGTGATCGAACTGCGCCTGCAGCTCAAGGCTCTGCATCTCGCCCAGGCCCAGGGTAGCGGCGTAATGCTCGAGACGCTGGCGAGCATGGCGGCGCGCGCTGTCGCTATCCAGCTCCCGGCCAGCGGCATCCAGGTAGTGCAGGGTCGGCATCATGCCGAACTGCTGGCCCTGGGCGCGCCAGACCGGCTTGCCGTCCAGCTCCAGCAGGCTCAGGCCGAACAGCTGCTCGCCACGCAGCAGCCAATCGGCGCTGGGCGCCTGATCCAGCAGCGCCACCTCGAAACTCGCCGCGTAGGCGGCAGGCCAGGGTTCTGCCGTCTGCTTGTGCAGCAGGTGCCAGGCGCCGCTGCTGGCGAAGCTCAGGGTGGCCGCAGCCAGGCCCAGCCCCCACCAGCCATGCAGGCGGCGACTGAAACTGCGGGCGCGGCGCCGCGCCACGAACAACGCGATACCGAACAGCGTCGCGCTCAGGATCGAGGCCAGCAGCAGGGCCATCAGCAACGGCCGCAGCGGCCCGGCCGCATCCAGCCAGCGAAAGCTGTGCAGGGTCTGGAAGAAGGCGCTGAACCAGGCCTTGCGCTGATCCACCAGGGTGCCGAGGCGGTCATGGAACAGATCGACGTACAGCCTCAGGCCGTCCTCGCGCCGGGTGTCGACCCGCGCCACCGGCAGCAGGCGGTTGATGAAGGCATATTCGCTGCTGAAGTGCCCGAGGCTGCCGCCGTAGGTCAGGCTTTCCTCGCTGCCTAGGTAATGCCGGGCCAGGCTTTCGGCATGCGCCGCGGTCAGGTCCACGGCCTCGCCACTGCGCGCATGCCAGTAGCGTGGCTGCAGTTCGCCGGGCAGACGCGCCTGATAGTAGGGCTCGCCGGCCAGCACCAGCAGGCGCAGCGCCTGCACCCGCTCGATGGCCGCAGCGGAGAGCACCTGCGCGGGGCTGCGCAGGTCGTCCAGCGGCACCACCTGCTGCGGCGCGGCCATGGTCTGCGCCCGGGGCTGCAGGTAGCCCATCAGCGGATGCAGCATGCCGCTGCCGGCCCAGCAGAACACCCCGAGGCAAGCCAGCACTGCGAGGCGCCGGTGCCAGGGCATCAGCCGCAACAGGCGCTGACGCCAGGTCGCGCGCGGCAGCGCCTGCAGGGCCGCCGTCACAGCTTCCACTCCAGGCCGACATACAGGCTGCGGCCATCGCCGGGCATGAACAGCGCGGCATCCTGGCCATTGGCGTTGGCCACCACGCCGGTGGTGGCGATGTAGGTCTTGTCGGCAAGGTTGCGCCCCTCGACGAAGAAACCCAGGCCCTCGCGCGGACGGTAGCCGCCTTTCATGCCCCAGATGGCGTAGGCCTCGGCATACAGCGACTCGGCATGGTCGGCCGCGTAGTGCACCGGCACCCACTCCAGGGTCGGGCCGACATACCAGCCATCCTGCTGCCAGAGCAACTCGCCCTTGAGGAACTGGCTCGGCACGCCGGCGATGCGGTTGTTGCCATAGGCGGGATCGTCGTCGAAGCGGAAGTCGTTGAGCAGGTATTGCCCGCGCAGGAGCAGATTGCCCAGCTGCCAGGCGGCGCCCAGCTCGATGCCCTGATGCACGGTGCGATCGGCATTGGTGGTGATCACCTGGGTGGGGTTGAGCGGGTTGGTGTAACCGAGCAGCTCATCGCGAACCTCGCTGCGGTACACCGCCAGGTCCAGATCCAGGTGGCCCCGGCTGATGCGCATGCCGGCTTCCAGCGTGGTGGCCTTCTGCGCGTCGTTCTCGGTCACGATGGCACCACCGGTCAGCTCGCTGAAGGTGGGCGGCTCGAAGCTCTGGCTGAGGTTGCCGAACAGTTGCACGCCTTCGGCCAGTTCGTGGCGCAGGCCGATCCGGCCGATCCGCGCGCTGTAGCTTTTGGTGAAGGAGTCATCGCGAAAACCGCTGGGCAAGCCGGCGAAGTTGAAGCTGCTCTTGAGCTTGTCGTCGACGTCACGCTCGCTGTGCAGCCAGGTCAGGCCACCGATCAGCGCCCAGTCCTCGGCCAGCGGCACTTCCAGCTCGCTGAAGGCGTTGAGGCTGCGCGCGGTCTGCAGCTGACGATCGACCAGATTGCCACGCCGGCCGGATACGTTGACGTAATTCTTCGTCTGGTTGCGCCCCTGCAGCGCCTCGACACCGGCGCTCCAGCGCCAACCCTCGGCGTTGTGCCACTTGTGCGTCAGGCGTACGCCGATATCCTCGCTGTCGACCTCCAGCACCTGGAAGATCGGGTGCCACAGCGACTTTTCGCTGTAGAAGCTCGACAGCTCCAGGCTATGGCCGCCATCGAGTTGCAGGGTGGTGATGTTGCCGAACCGGTTGAGCGTGAAGTCGCGCTTGTTGTCGCCCGTCACCGTGCTCGACGCGGCCTGCTCGGGGTTACGCCGCAATTGCGCCTTGGTCAGGCTGCCGGGAATCTCCGAGTCGGTTTCCACGTGGCTGATGTAGAAGCGCGTGGCCAGTCTCTCGTTGATGCGCCCGCCGATATTGGCGAAGTAGCGCTGATTGTCCTGACGGGCGTGATCGCGGAAACCGTCCTGGG
>VFQQ010002222.1_pt1 | contig 22879 bp, 44 predicted proteins | sample 3512341 | NCBI WGS metagenome assembly VFQQ01 (sample SAMN10412373, study PRJNA504923) | tailings metagenome | isolation source: Relicate 2 Philex TSF1 revegetated site | place: Philippines: Tuba, Benguet | collected 2017-08-29 | reverse complement strand
CAGCAGCGTCTGCCCCTGGCCCGTCCAGCACGCCCGCCGCCGCCTCCTGCTCCGCCAGGCTGCCCGCCGTCTGCGCCGCCAGGGCAGCTGCCGCCGCCACAAAGGCAGGGGTGGGCAGCTGCGTGTGCATGGGGCTGCCATGCACAGACGGCTCGCTGGCGCTGTCGTCCTGCTGCAGCACCGGCTTCAGCGCGACCTCCACAGCGCCGCAGGCACCCAGTGCCACACGCCCCGCCTGCTCCGCGCTGAGCGCCCCCGAATGGAGCGCCAGCGGCGCCAGCTGGCTAGCCAGCGCCCAGGGCAGGTCGCCGTCTGAGCGCCAGCTGCCCGCAGGCGCCGCGGATGCGCCGCCCAGCAGGCTCATCTGCTGCTCCGCAATGTGCATGAACAGCTGCAGGGAGGCAGGGGACGGCAGAGCTGGTGGGCAAGCAATGCGGCCAACAAGGCCCATGGGCGAATGAAAACAAACTAGCAGGCGCATGAGCATCACAGCGGTCTGCCAGCCCGGCCAGCCTGCAGCCCAAATCGCACCTGCGCAGCATCGCTGCCGGTCAGCGGCAGGCGCCTGCGGCCCGAGGCCAGCGCGGTACGGAACCCGGCCAGCATGGGCTGCTGCTCCGCCCGCCGCGCCGCCAGCAGCTGGCGTAGCAGGGCTGCAAAGGTGCCGCTGATCTGTTCCTTCCACTCTGCTGCCAGCGGCAGCAGGCCCAGCACTGCGCCAAGCTCTGTCACAGCATGTGACAGCAGTGAGCCCCACTTGGGCGGCGGCAGGACTCCTGCGGCTGTGCCGCTGGCCGCAGGCGTGAGCGGCGGTCCATCAGCTAGTGCCGAGGCGGAGCTCAGGTCTGCGGCTGCCGCCTGGGTTGCATCCACCACTGCTCGCAGCGCTGCCACGATGCGGGGCACCACGCTTTCCGGGAACTGCGGCAGGCAACAAACAGGGGCAGGATGGTACTGGACATCCTGCGGGAACATGGCAAGGCGACCGAATGCCTTGCAAACAGCACAGCTGCAGCGTTCACCCCACAGCACCGCACCTTGCCCAGCGAGCGGGACAGGAAGAGGGCCAGCGGCACCACCGCCTCGAGGCTGGCTGCCGCCGTGGCGGCGCCGCCGCCGGCACCATTGGCGGCGGCAGCGCTGGCGGCAACGCTGTCAACAAATGCCGCAACCTCATCCGCCGGCAGGGGCTGCCGGGCTGCCAGCGCTTCGGCCCAGTCGCGCTGCGCCTTGGCCATGCCTGCCCCTCTTGCTGCGCAACAGCGGGAGACAAGCAGCGGCGGGGCAGCGGGGGTAGGCGGCAGTGCAGCGGCGAGGCGGCAGGTGCAGGTGTTGTGCGCCCTGTCGTGATATCAGTGAACATCCACCCTGGCTGCGGACTGCTGGGCGGCATATAAGCGCGCGGCGGGCACAAACGGGGCCGGTCTGGTCTTTTGGCTCCTGACCGGTCTTGGGCTTACCCTATCGATTTTAAGAAACGAGTCGAGGCCGTTCAATCAGCTGCAGTGCGATCAGCTGCAGTGCAGCGCCTTGGGGGCGCGGCACATCGCCCTGGAGCTTCCTTCCGCTGTGGGTGCTCAGTTGCGCGTGACAAGATGGCCTAGGAAGTGATCTGAGATCACTGCACGTGGGTGCGGCGCACTCCCCATCATGTGGGCGCCGCCGCTGCCGCCGCAGCAGCACCGCCGCCGTCATGTAGCAGCGAACCCGAGGGATGTTCTCCCACTTTGTTGCATCGCCCGCTGGGGACTGCCGGCTGACCCTCGTCTGGCATTAGCAACCTGATTCAGCTTGATTGCATCAATGCCGGCGACAGCGGTTGCGCCAACTGCGCTTCGGGTGCAACATTTCCCCCCTACAAGAGAGGCTGCCAAGCTCAAGAAAAAGCTCAAGCTTGCCTGCATTGATCCCCATAGCAACTGGGTCGATTCAGATAAGCAAGCTCGCTGATGACGCGGCTTCCCCTGCATGCCCATGCGTCGCCCAGCGCGCAGCGGCGGCGGCCAAGCCTGAGTGCCGCCAGGCGGTCCAATGCCTTTCTTTCTTTTGTGCACACTCCAGGAGGGCCACAGGAGGCAGGATGGCGCTCCAGCGGCTGCTTGCGGTGTTTGTGGCGGTGTTGGCCCTCGGGGCAGGTGGGTCGGACCGCCCTTGGACGGCTGTGCACGAGTGCACAGGCACTGTCAAAGCAGGAGGGCTCATTTGGGGGCGTGCAGAGGCGCTGGGTGGGCGCGGGCGTTAGGGTTGGCTGGCTTTGGACCGTCCAGTGCTTCGCCGGGCCGCTGTTGATCCACCCAAGCGCAATTCTGCCTCTTCTCCCCATCCTTTTGCAGTGGCATCGGGCAGGGAGCTTGAGAACTTTGGAGGCATGGGTACTGACGGCGCAAGCGCCAGCGCATTTTCCTCCGCCTCTGCCGTGGCCAACGCCGGCGGCGGCGCCAACATCCCTGAAGTGAAGATCCCTGAGATCAAAATTCCCACCATCGACTTTGCCCAGGTGGGTGCTTACTCTGCAGAGAGAGGGGTTTGACATGTCAGGCGCTGGGCGGATGCTAAACCTTGGATGCTGCTCGTGGGAATTGCTTCACCATCTGCCGCGCCTCTCCGCTCCTCGTGCCCCCAGGCCAAGGCGGCAGCTCAAGCTGCTGCGGCCGCCTTTGCCAGTGCCGCTGCCGCACCCGCACCTGCCGAGAAGCAGGTGGCCGTCAAAGTTGTCAAGCCTGTCAAGGTGTGCAAGGGCTTGAGGAGAGGAGCTGGGTTGTGGACAGGTTGATTGCCATGATGCAGCCTGGGTGGCTGTCATCCTGCGCTGCGATGCACAGCCCGCCCCTACCCTCCCACCTCCCACCTCCCACCTTCACCCACCCTGCCCTGCCTCCTGTCCCCCCTTTCCCACAGATCGTGATCTGCTCTGGGGAGGTGCGGTGCAGTTGACAGGGTTGAGATGCGTGGTGCCGGTAAATCGTGTGCATCAGCTTTGGCAAGGCCCCTTCCTTCCTGCCTTCAGCCCTTCAAGCCAATGGCAGCCATTGAACCAGCACTCGCCTTCCCATGCCACGCAGGTGCTGGCCAACTGCTGCCCCTCCGCCGCAGCCTCCCCCTCTCCCACGCCCGTCGCGGCCGCCCCCACGCCTGTGGCTCCCACTCCCACCCCTGTGGCTGCCGCCCCCACCCCCACGCCCGTTCCTGTTGCCGCCCCCACCCCCACGCCTGTGCCCTCTGCGGCCGTGTCTGCGGCGCGCTCTCCCTCTCCCAGCCCCACTCCCGTGCGCTCCCCCTCCCCCTCGCCCTCTCCGCCCCGTGCGGCCACCACCACGGCTGCCCGCCGTGCCGCGCCAGCACCTGAGCGGCTGCGGGCCCCCTCGCCCTCCTCCAGCACCTCGGGCGCCTCCACTGCCGGCCGCCGCCTGCTGGACAGCTACGGCAGCGGTGGCAGCAGTGGCAGCAGTGGCAGCGACAGCAGTGGTAGTGGCAGCACGAGTGGCTACGGCTCCAGTGCCTCCAGCTCTGCGGGCGCCAGTGCTGGAACTGTGGACCTGACCACAGCCCCCGGCGTGACCACCGGCACCTGCCCCTCCACCTCCACCTATGCACCCGGCTGCATGTCCGGCTGCACCAGCAGCGCCGGCGGCAGCGGGTACGGCCGCCGCCTGCTGGACGGCTCTGGCTCTGGCTCTGGCTCTGGCTCTGGCTCTGGCTCTGGCTCTGGCTCTGGCTCCGGCTCTGACTCCTCTGCCTCTGGCTACGCCGGCAGCTCCACCGACTGCTCGACTGCCTCCAACATGGGCGTGTGCCAGGCTGCCCAGAAGGCGCTGGCTGCCCAGCAGCAGGCCACGCCCCAGCTCATCTGCCAGGTGGGGCGGCTGGGAGGGGTCGTGTGTTGAGGAATGGTTCCAGGGGTGTGGTGGGTTGGCTAGGAAAGGCGCTCAGGCATCAGCAGGTGCTGCAGTTTGGCAATCTGGCTGGGCATCACCCTCTCTTCTCTTTCGTTCCTGGTCAACCCTCGCAGTTCACCGCCACCAAGGCCGCCTCAAGCTACTTCCCCTGGTGAGGCCCAGGCTGGGCGGCGGAGCTGCACTGCCATGGCATGAGTTTGCATCCATGCTGTCTGCAGCCTGCATCCAGCCTTTGCTGCTCCTGCTGTCTTGCCCTCTTGACTGCTTCTTGCTGCTCAGTCGGCAGCGCTGACTGCCTCGCCCCCCACCTGCCGCCTGCCTCTCCGCCCCTCCCTTCCCTGCAGGGCCGGCAAGATGGCTGCACAGCAGGCCGAGGTCTGCCTCACCCTGGCCTGCGAGTCCCCCGTCGTCTGGACCGATGAGCAGGTGAGGCGCGCTGGCTGCAGGGCTGCCTTGTTTGTGAGCGAGCTTGGTGTTTTGTGCAAGCTGTTCTTGGTCCTGGCGGCTGATTGCTGAAGGTCTTGTTGGGAGACAAATGTGGCATTCACCATCGGCACTGAGCCCTTTCCCCACACTCCACACTTCCCCTTCCAACCAGGACTTCTACTGCGTGTGCCCCACCGCGGCGGCCGCCGCCTCGCCCTCCTACGCCCCAAGCTCCCCCTATCCCAGCCAGACCACGGCGCCCACTGCGGCCACCTCTGCCCAGACAACCGGCACTGCCACGGGCTCCGCCACCGCCACTGGTGGGAACCAGAGCTCGAGGAGCAATGCAAGCTCTGGTGGCGCTTCTGGTGGCTCTGATAACACTGGTGGCAGCAGCCCCTGAGAGCGCGCAGCTGCCCTGAGGCTAAGCCTTAGCAGCCTCAACCAGGACAGCAACCCCTCTCAAGCCGCTAGTTGTTTTGTGCAAGCTGGCCTGCTTGCATCCTCTTGGCCTGCTTGCATTCTTGCCTGCAACCCTGTGCTGCCCCAGCCTGATGAATGCTGAGGTTTGATCGATACCACTGGTGCCTTGCTTGCCTGCTGATGCCCCGATATAAAGTTGTGTGATGTTTGATGTTAAAGGACGTGGGGCGCAGAGGGCAACCATGCCTTGCAGCTTCCAGCACTCGCCACCGCGGCGCAGCGGCGGCAGCGCGGGACTTGCATTTCACTGGGCTGCCTGAGGGGCCCTGCCAGCTGTTTGATCATCCCGCAAGTTATTTCACACTAGAATCACGCAGTTTGCAGCATGGAAATCGCCAAGCCCAACGCGGCCGAGGCGCCGGTCGCTCCTGGCGTCGCAGAGGCCACTGGCGGATCGGGATCAGCAGGCGACAGCCTGCTGATTCACCCGTACCTCTGGCCCGCGCTGCCGCTGAAGGCCCCCGCACTCGCAAAGCAAAAGAAGCTGTCGCAGCTGCTGAACAAGGGGGACAAGGAGGGCGCCGCATTCCTGCAATCATTGGAGGCTGCGCGCTCGCAGCTGGGAGCAGGTGAGACAGCTGCACCCGCCGCCGCCCGCCGTCCCGACACGGTGCCAAGTCCGGCCTGTTTTCGCACATGCTTGCAAAGCAATCCCCCCACCGTCTTGCTGCAGCGCTGGAGTCGGCCGCCGTTGGCGACCAGGCTGTGACGGACGCAGCAGCATGCTATCTGGCGCTGCTGCTGGGTGTGACCAGCAGCTTCAGCGGCGGCAAGGCAGCAGACGGCGGCTCAACCGCCGCAGCCGAAGCGGCCTCTCCTGACGAGGCCCTGGCAGCGGCAGAGGCCGGCGCCGGCTCTGCAGGTGGCGCTGGCTCCCCGCTGGCGGCGCCCCCCTCCAAGCTGCGGAATGCGGGTGCATGGGAGTGGAGCGATGCAGCGCTGGTGGCGCCACCGCCCGGCGCCCCGCCGCGCAAGGCGGCCAGCAGCGACGCTCTGTTTGAGCTGGCACAGGTGGGTGGCGGGACATCTTATTGTGCTGCCTGATCGTGAGATGTGGGAGCAACAAGGAATCAATTGCACAGTTGCATGCAGCCGGCCACGGACTACTTGCCACACCCCCTGCTCTGCAGGTGCTGGTGGCCACTGCTGTGCGCCTGATGCACGCCGCCAGCCAGGCGGCGCAAGACTCTGCCAGCGGCGTGGCCACCCCCAACTCCACCCGGGCGTACAACCTGCTGCGCCAGGCGGCGGGCATGCTAGAGTATGCTGTCCGCGAGGTGCTGCCCTCGCTACCAGCAGGCGCTGCTGCTGATCTGGACCCGCAGGTGCGGCCGCCAAACGCGCTCATTGAACAAAGTTTGCTGCATGCACGACTGTGCGCTTTATTAGACTGAGGGCGCCTGCAAAGCTGCTCCACTTCTTTTGTGCAGCTCCTGCGTGGACTGGCATCCATCGCACTGGCGGACGCGCAGCAGCTCACCCTGCTGCGGGCGGTCGTCAAGGGCAACCAGCCGCCGCTGATTGCTGCCATTGCCGCCGACACCGCTGAGCTGTATGCGCTGGCAGGCAGCCAGGTGCGCAGTGGTTGTGTTGTGCAGGTGACGTCCACCTGTTCACACCAGTGGCGCAGCTGCACTGGAGCGGAAGATCGCCTCCAGCTGTGCATGGCCTCACTGCTGCTTTTGCCCTGCGTCTCTCTGCTGCAGCTGGGCAGCTCCGCCGTGCCGGGCGCGGCTGCCAGCAAGCTGGCACAATATGCCAAGTACAAGCAGGTGAGCACAGGAGCTTGTCCGCTTTGCTTGGTGAACAATGGTGCTTGGTGCGGCCCAGAGAGGGCTGCTGGCTGCTCCTCTGCAGCGTAGCAGGATGGCAGCCTGCACCGCCTCGCCTGTTTTCCACCAACCCCTGCTGCCGCAGGCCTACGCCCGCAGCTACGCACACACCTTCAACGGCATCGCGCTGTGGAAGGCTGACAAGTGTGGGGCGGGGCTGAAGAGCCTGGATGTGGCGGCCGCGGAGCTCAAGGCCGCAACGGCGGCGGCAGGCGGCTACGATGCCGCGCCGCCGGCCACGCTCAACCTGCATCACAGGTGTGCAGGCGCAGCTGCCCTGGTGGCTCGCCATGCTTGCACTCGTGCAGTCTGCTTGCCAGGGCTTGCCTCTCCTGCCCAGTACTTGCACTGCTCGTATGGAATGCCTCGCATCGTTCATTTGTCGGCTTGCATACCCTGCTCCAAGCATCACAGCGCCACCCCTCCTGCCCCTGCCCCCTCCCCAGGCGTGTGGACGAGGAGCTGGAGCGGGTGCTGAACGACACGCAGCGGCGCATGAAGCGCGAGAACGACGCCGTGTACATGCAGCCGGTGCCCAGCGAGGCGCCGCCGCTGCCCGATGGCAGGCGCCTGGCCAGCAGCGTGGCATATGCGCTGCCGCCGCCGGCAGCAGAGGTCAAGGATGGCGTGGTGGAGCGCTGCTTCGCGGCCGGCCCAGCAGCGGCAGCGGCCGCCATGCAGGCACCTGCGATGGCGACCATGAGCGCTGGTGGTGCGGCGGCTGGGGCAGCTACAGCGGGCGCGGCGGCGGCTGGCGAGGGCGGTGCCAAGGCGGAGCAGGGCTGCAGCTGCTGCAGGTGGGCACTGTGTGATTGTCTGCTTTGCTTGGAGTTTCTGATGGCGCCATGCCATCCCAAACGGGCGTGCGCTTTTGGTTTGAAATGAGCTGCTGCGCCGGCCCCCCCTCGCCCACCACAGGTGGCTCGTGTTCCTGCTGACGGCGCCCATCCTGGTGGCGCTGTGGCTGGTTGGAGCGGTGCTGTGGGTCGTCCTGCTGCCCCTGAAGCTGTGCTGCCCATGCTGCGGCCTGCCCATTGGCTGGGCGGCCTCGCTGGTGCTCTGGCTGCTGGCGCTGCCTGCACGCGGCCTGCGGTATGCCGTGGGGTCGCCCTTTGACGACAAGAAGGAGGGCGACGGCAAGGAGCAGCAGGGCAAGAAGTAGTTTTTGCTTTCTTATCACAATCTTTGACCGTGACTATGTAATGACCCAGACAATGTGTCTTGCCACAACCATTGTTGATCAGGCAGTGTGGCCAGTGGCCGCGGCGTGACGGCGCGCTGGCGGTGGCAGAAATGTGTGGTGCTGGCGTGCATGCGCCATCTGAGCTTTGCAACTTGCTCTTTGTCCTTTTGTGCCTGTGTGACACAGTTGTCGACCGCGCTGGCTCCAGTTTCCGTGCAAACTAGGGCCTGTTCACTCGCACGGTGAGAGTTGCGCGGTGCGTGCGGGTCTGAAGTGCTCTCAACAGCTCAAAGATGGAGTTGCCGAGGTCCGAAGTCCCGCCGCCACACCCTGGCTGCTGCCGCCGCCGCTGGCCGCTGCCACCGCCGCGCGGCCTCAACTCTCTCACTGCAACCTTGCTGTGCAGGCCTTTGCACAAACATCCATCCATGGCGGACGTGTGGGGCGATGGCAGCAGTGGTGATGAGCGGGAGGGGCTGGACCGCGAGTGGCGGGCGCGCCGTGAGGAGCACTGGAGCAGCGGCTACCGAGAGGGGGTGGAGGCGGGCAAGCACGAGACGGTGCAGCAGGGCTTCAACGAAGGTGGGTGGGCAGGGGGATACAGCCTTGGCGGAGCTGCGGTTGGAGGTGTTTGGTGGCTGCTCCAGCTTAGTGTCTATTCTGCTCACGTGCTGCTGCAAGGGGCATGCATGCGCGTTGCTGATGCATGCACACTCTGTCACCCACCTGCAGGCTATGCCCAGGGGGCTGCAGCTGGGTACGAGTGCGGCGTGGCACGTGGTGCAGCAGCAACACTGCGAGCACTGGCCGACCGTCTGCCGGCTGACATGGCGCAACAGCTGCAGGAGCGGGGCGGCCCCCAGCAGGGAGGCATAGGTGACGTGCCGTACCAGCAGCTGCAGCGGCAGGTTTGCGAGGGCCTGGCGGCGGCACCGACAGCTGGCCAGCCAACTGGAGCGCAGGAGGGGCAGCAGGCAGCAGGGGTGGAGCACCAGGCTCCACCGCAGCGGCAACCCTTGCCACCGGCTGTGCGTGCTGCCCTGGAGGCGTCAACCAGTGAGCTGGAGCAGCTGGGTTTACATGTGCTGCTGCAGTCAGGCCCACGCAACGTGTAACATGTTTATATAAAGTTCAGGGCTTCAGGGCTCAGTCATTGAAGGGTGAAGAATCAGCGGAGGAGGGGAGCAGGCCGGCGGCAAGCCGTGGCCTTTGGGTGAGCGCTGTGAGAGTCAGAGCGAAAGGAAACAGTACTAAAAATCCAGGGGGAAAACCGAGGCTTGATGGGGGAGGAAATAAGATGAGGGTGGGGCAGGCAGGCTCAGCTCGGAGGCCGCTCACCAGCTTGCGGCAATATTGCTGCTTCCCCGGACGCTGCCGCCGCTGCTGCTGTTGCGCCTGCTGCCGCCGGTGGCTGCGTGCTGCCGGGTGGGCCGGCCGCCCCCGCTGCCACTGCGTCCGCCACATCCCCCGCCTCTGCATCGTCCGTGTCCCCGCCCGCAATGGACGCCAGCTGGCTGGCGCCACCGGCGCTGCTGCGCCGCGCGTGTGCGGCGGCAGGCAGCGGGCCGGGGCTGCCCTCCAGCGAGGCCAGGGAGGCCTCGTCGCCCACGGAGCGCGGGTCCAGCGGCGAGACACACAGGGAGTCGGAGACGGAGGGCACGCTGAGGGAGGCGAGGCGGGAGCGGGCCAGCGGCGTGTCGTCGCCCGACAGGCCCAGCCCCACGTCGGAGCCGCGGCCGCGCGCCGCCTTGGTGGGCGAGTCGCGCCGCAGCGAGGCCTCGGCCGCCAGCATGCGGCGCAGGCGCGAGATGATGGCCGCAAACGTGGGACGCTGCGCCGGGTCCTGCGCCCAGCACTCGCGCATCAGCGCCAGGTACTCGCCCTCCCCGCTGAACGGGCCGGTGGGCAGCTCCTCGCGCGGCGGCACCTGCAGGGCGGCGCAGGGTGCAGGGTGGGGCACGGTCGGGCCAGGAGGAGCACAGATGGTGGGGCGGAGAGTTGGGTGGGTGGACAAGGCAAGTTTGACAACCATGAGGGCCGATTGCACGGTTGCACTGCCCACCAGCCAGCCGCCAACGCTGCCTGGCACGCACCTCTGGCCGCTTGGCGTTCTCGGTGACCATGGCCACCACCTGCCAGGGGCCGTCTGCAAAGTACGGCACCTGCCACGTCAGCAGCTCCCACATGCAGATGCTGCATGGTGTGGAACAGGGAGGGTGGCAACTGGTCAGCAGGCAGGCTGGGCCGGTGACGGGCTGGGGTGGCAGCAGTCCGCTGAGGCGTGCGGGGTCTTGCCTGCCGTTGCCAAGCAAGGCCCATCCACCTGCTGCTAGCACTGCCCTCCGAGCCTCACCCGAACGAGTAGACGTCCGAGGCAAAGGTGTAGCCCTTGCCGCTGAGGATTTCGGGCGCCAGCCAGCGCGGGTTGGTGGCCGCCATTGACGACAGCACCGCATTGTCCTCCATCGCGCGTGAGAGGTTGAAGTCACACACACGCACCTGGGTGGAGAGGAGAGGGTGCAGCAGGCAACCAGTCGGGTGCAAGAGCCGAGCTTGTAGTTGAACCCTCGCTGCATGCCCAACAACCAGCAGACATGCAACCAGCTGCGCTGCCCTGTGCGCACCCGCCAGTGCTTGTCCACGAGGAGGTTGGCCGACTTAAGAAGCAGAGGGAAGGCAGGGAGGCAGGCAGCGGGGAGGGTGAGGGCAGCGCTGGTGGGGAGCGGAACAGCGGCTGCTTTGCAGCAAGGCCAGCTTGCGGCACGTCCGACTCAATGCTTCATCAGAGAACCTGCTGCGCTCACCTTAAGGTCTCTGTGGATGATGGGTGGTGCACACGAGTGCAGGTACAGCATGCCTGCACACAGGGGAGATGGGCACAGGCATCAGGCATCATGACAAAAATGCCCCGGGTGTGTATGGCTGCAGAGGTAGCGATGTACAAGCCTGAGGCGCAATATGCAGCAGTCGTGGCACCAACAGCATGCTGTCACAATCAGGACCCACAGTGGCAGCAGCCAACTGGCACCCACCCTTGGCTGCATCCAGCGCCATGTTGAGGCGGCGCGGCCAGTCCAGCTGCGCCGCCAGCAGCGGCGAGGAGCGCGCGCGCTTCAGCACGTCGTTCAACGAGCCTGCATGAGAGGAGGGGAAGGAGATTGAGTGGGCAGGCTAGCTGGTGGAAAAGAAGCAAAGAAGATGCAGCAAAGCAGTGGCCATGCAGCCTTGGCTGCCCATGCCACTGGCAAGCAGTGTGCGTGAGAGAGGCGCTGCATGCAACAACCATGCCCCCACCAGCCTTACGCACCGCGCGCGCAGTACTCGGTCACCACGGCGGGCGGATCCAGGCACACGCCCAGGTACATGACGATGGAGGGGTGGCGCAGGCTGGCCATCATGGCCGCCTCCTGCGGCACGGTACAAGGTGTGATGGAAGGGATGGAGAGTACTGCAGTAATGTTGCTGCACCCGGCAGCCGCTGGCAAGGGATGCTTTCAAGGGCAGCCCATGCTCTGCTAGCTGTGGCCCACGCGGGCCAAGCCTCACCTTCTGCAGGCTCTCGTACAGCGGGTGAGTCTTGGCAGCTGCCGCATCAGGGAACTCGTCGTCCAGAGACGAGGTGCCCGCCCCCAGCGCGCCCAGCACCTTGACTGCCACCGTTGTCTCCCGCCACTTGGCCAAGTAGACCTGCACACAGGCGGAGTGAGGTTGGATCTGAGTGTGGTAGAAACCGGCAGGCACAGCATCATCAAGATGACACGCCTCCCGGCTGCAACCTGCACGCAGGTGGGGCGGGCAACCTGCGCCTGCCTAACCACGCACGACACACGCCACTGCCTTGCCTTGCCAAAGCTGCCCGCCCCAATCTCCTTCTGGATGTCCAGCTCCCGGAAGTCCACCGTCCACAGCTCGCTGACGCCGCTGCCCAGCCGCGACGACGGCGCCAGGCTGCGCTGCTTGGACAGCTCGCCGCTGGGCCGCTCCTCGCGCCTGCTGCTGCCTGGCGAGTCGCGGTGCGGCCCCGCTGCCGCCGCCACACCCCCGTCATCAGCCAGGAAGGACATGATGTCAGCAGGGGGGCCGCGCGTGAGGGAGTCCGCGTCCAGCTGCAGCGCTGCGCTGGCGCTGCTGCCGGCTGCAAGGCAGGGGAGCAAATCGGGTCAGCAGATGCAGCATGTTACTCTAGGCCATGCTTATGCTTGCAGCTCATGCAAACCAGCATGTTTCCTGCCGAGAGCAGCATGCGCTCCAAGCCCAGCCTTGCACACATCAGCACGCACGCTGCCGTGCTCCCGACACAGCCCCATGCCGCACCTGCAGCCACCGCCACCTTGTAGCCGCTGGGCACGTCGCCGGGCTTGGGGAAGCCCAGCAAGTCGGCGCCGCGCCCTGCCTCCATGGCCCCCACCTTGGGGCTCTCGCTGCCGTCACCCTCGGCCTGGCGCCGCGCGTAACCAGCCCGCCGCCGTCGCCGCATCAGCAGCAGAGCCACCAGCGCCAGGACCACAGCGCCGCCAACGATGCCGCCCACAATGGCCCCAATGGGCACGCTGCTGCCGGAGCTGTCCGGGCTGGGGCTGGGCGGCGGGGAGGGCGCGGGGCTGATGGATGGGGAGTTTGAGTCCAGCGACAGCACCGACTGCAGCGTGCTGGTGGTGTTGCCCAGGCCTGTGGCGGGAGCAGGGGCAGCAGCAGACGCGTATGTCAGTGCCAAGCAGGCTCTGCAGCTTTGCAGCGAGTTTGCCAATGATGAGAGGAAGCAAGGTGCTCGGTAGGCATTGCCCAGCCAGCCCAATGGTGCACAGCGCTGGTACGCGTTTCCCTCGGCAACTTGCCCCCCGATGCCACCCAGGGGAACAGCTGCCCACCTTCATCCCGGAACGCAGCGTCCAGCGTGCCAGCAGTAACAGTGGTCTGGATGAAGTTCGCGGCCGCAGGCGCCTGCGGCTGTGTCACGCCCACCCGCAGGCGCATTGCCACGCTGTCGCCGCTCTCCTCGAACCCGTCCAGCTTGACGCCCGTCATGCCGTCATTGCCCAGCCACGTGTTGTTGGCTGCCAGCAGCACGTTCCTCTGAACTGCCGGGTTGAAGGGCACCAGGCTGCCGCCACGCACAGTCACCGCAACCTCCATCAGCCGCGTGCTGTCCTGCACGTTGATGGTTGCTGAGGATGGCGAGGGCGGGGGCGGCGGGGACGCCGGCGGGCTGGGCGGCGGCGGGGGAGGAATGATGAACTCGCGCGGCCCCTCTGAACACAGGAGGAAAGGACGGCGGATGCGGTGGGATGTCAGCAGGGCAGGCAAGCGGCAGCAGCCCAGTGTGGTTCCATATCGGTAAGCTGCTTATGCCACAGCAAGCACACCCAACACCTGCCAGGCAGTCACTGTTGCTGCCGCACCGCATCACTGGCATGCACCCCTCACATCGCGACCAGGCCCCCACACACCTGCCAGGTACACGAGCACTTGGCAAATGTACATGCTGGAGGGCTGGTTGGACTGGCGGTACAGCGTGAGGAAGCGGCCGGTGGCGGCTGTGTTGCCGCGCGTGCACTGGATGGGCAGCGTGCCGCGTTCAGGCAGCGTTTGCGGCTGCGAGCACACCTCGTTCTCATCTCCATTGACGACAACATTATTGCCCAGCCTGCCGCAGAGGTGGGTGGAAAAGGCGTGGGCGATGAGCGGCAAAAAGTTGGTTTGAGTTGAACAGCCCCAACCCATCCGGAACGGCTGTGCCCAGCCATGTGCCTGTCTGCTGCCCTCGGCCCTCCGCACCTGATGTACAGGTCGTTGGTGAACTTGGACAGCCCGTTGACCACCACCACTGTCTCCACCGCCGCCTCGTAGCCCAGGTCAATGGTGATCCAGGCCGCCAGGTTGGCGCCCGACATCACCTGTGCGCACTGCTGGTTGTCGATGCGGCCATTCACCACCTGGCCCTGGGCGGCATCAGTGGAGGGGCCGCTGGCGGTGGTGCGCTTGCCCAGCGCGGCGTTGGAGACGAGGGGGTACACCTCCACCACGCACAGGCTGACGCGGGTGGCCGCCGAAATGGACACGTAGCGGCCCTGCATGGCAGGAGGCAGGCCAAGTGGCAGCAGTGCAGCTTTATTAGGGCCACATGCAGGATGCGGCACAGCAAGGTGAGCACAGGACTGCATGATTGCAGCGACTGGGTGTGCAGGTGGTGGGCGGCATTTTCAATGTTGACCCAGCAAGTTAACAACCTACACGTGTGCCAGCACGGCATGCTGCTTGCCCTGCCCACCTTGAGCACGCGGGCACAGGGAATGACCTTGCCCACGCCCGGATCGAAGCTGTCGCCCGCCTTGCAGATGGCGCCCGAGGTGGGGCTGGGGTCATCCCCCACCCGGATGTCCACGCCAGTCATCTGCTGCGGCCCCGCGCGCACCAGCACCGCCTGCAGGTGCAGCAGGAGTGTACCACGTCTCAGCAGGCAGTCCAGCAGCGCCTCGAAGCAATGGCCAATCCAGTGGTTGCAAGCAGCGGCGGCAGCGGCGCAGCCCTGGGCGGCATCCTGCACCATGCCAGCCCAAGACCCAGCCAGAGACGCACCAGCACTTGCGTGGTGCGCTGCAGGTCCACCATCCAGAAGGAGGGCGCGTCCGCGGTCATGCTGCACTGCTCCGCCGACGAGGGCTGGCGGTTGCCGGAGACGGGCAGCCAGGAGCCCAGCGCGCCGTCGGTGCTGGACTGCCACGTGGCCTTGCCAAACGCGGCGTCGCCGCCGAAAAAGGTGGGCGGATTGCTGGGGTAGCAGGGCAGCTGCACCGGGGAGCCCAGGCTGGGCGCCGTGCCCTGCTGCACGCTGGGGTTGAAGGCCTCCAGGTCCAGCGCTGCCACGCGGTTGGACCACGACAGGTCGTACAGGTTGGGCGCCGACGCGTTTATGCTGGCGGAGCCGCAGTTGCCGTCGGGCGTGGCGCAGGAGCCCAGCGTGGTGGACACGGTGTGCCGCGCTGCGCCGTCCGCAAACACCACGCTGTGCCCCTCGGCGGGCGAGAAGGCGCCGCACAGCAGCGGGTTGCCCGGCTGCAGCGCGGCGGCAAAGGGTGTGGCGAAGCCGGGGGCGGCCATCCAGGCAGGCGGCAGCGTGCCCTCCAGCCGGTTGCCCTGCAGCGCCAGCTCGCGCAGCGCTGGGAAGCCGGTGGACCAGGCTGCCGGCAGCTCGCCCGTCAGCTGGTTGCCATCTAGCAGCAGGCGCTGCAGCGCCGGCGACGCCAGCTGCGGCGGCAGCGTGCCATCCAGCTGGTTGCCGCTGAGCGCCAGCGTCTGCAGCTCCGGCAACGCCAGGGTTGCCGGCAGCTTGCCCGACAGGCCCAGCCCCGTCAGCGTGCTGCGGGAGTGGTAGGGGGAAGGCAGGGAGGCAGGCAGGAGGGTGACGGCAGCGCTGGTGAGGAGTGGAACAGCAGCTGCTTTGCAAGGGGGCCAGCTTCCAGCACAGCCGGCTCGATGCTTCAAAGAGCCTGCTGCGCAGCAGGGCCACTTTGCAGCCAGGCACGCCACCAGACTCACACAGAGGTGACGCGGTTGGTGGTGCAGTTCACGCCGACCCACGGCACGGCTGTGCTGCAAGGGTCGCCGGGAGCGGCCCAGTTGGCCAGGGCATTGGACGACCCCGCAATGGAGGCCTTGAGCTGCAGCAGGCCATCCGCATCGGGCGAGGCGGCTGCGGGCGTTTCGGCGGCCGGCGGCAGCGCGGCTTCCTGGCCGCGCACGCCCGGCGCCGTGGCCGCCGCCAGCAGCAGCAGCAGCGGCGCGAGGGCTGCGGGCTTCAGCCGGCACATGGGGCCGCGCCGCATCGGCTGTGGGTTCGTACGGCTCGGCAGGGCTGCGGGAGGGGCAGGGGCCGCGTCGAGGGAGGTTGAGAGCGGGCGCGTGCCCTAGCCCCGCCGCTGTTCCTGTATTGCCTGCGGATATGCACAAGTCCCACCCAGCCGACAGAAGGCGAGCACGGCAGGGCGCACCTGCCTCTGGCCTCAAACTGAGGCGGCGTCGAGCATGCTGGCCATCCAGAGCTTCGTTATGCCCCGATGCTCTTCCAATAGCCCTCGGAGCTCCGTGGACTTGACCAAATGGCAATGAAGCTCATGCAGGATCTTTGGCGCAGCTTGGAGCTTTGCTGTCGCGCTGATCGCTGCGGCTATCGCATCAGTAATCATCCGAGGCAGCGACAGCGCCGGTGGTGGCCATCACCGTTCTTCCCAAACCCTCCAGCCGTCCTATTAGCCCCCCAGCCCCTGGCACTACCTCTAATCTGTTACCTAGTCATCACTGCATCGAGTGCGGCACAGCACAGCGCTAAGACCAGTAACCACTAGCGGCGGCGGCGGCGGCGGCAGAGCAGCGGTCGCTCGCAGCTGCGTTTACCCTGTCCCGCATGGTGCGCTGCGACCGATGTTTCATGGCTTGGTTGACCTAGTGCTGCAATGAGCACCGCCGTGCACCGTGTGCTGCAAGCCGTATTGTGAAAGGACAAACCCATGCCTCCTAGCCACGCCTCTTCTCATTGCAGACCGAGGAGGCGGGCGGCGCGGCGGAGGCGGCTACCGCCGCAACCGCTTCTGCTGCAGACGTGGTTGAGCTGGCGGTCAGCTGGCAGAAGCAGGCCATCACCATCCATGTGGAGCCAAGCGAGTCGGTGCAGGTGCGACGGCGCAGCTGGGCAAAGCCCCACATGCTACTGTCAAAGCCACCCGTGGCAGCAGCTCAGCACTGCCCACCACTGAACGCCGTCTTTCTGTGCACCGGCCCACCTCAGGGCATCAAGCGGAAGCTGGAGGCGGCCACCAGCGTGAGCGAGAAGCGCATGAAGCTGCTGGGACTCAAGGTGCAGGCAGGGGGGGCAGCCAGGGGGTGGCAGGGACCATGCAGGGCTGTTGGCAGGCTGGCAAAGTGCGTCTGGTGCTCTCATGCATGGTGTGCTGAATGCACCTGTTACTGCAGGAGCTTGCTGCATCATCATTGCATGTGCACATGCCTGCTGCCAACTGACCTTCCCAGTGCACATTGCCTGAGAGCGCAGGTGCGCAGCGGCAAGCCGGCGGGGGACGCAGACTTGGTGGCTGACCTGCTGCTGAAGCCGGGCGCCAAAATCATGATGATGGGGTGCGTGGCTGCAGGAGCTGCATGAGGGGCAAAGCTGCAGGGCATGAATAACAGCCAGGTGGCAGGGCATGGTGCATCGAGGCATGTGGCAGGGCAGGCCGGCCGGCAGCGCGGCTGCGCCGGATGTTGGCTGCTGTTGCCCAGCCGGTGCCCCTGCCTGCCTGCCCTGCCAACACTTGCAACCTGGGGCGCCCTGCTGCAGCACCGCGGAGGCGGACATTGAGCGGCTGAACAAGGATGCTGAGGTGGCGCCACATGTGCAGGATGACTTTGACATCCAGGCAGGGCGGTGGGAGAGGTGGTGGGAGGCGGGCAGCTCACCTGGTGAACATGCTTTCATTGGTGTGTGACCTAGACGGCAGGTTTTGATCATGGCTGTGACGGCGTGAGCATGCTTGTTGTGAACCAACCCACTCCTCTGCAGGAGGAGGGCATCGCCGAGATGGCTGAGCTGAAGGAGAAGCCGGAGGTAAAGGAGAAGCTGGCGCGCCGCATCGCCAGCTGCAACGTCAAGGCAAGGGCGGCTGTATCTTTGGTGCTCTGACTGGGATGCTAAGAGAGTGCCCTGCTGGGAATGTGCAGGCAGCTGCGCCCCAAGTGCGTGCTGCATGATGCATGGATCCTTGCCTGCATCTCATGCCGACTGCGGCCCTGCATGCTGATCCTGCAGGTGCTTAACCCTCCGCGCCCGGGCAAGAAGCTTGCTGTGCTGGACATCGACTATACCATTTTCGATCTCAACTCATCGGCGGAGCGGCCGGAGGAGCTGGCGCGGCCGTTCCTGCACGAGTTCTTCTCGGCAGTCTGTGAGCGGGAAGGGTAGTGGTGGCTGCGCGGCAAGCTTATAGTGCACGCATGGAGGAGGGTGTAAATGCAAGTTTGGGCTTCCTTTGTATAGAACGGATGCTGCACCCTTGCACGTCTTGCCCCACTGCAGACGCCGACTATGACATAGTGATCTGGAGCGCCACCAGCATGAAATGGGTCGGTGAGTTGATGGCGGCCCCACACCCGTTTCACCCACTGCCGACTCCGCTTAGCACCTGCATCTCCTGCCCCTTCCCCAGCCTGCACCCATTGCTGGTTTGCCTGCCATTCTGCGACCACAGAGGTGAAGATGCGGGAGCTGGGCGTGAGCACGCACCCAGACTACAAGATCACCTTCATGCTGGGTGAGCCGGCGGGGGGGGAGGGTGGGGCTTGGCCTCCTAGATCCTGCTCAACCGCAACACGCTTGCGCGGCGATCAACCTTGCAATCCTAAGGCTCCCCCGCTGCCTAACCTACCCGCCTCGCTAGATCACCTTGCGATGATCACGGTGCAGCACCCCAAGTACGGCCTGTTCGACTGCAAGCGTGAGTCTCTCCCCTCTTTCTCTCCCCTCCTGTCCCATTCCTTTCCTCTCCCCTTTCTACTACTTCCAGCTCACAACCCTGTTCCGCCCTAGCCCCGCCCCGGCCTGCAGCGCTGCAATTCATTTGGAGCAAGTTCCCCGAGCACTATGGGCCGCACAACACGATCATGCTTGACGACCTGCGCCGCAACTATGTGCTCAACAAGCAGAACGGGCTAGTCATCAGGCCGTTCAAAAAGGCAGGACTGCGGAAGTGTGTCTGAGAAGTCTGCAGGCGAGAGGCTGCAATGCGGTTGCTCTTCCTGAGTGCCTGACCTGCGAACTTGCTGGCGCTCCTCATGGTGCAGGCACACCTCACGCGCACCACCGATCGAGAGCTGCTCTACCTGTCGGCCTATTTCGCCAAGATTGCGGCGCTGGACAGCCTGGAGGGGCTGAATCACAAGTGAGCAGCCAAGTGTGCATGCCAACCGGGGGGTTCTGGGCACATCTGCAGGCAAATGTAGGGCCCCTCCGGGGAGAGGCCAGCTGGGTACCCTGCTTGGAGAGTTGTACCTGCCACCGGTTGTCGTTGTGACCGCAGGCACTGGGAGAGCTATGCCAAGGCGGAGATTCGGCAGCTGCGTAAGCAGCTGGAGCAGCAGCAGGCGCAGGCGCAGCAGCAGCAGGGTGGCAGCAATGGTGGTGGTTGACCGGCTCAAGTGCGTTTGCATGCATGCCATATCTTTGTGTCTTGCTGCATGCCCATGCTCCAAGATCAATGTGACTGCTTGCGCTGGGAAGCTCAATGACTGTGTCTGATGGGAGCGAGATACGACCCCAAACAGGCAACCGGCGGCAGTCAGACCTGCGCTCCAGGGTGTTGCTTGTTACACCAGCAATGGGTGCGAGGGAAGGGCAATGCTAAGCAGAAAAGTTAGTGGGGAGCAGATCACAAAAGACAGCTAGCCTGGCATACAAGAAATATGACATGGTTCAAACGCGCCTCAGCGGGGCAGCAGCCAGTCCTGGCTACGTGCCGCCACCGCCGCTGGGACCCTGCTGCGGTGGTGGGCTGAGGTTGGGCGCCGAGGGGCTGTACTCAACACCGCTGGGTGCGTCGCCAGACAGTGCTGGTGACACGCCGCCGGGTGGCGGCGCGCCGGCCGCTGCCGCTGCACCCGCATCTGTCGGCGAGTATTGCGGCGAGGTGGGGCTATACTGCGGCCTGCACAGGTTTGAGAGTGAGCCAAGCAAAAGGAGGTTGGGAATCTGGTGATTTCGAGTAGTGGCCAGGACTGGGAGTCAATGGGTAGCAAACACATTGATTGACCGCCATCCAGCAGCATTCACGCATCACACATATCCCTTCAACTCACGAGGTGGGCGAGTACTGCGGGCTCGTCGGGCTGTACTGCGGCCTGCACAGAGCAGAAGGACAGGCAAGGGATGGAGTGAGGCGCAGGTGATGCACAACCCATCCCTCTGCAACTGCATGGTGCCCACGCAAGGCCACACTGCAGCCCATGCCGTGCCAGGGCAACAGCAGTGGTATCAGGCACCCCCGCGCCCAGCCCTCCCACTCACGATGTGGGCGAGTACTGCGGCGACGTCGGCGAGTATTGCGGCCTGCACAAGCAACAAAGAAGATGCAGTTGTGAGCTCAGGGTTGCAGGGTGCAGCATTGTGGAATTCATGGCGCAGCAGGCACTGGGAGGGCGGCACCACTCAGGGCAACAACAAGCCACCCACAGCAGGCGCAATATCACATGCCGCAGCTTACGATGTGGGGCTGTACTGCGGCGAGGTGGGCGAGTACTGCGGGCTCGTCGGGCTGTACTGCGGCCTGCACAACCGAGGGAGCAGGACAGGATGGATGGCTCAGCGACGTTGCCCACTCCGACAGTTATCAGCAGCACCGGCACACATTATCAGACGCAATGCAACCCCCCATCCCTTCAACTCACGAGGTGGGCGAGTACTGCGGAGACGTGGGGCTGTACTGCGGCCTGCAGCAAGGTTTGGGCGTGGACAACAGCAGCAGGAAGTCAGCAGGTGCGAGGGGACGGTGACAGTGGCACGCCGCACATGTCAAGAAAAGGCTGCCAGATAGAATCGCTGCTTACGATTTGGGGCTGTACTGCGGGCTTGTCGGGCTATACTGCGGGCTCGTTGGGCTGTACTGCGGCCTGTAGGAAAGAAATAGGAGGGAGGGAGCATGGTTTGGGTGGGGCAGGGCAGACGGGCCAGGGCAGCACATCTAGAGATAAGGCAACCAGCGCCCCATCCAGCGCGCAATGCTTGCTTGCAGCCACTCACGACGTGGGGCTGTATGCCGGGCTTGTCGGCCTGCAAGGGAAAAGATGGCAGGCAGCACAGCACAGCTCAGCAGCTGTATTTCAACCAGTGTCAAAGCTCGGGCATGCTACAGCCCAGGATGTGACCCCTGCTGCTACACAACCCCAGCAGGCAACCAGAGCAGGGCGGTTGCCCTGCTGCCACGACGTCGTCATGCCAACTCACGAGTAAGCCGGCCTGCAAAAGTAGGGGTGGTAAGCAGGACAAGGGTGAGCACCCTTGCAAAGCCAGCGCCTTGCAAGGCCACAGCGTGTTCAGGGCACGCATGCACAACCACCTGCGATTTGAGCCAGCAGCAAAGCACACTCACGAGGTGGGGCTGTAGGCCGGGCTCGTTGGGCTGTACGCCGGCCTGCAATGCCACGTGATGAGGGGCAGGAAACAATTGATACAGGCACAGCAGGGACACAGCAGAACACAACCAGAGCAGCTCAAGCACCACTGGCGGCAGACTTTCAGGCTGCTGCGACTCACGAAGTCGGGCTGTAGGCCGGGCTAGTGGGGCTATACGCCGGCCTGCAAGGGCGGGGAGCAAACAACAAACATGCAATCGGTGGCAGCCCAGCAAAATCAGGTGGCCAGTGAAGGCCGCAACGCTGTGCATGCATTGCTGTGCATGTTTCAGCAAGGCAGGGCCATGCACTCACGAGGTGGGGCTGTACGCCGGGCTCGTTGGGCTGTACGCCGGCCTGCGAAGCACGCAAACCACCAAAAGAAGGAGGCTCAGCATAATGCAAGCCAGCAGCCGGCACGAGAATGCGCACAGGCAGTGCCAAAAGCATGCGAAAGGCGGCAGCACTCACGAGGTCGGCGAGTAGCCGGGGCTTGTCGGGCTGCAAAGGCAGGGAATGGAGAGAGCAGGCAGGAGTGAGCTGCTGATCAGACGCCCAGAAGACTTGGGTTGCAGCAGCTCCTGCGGCGGTCAGGCGCAAGGTCAGATGCAGCGCCGGTTGATCTGCGCACAGGGCTGCCATCCTTCAATTCCCTCTGCCCACCTGTAGCCCGGAGATGTGGGCGAATAGCCGGGTGAAGTGGGCGAATAGCCAGGGGAGGTGGGTGAGTAGCCCGGTGATGTGGGGCTGCAAAACAGAGGTGCAGGGAGCGGGCGAGAGGTTGCCAGGCTGGCCTGGTTGAACGTGGGGGAGCAGCCCAGCCGGCTTGCTGATCTGCACATACATGCATCCGCCTGCTGCGCCCACCTGTAGCCGGGGCTGGTGGCGGGCCCCGGGCTGAACATGATGCCGCCCTCGCCCATGGGGCTGAACATGATGTTGTCGTTGAAGGGCGACATGGACTGCGGGCGGGAGGCGGGCAGGCAGGAAAGGTGATCACAGGGATGCTCGACATAAGTCCAGGTTCCTGCCGTAACAGTGCTGCCTAGTGACCCACAGTGCCCCTCAGTTACTGTTCCCAACACCGCACCCCCCCAGCCCCCTCACCGCGGGCGAGGCCATCTGGCTGGGCGACATGCGCAGGTTGTAGGAGGGCGAGCGGCCGGGTGTGCGCCCCGGTGTCATGCCCACTCCGCCGTACCCCCAGCCCTGGTCCTCCACCAGCGCATAGTCCAGCTCAATGGCGTCTGGGGGTGGTGGGGAGGGGTGAGGGTGGGAGACGCGGGGTTGTGAGGGTGGAGAGGATGGTGAGGGAGGAGGCAAAGAGCAGGGCATGGGCACTGCTGGGGCGCCAGGTGGCAGCTGCGTGCAGCACAGAGGGCAGCCACATGGATAGGCGGTTCTACAGGACGGCCAGCAGAAAATGCGCGAATGCCAACCCAGCCTCTCCCCCTGCCAACCCACCCGCCAGCTTGTCCTCGTCGAGCATGAGGGAGAAGGCGCCGGTGCCTACGGGGCACAGCTGGCCCAGCAGGATGTTCTCGCTCACGCCCGCCATCATGTCGCGCTCAGCGTACGTGGCCGCACGGAACAGGATGTCGTTGGTCTCCTCAAACGACGCCTAGCAGAGTGAGGGGGGGAGGGAGGGCAGGGGAGGGTGAGAGGAGGCAGGGACAATTGAGCAGGCAGGCGGGTGCGCTGCTGGGAGCGCAGGGCAGGAGTAGCAGGTGTGAGCACTGCTGGCGTGCTGGACCCGCCCTGCTGCCTTCAACAGCTTTGAACGCGGCCACCTCCGCACCTGGTGCAGCGGGCCCGTCTCTGCTCGGTTGATGCCGTGGCGCGTGATGGCCATGAAGTAGCCCCTGCAGGGAGGGAGGGTTGAGGGAGGGTGGGGGTTTGGTGGCGGC
>VFQQ010002221.1_pt1 | contig 22895 bp, 35 predicted proteins | sample 3512341 | NCBI WGS metagenome assembly VFQQ01 (sample SAMN10412373, study PRJNA504923) | tailings metagenome | isolation source: Relicate 2 Philex TSF1 revegetated site | place: Philippines: Tuba, Benguet | collected 2017-08-29 | reverse complement strand
CCACCAAAGAGCACAGCATCATGGTGCGGCTGCACTCAATGCAAGGCACACCAGCTACAGAGCACAACTTCCACTGCACCCTCCCCAGCCGCACCTGCCGTCCACCAGCACGGCATCATAATGCGGCTGGCCAAAGGTGTCGATCACATCCGGGTAACGCCGCTTCTGCTCCAAGGTCACACCAGGGCCCGGCATGCCAAACTGTTCCGTGGGGCCTGCACAGCCGAACGAGGGCGTGGTGTGGAGTGCAGCAGTTCCACAGGGCGTGTGCGCGTCAAGAGGCACGGCTGGCGGCACAGCAGCACCGGCGGCAGCAGCAGCAGCAGGGGCATGCGCCGCAGGAACATGGCAGCACCATATGCACAAGGCGGCACGTCTCGGCACAGCACGGCACAATGCAGCGCAGCGCAACGCAGCGCAGCACAGCGCAGCGCACCTGTGTCCACGCAGGTGTAGTGCAGCACGCCCTCCGCCTTCCAAAACTTGAGGGCCACCTTGTCCTGCTGCATCATTTCGCACCAGGGCTGCGCATTTGAGGGAAGGAGGATGGACGGGAGATTGTGCGCTTTGGGGGCCAGGAGGGTGCGCCTGGCATCAAGAGCACTGCACTGGTGATGGCTTTGAGAAGAATGTCATCCGAGCCGTGCCCCATCCTGTGGTTGTCCACAGACCAGGCGCGCTTGTTACCATCAATGCATTGACAACATGAAAAGTCCCGTGAAAGGACCCAGATCTCACCTTGAGATTGTCCACGGACCAGGCCCGCTTGGCCTCAGCCACAGGCAATACACTGTTCATGGGCTCAAAAATAACAAATCATAATAACCAAAACAAGTAGCAATCCCTTGCCTTGTGGTTGTCCACCGACCAGGCGCGTTTGGCCATGGGCCCCACAATGAATGTTGATGCGCCGGAGCCCCACTGCAGCCGGTCGAGGGCAGCACTAGGTAGACGTCTCATGAGTGCACATGGCAGGAGGAAGGCGCACACACTGGCAGCGGCGGCGGCAGCTTTGAATCTGCAGCGGGATTGCATCCGGCATGTGCGCCAGCAGCACGGGGCAACATGCATTCACCTCTAGATAACGCTCCGCCCCTCGGGTGTAGTACTCTGCGGCGCAAGCGAGAGTGCGAGCATGCCAGGCGTCAGACATCATGCCTGGCCAACTGCTTGTCAACCAGGCAATCAATGCAGTGACCAATCACTCAGATGCCGGCTTGCAGGCCACGGCTTGCAGGCCACGGCTTGCAGGCCAGCGGCAGTCCAACATGCAAGCAGCAGCGAGTGAGTTGCACAAGCATCCCCGCTCACGCAGCGTCAGCAGCTCCCGAGCGCTGAAGAGCGGCATGATGAAGCCGTCGTCCTGCTGGGCAGTTACATTATTATTAGCTGCGTTTCCAGCGCCCTGCTTGTCCAGCTCTTGCATGGATGGGCCGGGCCGCCGGCTGAACAGCGGGGCGGCCACTGAGGCGGGCAGTGGAGCGGCGGTGGTGAGGTGCTCCACCAGGCGTGGCCGCATGGCAGCGCCCAGCACAAATGCCTGCAGTTTGGGCGAGACGTGCAGGGGGTGCTTCAGTTTAGGTCGTCGGCAGGCTTGGTGGCATGCAACACACTCGGTGTTTGCAGTTGTGCACCTCCTCGGCAGCGGCGGCAGGGCGGCAGCGGCGGCGGATGGTCAGAGGCTCAGCTCACCGCAGCTGCCGCCAGGGCGACTGTCCACCAGCCCTGAGGCCCTCTCCGCGCATCCTTTTCGCCCATTAGGTACCGGGGAGAACACCCCAAGTGGGCGGAGGGCAGCGCTGCCCACGCCCCTGGGCTCTGGCTTGAAGCGATCAAGAGCGCTCTATCAACAGATGGCAAGGGCAGTGCTTGCACGAGTCAAAGCGCGGGGCTTTTTCAAATCGCCCCCTGCCACTGGCCTTAGATCCAGCGGTACTCGCCCTGCTGCGGCAGCGGGTGCGATTTGGCACCCACTCAACTCTTCGGGCCTTCTGAGCGTTGTGTGCCACAGAAAACCATGAATAGCACAATTGTGGGGTCTAGCATTTGGTTCTTAAAGGTCCAAAGCCACCGGGCGGTTTGCGGTTATCGTCAAAAGCGCGCCGGCGGGGCGTCACATCAACCTGCTGCCGTGAGCTGAAGCCTGCACCTAGGCCCGAGCTGTGCAGATCATACAGCTATGAAACTATATGTAAATCCTGCTGGCGAGGCCTGCTGCGCTCGGCCAGCAGTGGCACGGGGGAGCCTCACGCTGCGGGCGGCAGACGGCCACAGCGGCGGTGCCGTCGCCACCATTCAGCCGCGACTGAGCACTGACCACTGGCTGCATTATGCGCTTGTGTCAGTATTGTCTAGCTAATGCGATAGCAGCAGCCATTTGCAGCCTCCCTGGGCTCGGCTTGCAAGTCAGTCCGCGCCATGCGGCTGTCTACAGCGCAATCGGCAAGCACAACACTGTCAAGACAGCCCATCAGACCAATTGAGCATGCTAGCAAGCCAGCGCGGCAGCCCTGGGCAGGCGCCAAGACCCTAAGTCGCCGAGGTGGCCCCCAGGCAGCGAGGCGCAGCCTTTGTAGCCACGCCAGTCGCGCCGAGAGATCATCCGATGCGGCGCCAGTTGCCCCGCCGCCAGCAAAGCCACCGCCGCCGCCGCCGCCACGCCCTCATCAGCCATCGGCGGCGGCGCAGCTGCAGGGCTTTGCCTGCCTGCTGGCAGTCGCGCTGCTGTGGGGCAGCTACACCCCGGCCCTGCGGTGAGTGGGCCCGATTGCCTGCTGCGGTGCATACGCATGTGCTGCCCAGCAAAGTGCTGCAAGGATGGCCAATCTGCAGGGTTGCATCCAGCGCGGCTTTGCTACCGCCCACCCACCAGCAGGCTTGCCTATAGCCAGCCAGGGCCGCCAACCCCCACAGCCCTGACGGCCGCAAGTGCAGTGGTAGAGCTGGTAGTGCTTGCGGCAGCAGCCCTGCTGGCCAGCCGCCCAGGGCAGCTGGACGGGCGTGACGCAGCAGCAGCAGCAGAGGCGGCACCAGCAGCGGCAGCAGCAGCAGCAAAGGCGGCCCCAGCGGCGGCGGCAGCAGAAGCAGAGGAGCCGGCCAAACGCAATGGCTTGTTGCCAGCGGAAGGGGGTGCAGCAGCAGGCGGTGCGTCAAGCAGCGGCTTGCTGCTGCTGGGCCTTCCCGCTGCCGTGCTGGCTGGGCTAGAGATTGGGTGAGCAGCGCAGTGTGGTTGACATTTTTTGCCACAGGTTGCAGCCGGTTTGTCCAACTATTGATCTCAGCACGGTTGCTCGGCAGCCGTCCCGCTCACCAACTTTGTCAAGGACTAGTGCGGCACCGAGCTCTGCCGGACTGCTGCCACCTCATTCTCTCCGTTGCCCCTTTTGTGCCGCAGGGCATACAACAGCGCAGCCAGCTTTGCGCAGATTGCGGGGCTGTCGTACACAACAGCCACACGGGGGGCCTTTCTGGTGCAAGCCAGCACGCTGTTCACCCCGGCACTTAGTGCGCTGGCCGGCATGCCGCCCAGCAGGTGAGCCATGTGCTGGGCTGCGCTGTGCAGGCTGTGGTTGCTTTTGATGCAAGCAGTGCCGCATCGGCCAGGCACCCAACTCGACATCCGCCTCGTCCTTCGTACTTGTACCCCCTTGCTGCAGTCGCGCCTGGTTGGGCAGCTGCCTAGCGCTGGCGGGAACGCTTGTGATTGCTGCGGATCAATCTGGCGGCAGCGCAGCGACCACCAGCGATGCCACAGTTGCCGCCTCAGCGTTGCCGCTTGGGGATGCGCTGACCCTGCTGGCCGCGCTTTGCTACAGCGCAGCATGCGTCCGGCTGCCGGCATGGGCTGTGCAGCGCGGAGTGCGTCCGCTGGAGCTAGCGCTTGGCAAGGCCGCTTTCCTTACTGCAGTGGCACTTGCAGCGCTTGGGTTTCAGATAGCTTCAGGGCAGCCCGTGGCACAGCTGTGGCCCGGGTGGCAGCGGCCGGAAGGGTGGGCCCTAGTGCTGTGGGCAGCCTTGGGTCCAGGAGCACTGGCCAGCGTGCTGCATGTCAAGGTAAGCAAGGTGGCAGCCCCGGCCTCCGTGGCTTGGGGTTGCTTGACCACTCCAGGCGCCTGTAGGTTTGGCTGGACTGGTGCTCGGCTCTCCTACATGCGCATGGTGATGCTCAGTGCGCTGCCGCGGCAGCTCTGTGCACCACCCAGCCTGCCTCTCCCCCCGCTCGCGCTGAGGTGGCACGCTCGTTATCCTCGAGTCATCCTGATTGTCGGCCATGTGAGGCTGCTTATTGCACAACCTTCTGCCTCCCTGCTCCATGCAGGGCCAGTCTTTGGTGCCCCCCACGGCGGCGCAGATTGTGTTTTGCAGCGTGCCTCTCTGGTCGGCCCTGCTCGCGGCCGCCGTGCTGCCTGGGGAGGCAGTGAGCAGTGCCACGCTGCTGGGCGGCGCAGTCGTTGCAGCAGCAGGGCTGGTGGCAGCTCTGCCTGCGGCTGGCGGGCGGCGCAGCAGCACCGTGGAACGGTGACTCATAGCCAGCTGCAGCAGCAGCAGCATAGCGGACCGACAACAGCAAAGCACGATGGGCAGGCCCAGGGCTTTACAGCAGGCCCGTGCATTTATTTAGGCAGGAAATGTGCAAGACGCCGCAAAAAATGGTGCACAAAGGTAGAGGGTGCGAGGCATACAGGCAGGGCAGCAGTACAGGAGGGGAGACGGATACAGGGCAGGGGTAGGGCACACGAAGCCGTGTGAAGAATGGGGCCGGGCAAACACGGGCAGCCAAGCCGGGTGGCAGGAAAATCGGAATAGCAGGGGCCACTGGTAGTGTGGGTTGCGTGGGGCATCATGTCAGAGGGCGTAAAAGGGGTAGCGAGGGTAGAGAATTCGGCGTGGGGGAAATGAAAGAGCTGCTATTGGAAGGAAATGCAGCATGCACGGCAGGCGCCAGCTGGGTGGCGTGGTGGCGAGTAGTGAAGTCGCAGCTGGCAAACCTGCGTGGCTTCAATGCTGCCACGGCCTGCCCAGCTGCACTTGCTAGGGGCTGATGCGCGCGTAGCAGCTGCGGGCGCAGGCCGTACCTTATACACGCACTAAGTGCTCAAGCCTGCGCCGAAGTCTGAGCTGCTGCTCTGCCATTCAGCTCAGTGCCACACCGCCATGTAGCAGCCGGCGAGGCCAAAGGCCAGCGGTCCGCCGCACACAAAGAGGCGGGTGCGGGAGGCGTCCCACAGGTGAGCGTAGCAGGCGTGCTTGACGTCCATGCCTGCAGAAACCAGGGTAAGAATGAACAGCGGCACACATTCAATGAGGGCGCAAACAGAAGGGGTGGTAAATGTGTTGAGCGCGTGGACAGCAGCCACACGTCTTGCCCATGCCTCTGCCGTGCACCCAAACTGCCATCGTCTGCAGCCCAAACAACCCATGCATTCTCCTTCCCCCCTCCCTCCCTCGCCAACCTTGCCAGATTCACGCTACAACGCTAAGACTGCTGCCCACCTGCAAAGTGCTCCCAGTACAGATCGTTCTTCTGCACCAGACCGCTGCCCAGCTGCAGGTGCTGCCGCGGCGCCCAGGCCGCCGCCGGCTGCGGCGCCAGCTTGCAGTGCAGGCCTCCGCTGCCGTAGTCAAACCGGGCCGTCTCTGCAATGGTCGAGTGGGTGGGCGGGATGGCGCAGGCTGGGTAAGAGTGGGCAAATTCGAGGGGCATCTGTGTGTGCTTATACCGCAGCTGTTCCATGCCGCCCAGGAAACACAGTAGCAACCAGTGCAAGGCTGCGCAAGGCTTTGCGCAAAACTCCGCCTCACCGGTGGGCACAAAGCCGCCGGCCCGCAAAGAACAGGCTGCAAAACACCAAGTGCACCCTTGAATCACCCCCGGATGTTTTCAAATCGAGGGTCTCGCCTGTGGGCACAAAGCCGCCGGCCCGCAGGTCCCAGAAGAAGAGCTTGCCGCGCCCCGTGCCAAACGACAGCAGGTGGTCCGTCAGCTGCACGCTGCGCACGCCCTGGTTGTCGTCGGGGGAGGCCACCGCCCGCACCTCGGGGTTGCGCCTAGGAGTAAAGATTAGACACAGAGCAGTGAGCCGTTCAGGCGCAAATAATGTTTGGACCTGGGGTGGCAAGCGAAGGCCCACTGGCAGAGGCCGCCGCACCAAACTGAGATTCTGCTGAGTGGCAGGGCTCAGTGCGTGTGCACTCTTGAACTTGGAGCCGCCGTGCATGCAGCAAGCAATGGCAGAGAGGGACAGACCCAGGAAGCCAGCAAAACCAGCCCACCTGCGGGGGTCCAGCAGCTGCACGTGGCCCATGGAGCCCACAGCCAGCAGGTCGGCCCGCTGCTCCATGCACACCAGCTCCTGCGGGGAGAGCAGGAAAGAAAGAAAACAGGTTAGCTATGGAATGGCCAAGGAAGCAAGGTAGCATATTTGGCGGCCCGCTGCTCCATGGACACTAGCGCCTGCGGGGAGAGCAGGAAAGAAAGGGAGGGAGGGCTGGCTTGGCTATGGGAGGGGTAGGGAAAAGGAGGTGACAGGTGGGCGGCGGCTGGGCACGACGACGGCCAGCGCAGCCCCCAGCACGAGGCTAGCATGCGCAGCCTCAAGCCACTGCACTCCACCACAACAGTTGGCGGCGCCCAGCACCCGCCTTGGTGTGCTGCAGCTGCAGCGTGCACCTAAGCATCCAGCGGCCAGCATCAGGCTAGCATGCGCAACACCCAGGACAACCAGAGCAAATGCGCATGGCAGGCAGCACCCGCCTTGGTGTGCTGCAGCTGCAGCGTGCGCACGGTGCGCAGGCCGCGCGCCGCATCCAGCAGCTTGACGCAGCCCTGCGGGGGACAGGTTTGTGCAAACAGAAGCGTTTGGCAGTGGTAGTGTAGGCAGTGACACCGAAGGGAGCCGATTCCAGAAGCTTGACGCAGCCCTGCGGGGGAAGAGAGTGCACGGACAACGAGCGAATCAGAAAGATACCAGGGCAGAGACATGAGCGGTCCATCCACCATGTGCCCCTCACCACTCATGCAGGCCCCAGCTGGCATCAGCAGGCACCCGCCCATCCAACCATTACCGACTTCTGTTTTTATTTAGTTTTTGTTCGCCCACCTGCGGCTCTGTGGACAGCGCGGCCAGGCGGCAGGAAGCAAAGTCGTACTTCACGTCCCGAACCTTGCCCTGCAGCCAAGACAGCAATCAGACAGGAACGCATGGGGCTTCAAACCGCATGCGGACCTGGCATCCTGCAAACTGCGTGGTCAGAAGCAGGCCACAGCTGGTGTGCCGAGAACACCGCTTACCCATCGCATCGCTGCACAGGCCTGCCCCCGCTCGCGAGCGCACCTCGAACTTGCGCTGCAGGCCCGCCGCCCCAGGCTTGGGCGCCGCCTCTTGATACTGCGCCTCTGCTGCTCCACTGCCCGCCTCAGGCAGGCTCCACAGCGCCACGCACTGAGGAGGGCGGGGGTGGGGCGGCAGCGGCACACGTGTCGCAATCTTGCGCAGCAATCTCGCATGGCGATGCAACCACATGGGCTCTCATGGCTGCCCACCGGCGCCGCCCCAACTCCTGTTCTTATTGTGCACTGCGCCCGCCACGGCATTCCGCCCGCCCCTGCATTCCCGCCCACCACCACAGCACCCACAGCAGCCGGAGCGGAGCACCCACCTGGTCCCGCACATCATCGAACTTTGTTTATCAACTAAAAAAAGTGATGCTGATGACGAGTCAAAAAACAAGAAGACAATGATATCTTCGGAGCACCCACCTGGTCCCGGGAGCCAGTCACCAGGTGGCGGTCCGACACCCAGGCCGCGCCAAACAGCCAGTCCTGGTGGCCCACCAGCGTTTGCACGGGCTGGAAGTCGGGCAGGCGCAGCACCGCACAGTCTGAGGGCTCGCTGCCGCCGGTGGCAACCATGTCGCCTGCGGGTCAGGCAGGGAGGGAGGCAGTTACAGTAACATGTGAGCTACGGTGCAGCACCACACAGTGTGAGGGCTCGCTGCCGCCCGTGGCCACCATGTCACCTGGTGGGGCGGGCAGGGTGGAAGCATTGATAGGGACAGTGTAAGCTATTGCGCAGCACAGGCAGTGTGGTAGCATGGACCCACGGCAAATCAATGGCATGGAACGAGCTCCGATGCAGCCCATGTCGACAGCACTGCTGAACTGCTGCCCAGCAGCAAAGCAAGCTGCTGTACTCACCTGCGGGATTGACGGCCACTGTGTGGATGCCGCAGCTGCCCCAGATGGTCTCAAGCGGCGCGTGCTGCCGCGGCGGCGCCGCCGGAAGCGGCACGCTGCGCAGGCTGCCGGCCGCCGTGTCCCACTGCAGCAATTGGAGTGGATTTACAGTGCATGGCATTGGCAACGCAGGTGCATGTGGGGAAACGAGATGGACAGACGCGCGGACGAGCAGCAGCCTTGCAGCATCAGGCCTGCCACCACCCGCCTTCATGCCGCCCCGCCTTCCCGCCGCTCTGCAGCCCAAACCCAGCCTCAGCGGCCAGGTGTGCAGCTCACCTGCAGCAGTTTGTTGCACTTGGTGCCCACCAGCAGTCGGGTGTCGTCCTGCCATGCCGCCGCAAATGCCTGGCAAGGTGACGGGGGCAGGGCGGCGGGGTGGGGTTGGCAGGCCTGAGGGCGCAGGGCCGCCCTCATCAGAGGCAAGGTGGTGCCAGCGGCGATGGGGTTGGAAGCACGCAACTTGCATGCAGCAATCATCTGACAAAATTGCCAGCGGTGTGCAGTAGCAGGCTGCAACAACGCAGCATCCTGCGGCGGCGCGGCGCAAGCGCCATAGGGCGGGCGCCGGCGCCGCAAGGCGGGCGGGCGGGCGGGCGGGCGGGCACACCTTGTCCACCTGTCCGCCCAGCGAGCCTGCCTTGGCTGTGACCTCCTGCTCGTGCAGCAGGGCCGGCATGCTGCTCATGTAGGCCGTGCTGGCTGCCCGCTGCAGCGCCCTGCGTGCGGGAGGCAGGGGAGGTCGCTCGGGCGCGGCGGCGGCGGGAGGAGGCACACTCGCGGCGGGCGGCGGCAGTCAAGTCAAGGTGGCGGCGCCGGCCCTGGGCGGCCGGCCTGCACCTCCAGGCATTGCCCCTCACCTGCTGGAGGCGCCGCCACCCTGCAGCTGCCTGTCTAGCAGCGCTTGGGCGGTGCCCATATTGGAGAGCCGAGTTTGAGCGGCGAGGTTGCTGACCTGCTGGGCGCGTCGCGAGCGCCGGTGGATGTCAGAAGGCAATGCCAGGTGCTCGCAGGCTCCCCTGGCAGCAACTCGACTGCTCATCACCAAATGGGGGCTTGCTGACCTTGCCGCAGCGGTCCCTGCTCAATCCACGAAACCGGCTATCGTTTGCCAGTACCCTGCACGGCAGCCGGGGCCCCTGCGCGAAACCCTGGGTGCTCGCAACCCGCTCCCTGCCCGCCCTTGCCCTGCTCGGCTGCTGGAAAACTGCAGCACGGAAGTCATGATCGCTGCCAGGCACGCGCAGCCCAGCCGAGCGACCTGGTGCAACCTGCCGCCGCCAGCGACTGCCGCCGCTGCCGCCGCTGCTCATGCCGCCGCCCTGCCGCCCTCCCGCAGGCCCCGCCTCGTGCTGCTCCTGCTGCTGGCCTCTGCGGCGCTCGTGCGTGCTGAGTGGAAGGACTGCTCCACCGGCGCCACCATCTTCAAGGCACGCCGCGCTGCAACCATGCCTCGCCCTCGCCTGCCTCTGCCATGGGTCTGCCGTGGCAGAACCGCATGCAGCGTCGGTTCATGCTCGCCAACTCACTGGCGTCTGTAATGCTCGCTGCTAATTTTGTCCGCAGGTGGCCGACGTGACGCTGGACCCAAACCCGGTCAAGCCCAGAGACCTGGCCAAGTTTGTCATCCAGGCCGAGTCGAGTGAGCCAGCGCTGTGTTTTGGGTGCAGGCTTGGCTCGCTGTGCAGGCATGCCGTGACGCGAGCTTGCAGCCTGCTGGTGCTGCTGTCGACGGCCATTGCTACCAGACATGGTGACATGCTGCGCCCATCTGCTGTAGCGCTTTGATCCATGCTGCGCCTAAATGCCCCCTGCTGCCGCCTGGCCCGCAGGCAAGGAGCTGCGGGGTGGCTCGGTTCAGATGGTGGTGCACTATGCGGGCATGCCCATTTGGACGCAGGCGGGTGCTCGCCGCTGCCGGGATGCTGCACTTGCATGCTTGTTATTGTGCTGGTTGTGGAGGTTTGCGCTGCGCATGTGCTGTGCACGCTTGGACTCAGCCAGAGTGCCAAGAACTGCATGGATCGTGACAACCGGAGCAGCGGTGCGCCGCTTAGGGTGCGGCGCACCGCCCTGCAACCCGTGCCTAGCTTCGCTCACCATGGATGCTGACTGGGCGTTGTTGCGCGCACCGCTGCCGCACCGCAGATGGACAACCTGTGTGACAAGGCAGACTGCCCGGTCAAGCAGGGGCCCACACAGGTGCGGACTGTCAAACAAGATGCTTCGAACCCATGCCCTGCTGCTCGCCGGGTGTAGGCTGCTGCCTGCGCGACAACCATGGCAGCCCATTGCTATATCTGTTGCTGCTGATGCTGGCCCTATAGCATGCCTGCGACTCGCATGAATCCATGAGCTTCTGACGCTCGCTCCGTCTGTTTTTCCCACTGCCGCAGGTCCGCTACTCGCAGCTGTTCCGCGCCGTCACCCCAACTGTTAATCTCGTTCAGCAATAGATTTCCAAAATGCCGACGCCCGTCTCCATTCCACCCACTGCCGCAGGTCCGCTACTCGCAGCTGTTCCCCGCCATCACCCCGCCCGGCTCGTACACAGTCACCCTGAACGGCCACTCCGGCGCGGAGCAGCTGTTCTGCGTGACGGTGCCCTTCCAGGCAAGCGCTGCTGTTTAATCACTCATTGACTTGGCTGCGCTTGAATGAGTCCAACCTCGGGTGCCGCGGAAGCTTTCTGGCATAACCAATGCCGCAGGCAGTAGTGCACAGAACTCGCGCTCAATTCAACAATGCAGCGCGTTCTCGATCGTCCATCGGCAGCCCCCCGCACCGCTCCACCCCTGCTTGTAGGTGGTGCCGCCACAGGCTGCCGAGGTGGCGGCAGGCTGGGAGGCTGCCCTGGGTGAGGCGGCGCGGCAGCAGGCCCTCACCACTCACCGCAAGCGCCTGGCAGCGTGAGAGCACCGCTGGTGTAAGCAACAGGATAGCCAACAACCCATCGGCATCTGCCTGCCGCATGCCGCCACTCAGGCGCACGCACCACGATAGCAACAGCTGGCCGCCGCATGCCGGCAGCCCGTAACCTTTGTATGCTCACCCCCCTACGTTCTTTTGCATGCCTGCTACCTTCTGCCTCTGTATAGCTCCCGCATGGTGCTTTTGTGTGCAGCCAAGAACGCTGCGTTCCGCACTTCTTGCATGCACATGCCAATTTCTGCACAGCACCTCAGTAAAAGTCAAGACAAGCAAGCCAGAACACCCACACTGCATCAAGCCGCAGTTGTTTGCGTGCCTAGTTACATGGACATGGATCAGGCGACAGGCTTGGGGCAGCTGGCTGTGCAGGGGAGAACAAACTACAGAGGCATTGTGCCCGCCGGCTGCTCTGTGCAGGGCAGTGCGGTGCAGAGAATGAACAGGGCTAAAAACAGGGAGCTGGTTGTCTTGGATTCAAGCGGACTGGGGGTGGTGGTCTTCACTGACCAGAAAAGGGGGTCGAGCAAAAAAACGGCCACGGGCGGTTCTAGTGTGTCTGTCCAAAGAATGCTACGTCAAGGGTAAGAAAAACGGGCCGTACGGGGATCAAACAATGCACAGTGCGGTGTGGTGAAAGCATTGTGTTTCTTGGGGGCAACAACAGGCGGCCGGACGAGTCAACAATCAGAGCAGCGAGGTCGCAGCCAGAAAAACACACAGTGGCTTTGTGGTGTTATCGTAGTATCGAGCAGCGCAGATGAACAAAGCCGTCAGGGTTGGGTAATCTGAAGATGGGTGACAAAAGAATCACAATCACGGCTGCAAGGCGTCGGGTGGACCCATGATGTGGCGGCACTTGGCAGCCCGTACAGTTGGGCTACTACTCAACCGCCTGTGGTGCGGGTCATAGCGGTCAACCGCTTGCAATGGGGCTCCATGGGTGGCAGCGCTCAAAGCGCCTTGCAAGGGATGACGACTCCATCGACTATGAACTGGCTGGTTTCTGTGGGGTCGAATGCCATGCCGTTGATGGATAGCAAGTGCCGCGAGTCCACGTCAAACTTCCAGGACTTGCCGCCCTCGGTCAACTCGTTCGACGTGCGGCAGAACTGCGGGGAGCGGGAGCATTGAGGAGGCAGAGAATGAGCATGCGATGTGAGCAAGTCAAAACGATAGACGGGTGTGTTTGCTCAGGGCTGCGCTGGCAAGACGTGCACAGCTCAGGGCAGACCGGCATGCAGCGGCGAGCGCAGCGCAGCGCAGCAGCTGGGCAGTGGGGCGATGCAGTCCCCACTCCCAGCAGGCTCAGCAGAGCCATCCCTCACTCCACCCCTGCGGACTGCCAACAACCCACCTCGCCAATTACGACCGGATCATTTGCATGGCACGTGTACTTGTTGCGTGGTCGGTCCACTGCCAAGATAAATTCAGCCAGCAGGCTGCAGCCCCCGGGGCACGCGCACTTGACGAGCATGGTTTGTGTGGGGATGGGGGTGGGCCCTGCATCGTGCAGCTGCTCAGCTGGCCTGTGGCGGCCGCTCCGTGCCGACCCAGGCGGCCGCACAGCTGTGCTAGTGCTGCAGGGGAGCAGGAAACAGCGAGTTTGGGGGTTGGGCCAGCAGCGGGGTTTGGGGCGAGGCCCAGGAGGCGAGCCGCGGAGACGGGGGCGGCGGGCGGCCGCTGTGCTGTTCAGCTTGGACAGTCAGCATGGAACAAACCCCTACCCAACAAACCCAGGTCGGTACAGACCCCCGCAGCCTGCTCACCTGGCGCAGCATGACAGCAGCACCGCTAGCACAGCAAGCGCGATCTGCCGCGCTGTCATCAGGCGCCCCGCCTGCGGAGGGCGAGGAGGGTCGGAGCACGGTCATATGAGGCGGCTGTGCGTTGAGAAACGGACAGCACATGTGTGGCATGGCTTTTGATGCCTGGAGCCCTTCCGCCGCTGCAGCAGCAACTTAGGGCGGCAGCGTCAGCATTGCCTCCACAACGGCCCCGCCGGCGCGAACCGGCGGGAAGGGCTGCGCCGGCGCCCTCGCCCCAGCCGGGGCGGGGGTCCGCCGCTCAGGCTGCGCAGACCCACTGCCGCATCCTTTGCAGGATTGGCTCAGGCCTGGGGCTGCGTGCACAGGGCGCAGCGCGCCGTGCGCCCGGCCCCAGTACTGGCAAGTGGAGCTCGCAGGCTGGGCAAATGATTTGTAGAAGCGCGATGGAGGCACGGGCGGGACCGAGAGCGGCTTGCAGTCTTTGAACGCCTGCCACCCCAAGTCTCCCGGCGCACCTCCAGGGCTCCTCCGGCCCTCGGGATGCGCTGGTCGCGTCTCTTGGGCCTCCGTTCGCAAGGAAATTTGCCCGGGGAGGCGCTGGCACCATGAAACGCAAGGCTACCACCAGCATGCAAGTTCGACTTCCCGCCTGCCCGGCGCTGGTAGCCGGCGTGCGGACCTCCTGCCTGGCTTGCTAATTCAGGGGACCTGGCGGTCAGGCCTGCAGTGCAACAGCAGCCGCCGCCAGCAGGGCATGGCCAGGGCACGCACGGCCGTTTGAATGCACCCAGGCGTGGTCCCTTGCCAGTGGCACCCTTGGTCCCATGCGGTCTCGTGCGTACCGCAGACTGCACTTGCCAACCCATTGGCTCCTGTTCGCCGGCAGCACTGTTACAGTATGCTTGGTTCAAACTGCTGTTTGGGGAGCTGGCTGTCGCTTCCCCAGCTGAAACGTGCCATGCATCATGTGTGCCGTGCCGGGCTGCTCTGCCAATACATCTGCTCGGGCTGCACCTATGCCGCTCCTCGCCGCCTGCAGCAAGGCAGCGAATGGACAAGCGCACAGCGTCAGTCGCATCAGTCCCTTCTTCCTGGCGACACGCCAAATATTTTCCGCAGGTGTCAGTACTAGCATGTCCACCACCAACTGCTGAGACTGCTGCTGACCGAGCATCAGCTTTTTGACCACATGCAACTGCTTAATGCCCGCACGCATTATTTGCATGTTCAACAGCAACTGCTGCCCAGACCACCCCCAAAGACTTGCATGTTCATGCCAGCGCGGAGCACTTCGTCCACCAGCAGCAGCTGGCTCGCCACGATGGGAGCACTGCATGGAGGGCACAGATTGGCGTGAAGTGAAGCAGGTGAGCTCAGCTTGCAGGCTGCGACAACGTTGACGTCGTCCAGCACTGGCTGTGGCTCGGCAGGCTTTCCAGCTCCACCGCACTATCCCATGCTGCTGCACCGCAGTAGAATGCACGGCACGCCAAGCTGAGCTGCTGCGCAACAACCCTCACAGCTCACCCCTGCAGGTTCTGGTTATTGGGCACGCCGCTCACAGCAAAGGGCACCGCCAAACAACACAAGTTCCCAACATCAACAGCAGCCCAGTAGCCCACCTCTGCAGGATCTGGCGCTTCACGATGTAGTTGTCGAGCACGCCGGACAGGTGGGGGTCGGAGGGCTCGCCGCTGGCCACATCCAGGCCCACGCAGCCGCCCCGCTCGTGCTCCTCCTGTGAAGGTACAACCAGGGGCAAGCCAACAATTAGAAGTGGTTTCGAACTCTGAAATGCCCGCGTGCAAGAATGCAGCACAGCTCAGCACAGCATGCGCAGTGCGCACCGCAGCACAGCGCAGCACAAGCGCGGCGCAGCGCAGCGCTCACCTGCAGCGAAACGATCGGGTCCTGGGGGTCCAAACTACCCATGCAGCACAGCACAGCATAGCACAGCACAGCACAGCGCAGCGCAGCACGCACCTGCAGCGAGATGATGGCGTCCTGTGGGTCGTAGCCGCTGTTCTCCGCAAGGATCTTGGGCACGCCCAGCAGCGCCTGCAAGTTGGGTATACCAGAGCGGAACAGTGGGTGGGCAGTCTTGGTGTGGACTGCGACTCTGAACGAGCCTCCGCGGCCATGTGCGCTTGGCCTTGCTGGCGCATGCACATGCATAACACGGCACGGTAGACATGTGTTTGGCCCCCAAACAGGCACCCCCTCTTAGAACCAGCATTGTTGCAGCTCCAACTATATCCGCTCACCTCTGCGAACGCCTCGACGCCCAGCTTGGCACGTCCCTCAACTTTCTTGATGGTCACTGTGCGCAGGTGGTGCGCAGCTGCCACCTCAAAGGCGCCCGCGCCGGGCACCACTGGCGGGAAGAAAGTGGGCGGGTGGGGGATGAAAGAAACTAAGATGGTCGATGCCGCTGAGGTGCGGGTGGCAGTAGGCAATGCACACGCGTGTGCACTCTTTGCTCGAAAAGTGAAAGCGTGTCACATTGCTGCTGATGCAGCACATTGCTGCTGATGCAGCATGGCAAGCTCATCAGCGCGGCTGCTGCACCGGCAAAGTTGGCATGCCTCCCACCTGCCGCGTCCTCGATCGTGTTCTTCACAGCCCGCAGCCCGTCGCGCACAGCGTCCTTGATCTGCGCACAGCGGGCACAGCGGGCACAGCAGAGCGCAGTTGGCATGGCACGCGTGCTGTGCTACCCATGCTGATGCACAGTACCGCTTGAGACTGGCCGACTGGAGCGCTGCCAGGCTGCTGCAGCTGTGCTACAGCCGTTGACAATCGCAGGCTCGCCAGCAGGCCCGGCCAAACCGGCCAGCTGCAGCGCCCAGCCAGCTGCAAGTTCTAAAAGCGGAAAAGAAAAGTTCATACTCCAAAGAACCAGATTAGCCTGAAATGATGAAATGCACATCCCGCCCACCTGTGCGATGGTGTGGTCGTTGGGCCCCTTGATCAGCACCGTGCAGCTGTGGGGGTGCCGCACGTCCTGCAGGTGGGGGGTGGGAGAGCCAGCACAGACAGGCGATTAGCGGCTCGGGCCTCTAAAAGAGAGGCGTGGCTGAGAATGGGGTGCCCGCAAGCTGACCGGCGGCGACAGCGCGAGGTGCCACATGCAGTGGAACTGCCCACCTAGCCCAACCTTACCTCCACAAACGTGAACTTGTCCTCGCCCAGCACGTGCTCGTACACCAGGCCTGCGTGCCCCAGGCACTCGGCCGTCAGCTCCTCAACTGCAAAGAGGAATGCGAACAGAAATGCAGGGGAGTGTCACGTAGCAGGGCATGACTAAGCACAGTGCCCCAGGCACTCGGCCGTCAGCTCCTCCACTGCACACGAAGGGGACCAAAAGGCTTGTGAATGTTGGAGCGGCAGGAGTGGCACATTAGCATGAGGTGGTGCACAGTGCCCCAGATGCATGTTTGTTGGGTTGCATCCAGCAAATGCAGCCACAAATGCAGCCAGCATTCTGTTGGGCTGCGTCCGCAGGCATGCTGGCTGCTGGCACACAGCCCCCACCCGAGTTGACGGTGAAGCCGCCGCACGCCAGTTGCAGGCGCTCTGCGTTCCGCCGCTTGGCTCGCCTGCACGGATCGCAACCGTTTTGACGGGGGTTAGCGGCACGTGCTGACCAAACAATGAAATGTACGGTGTCGCCCGATTTCGAAGCCCGCCTGCACTATCAAAGGTTGCAAGCTCACCGCAGCGCCAGGATGCCCTCCTTGGCCAGCATGTCGAGGGAGCCGGGGTCGATGCCCTTCTGGTTGATCACCACAAAGCTGCCGCCGCTCGCGCAGACCTAAAGGTGTGAGGGAATAGTGAGGGTTGGTATGTAGCGTGCTGCAAGGGAGAGAGCGGTTGGATAGTTGATCACCACGAAGCTGCCGCTGCTGGCGCAGACCTATAGGACAATCGAGGATTGTTGGGTTGGAGTGGGTCCCAACAGGATGTCCAAGGAAACCACGGTCTGCTGGTTGATGCGACAGCGCTGGTCATGCGGCACTGCGCATGTCCTGAGCACCCCACCCCCGCCTGCTCGATTGTACACCCCCTGGCAACCTTCCAAACCCAAAACAAACTACCAGACCAATCAGCACCCACCTGCTTTTTGAGGTCGATGATGCGCTGCACCTTGTCACCCACCACCGCCCGTTTGATCGCACACCGCTTACTGTTCCCAACCGAGCTGCATGATCAGCACCCACCTGCTTTTTGAGGTCGATGATGCGCTGCACCTTGTCGTCCACCACCGCCCGCTCCGCAGCCACCAGCTTCTCGCGCTGCTCCGCGGAGCTGTAGAAGAAGCCGGCGTTGACCTGAGAGGGGAGCAAAACAGGAAGGGCAGTTGAGGATACGTAGCTGCCTCACCACCGCACCGCGCAGCACAACACACAGCGCAGCGCAGCGCAGCAATCTCTCATGAAGTTGGGCCCTCAGGGGCTGGCGCTAAGCTGTTAGACTAGACTAGACTAGCGCAGCGTGCACCTCGCTCTTCTCGTACTCCAGGGAGATGTTGCAGTTGAGGACGTGGCAGTCCTCCAGGTGCTTGGGCATGTCGGGGTGGCGGGAGCCGTGGTCCAGCACCAGGCCCCTGCACGAACGAATTGGAATGGAAAAGGTGGGAACTAAGACTGGAATGAAACGCATGCTTGCTGCTTCCAGGTGGCGCGAGCCGTGGTCTAGCACCAGGCCGCTGCAAGGACGAACTGGAATGGAAGGGAGCACAAACTTGTTGTTGATGCACAAGCTGGCTGCTTCCCGTCCCCGCAACAGCTTGCGTAATGTCGCAACAGCTTGCAGAATGAAACACACGAGCCCGCTGCTCACTGCCCATCTTCTGTGCACCTGTCCCTTGCAGTCCAGCGGCGCAAGCACCCCGACTGCCAAGCAACAACGCCACGGCCAAATCTGCCTCAGGACTCCCAGAGTGTGGGGCTCACCGGATCAGTTTGGTGTCTGTGTCCAGCTTGTGCCGCATGTGCATGATCTCCACCATGTAGAGGTCCAGCGGCTGGTCCGGCTTCTGGATCGTCAGCACTGCATCCACCACAATGTCCGTCAGCTGCATAGGGTGGAATGGGAACGGAAACCCGTTCAGGTGCGCGTTCACGTGCAGAATGAAGTGCCAGGCGTGAGTCACGGCGAAGCACAGCAGCGCTGCCCCATGCACTGGTGCAGCAAAATGGCATCAATGGTGCATGAACATCAGCACACAAGCACCGCACCTGGTCTGCCAGCTTCTCGTACAGCTTGGTGCGCAGCGCGGTTCTTGCCACACACCGCAGCGTCTCCCTGCGCGCAGGCAGCGGGTTGGGAATCAGGCCGATGGGGGCTTGAATGGAAGTGCGCTTTGCATGCCGCGGTGCATCTGGGTGCCATGCGCAAACCAAACTGCACGTGCCAAAGCTGTGCAGCAGCAATGCACAGCCCCCCAGAGCAGGTGCAACAGAATAGCACCCACCTGTCTGCGGGGCCGGCCACCACATTGTAACTCAAAGCCTGAGCACCACAACCCTCCAAGGAGCCCACCTGTCTGCGGGGTCGGCCCCTACAGCCCACCAACTGCAACACAGGTCTGCAAATGAAAACAAGTGCACTGTACCACACCTGTCTGCGGGGTCGGCCGCCTCCTTGTAGCCCTCCAGGAACTGCAGCAGGTCCTTCTTGGCGATCTCGTAGCCCTGCATTCAAGATGTTTGGGGCAGTGGGGAGCGCAGGGGTGGGACTAATGCTGGCTCAAGGCACCAAGGGAACAGCAGCAGGTCCTTCTGGGCAGTCTCGTAGCCCTGCAGGCACAGGCAGTGGGGAGCTCGCTCAGTCGCGTTGCAGGTTCAGCGGTATGCAGACGGTCTGCAGCCAACTGAGCGTGGCCATTTTGTAAGCCCGGCCAGGATAGCAACAACCATGCGCTTCGGGCAGCTGCTCCATCCCACTCCACTTGCGATGATGCGCGGGTGCAGGCCTTTTGCGATACAACAGCAACAACAACAAAGGCTCACTCCACTTGCCTCTGCAATGATGCGGGGGTGCAGGCCCTCTGCGATGTACCGCTCAGCCTGCTTCATCAGCTCGCCGATCAGCACCACCATGGTTGTGGTGCCGTCACTGAAAAAACAAAAACGTGGGTTGCAGGCAGACGGGCGTCAGCAAGGCAGACATAAGGCGGGCATGGAGCAGAGCTAACTAGGACCACATGGGTTGCGTTGCCGTCCCTGCACACATGCACGGCCCATGAGCGGCGCCACCAAGATCAGCGCCACAACAGCAGCACCCTCCATCAACCTTCATTATTGATCAACAAGCCGCCGCGCACCCGGTGACCTCGTCCTGCGCCACCGCGGTGCGCGCGATCATGACCGCGGTTGGGTTTGTGATCTGCATCTCCCGCAGCAGCACGTTGCCGTCCTTGGTCAGCTTGATGTCTGCGTTTGAGTGGAGAAGTTGGCGGGAAGGTGGTCAAGCTCTGCAGCAATCCCGAGCAAGTGCATCTCCTGACGAGAGCATGCCGCCATCTGTGGCCAGCATTGATGCCTGCATGAGGTTTGGTGCAGTGGCAGCTGAGGCCTTGTGTAATGATGCAGCAACAGCGGAAGGACCTGTGGAAGCAAACACAGCCCCAGCTGCATTGGGAATCAAACCGCAGCCAGCAGCGCTCCTTGCGGAGGAAACGCGACATGCCGCTCCTTGCGTCACCACCCACCTCCCGCGCCGCCCACGAGCATCTTGATGGTGCCCTTGGGCCCCAGGTTGGTCTTCATCACATCATACAGGCCCTTGGCTGCAGCAGTGAAGAGCAGCCAGCCGGAGGTCGCAAAGCGCCATGGAGGCGGCGGCGGCGGCGGCGGCGGCGGCAACCGCCCCGCGGCAGCTGGAGCGCCGGCGGGCGATCGGCGCAAGGCATTGAGCGCGCCTCCCTCCCCGCTCACCCGCTCCGCAGCTCATGGCCAGCGCGGCCGACCGTCCCAGCACTTCGGCCTTCGCATTCAGCTGCCTGACCGCCGCCATGATCCCAGCGCCCTGTCGGGCTGCCCTGCCCAGAGATCTGTGCGATCGGATGCGAGGGGAGCGCCCTGGGAGCCGAACGGCGCCTTCCAGTCAAGCGAGCACGAGTGCAGTGCCCAGGCGCGTCGTGGCTGCGTGCAGTGGCTGCCGGCAATGCCAATTGGAGCAGGGCAGGCCCGCCCGGCTGCAGTGTCGCCCGCCTGCTGCGCGCTGCGCTGCTCGAGCAATGGGCCGCTTTCAAGGGCTCGGAATGTGAATGTGCTGGGTGGCTTTGTTGAGGTTCACGGTGAGGTACCAATGGCTGCTGCGGCAGCCGGCCAGGCTTTGGCCGCTTCCATTGCCCAAAGCGTGAAGGCGCAGCGCGCTGCTGGCAGTCTTAATGCTGGTGATGGATCGCGCAACGTAGCAGCGCAGCAGCAGCAGCAGCCGCCACTGCGGCGGCCGCCGCCGCCGTCGCCGCCGCCGCCGCCGCCGGTGGACCCTCGCGTCCAAAGCCTGCAGGTGCCTGCTGGCCACTGCCGCGTTGCGCTTGCTGGTCGCATGCCTGATGGAGCTGTGCTGCCGTCGCCGATTCCCATGCCTTGCTTGTGCGCTCGATGTGCCGCTGGAGCCCTCCGTCCTGCCGAGCGTCGCAGGGCAAGGTGGCGGCGCTGGAGGAAACAAACTTGCAGCTTGAATCCAGGCTGCGAGAGGGTGCCATCGCTTATGAAAAGCTCAAGGCGAGTGCCAGGTGGGTGTTCACTGTGTAATTGTAGGTTGGGGGGGCTTGGCCTTGGGGCATGACTTGCACATTTGTTTGGCTCGCTTGCAGACCGCCAGCCCTGCCCTGCCCTCCTGCCATGCCACCCGATTTGCAGCCTCAGGCAGGTGGGAGCGTCGGCAGACTAAGCCTCTGCACTGCCGCGCTGCGCTGCTGCAGCACACCTTGTTGTTGACTCCACACCCAGGGGTTGTTGCATACGAGCCTCCTTAGGTCTCTTCGTCCCCCTTCCACCGCAGGCGGACGCAACGGCGGCCTTTGAGGCCAAGGTGGTCGAGCTGCGAGCGGCAGCCACCCAGCATGGCCAGGCCGTCGAAACCATGCAGGCTGACCTGGGCTGTCTGGGCCAGGCCAAGGTGGGTGCAGGGCATCAAAGTGACGGACGGTGGAGCAGCCGCCGGCCGGCCCGAATGTTTGTACGCTAGCTGTGACGTGGCACCTGGCCCTAGCTTCCCCCGTTGCTCCACCCCAACCCTGCCCTCGCCGCCCTGCCCTGCCTTACCACCTGTGTACTGCTGTAGGAGGAGCTGCAGACTCAGCTGGCGGACAAGGTGTCGGCGTTTGAGGAGCTGGAGGCGCGGTTCGCCAGGCTTGAGGAGGACACGGGTGCCACGCAGGTGGGTGGGTGCTGCTGCCTTTACGGGCCGGTTGTCTGTTGGCGCAAGTGCTGGGGGTAAACGCATTGCACTAATGGATGCGCCTCGATCCTTGACCTTGCGACTTGTGTGCTGCTGCTTGAGTCCTTGCTGCTGGGCACTCTCACCTGACGTGCCGCCCATTTCTACTGCTGCCCCACTGCAGGCGGAGAGCAGCAGCAAGCTCAAGGCACTGGAGCAGCAGCTGGTCAGGCTGCGGCAGCAGCACGACAAGGCAATGAAGGCGGTGGAGGCGCGGCACAAGAAGGAGGCAGAGGACGAGACGATGCGCACCGCCAAGGTATGCAGGAGGCTGCTGACGCGTTGTGGGTGCTGGTTTGGAGGGTCAGGCTGTGCGACCTGCAGCTTGGCATGTGTGCTGTGGTCCCTTCAGCATAGGGGAAGGCAAGACACGTGCCCTGTCATCAACTGCATTTACAGTAACAACGTGTTCCCCACCCCACACCCCCAGAACCTGGACAAGGAGAAGGAGGAGCAGCGCAAGCTGCAGAGCGAGCTGGCTGAGCAGAAGAAGGCCGTGGCGGCTGCAGAGGCAGAGAAGGAGAAGGTGGGTGTTGGGGCTGGGATCGTCTGTGGTGCCGCATGCTACAGGTTGACTTGACTGCTGCAGCCGCAGCCTTGCACCAATGGCAGGCCTACCTGCAAATTCCACCAGCGTCCCGCTGCTGACCACTTATGCAGCTCGAGAAGACGATCGCCAAGCTTGAGGCCGCCCGTGAGCAGGTGTGCAATGCAGGCATTTGATTACTTTTTGAAGCCAGTAGTACATCTAATTTTCTAAGTTAGCGCATCTAAGGTAGTACATCTAAGCTAGTGCATCTAAGGTAGCACACCTGTACTCAAAGTTTGATCCAGCTTTGAACTGCTCGTGAAACCCACGTGTTGTCGCCTGCCCGTTGAGCCGCTTACCATGGCGTCTCCCCTGCTTCTGCAGATGAGCACCTCTGTCACCGAGGCGACCCAGAAGGCCGCCAAGGACGCCGCCTCTGCCGAGGAGCGGCTGGCCGAGGTGCAGCGCGAGCTGCAGGAGGAGCAGAGCAAGGTGGGCGGGGCAGAGGGCTGCGAAGCTGAGGCAGGGCTTGATTTCCGGGTGGTACTGCTTGGCTGACCTGCATCTGGGTGGTCCATTCTCTGCACGTCGCAGCATCGCCCAAGCGAGCTGCAGTCTCTTTATTGTTGCCTGCTGCAGGCAGAGGAGGGCGCTGCGCGCGAGAAGGCGGCGGTCGAGGCGCTGGCGGCCGCCGAGCGGGCCACAAAGGAGGCCGAGGACCGCGAGGCACACGTGAGTGATTTGAGTACTCATTTGGGTGGGCTGGGTGCACTGCAGGACTAGGCAGGGCGAGCGTCCACATGCCGCTGCCACCCCCTTGGACTGCTTGAGTGATGTTGTGCAAACTCCGACCGCTGCGCTCCCTTGCAGATGAGTGCTGCGTGGACTGAGGCCGCTGCATCGGCTGAGGAGCAGCTGGCCCTTCTGCAGTTTGAGCTGCAAGGGGAGCGGGGCAAGGTGGGTGAGATGTGGATGTGGC
>VFQQ010002220.1_pt1 | contig 22899 bp, 47 predicted proteins | sample 3512341 | NCBI WGS metagenome assembly VFQQ01 (sample SAMN10412373, study PRJNA504923) | tailings metagenome | isolation source: Relicate 2 Philex TSF1 revegetated site | place: Philippines: Tuba, Benguet | collected 2017-08-29 | reverse complement strand
GCAGCAGCAGCAGCAGCAGCAGCAGCAGCAGCAGCAGCAGCAGCAGCAGCAGCAGGAAGGCCAGCAGCAGGGGCAGCAGGCAGAGGAGCAGCAGCAGGAAGCCGTGCAGCAGGCACATCAGCAGCAGCAGCCAGCAGCCCCAGGCACAGGCATGGCAAGCAGGTCAGCCAGCGTTGGCGCAGCCGGGCTGCCAAGAGAGGGGGCGCATGCACCTGCGGGCGCAGCAGCTGTGCGCATGGTTCACCGGGTGAGTGTTTCACTGTGGCAGGGCTGCCGGCACTCGTTGTCTGCAGGTTGCCTGCATATATGCCGTGGCTGCTGTTGCAGGCAGCTGGGCACAGCCTTGAACAGTCTGCCCAGGGCGGATTTGCACTGCTGACCTGCAGGGAGCTGTGGAGCGGGAGGAGAATGCGCTCTCCTTTGTGGCCCCCCTCAACTTGGCCAAGGCAGCGCACCAGGTGGAGCCAGCAGAGGCTGCTTTGATTGAGCAAGCCGCAGTGCAAGCCCCAGCTCGCCCCCATCGCGCGCAGACGTTGCCTGTGGGCTCTGCTGCAGCTGCGTATCTTCGCGCAAATATGGGACAGTGGCAGCAGGGCGAGGTATCGCAGCAACAGGAGGTGCAGCAGCAGCGGCAAGCGCAGCAGGCCCAGCAGCAGGCGCAGGCACAATCCCAGCAGCAGCAGGTGCAGCCAGTGGCGGCCCATGCTGCCGCCCCATATTCGGCAGTGCCAGCAGCTGCAGCAGCAACTGGCGGGCCCGACGTGACGGCCCTGGCCATGCACCGCCTGGACAGGCTCATCGCTGTGCCTGAGGCACAGGCGGCGGGTCTGACCGAGGACCTCTTGTGAGCAGCACAGCGGCGGCTGGGGCGGTGGCCTGCTGGGAGGGACATGCATGAGCACAGCCCCCCGGCTGCCATAGTTTTGCCAGCCACACAGGCAGCGCAATTACACCCGATTTTTTTGTGCCCCTCCCCTGCAGGGACAAATTTTTTTCCTGCCTGTACTTCGGCCTGGACGCCGAGGCACGCCGTGGTGTGGTGAGTGGTCGGGACCTGGGAGCGAAGGACGTCTTTTGCAGGAGTCGGGGCCAGCGCCCGCAGCCGCGGTTGCTGGTTGCTGGACCTGCATTTGAGGCCACCAGATCCAGCATACATACCCATTTGTGCTGGCGCATGCACCCGTCATCATGCTGCAGGCCGCCATGCTGCAGCAGCGCATGGATGATCGACAGTATGCCCGCATCGTGAAGAACCTGCGTGATGCGGTGGCTGCGGCAGGTGCTGCACGCAGCGCAGGATGACGATCCTGGCCCCGCTTCGCTGCCCGAGCGACCCAGCATGCACAGCCTTGACGTGTCAGCATCTTTCACTTCTCTGCACATGCATCAGACTCTCAGCCTTGACATTTACTGCTCCATCTTTGTACAGTGTATATGAGCAGCGGCCATCAATGTAATGGCTAATGACAAGCTGTGCTCGCAGCCCTGTTGGGCCAACAAACTCGTCACCATCCGCCGCCGCCGCCCACGCTGGCATCCGCGCCGGGGCGCTTGCCCTTGTTCTTGCTTTTGGTCGCATTCCTGCTCAGGCTGGCCATGGCTGCTCGCCGTGCCGCCTTGCGCTGCTGCTCTGTCAGCTTTGCAGTGACGGCTGCTCTGCGCTGCTGCTCTACCAGGCTCAGCTGCGCGAGCGACTCGCCTGCTGCTGCTGCGTCTGCCTGTTCAGCTTCGTCGTCATCGCTAGCCTCGCTGGATGCAATGCTGGCGGTGTCTGCCAGCTCTTGCTCTGGCGGGGCCAATGCGCCACCACCCACGGTGCTGCTGGGCCCGGAGCTTGGGCCCTCCCGCGCACTGCTGTCGCCGCCCTCTGCATCCGTGTCATAGCCGCTGCTGCTGCCCGCCACACCAGACCCGCTGGCCGCGCTGCTGCCGCTCTCACTGCCCTCCTCCCCTTCATCGTCGCTGTCCTCGCCGCTGCTGCTGTCTTCCTCGTCATCGCTCTCGCCGTGCCGGCTGGTGACGAACCTGCACAGACAGAGAGGGAGCCCTGCTCACGCCAACGGTGCACACGAGGCAACATATTGCTTGCAAGCAAGGTGCGTCCCAGCCTCAAGCAAAGCAGAAGGTGCAAAACAGTCATGAGCTCCTGCTTTGCAGGCAGTCACCTGTCCAGCGCATCTTGGTGCTCCCGCTTGAAACCCGATGCCCGCAGCTCCGTGTCAATGCTGCCCTGGATCGCCGCCACCGCCTCCTGCACAACGCCAGTTCAGTATGATAGTTAACGTCCTGGCTCTCGTGTGCACTTCTGTCACAGTTTGACTGATACGCAAGGCCGCTCGCTAAACGACAACACCCTCCAACCCGATCCCACTTGTTTGGTACCTGGAAGCTTGGTCGAATGAGCTCCAGCTCCTCGTCCTGCTGTGGCACGTACCCAAGCTTTTTGCTGCGCCGGGCAGGCAGGTGTACTCATGTGAGGCACTACACGACAGGCAAGCGATGCGAGCCTGCCCTTCAAGCAGAGCTCGGCGCCAGGGGAATGCAGGTCAGTATAGCAGCAACCCATCCTACTGGGGGCCTTACGGCGAGCCACCATACCTGAAAAAGCGGATGATGCACTCCACATCTCGCTCAAACAGCTCCTGCACCAACAGGAACGCCAACCGGGGAATGGCTCACACCCTGCTGTAAACGCGGCATTCAGCGCCCGGCCAGCTCTGCATCACCAAGCACGGCCAACAATGCACGGCAGACGCACCTGCGCGTTGGGGTGGCTGACCGACACCATCTGCGGAAAGTCGATCAAAGTGATCTCTTCCTCCTCGTTCACCTGTCGGAGGCAATGCGAAGCACAAAGTGGAACTGATCAGCCGCCCCTCGACCAGCCAGCATGCCCATGGCCAACTGGCAAAGCAAGAGCAATCGCACGTGCCGAAATGAGGCATCAAGCCAGCTGCCAGGGGTGCCGCTGCTCAGCCACTGCATAAGACGCTGTGGCGCACCAGCAGGTTGAACTCATTGTAGTCACAGTGCACAAGGCCCAGTCCCGCCAAGCGTGTCAGCATCTCCATCAGCTCTGTGTACACGCGGCGCGGGTTGCTGAGCTCCCGCACCTGCACTCGTGCCAAGAAGGGGGGCAGCTGGCAAGGTTGCTGCGGTGCACAGGCGTTCCAACTACACGCGTGCGTGGTGTGCTGTGTGCCTTGCGCCCACCAGTCACCACCAGTCACCAAGCGAGGCTTGTTTTGGTTCATGACAATGTGAGTCCAGGCAGACACAATCGCAGGCACAACCTTCAGCCCACCTGCACTAGCGGGTATGCATCCAGCAGCGTCATCAGCACCGCATGCCTGTTGTGGTCAATTGCCTGCACCACAAGCAGGGGCAGAGGTTGCACACAGCGAGTCAGGGATAACGAGCAGCGGACTGCAGGGCAAGTTGCTACCATGCAGGCACTGCAACGCCCGCTTTCTGGTAGCAGGCACTGGTCATGCTCCGGCGCCTGCCTGTATCTGTTCCCAGGTAACACTATGCTTGCAAGCAATTTCAAAGCTGCAAACCCCTCAAACCAGCTGCAAGCGCGGCCAACCTTGGGCACCGGCAGGCCGTGGTCGCCCAGCGCCTTCATGAAGGCATACTCCTTGAGGGCGGCCAGGCGCGACAGGTACAGCCAGGAGAAGTGGGAGCCCTTGCGCAGGTAGTCGCGCTTGCTCTTCACCGCCCTGCATGCCAGCCACGAATCAAGCTATTCAAACAAACGAGCCTGGCCCACTGCAGCAGCTCAGACACTTCACTCCCTACCCCAGCTTATGCGCTGAACCTGCCGACCAGCATAGACTTGCTGCAGCAAAGCCACCCACCTAAAAGAGGTGCGGCCCAGCCGATGCAGCTTGAGAGCCATCACCTCGCCCTCTTCATTGGTCACTTCAAAGATGTCACTTTCCTTGCCCACGCCAATCTGCGATGCATGGTGGTATGTACTGCATTGTCTAAACCATTGCCGGGCGTGCCACTCAGACCACCCCACAAGTATATGGGTCGAACACCGACTGCCGGCTTGTGTGTGGCATGCCGATGGACCCGCAGCAGCGCAGTATCCACAGGCACTGCCCACCTGGCGGCCCACACCAGCAATGGCGCCACGGTTCACCAAAGCTTTGATGGCCAGGTAGTCGTAGCCCAGGTAGGTGAGCCGGTAGCCATCATACCTGAGGGAAGCCGGGAGGCCATAACACAATGACGAAACATAACAGCATGCGAGGGCCAAGCCGAGGGCCAAGCCGGATGGACTGCGTGGCTGCTAGCAACGAAGCCACAGGTGGCCACCTTGCCAGGCCTCTGCATCGCCTGAAATTCAGTGGCAAGCAACTGCTAGCACTCCATGCAATGAAGCAAGGGCGCCCGCCTCACTTGCTGTTGTCGTGATGCACCAGCTTGTGGCGCAGCAAGTGCTTCAGGCACTTGAACGTGCCGCCGTGCCTGCAGGGCAAACACAGCTCGTGCTGCTGCATCAGCCGCAACAGGGCAACACGGCCTGCTCCAGCAGCAGTTTGCACGACAGGAAGCAGCAGCAGACAGCGGCAGTGCCTGCACAGAGCTGCACAAGCAGTTGAACGCTGGGCTGCAGAGGGCACATTGCAGCCGACATTGTAAGCAGCAGCTCACTTCAAGCCCGCAATGGTGTCAATCAGGGATGACGGCACGATCTCGTGCTGCAAACAGAAAGTGGGGCAGATTCAGCAAGCTGGAGGGGCGCCGCGTCGGCCAAGCAGCGTCCACGACATCTGACCAACCACCGCCCTGCCTCACGTTCTTCTGCCCCATCTCTACTGCAGTCAACACACGGAAGTCCTCTCGGGACAAGTAGCGCAGCACGTTGACGTCCAGCTTCATGGCTGCCGAGGTGGGGGCGGCAGTGGCCGAAGCGGCGGCGGCGACGGCGAGGGGCAGGCTGCTGCTGCTGCAGCCCGCTGCACCAGCTGTGTGTCTTGTCTTGGTCGGGGAACTCCTGAGAGCCTCTCAGTGGGGTGGCAGGTCGCTGGAAGACAGCGGTCGGGACGTGCGAGCGGCGGCGCTAGGTGGAGCAGCCTCCGAGCGTCTGCCACGCTTTGCACAGTACACACGGCTCTGGCTCCCGGCGATTGCAATATGCCAAAGAGCAGCCTGGGAACCCTGGTGTACAATGCCCTGCTTCATGCTGCACAGGCCCTGCACAACGCATGCATCTGTATTTTGCAGCTCGCGACTTCCTTGCCGAGCGTTGTGAGCCGTCAAGCTCGCCGGTGGGGCTGCCGCTCGCACCCCTCCCGCTCGCACCCCTCCCTCACAACTTCTCGCAACTGGTGTCTGTCGCTCGCCGTTGCCTTCGAAAGGACGAGGCACGCCCCTTGAAATCTAGCGCCTGAAGAAGGTCGAGTGCCGCCGCCGCCGCCGCCGCTGCCGAGGGGCACACCACCAGCCTTTGGGCGCACCGGCCAGGAAGCTGATACTGCCTGCCCGAGACGTGATGGCCGAACCACGGCCGGCAAAGCAGCAGAAGGTGGAGCAGGCCGCCCCAGTTCACGGCAATGTGATCATCCAGTTCCAATCGCCGGAGGGCGAGAGCACAGGTGCGCAAAGAGCGCTCTTCTGGTCGAGGCACTGGGGGCCAGTGTGTTGGGGTCTCTCCCTTTAGCCTGAAACAGAACGAGTGATGTGCTCGAGATGCATGCACCCGCCTGGTTCCTGCAGGTCCACAGCTAGACGTGCCACATGATGTCACGCCAGCGCAGCTGGAGACGCTGCTCAACGGCTTGCTGCAGGTGCTGTCCTTCGGTTTGGTGGATCCCACTGGGTCGTCCAGTTTGCAGTTGCCTGCACGCTCCCTTCGTGCCCTTGTGAACCTGCTGACTTGGCACGACTGGCAAGCTGGGAGGCCGCCCCAATGCTGCCTTCGGGCTGCTCAGTCCCGTCCTTACACCCCTCAAACAATCATATGGCAGGCTGAAGAGAAGCTGCCCTACTCGTTCTTCATCGAGGAGCAAGAGCTGGCTGCAGAGCTTGGGGCACACCTGCTGAAACACAAGGCCAGTCGGTTGTTGCGCCAGCAGGGGCAGGGATGAGCAGGCCAGCTAGCTCTGAGGCTGAGCTGCTATCTGCTGGTTGCCCTCCATTGACAATTCTCACCCGCACCGCTCCTTCGCTCGCTGCAGGTGTCTGTGGAGTCGGTGCTGAGGGTTGTGTACCAACCGCAGGCGGTGTTCCGCGTGCGGGCCGTCACGCGTTGCACAGCCTCCATGCCAGGGCATGCAGGTGAGATCCGGCAGGCAGGTGCACTGTGTGCCTCCACATGCTCCTGCCTTGATGGCATCCCTACCATCCTGTCATTAATCATTCATGCACCCTACATTGGCTGCAGAGGCCGTGCTGTCGGTGAACTTCTCCCCAGACGGCCGCCACCTGGCCAGCGGCAGTGGAGACACAACCGTGCGCTTCTGGGACCTCAACACGCAGGTGGGTGTGCAGCATGGAAATGCATCGCAGCAGCAGACAAATGTTATTTTTAGCGCAGCCTGCCATACAGCGACGCCTCTGTTCCATGTTGAAATGCCTGGCTTGCCTGGACGCAGACGCCCAAGCACACGTGCAAGGGTCACACCAGCTGGGTGTTGGTGGTGGCGTGGAGCCCCGATGCGGCGATTGTTGCCTCGGGTGAGGATTTGTAAGCTTCTTCAGGGTCTGTGAGCCTCTGCCGTAGGAAACTTATTGCGTTTGCGTGCTGATTGCTACCCTCATAGCCGTTGCCATGGTACTTGCGGCAGCCCACAACCCTGAAGCCTGGCTGTCCTCCATTTGCCTCCATTGCCATAGGCGATCACAGCGGCGGCATCTGGCTGTGGGATCCCGTGAGCGGCAAGCCGCTGGGCCAGTGCAGGGTAAGGCTTTGCAGCACGGCAGGCATGCCCTTGATGATTCACAGCAAAGTGGCACGAAGCATTTGCATCCATGAGCTGCTGAATCGAATCTTGTCAGTTACTTGGTGTGCTGTGCAGGGCCACCGCAAGTTCATCACGAGCCTTTCTTGGGAGCCAGCGCATGTGGAGCTGCCCAGCCGGCGGTTCTGCAGCGGCAGCAAGGACGCGACAATCAAGGTCTGGGAGGCCTCCACGCGGTGAGCTTTGCAGCCAAGTCCAACTTACTCTCCAAGCTTGCACCTGCTCTGCTGGCACATCTGTGTGCCTGCGTGCTGCCCCGCAAGCACAGCCCTTGGGCGCCAGTTTGCCTGCCAGCTCACAGCCGACCTGCCTGCTGCACCGCTCCCGCAGGCGGTGTTTGTTCACAATGAGCAACCACACACAGGCAGTAACGCAAGTCAAGTGGGGCGGCGATGGCTTGATCTACAGCGCAGCGCGTGACTGCTCCATCAATGTGTGGGCAGCTTCGGATGGTCGCATGGTCCGCAGGTGGGCACCTTGGCGTGGCAATTGTGAAAGGCTGAGCAGGCTCAACTGTTTGAATGTTTATATCATAGCCCAGGTTGCTGAGCCTTACTCTTCCTTTATTGCTGGTAATGATATGCAGCCTCAAAGGGCACGGCCACTGGGTGAACACAATGAGCCTCAGCACAGACTATGCTCTGCGGACAGGCGCCTTTGACCACACAGGCGCTGCGCCAGCAGACCCTGATGCAGCAAAGGCGGCGGCGCAAGTGCGCTATGATGCAGCACGCGGCGGTCGGCCAGAGCGGTTAGCAACAGGTATGTCAGGCCACCTGCTGCAAAGAGCCTCGGCTGGGCGGCTCGGGGGCACGCAGCAGGCTGTTGTTACTGTGCAGTACATCTGCAAGTTGGGTGACGAGACTGAAGACCTGCTGTCCTCCGTCCTATGCAGGCAGCGATGACTTCACACTGTTTCTGTGGGAGCCTTCCACCCAAAAGCAGCCTCTTGCACGCATGACTGGCCATATGCAGCTGATCAACCAGGTAGGATGCAGGAGCCTGGCTGGTCTGCTTTCCTGTTGCGGACAGTTGGCAACCAGTTGTTGAGTGTAGCCTTGCAAGCTGCTGGCTTAGGTTGTGACATACTTTGTCCTGCCCTGCAGGTCACGTTTTCTCCCGATGGCCGCTGGATTGTCAGCGCGTCATTTGACAAGTCAGGTGCGTGCGTGGTCGGGCATGATGTTATTGCACACGTTGAAAACCACGTGAAATATAGTTTGAGGCACGCGGATCACTTCATGCTGCAGTCAAGCTGTGGGACGGCCTGAAGGGCACATTCGTTGCAACCTTCCGCGGCCACGTCGGGCCGGTCTACCAGGTGATGCTCCCAGCTGGCTTGGAAGCACAGTCTGGCTGCAGCTCGGCGCCAGGCCAGCCGACAGGGTACACAATGCTCCATTTGCCGTATGAATACAAGCAAACAGCTGCAGAGGCCTGCCACCACCTGTCCTCCTGCGCTCATCTGCCTGCAGGTGGCCTGGTCGGCGGACAGCCGCTTGTTTGTGAGCGGCAGCAAGGACAGCACGCTCAAGGTGAGCGCCCCGCAAGCCCTGGGTGGCAGGAGCAGAGGCTGCGCTGAAGCGGCGCCTGCCCCAAGTGCTCATGTGAGGACATGCCTTGGTGTCTCCCGCTGCCGCGCAACAGGTGTGGGACCTGCGGAGCAAGAAGCTGCTGATGGACCTGCCCGGCCATGCCGACGAGGTGTTCAGGTGCGTGAGCGGTGTTTGCAACGGCTGGCAGAGGCCCCAGCCGCGCACCCTGTCGGTGCGCAAGCAGAATCAGCGGGCAGCCAGCCCAGAGGTTTCTTCCGAGTTCCAGCCCAACCCTGTTGCTGGTCTGTATCTGCTCACAACCTGCCCGTAGCGTGGACTGGAGCCCCGACGGCGGCTCCGTGGCCAGCGGCGGCAAGGATAAGGTCCTGAAGCTGTGGCGGAGGTGATGGTGCTGGAGTGCATCGCGGCCACAGCGGACACGCCCGCCCCACCCGGCGAGGCGCTGGTGGCTCAGCACCTCCTGGTTCGCTCCTTCAGGCCGGGGAACTGATCTCCCTCGTGCGCTGCATCACGCATGTTGATGCCATGTGTGCTCCCGTTCCTGCAACGTTTTTAAAAAGGGAATAGCAAAGAGGAAAAACTTGGCAGCAGGTCGGTGGGAAGAGGAACAGCAAAGTGGCGGGTGTGGGGGCATGGCTTGTACACCGCAGACAGCGACCGCAGGGGTCCCAGCAGCCCTTGCAGCGCGATCGAAGCGGGGAATTGCGCCGCGGGGGCTCGCCAGCGCTTGCTCGCCCCAATTGCCGCCCGGCGCGCCCCATGGTGCACAGCATGTGCTCCGCAGGGGCGGGCTCCCCGCACGCCGGTGCCCTCTGCACGCCTAGACCGCCCCGGAGTGCAGCCGAAGTGGAGTGGGCGGCAAGGGCAGCACTGCGCTGTTCAAAGAGTCAAGCGCAACAGTGATGCCACTGAACAGGCGGGGGCTTTACACAGGGCAGGCTCAGGGCAGAACAGAAGGAAGCGTAGGGGTCTTGGGGATTGTCAAAGGTTCTTGGGATTTCTATGCAAGGCAGAGAAGGCAAGGAATGTGCAGAGGTTGAGGGAGCGCTCCAGGGAAGCAGGGCAGAGGCATGAAGGCTGAGGCAGGTTCATGCTGCTGCCTGCTCATTCTGTTGCAGGCAGCGCAGGCGACTGACTCATGGGCGCTGCAGCACGTATCCGTCGTCCCGTAGCCTCTCCAGTGTCTTGTAGAAGCTTGGCGAGGCGCCATGCTCAACCACACGCAGCACAATTGTGTGGCAGGTCGGCCGGCCCGGCTGTGCCGCCTGCAGGTGGGGGCAGGTGGGCGCACCAGCAAGGCTTGATTGGCCACGGCACTTCACTAGCAAAGTCCGCCGCTGCAGAGATGAAGAGCAGGCCACCTCAGGGCAAAGAAGGCAGCGCAGCAGCACAGCGGCAGCAGCAGGTCGCATGAGGCAGCGCACCGGGATCGGGGTGGTGGTGAAGGCGGACACCTGCACACCGCAGCTGCTGGCCAACAGCGGCGTGATCTGCATTGCAGTGGGGTGTCTTGCAAGTGTGTTAACAAAGTGATCCAGTTTAGCATACAGGGCGGCCCTGCAGCGCTCTCAAGCACGCAGGGTGGCCCAGCACCGCTCTCAGCTTCAACATGAATGGCAGTGTTCCCCGCTCACATCGATATCGTGGGGGCGCACGAGCTGGCACACCCAGTCATCCCGCTGGGTCTGCCACAGGATGCTCGTTGGCACAAAGCGCAGGGAGCTACACGGGCCCGGGCGCTGCTCCCGCCAGCCGGCCACGGCGGCGGGTGTAGTGGTGGAAGGCAGAATGGGCTGTGCCAGAAAGAACACGGCACGAAAAAAATTGGGGTATTGCAGCGTACGTTTGCAGCGTACGCGATCTGCTACGTGCCAACATGAAAAGGATTCCGGTGGCTGTGCTCCAACCTTTGCATGCAGCCACGAATGCAATGTCGAACCGCCAGCGGCTAACAAGGTGGGTATCGTTTGCTGGCTGCCTGGCTTCAAAGCTGCGCGGAATTTGGCTGTAAACCGGGTTGTGTGCGGCCACCCAGGCCACTCCCGCCAAAGCGCAGGTGCGCAGGTTCCTGAAAGCCAGCGGCGGCCGGCTGCCGTATTGTGGCCAAAAACGTGGCTACCTACATGGCTACCGATACACCGAGGGCGCCGTGCGGCCCGACTCCTTCCAACGCATTGTGAAAGGTACGGCGCGTGCATCCGCAGTTATGGCGACGCATGCTCGATGGCACCCGTCAGTAGTTGCCGGCAACCCGAATAAGTGACCCATCCTCGTTCATTCTGTGCAGGATGCGGAACCCTCGATGTTGATCACATTAACCATCTGAAATATGACAACTCCAAGGACAACCTGCAATGCGCAGGCTTTGAGCAGCGCGGCAGGCATCTCCCGACGTGAGCCTAGGGCTGAGTTGGATGCACGGGCACCGGCAAGGGCACCTGGGCGGGCGGCTGAGGCGACAGGCACATCTCTACCTACCACAGGCACATCCGCCAACAACGTGCCCATGCCACTCCCTCCTCCGATGCCTGCAGCGAGGCCATCCGCATCAGGCGGGACGCGGTGGCCGACCGGCCAGCTGGCCTCGAAGGCATCACTCTGGACGCGGCCTCATGCGGATATACGCTGGAAAAGCATTGTGAGTGTGACACAGCCTTGAGAGCTCATAGCCGCATGTGCTGCATTGACGACATGTTGGTTGTCGATTTCACAAGTTGATTTGCAAGAATTCGAGAGCAGCGACCAAATATGCCAAACAAGGGTGCCCTAGATAAGCCAATGCTTTCTGCAGGGATGTGGCAAACAAGCAAACATGCGCCACCCGCCACCCTTCACTCTCCGCAGTGTTTGAGACCAACGAATCTAAGGACCTGGACGTGGTGCTGGCCGAGCACATCACAACGGAGCTGCTGGCGCCATACGCGGCATTCATCAAGGCCAAGGTGTGCTGGGCCCACCCATTTGTCATTTGGAGGGATGCATGCGAACGGCTTGCTGTTCATGGCATGCATGCGCCAGCTCCATGCGTGGGCAGCGGCAAGCCGCAGCAGGTGCGTGGCGCTGTGTGCCATCTTCGTCGCATTCGGAGGTGGTTAACATCCAGCTCACCCGTCTCTTGCCCCCTGTGACCGTCCCAGCTGCTGGAGATGGGCAGTCGTGGGATCAGCAAGGATCAGGCGCAGTCCGCCAAGATGGAGCTGACTGACGCGCGGATCGAGGAGGAGGCCAAGAGGCTAGCGGACGCTCTGTGCAAGCTGAAGCGGCAGGCACCTGACTGGCACAACTCGCACCTGGGCGTTTGCAGGCCGGTGGAGGAGACGGACGTGATGGAGGAGTAGAGGCATGAATCATGCAAGTTGCAGGCGAGGGTTGCAGCCACTCCTTGCAACCCGTTGTCAGCTGCCCTGTCCCAGTTCATGTATATAGCAATTACCATCAACCAGCGTCCCTGCGTGCGTTGTGCGTGCATTGGCCACAACTGTAAAGCCATGCAGATGGCGCGGCAGCGCGAGCCAGCCCTGACAATGGCGCAGGGAACAGGCGGGCGGATCAGTGACTCCATCGTGTTGGCTGGCAGGAGCGCCTATTTGTACACATGAACTTCACACCCTGCTTGCACCTGTTGCCACAGCCGCTGGAGCTAGGGGCCTACAGCAAGATAACAGATGTAGGGGGCAGCACGATTTACGATTTTAACTGCTTTGGGTCGATCCGCATCCTGCAGGCTCGCAATCGCCTTCCTGAACCCCCGATAGCTACTAGAAAAGCAATGAGCGGGCACAAGAGGCCCCAGCGCGCTGTCTAGCCGGTGGCGTCCGCGCGCCCGCTGCTGGAGACCTTTGATCGCTTTCTGCATGCGTGTTTGTTGATCAGAAGGGCTGAAAAAAGCGACATGCAGGGCAGGAGAGGAAGCTGCCGCCCCGGCCAAAGGCAGCAGGGGCTGCACGCCTCGCGCAGCAGCAGCATGGGAACAGTCGGCCTATGGAAAAGCAGGTTGGATCCACGCGGGCGCCTGCTAGCACGCTGCTGGGGCACTTGCAAGAGTCAAGAAAAAACAGCATCTCGCTCTTTTCAAGTCAAGCCTCTGCCGGCAGGGGCTTGCAGCGCGCCGTCACACTGACTACGGACGCCAGCCCAGCTGCTGAACGGCCCGGAGCGGCGGGCAAGGGCGCTGGCGAGTTCTCAGGCGCCGGACGGGTGGCGAGCGAGCCCGCCATGACAGCCGACTCGGTGCCCTCGGCTGAGGTGGCCTCCAAGAGCCTCTGGGTGAGCCGGCGCGGCGCGGCGGGGGGCGGAGCTGGAAGGGCGACGCCCGCTCGTTTTCGGGCTGATCGTCGCTCGCCGAGGGGGCTGCAATCCCCCTCCGCGCTCCCCGGCCGCCCCGCGGGCGATGGCGCCCGCCTGGCAGCCGGCACCTCCGCCGCCGGCCTGCCCGTGCCGCCAAGCACGGCGGCGGCCGCGCCCCCCACGCACTCCCCCTCACGTGCCGCGCCCACTGCCTCGCTGGTGTGCGCAGGTGGGCGACCTGCAGCCATGGATGGACGAGAGCTTCCTGTACAACATCTTCGTCTCCACCAACCAGCTGGTCTCGGTGAAGCTCATCCGCAACCGCGCCACGGGCCAGAGCGAGGGTGCGTACCGCCGCACGCGCGACGCAGGGGCAGCCGGCGCAGCCGCCTGGCTCAAAAGCTGCCCAGGAACCCGCTGCTGCCGTTGTTGGGTGCAAGCCTGCATGCAGTGCCGCCAAGCTGCCCTGCCCCTTCCTGGCACCGTGCCTGCTGCCTGGCTGCAACGGTCGCTGCCTCGCCGGCGCTGCCCTGCCCGCAGGCTACGCCTTTTTGGAGTTCCGCACCCACGAGGCCGCCGACATGCTGCTGAAGAGCTACAATGGCCAGCCCATCCCGGGCACCGACCAGGTGTTCCGGCTCAACTGGGCGGCGTACGGAGTGGGCAAGGCGCAGCCGCCTGGCGAAGGTGCGGCCGGTAGGCTGCAGCCCGCAGCTGCTGCCGGGCTGCCATTGAGGTGCAGCAGCAGCCTGTGGTGCAGCCTGTGGTGCAGCAGCCTCCTGGTGGTGCGCCATGCCGTTTCAGCGGGCTGAGCTGAACAGCGGGCCGAAGCCTACCAGCGGGCTGAGCTGAACAGCGGCTGAAGGTGGACGGCGCTCTCACAGGCTGGCCGACTGGCATGTCCTTCCCCGCAGACTGCGCGTCCCTGTTTGTGGGAGACCTGGCACCCGATGTCAGCGACATCATTCTGCAGGTGCGGCGGGCGGCGAGGTGAAGGGCGTGCAGTGGGTCGGCGGTGGTGTGCATTGTGCACCTGCCGCTCTCCTGCCTTGCTAACCCAGCCACGGCTTGTTTGTGGTGGCGCAGGAGTACTTCCGCCAGTTCTACCCCTCTGTTCGCTCCGCCAAAGTCATCACTGATGCCGCAACTGGGCGCTCCAAGGGCTACGGTTTTGTGCGCTTCAGGTGTGCAAAGAGGAGCCCCCGGCAGCCTGCACACACCTGCATGCTGGTGCGGCGTGGCCGCCCCAGACAGAGCGCCACCCGGCGCGCCGGCCCTGAAAATGTTGCAAGCACCTGCTTTCCCGGCCGCACCTCACTTGCATGTCCCTGGTGTGACCCTGCATCACCTGCAGCCTGGAGGCTGAGCGTGACAAGGCGCTCACTGAGATGAACGGCCACTTCCTGTCCAACCGCCCCATCCGCGTCTCCCTTGCCACCGCCAAGAAGAATGCCAACACCACAACTGCCAGCGCCGTGCAGGCGCCGCACCCTTCAGGTGGGTGGCACAGGGGTTGGCAGTGGTGCCGCTGGTTGCGAAGCTATGGGTGGCCCGTCAGGCCCGGTGCCAAGGCTGTTTAGGCGAGGCATGTGTGTGTGCTCTTTTCATGTTGTCTGCTCTCTTGGTGTGGGTGCGGGCGCTCTTTCATGTTTTTTGCCTAAGTGCACACACTCCTTCTTGTGTTGGCACCGCAGACTTTGACCCCACCAACACCACACTGTTCATTGGCGGCCTGAGCGGCGGGGTGACAGAGGAGCAGCTGCGTGCTGCGTTTGCTCGCTTTGGCGACATTATTTATGTGAAGATCCCGGCGGTGAGCAGCCAGCCTGTTGGCTGTGTATCGGGCAATAGGAGAGCTGGGCGCAACGGCAGCATGTTTTTGTGCTGTGAGGCCTGCTTGCGGCTGCAGAATCGCACTGGGCAGCAGCATGTCAAGGAAGAGAGTTGCTCACTAGCCTGCCACCTGGCTTCCCCCACTGTGCAGGGCAAGGGCTGCGGCTTTGTGCAGTTTGTGCTGCGCACAGCAGCAGAGCGCGCCATGGGCACCATGAATGGGCAGGTGCTGGGTGCCGGCGCCATGCGAATCAGCTGGGGGCGGTCCTCCTCCCGTGTGGCCAACCAGGCTGCACAGCAGGGCGGCATGGGCGGCCACTTCGGCATGCACGGTGAGTGCGAGTTCAAGGAGGGCGGGGCATGCACGCGTAGGGGGTGATTATGCATTGCCCTGCTGCATGCCAGCCGGTGTGCCCAGGCAGTCCTGCTCAACGGCATAGTTGGCCATGCTGAACATGATGTTTGCCGCGCAACGCCCATGTTTGCAGGCGCCCCGTTTGGCATGCCCGGCCCGTTTGACCCAACCATGGGCGGCTACCAGCTAGGCATGCCTGGCGGCGACCCCTATGCCGCTGCGGCCTTTGGCATGCAGCCCCAGCCGGATGCTGCCATGTTCCAGGCCTACCAGCAGGCCAACGGTGCAGCCCTGGCCAACCTGATGCGGCCAAATGGAATGGGCCCCGGCGGGCCCGGCGTTGGCGGCCCGCCCGGCCCTGTGCCGCAGCCCGTCAACAGCGGAGCCGCCAGCAGCGGCGGTGCGGCGCCCGCTGCCGCAGCGGCCCCTGCTAACAACAACCCGCAGATGAACGGCAAGCAGGCGGCCGCGGCTACAGAGGGCGAGGGCGCCGCAGCCTCTGAGAAGGGCGCGCCGCAGGGTGGTGGCAAGACGAGCCCCGCTCTGCTGGGCACGCAGCTGTTTGCCATCATGGGCTGACCTGGGCTGCTGCCGTGTATGCTTGCCCCGTGTATCTGTTGCCCTGCAGTCCTTGCTCTGCTTTGATGGTTGCTCCCGCTTCTCTGCTGCTCCCCCAACCTCTGGTGTTCGCTTTTTCGCTGCGCTCCTTTCTCTTTCTCCGCCTCTGACAAGCCCCATCAACCTGCTTCATATGCTACGCCGCTGCCTGTCTCAGCACACCCCTATTGCCACCGCTTGTGCTTTGTTTGCTCCTGCACGCCCCGTTTGCCTTTTGCACCACCCAACCACGCTCCCCCACCATCTTTCGCCTCTGGGGCAACTAACTATTGGCGGCAGGACTTGACCGTTCGAGTTGCTCGCAGCCTTCTCCTCGCTGATCTGTGTGCCAATCATCCCCCAGCGCAAATTTGATTGCGAACACGTCCGCTCCTGTCCACGGGCGTTGTAACTGAAGTCACAAGCGGGGAAGACTTGCTCAGTTGCAGCAGTACAGGGGTGGGCCCGGCGCGGTACCATGCGCAGCATCTGTCCGCTCGTCTTCCAGCTGACTTAGTCTTTCAGTTTACCGGAGTCTGCCTGTCTGCTGGCCCGGTGCAGCGCTTTGAAGTGCGACCCCTCGCAAACAAACATGGCAGGGGCTCCTGAGGCCATGCTGCGTGTGCAAGAGCTGCTGCAGGCAGCCGTGGGGGCAGCGGTGGCCCGTCGGAGGGTGGTGAATCTGGCGGTGGCATTCTACCTGGCCTATGCCACCGTGCGTCTGCTTGTGCGTGCCGCGCGCTTCGTGCACACCTACTTCATCCGCCCAGCCATCGATCCAAAGACGTTTGGCTCCTGGGCCGTTGTTACGGGCGCCACCGATGGCATGGGCAGGGCGCTTGCCCATCAGCTAGCACAGAAAGGTGCTGTAAAAACGACTGGCTTTACACTTGACTTCACATGTTCTGCAAACTGCCTCAACGTCATGCTATCTCCCACTCAACGGCCTGGTTAACTTGACTTCACATGCTCTGCAATCTGCACACTCCCCTGATCAGGTCTCAATATCATGCTGATCTCCCGCTCTGAGCCCAAGCTCAGGGAGTGTGCGGCAGAGCTGAAAGAGCGCCACGGTGTGGATACGCGTTGGCTTGCCGCCGACCTCTGCAAAGCCGGGCCTGAAACGTACAACCCCATCCGTGCTGCCCTACAGAGCATCGAAGTACGCCCTCCCCATGTACTTTACTGATGCTGGAAGTCATCAGTTCACAACGTCGCAGCGTTGGGCTGTCGTCCCGTGCCAAGCTGTCCTTGCCGCACTGCCATACCTGCAGGTTGGCATTCTGGTGAACAATGCGGGACTGGGGCCCATTGATGGTGTGCCCGAGTATCTCGAGGAGCAGCCCCCGCAGTTCATTGTTGACCTCGTGACCATCAACTGTTTGATGCCCACCATGGTAGGCTTTGTGCATTATGTTGCTGCCTAACTGCAGGACCATGGGTGCCGGACCATGGTCGCTCCACCCTAACAAAACATTGTCTCATACCTGTGCACGGTGCAGCTCACCAAGATGGTACTGGCTGGCATGCGGGAGCGCAAGCGTGGCTTGATCATCAACGTTGGCAGCATCATTGCCAACTTTGATGCCCCGCTGGTGGCAGGTAAGAGCAGTCAGTGTTTGTGCTCAACGCGTCGGAAACGCTGCACGTAAACATGCCAGGGAGCTGCGGCATGCAAGCGGAGGCTGTGCTACAAGCGTGACTTGGCTTCCTGCGTGCACCTTTCCCCACCTGTCTCAGCATATGGCGCCAGCAAGAGGTTTCTGGACAACCTGTCTGTGTCAGTGAACGCTGAGTACGAGCAGTTTGGCGTGCGCGTACAAAACCTGTGGGCGGGGTCTGTGGCTACCAAAATGCCCGGCATCAAGTGAGCGCTCCGCGGCTGCTCCTCTGCAACTGTCCTTGCCGCATCGCTTCCAGAATTTGCGTACTGTGTAGCTGTCAGGCACACATGTTGACACGCCGTGCCTCGCGGCTTCCTGTCCGCAGGACTGCCTCGCTGGCGGTGCCCTCCCCAGCCACCTGGGCCGCAGCTGCCATGCGGCAGCTTGGACGGGAGGACAGCATCACTCCCTACTGGGTCCATGCCGTGATTGTGAGTGCTAAGAACGCAAGGCCTGCTTGTGAGGTGCAGCTGTGCTGGGGTGGCAGTCCATTGTGCCTGCGTGCTGCCGTGCAGCGCTGGCAAGCATGCAAAACGACTGCACCATACTTAACGACTGCACCATACTTTTCATTTCGCTTGATCCAGGATGGCATGATGCGCGCAACACCCACAAGCGTGCTCAACCGCAATGTACGCGCGGCGATGCAGCAGAAGCGCCTGGAGGCCAAGCAGCGGAAGGCCGCTTAAATGGCACGCGGCCGCTCCCTTGCCTGTCACTTTGTGCCACTGCAAGCAGATGGTCGAGCGTGTTGCGGCTGCGATACGCCCGTCCCACTGCTGCCAGCCCCTAAGAAGGCCAGCTGCTTCCAGCAAGATTCGTGCTGTGCAGCAACCATACGGCTGCATGCATGCACTGCACGTGGTCGGCGCTGATGTGAGATAGGAACAGCATTACATTGAACTGTACACATGGTGCCCATGGCTCACTCAGCTTGCTGCTCCTCTTCTTGCCGCCGCTGCTCTTCCTGCTGCATCAACTTGATCATTGCTGCCTGCATGTGGAGCAGTGGATGCGGCGCAGTGTTAGGCGCACAATCAGCCAAGGATCAAAGGATCACATGCAAAGGAGAGCACCGAAGGCACCGCTGTTGGCAGGGTAGTGTGCAGGTACCAGGCGGGGATTGGTAGAACGGGCCACGCACCTGTGTTCTCCGCTCCAGGCGCGCCAAGCTGCCCGCAATGTCGCGGCGCAGGTCCCAGTTTGCCTTCTTGGGCGCCACGTTGATCAGCACCTCCTGCAGAATGAAGGAAAGCAAAAAAGAAGCCGAGTTCAAACCATCACCTGGTGTCCGCAGCATGACAGGTGCATCGACAGCTGCGTAGTTGGATGGCTGTTTGGTTCAAACATAGTTCAACATGGCACATTTGTGCCGCGGCTGTCCAGTGCAAGCCTCAGCCACACTGTCATTCAGCGCCACAGCCAGGCAGCTTCAAGCAAACCCACCTCGGGGTCGTCCCCAAGCACCGCATCAACATCCACCGTGACCTCCTCAAACTCGGGCACCTTGGCGGGCGCCACCTGCAACGCAGCAAAGCATCGTCACATGGCAGGGCATGTCCAGCGGCGGCAGCATAGCGTGCGCGTGGCATACTGCAGCATGGCTGCTGGGGGACAGGCAGGCAAGCGGAGGCTACAACCGTGGCGCAAGCCGGGGCAGCAGCAACAGCGTGTACGCACCTTCTCGTGCTGGATGCGCTCGTCGGCCACTGGAGCGTAGTTGCGGAAGCGCAGCACGGGCTCTCCAGCCTCCTGCTGCTGCACGTCTGCCTGCTGCTGCTCCGCTGCAGGGGCTGCGGCTGCGTCCCCATCTGCCGCCGCCCCAGCTGCTGCCGCCTCAGCACGCATAGCCGCCAGACGAGCTTTGCGGTCGGGGTCCATTGCAGCCTGCTGTTTGAGTCAGGCACGCACGTGTCTTCTTTACGGGGCGGACTAGACTCCGGTCACTCAGCCAACAGTAGCTGGGGTGTCACGTTCACTGTTGGTGCGAGCTGCGACGGGGCGAAAAGGGTGGTTGTGGGGTTGGCCTGCAACCAGCGGAATTGCGGTAGCACGAGTGTTCGCGGCAAGCAGCGTGTGCGAGCAGGGACAGTGGCGGCGGCGGCGGCGGCGGCGCGGGACTGCTGCCCTCCCCACCGCTGCATGGCTGCTGCGACCGGCGTGCAGCCAGCGCGTGTAGCCAGCCCCGCGGCGCTGCAACGCGCAGCTGCGATGGCCGGCGCCGCGTTTCTGGGCGGCGGGGACGACTTCCCAGCGCTATGAGCGCGCTATGAGCACCGCACCCGTGTGATGATCGTGGCGAGCAGCCGGGAAGGGCGAGTCCAGCACAGGTGCAGTTCTTGTGCGGTGACCTTCGCGACGTGGCCTCAGCGGTCCAACACCACACACACACACACTGCCGTGGAGGGCGGGCGTGCCGCGCCAACTGCGAGCTGCAGTACAGCACTACATGCAGCTGCAGACCCGGCTTGTTCATTGTGGTGCCTTGACATTGCATTCAGAGGGCAACATGTGCACAAACAAATCAGTGAGCACATGCGCAGGGCTGTCTGTTGGCTCAGGGCTCAAGGAATCCAGCATCGGCCTCAGGGCTGTGCCCGCCGCATTGCACATGTCCGCAGCCCTCGCCGCAGATGCACAGCGCTCGGCGCGCGTGGCACGTCAATCGGTCAGCGATGCTTGTGACAGCGGCGGGAAAGCCTGGGCCTTAGCCACAACTATGACCTGAACCAAGAGCATCGGGAAAAGGGAAAACAATCAGTTGCTGAAGCGTGCGCCGCATGGGCTGCACACATCCTCTGCCAAATTTCCCGACAGCCCAGCATCGAGTCATATCTGAGAAGGGCCTTCAAAGCCAGCAGCGCACCTTGTTCTTGTGCGAGATGTAGCCGCGCACGTACTTGCGGAAGATGAGGTTGGCAGCCACGCACTCCACCTCATCCATGTCCAGCACCACGCCCTGCACATGAATTGACGCAACCTCCCGTTTGTCCGCCTTGGCTTGCAGTCGTTCGGCAACAAACGGTGCTTCTCCACAAAGTAGCCTTGCAAGATGCTGCCGGCCGTGCTGGCAAAGTGGCTGAGCTCAATCTTAACAATCGTCCACCCAAGCCCCAAGCCCACATGCAACACGCCACCGCTCTCTAGCCCTTGCCCCCACCCAACAGCATCGCGCCACTGTGTGCGCACCTGCAGCGCCAACGCCGTCTGGAATTGCGGCAGTGGGATCTGTGTGCGCTTCTCGGGCTCCAGCTCAGCGTGCACGCCGTGCACAACACGCAGCAGGCGGCGGTACACGGCGTATCGCAGCTTCTCTAGCAGTAGATATGTGCCCTGCATGGCAGTATGGGAGTGAGCAACCGTCGCGGGAACCAGCAGAATGAGCAACCTGAGCCAGCCAGCTGAATGCGGGTATGCAAGGGGATCAATCAGCGTAGGTCTGTCAGTCGTTTGCCTTGCTGCAATGCCAGTCATGGTTAGGACAGCAGACCTCTTGGATGAACCGATATTGCTGCGCCTCCATCGTGTCATTGAACAGCTTGACGTCGCCGCTGCACAGTAAGGAGAAAGCGAGCAGATAGCGCTGACGATCCAGGGCGCTGCAGCAACCTGCACGTGTGAATGGCGCGGAAAGAGAGCAGGCAACATGTGCAAATCAAACGGCGATGAAGCGGCCGCAGCAGCACCTGCGCATTGCTGCAATGATGGGCTCATACTGCTGCAGCCCGTGCGCCGCAATCAGCGCCGGCGTAGGCAACCGCCCTAGCAGCAGCTGCACCTGCGGGTAAGCACAAGGTGAGCAGCAGGCGGCATGTGGGATCCACTCTGCCTGGCTGCCGCACATTGCGCTTACAACCTTGCTGCTTCAGCACGGAGGACAAGAGCCGGAGACGCAGTGGACAACACTCATGTCTCACCGGCACTAGGTACTTCAGCACCAACGCCTTGTTGCGGGCCGCCCCTCGGTGGCAGTGCGCCAGCGCATACTCAAGCGCCTCTTGTGCCTCTTGCTGCACATCTCAACAATACAAGCAGAAGCAAACGTGATGAGGATTGGGCAGGAAGGTGCGGCCATGCTGGGCTGCAGCATGCCAGGTGCCCACTGCAAACATGTCAACCGCGCCGGCTCACATAGTTTTCGTCAAACACTGCCAGGCGGCCGACATAGAACTTGTACGTCACGCGCTGGGAGGCCGGGAATGCATCAAAGTCGGCAAACTGCAGCAGGAGTTGCGGGGCCCATGTGGACAGCTGGCCCATGGTGTGCGAGTGGGGCATGCAAGGGCACCTGGAGAGCGAACCAAAGGATCCAGCCTAGCACGGGCCCCAACCAGGCAGCCGCATGCGCGCACCTGGCGGGAATCCACGGTGCGGATCAGATTTTTGCAGAGCCGCAACGTGTTCAGGCGGAAGTAGATCTTGATGGACACATTGACGATGTCCAGCGCAGCAAGCTTCTTGTCTTTGTTGCCTGCAAGCGCAAGTGAGTGGGGTCCACATGCTATGGTGAGTGCAGTGTGTTGCAGTTGCCTGTGCTGAGAATGGCGCTCATCACTGTCGACTGCAAAGGCATCGCGACAGTTGGGCACGCCATGGCTGTTTGAGCAATGCAGCTGCCAGCCCAGCAGGGGACGGGAGGTCGCCTTTAATGTGCTGCCCAGCCACCTGCATGTACCTGCCGCCGCCAGCTTACGCACCTGGTGCCTGCAGGCTGACTGAGAAGCACTTGCGCAGTTGATCGCCCGCGTCTCCTAGCTTGTCAGGCCGCTGCCCCGCCGCACGCAGCTCCGCATCTGCCGCCAATGCTACGGAGGACAGGTTGTGCACCACGGAGTGCATGGGTGCAACCACCCAGGCCCCCGAGTCCTCACGGAACACCTGCGGGCAATGCAGTGGAGGAAGCCGTCACGCCTGCCCTGCCGGTGTTGCCAAGGTACTGTGGACGCAAGCCGCAGCAGGGCTGAGCTGTGCATCGGTGGACACAACAACATGCAATACAGATGCCAGGCTGCAGGTGCCACGCAGTGCATACACTCGGCAGGTGCTGGGACCATGCCTACCTTGATGAACGGCTGCAGCCCGGCCACCACCTTTTCGTACGCCTCCACACGCTTGCCCTCCTGCAGCGCCGCCAGACAGGCGCAGTGCAGCGCCAGAAACTCTGCCCAGCCCTCTGGCAGGCGGCTGGTGGCAGCTGCAGGGTTCCACCGCGGGTTGCCCTGCCGCGCTGCAAACACTGCCTGCTGCGCCGCCGCGCTGCCCACCGCCACCAGCTCCCGCAGCTGCGCGCCTGCTCATGCACGGGCGAGAATGGGGGAGGTGGTGGGCATCCAGCATGGGAAGAGAGTTGGAACATTACCCTTGTATGGTGGCGGTGGCAGCAGTGGGCGGCGGCAGCGGCCATGCAAAACGCACCATCCTGGCGACTGATGGCGGCAGCCACAGCCTGTATAAAGGAGTTGAAGCTCATTGATGCGCCGCTGCTCCTGCTGCCGCTGGACTGCCGTGGAACGCTGCCACCCTGCCGTGCAGCGCCAGCCTCTTGTGACTATAGCACCCGGCTATCTGCAGCACCGAGAGACATCGGCGGAGTGAGAGGCGGGGGGGGGGGGGGGGGGGGGGGGGTGGGGGGG
>VFQQ010002219.1_pt1 | contig 22914 bp, 15 predicted proteins | sample 3512341 | NCBI WGS metagenome assembly VFQQ01 (sample SAMN10412373, study PRJNA504923) | tailings metagenome | isolation source: Relicate 2 Philex TSF1 revegetated site | place: Philippines: Tuba, Benguet | collected 2017-08-29 | reverse complement strand
GGGTCGGTGGGCAGAAAAATACCTATGGCAGAAAAAGTTACGTTTCAAACCGGAAACAACCCGAACCCCATCACCATTCAAACCGGCAAGCTTGCCAAACAGGCGGACGGTGCCGTCACCGTCCAACTCGGGGAAACCATCGTCCTCGTGGCGGCGGTCGCGGCCAGCAACGCCAGACCGGGTCAGGAATTTTTTCCCCTGACGGTCGATTACCGCGAACGAGCCGCCGCCGCCGGCAAGTTTCCGGGCGGTTATTTCAAGCGCGAAGGCCGTCCGACGGAAAAGGAAATCCTCACCTGCCGCGTGATCGACCGCCCGATCCGTCCCCTGTTCCCCAAGGGCTGGTATAACGAGGTGCAGGTTCAATGCGTGCTCCTCAGCACGGACGGTGAAAACGACCCGGACATCCTCGCGATGAACGGAGCCTCGGCCGCGTTGTCCATCAGCGACATTCCGTGGGATGGTCCGCTCGGAGCCGTACGGGTCGGCCGGGTCAATGGGCAGTTTGTCGCCAATCCCACCCACGCCCAAATGGCGGAAAGCGACCTTGATCTTGTGTACGTGGGCAGCGCGACCGACCACGTCATGTTTGAAGGTTCCGCCAAGGAAATCAGCGAGCCTGATTTCGTCGCGGCACTCTCCTTCGCCCATGCCGCCGTACAGTCCGTCATCCAGGCCCAGCACGATCTGGTCGCCCGGGCGGGCAAGCCCAAGCGCGCCATCACCGTGAATGTCGTGCCGGATGACATTCTGAGCGAGGCCAAGTCTCTGGCGGGGGAACGAATGATTCCCGCGCTGCTCACTCCCAAAAAGCTGGAGCGTGAAGCCGCCGTCAAAGCGGTCACGGCGGATGTGGGAGCCAGGCTGGTCGAAAAATTCGGAGCGGAGCGCGTCACGGAATTCGTTCTCAAGGATGCCTTTTACTACATCCAAAAGGAAGCGGTTCGCAGTCTGATTCTCAACCAGTCCAAGCGCCTCGACGGGCGCGATTTCAACACCGTGCGTCCGATCTCGGGGGAAGCGGGTCTGCTGCCGCGAGCGCACGGTTCCGCCCTTTTTGCCCGCGGGGAAACCCAGGCGCTCGTCCTGGCCACGCTCGGCACCACGGAGGAATCGCAGGAATTCGACGCCTACACCGGAGGGGCGACGGAGAAACAGTTCATCCTGCACTACAATTTCCCCAATTTCTCGGTGGGCGAGACCGGCCGCATCATGGGGCCGGGCCGGCGTGAAATTGGTCACGGGGCGCTGGCCGAGCGGTCCATCGAACCCATGCTCCCGCTCAAGGAGTACCCCTACGCCATCCGCGTCACGGCCGAGATCATGGAATCCAACGGTTCGACCTCCATGGCCTCGGTCTGCGGCGGTTCGCTGGCCCTCATGGATGCCGGTGTGCCCCTCATCCGGCCCGTCGCCGGCATCAGCGTCGGCATTTGCACGGAGCACGGCAGCGACAAAAAAATCTCCCGCTACCAACTGCTGACCGACATCATCGGCTGGGAGGACGCCTTCTGCGACATGGACTGCAAAATCGCGGGCACGGAGAAGGGCATCACCGGCTTCCAGCTTGATCTCAAACTGCGCGGCCTGCCGCATCCGCAAATGGAGGAGACGATCGAGAAAGCGCGCGTGGCCCGCCTCCACATCCTGGGGGAAATGAAGAAGGTTCTGGCCGAGCCGCGCAAGGAAATGAGCAAGTACGCGCCGCGGATTCTCACCCTCAAGATCAACCCGGAGAAAATCGGCGAGCTCATCGGCCCCGGCGGCAAGAACATCAAGCGCATCGTCGAGGAGTCGGGTTGCGAGATCAACATCGAGGACGATGGCAGCGTGAAGATCTACTCCGTCTCCGAGGAGGGCATGAAGATCGCCCGCCAGCATGTTGAGGCCATGACCGGCGAAGTCGAGGTGGGCAAGATCTATCGCGGCCGCGTGGTGTCGATCAAGGAATTCGGCGCCTTCGTCGAAGTTTTCCCCGGCAAGGACGGGCTGGTTCACATCAGCGAACTGGCCAACTTCCGCGTCAAGGTGGTCGAAGACATCGTCAAGATGGGCGACGAAATCGCCGTCAAGTGCATCGGGGTGGACGAAAAGGGCCGCGTCAAGCTTTCGCGCAAGGCGGCGATGGAAGAACGCGACCGCGAAATGGCGGCGCAAAAATCGTAACGGTTCGGACGATTGTGTCCGGCCTTTGCACTGACACGCCCGATCCATCGCGGAGCCGCGAGGCAAACGGCCTTCGGCTCCAGCCTGTTGGACCGGACAATCAGGCCCGCTGCCACCGTTTCTTGTCCGTCGCCATCCCGATCTCCGGCTGGCCATGAACATTCTCGACACCATCGTTGAGGAAAAACGGCGAGAAATCACCGCGCTGCCCCAGCGCCAGGTGTCAGCAGGCGATCTCTGCGAGGCCTTGGCGCGACGCGGTGGATGCCGCGATTTCACCGCCGCGCTGACCAGCCGATGCCGCTCCTCCGTGGCCTTGATCGCCGAAGTCAAAAAGGCCTCCCCTTCGGCCGGGATCATCCGCGCCGATTTCGATCCCGTCAGAATCGCCCGCGAATACGAAACCGCCGGGGCGTCCTGCCTCTCCGTCCTGACGGATGAAAAGTTCTTTCAAGGCTCGCTGCGTTATCTGCGCCAGATTCGCGAGGCGGTGAATCTGCCGTTGCTCCGCAAGGACTTCATCATCGACGAACGGCAGATTCTCGAAGCGGTGGAATGGGGCGCGGACGCCATTCTGCTCATCGTGGCGATTTTGGACGACGAGCGGCTGAGGCGCTTTCACGAACTAGCGCGGGAAGCAGGGCTGACGGCATTGGTTGAAGTTCACGACGAAGCCGAACTGGATCGCGCCCTCGCCATCGATGCCCGTCTGGTGGGCGTGAACAATCGAAACCTGAAAACCTTCCAGGTCGATCTGGCCACCACTGAGCGGCTGGCCGCGCAACTCAACCAGTCACCCGCTTCCCGCGACATCGTCCTGGTGGCCGAGAGCGGCATCCACGAGCGCGCCGATGTCCTACGCGTCGCGACGGCCGGCGCGCGCGCCATTCTGGTTGGCGAGTCACTGATGAAACACGGCGACGTGCGAGCCAAGACCGCTGAATTGATGGGCGGGTAGAACTCTTTTTTCAAACGCGAGTTCCGCCTTCGCCCTGCCACCTTGGCGGGGATCCCTTTGCACGCCGAACCGGTGTCTGATGGAACAGAGCACTGCGGGAACATTCCCCGCGTCACAGCCGGTCCATGTCGTCTCTCAAGTTAGTTCGTGACACTCTCGCCAGGGGGACGGATCATCGGCGACAAGGACAAAATTCGTGCGGGAAAGTTTGAGTTATTCCTGGTCTGTCTGAAATCCGGTAAAAAGGAGCGCCGGTTTCCTGGGAGAACATTCGACGCGGACTTTGAACACTGAATCGGAGAAACACATATGCGCTCATACAATCACGCTTCGCCAGCACTGTTTCGGTGGCTGCTCGCTTGCTTATTCGCCTCGGCCTCCATCACCGGTCAGGCAGCGTCGGGTGAGGGAACCATTGCCATCCTCCGGGCGGTGGAAGGCACCAACACGGTCGAGTTCACCTTTGCGAGCACCTGGCCGACCGGGACATCGTACCAGCCGCAATTTCAGAAGACGTTGACCAGTGGATGGATCGATCTGCCGGACGCGCGCATCGAGGATGTGGATACGAGGACGGGGCTGTTTCGCGTGTCCGCCCCGCGCTTCGGCGGGGAGAGCGGTTTCTACCGCGTGCTCAATTCCGAGTCGCAGCCGGGTGATCCCGCCACCGCGACGATCGATGAGCCGAACCCGGAGGAATTGTTCCTCATCTGGTCGCGCACCGTTCCGCTGCCGCAAGCAGGCTCCGCGACGGAGTATTCCAGCAAGGTGCTCTTTCATGTGGAAACACCAGCGGGCGGCCCCGTGAACAACAGCTTTTCCACGAACGCCACCTTGCGGTTGTCCCCGGACGGAAGCTCCTCAGCGGCGCATGACGTCCTGATGTCCGACCTGGATGGAGACGGCCGCGTGGACCCGCTGATGGTATGGACGGACACGAACAACCGGATGGTGATCAGCATCACCGGAGTGGACACCAGCAGCCTCGTCATCACGCAGCGAGTGACGATCCCGGTGCCCGACCACGTCGTCCGCACAGGCTCAAGCGTGCCGCCTCTGATCCGCGTGCAACGCGCGAATTTCGACGCCGCCGAAAACCCGCGCATCTGGCTGGCCTGGATGAACACGTCGCGCAATGTGCAATTCGAGTTGATCGAATTTCGGAACAACCTCGGCGAATACGTCACGCTCACTTCCTTCATCGTGACTCCCGGTGTGGCCTTCGATTCACCGGGCGACTTGCGAGACCGCTCCGGGTGGTTCGACATCGCCTCGGGTGATTTCGACGGCGACGGAGCGGATGAACTGGCGGTGTTGACCACGGAGAATGTCACCATTCCCAACGGCCTGGACAACTGGCGCCTGTACGTCCGCTTCTTCAAGTACCTCCCGGACAATCCGCCCTTCCTTGGAGCCGACACCATCGCGGAACAGAACCGCGTTCTCTATCTCAAGGATGGACGCTCCTCCGTCTGGCTGTCGCGCGTGGCCGGACACGCGGCCGATTTCGACGGCGACGGGCGTGACGAACTGGCGGTGGTCTTTGAAACCGGGGACACCAGCAGTTTTGGCCGCTGGTATCTGCAATTCCTCAAGCCCGATGCCACGCTCAGTTCGCTGGCCAGGACGCCGGCGCAGGCCGAACAGATTCACCAGTCCAACGGGAGCATCGGTTATCCGCTGGACCTGCAGACAGGCGAATTCGATGGCGATCCGCTGCCGGAACTGGTCCTCGGCTTCAGACGGATCCAGATTTACAATGTCCGCGCCGATCTCACCTTTTCCAGCCTGACCAGCTCGAGCGGTTTCAGTCCGGAAGCCAATTCCACGGCCCGCCGCTTCATCACCTTGGCGAACCTGAACACGAGCGATCCCAACTACGGCTCCCGCCCCGAGGTGGTCGCGGTCACGGATCCATTGATCAATGGAAATTCCCAGCGCCGTTTCCTCGTGCAGTCCTTCACCGTGACGGGCGACAGCACCACCTTTTTCAGCATGCGACAGGACGCGACCCTGACGGACGAAATCAGCAACAACGCCTCCCGCTTCTTTGCGCTGGGCTCGGCGGATTTCGGGAAGAACGGTCCCAAGCTCGGCACGCCGCGCCGCTACAACCGCACCGTCTCCGGCAAACCCGTCGTGATCGTGAACGCGCCGCCCGTCCATTTCGATGTGATCAATGGAGTCGCGTATGACGTGAACAGCATGTTCCCCACGGCGGACTGCATCGCCGGGGACTGCCCGTTCTATTCCCGTTACACGGTGCAAAGCACGACGAGCATCGAGGTGAAGACAGATTGGAAGCGCGGCTGGAACGTGGGCGTGAAACTGGAAGGCGGCGCCGAACTGCCGCTGGACATCGGGGTGAAGGGCGAGATCGAAACCAAGTTCAGCGAGCGCTTCAACAGTTTCGCCTCCACCGGCGAGACCACCACCATCGAGGTGCAGGTGGACGCCGTGGCGGACGACCGGGTTTATGCCACGACCATCCACTACACCGTCTGGGAATACCCTGTCATCGTCGATGACAAGATCGTGACCTACATCATCGCCTACGCGCCGGATGTGACCCGGCAAAACTGGTTTGGCAGCAAGTCCATTGTCGCGCAAAACTACCGGCCTTACCACGAAGTCGGCAACCTGCTTTCGTATCGTTCCGCCACCACGCCGTATCCCGGCGCAGACTATGTGCGGTCCATCGACAGCGCGGACACCTTCACGGTGGATTCCTCCTCGACCTACGTCTGGCGGCTCACCCGCACCACCAGCTCCACCACGACCGAAAGCCGGACGTTCAATTTCAGCATCCAGGCCAAGGCCGAATTCGACGTTCCCTTCCCATGGATTCCCGACGTGGCGGTGACCGGCGGATACAGCTCCAGTTTGCTGACCGCCAGCACCACGGCGTTGACTGACCAGCAGGGGTTGGTGGCCAGACTCGGCGCGTTGGACGGCTCCATCGCCGGCACGACCTACTCGATCACTCCCTATTTCTACTGGGATCGCAGCGGCGCGCTCGTTCTGGACTACGCGGTGGACCTCTTCACGGGCACCGCCGGTCAGCCGACCTTCTGGGGCCGACACTACACGACGAAATCCGATCCGGCGTTTGTCCTGCCGTGGCGGCTTGATCCGGAAAAAGGACTCGCCCTCATCAACGAGTCCCAGCGCCAGCTCACGCGCGACATCGCCACCGTGCCGCCCGAGCCGCGTCCCGGCGAAGACGTGGATTTGATCGCCCGCATCTCGAACTTCAGCTTCCTGAACACGCCTTCGAGCTTCCGCGTGCGATTCTACCTGGGCGATCCGGCCCAGGGTGGCCAGCTTCTGGTGAGCCGTGACGGCCGGGACAGCGTGCTGGTGTCGGCGGGCATTCCCGCGCGCGGGAAACACTTGGTTCAATTTCCCTGGGGCGTGCCTGCGTCCACCGCCTCGGCTTCCCTCCAGATTTACTGCGTCATTGATGCCGACCGGCAACTCGACGAAATCCACGAGGACAACAACGTGGGATGGAATGAGATCTTCATCCGGAACACGCCGTAGGCATCGGGGAGCTGTCGTGCGTCCGCGTGGGGGCGCAGCAACCAAATATTCCGGTTGGTGTTAGGCTGGCGTGTCGGTTAATGTCTCTCACATGAAACGATCTGGCCTCCGTTCAATCCTGGCAGCACTCGCCCTGGCGGGCTGGGTGGCGGGATTGCCGGAGTTGTCCGCCGAGCCGTTGGTGCGGAATTACGACAACATCGTGCAGCGAAACCCGTTCGATTTGCGCCCGCCGCCCGCCCCGGTCGTCGTGGCTCCCGCGCCCCCGACCAATCAACTCGCCAAGGGATCACTCAAGTTGACCGGCTTTTTCACACTTGGCAGCAAATACGCCAGTCTCATCTGGACTCCGGAAGGCGGCCGGACGAACGAGAACATCACGCTCGGTCTCAACCAGGAAAAGGACGGCCTCAAAGTCATCGACATCGACGGCAAAAACCGCGCGGTGCGGGTCGTTCACCACAACGTGGAAAAAATCATGACCTTTGCCACCGACGGCAACACGAACGTCACCCCGGTGATGGTCGCGGGAGTGGCGGGAGCGCCAAGCATACCCGCACTGGGGCAACCGGGTGCCGGCCGCGGCGGCATGCCCCCGATACCCGGATCCGTTCCGATGGCCAACCCGGGCACCCCCCCCCCTATTCCCGCGCTGCCCGGAGGGCTCGCGCCTTCGCCCACCACCACGCCGGCGGTCCGGACGATTCCTTCCCGCACCATCCGGACGCCCACCGCCAGCCAGCCGCTCACAGGTGTCCCGAACACCTTTGTTCCCGTGCCGCAGCAGCCGGACATGGATCCGAGCGAGCAAATTCTCCTGCTCGAAGCCCAGCGCATGCAGAATCCCGGCCTGCCACCGACGCCCGGCCTGCCTCCACCCTTTCCTGGACAGTGATTTTCCTGACACGGGCATTCCGGCCGGGGTTCGATCCAATCCCGCAGATTAATTTTTACGAAACCGTTCGTGTCCCGCGCGCGCGGCGGATCGTCGGCGCTTGGCTTTTCGCGCTTTCTCTCTTCTTCAGTGTTGAGCGCACCGCCGCCTCGGGCACGGTGACGAGTTGCACTCATGCTGCCCTGGCAACTGCCATGGAGACGGGAGGTCTCGTCACGCTCGCCTGTGGCGAGACGCTCGTGCTGACCAACACCCTTGTCATTGCCACGGATACAATCCTTGAAGGCTCGGTCGCCAACGCCACCATCAGCGGCGCGGGCAGTGTCCGGCTGTTCCTGGTTCGCCCGGGAGTGAGCTTTACGATCCGTCGCGTTGATCTGATCAATGGCCGCGCCGCGCCGGCGGCAGCGGGAGCGGATCTGCCCGGCGAGCAGGCCTCGGGCGCGGCCATCTACAACGAAGGCGGCCGGGTGGTCCTGGAAGACGTCACGTTGTCCGGGCACATCGTCACGGGAGGAAACGGTGGGAATGGCAGCCACGGAGCGAACAGCCGGTCCGGCAGCCACGGCCGGAATGGGGGGCCAGCCCTCGGTGGAGCCATCTTCAATGAAGCCGGAGATTTGACCGCCGCTAACGTGGTGTTCACCGCGAACTCGGCCACGGGTGGAACCGGCGGCAACGGTGGCAATGGGGGAACCAGCGCCAATGGTGGCTCCGGCGGGAACGGAGGTGCCGGTGGCTGGAGCGCGGGCGCGGCCCTGGCCCATTCCGGTTCCGGCGCGGTGCTGCTCATGAATTGCACCTTTTCCAGCAACCGGGTTTCCGGAGCCCTGGCCGGTCTGGGAGGTTTGAGCGGCGGTGTGCTGGGATTGCCGGGTTCACTTGGAATCGCTGGCGGAGCCTTTGGCGGAGCCGTCTTCAACCGGGGCGGCGCGGTCACAATCTTGAACTCGACGTTCCACGAAAACTCCGGGGTGGCCGCTGCGGGCGCGGACGCGACCGCAGTGCCGGGGCGGGGAGACAATGGCCATCGTGGTGGCGACGGAGGCGGAGCTTTCGGAGGAGGCATCTTCAGCGATGCCGGCCGGATCGCCGTGACCAATTGCACCTTTGCCGCCCAGCGCCTGGTGGGCGGCAACGCCGGGGACGGCGGCAACGGCAGCCCACTGGGTTTTGGCGGCAACGGCGGCAACGGCGGCAACGGCGGTGAAGCGGCCGGAGGCGGCATCTTCATCGCGGGAGGAGAGACGTTCGTGGTCCACTCCACGTTTGGGCAAAGCTCGCTCACGGGCGGAGCGGCCGGGAGCGGGGCCAACGCGGGCAACGGCATCACGCGCGGTGGAGCTGCCGGATTCGCCGGCGAAGGACTGGGCGGTGCCTTGGCGGTTCGGGGAGGGACACTTTCCGTCAAGAATTCGATCCTGACCGGTCCGGTCGCTCCCGGAGCGGTGGAGGGACCGGTGATCGATGGAGGTTTCAATCTCGTTTCGGACCAGACGCTGGCGGTGGCCACGGAGGGCACCCAGGTTGGAATCGAAATCATCCTCGCTGCTCTGGCGGACAATGGTGGACCGACGCGGACGATGGCCATCGCGGCCGGAAGCCCCGCTGCCGGAGCGATTCCTGCCGGCCAAGGCTGTCTGGAGACGGATCAGCGCGGGGTCGCCCGCTCGGTCCCATGTGACATCGGGGCATACGAAGCCACCGCCACCGTGCCTTTCGCCAGCCTCAGCTTCTTGCCCGGTGCCACCGGCATCACGCTGGGCTGGCCTGCGACAATTCCAATGTATTATCTGGAGGTTTCGACCGATCTGCTCTCGGATTGGTCCCGAGTGGCCGGAGCGCAACTGCAAGACGGGGCCTACTCAATCACGATTTCATACTCGGCCGGCACGCAGCGGTTTTTTCGTCTCAGTACCGGCGATTGACGGCCCAGGATGTGCGGACGCAGGAGTTCGATCTTTGGACCCGGCTGCGCCGGCTTTCACTGATCGATCCGCGCCAACGCAGGGGCGGCGGCTTCGGCCCCGATATCATCGTCCCAGTTCCTCTACTGCTTCGCCGCCGATGGGGCATCCCTGACTGATGCCGAAAGGCTGGAGGAAGATCCCCTGGCCCCCCGGCTGGCGCGCATGGATTCCTTTGCCGATGCACACACGCTGGGCCAATGGCTGCAGGCGCAAATGCCCGAAAGCTTCCGCGCCTTCTGGCAGTTGATCCATGAGTTCATCGCGTGGGCGGCCCACCACGCCGCCGTCGGCCGCTGGACAATCCGTGTGGCGCGACGGTTCGTCGATCACCGAGCAACACGGCCTGATCAGGCACAAGCTGAAGGGGGAGAAGGAGCCGTTGCTCAAGGAGGTGTTACGCGGGCTGGACCTGCATCACCCGTCGTGCGCAGAATTGAATGCCAACGCGATGTTCTAAGCGAACGCGGTGCTGGCTGACCACTTTTTAGTCAGGGTGAAACGCCTGTGCCTATCCGAAGAATGCCAGGGCTGGTAGGTCAGGACGATGCGCGGCAGATGTGCAGATCCCTGTTAGTGAATTAGGCGTGGTTCTCAGTCCACCCATTCCCCTTCCAAGGATTGTGCCTCCTTCGTCTTCGCTGCTTCATCACGTCTCAGCCGCGAACCGATGGGTTGGCCGAGGTTTGCCAGGGCGGAAATGTTCGAGGTGCTCCAAGTGCGCCGTCAGACCGGGCGTGTCACCGGCAAGGTCACACAGCGCGGCCTGGAGCGCCGCGCGCAAGTCCTCGGGGGGAGCCTCCGCGCGGAGGTTGACGATCAATTGCCCGGCCTGCACCGGTTCCTCCAGCGACTGGGAAAGCTCGGGCACAAAGTCGTTTCGCACGAGATTCACCACCGCGAGGTCGCCAAGGCCCGGCTCGGGACCGAAGGTCATTTTGAGATGCGCCACTTCCGCCGCTTGTCCGCGCAAAATGGATTGCACGGCCCGCGCGAAGCCTTCGAGGAGTTGGTTGGCATCGAACGGCCGCGCGCCATCGATCCGAATCGTTGCGTTGAGCCAGCCGAGCAGCGCCTCGCCGTCGGCGTACAACTCGTAATCCACTTCCATCGCGGCGCGCGAGGACTGTTTCCCGGTTGCGACGTGGTCGAACCAACTCTCCAGGCCGTCACCCGTGCGGGCGGAAATCTCCACAATCCCGGCCTGCGGAAACTCCGCCCGCAGGCGCTCGCGCAAGGCCGCGCGCCGGTCCGCTTCAACCAGGTCGCATTTGTTTATGACGATCAGGTCGGCCTCCTCCAGTTGCTTGCGGTAAATGTAGAGGACTTTGTCCGAAAATTTTCCCCCGTCCTCCAAACCGAACACCCGCCGGGCGCGGACGGGATCGACCAACACGCTCAGGGGCGCGAGCGCGTAATCCTCGCCGTACATGCGCCGCAGCGGGTAACTTACGGTCGCCACCAGATCCGTGCAACTGCCCACCGGCTCGGCGATGAAGACATCGGGACGCGCGGCGGCCGTCAGGTTCCGGGCGGCGTCCACCAGCGAGTTGAACCGGCAGCAAAAACAGCCGCCGGAAATCTCCTCGGTGGCAAACCCGCGCGCGCGCAAGAGCGCGGTGTCCACGAGTTCGCTGCCCTGGTCATTGGTGATCAAACCGACCCGCCAGCCCTGTCCGGTCAGGTGCCGGGCCAGGCGGGCGATGGCGGTGGTTTTGCCCGCGCCGAGGAAACCGCCCACCATGATGTAGCGGGCCTTGGGCTTGGGGGGAGGTGATGGCGGATTCATGGGGATTCTCCGGCTTGTTCGCGTTCGAGTATTTTGTCGATGGTTTTGTCGAGCAGCCGGGCGTAGGCGTGGACCTCCATGCAGCGTTCATCCGGACGGCCGCGCACGGCGTAAATCCAGCCGCCGTGGTAACAGTCCTTGTTGACCACCGAGATTTTTTCCTTGAGCAGCGGATTGCCGCCGACGAATTCGCCTTCGGCCGGGCAGAACAAATCCGAGATCGCCTTGAAGCCCTCGATCCATCCGAGCACCTGGCCGGAGGTGACGGCCGCGCCGGGTTGCACTTCAAACCCGTGATCGACCATCTCGCCCAGCATCCGCACGGCGAATTTGGTCAAGCCCACCCGCAGCGTGCCATCGGGTTGCGGCGCGAGCCAGGCGTGCGACGGGTTGTAGAGATGGCCCATCGGCAGCGGTGTGGAAAACCGCGAGCGCTTGTAGGGCAGGATGGCGGATGACCCGGCTTCCATGTGACGCGCCAAACAACCACATCACATAGGTCTCGAAAAGGAAGATGTTTGGTGATTGAGTGTCCCGCGTGAACGAGCGCGACCATGCCCCCGCCAAGTACCTCGTGGTGGGCGGCGGGTCGGTCATCCAGCACGGCTTTGCCGGGACCACCGGAAATATTGCACGGAACACACTGGGAGCATGACGTATTTCGACCACAACGCCACCTCGCCGATGCTGCCGGAAGCGCGGCGGGTCTGGTTGGAGGCGACGGAACAATTCATTGGCAACCCCTCCAGTCCGCATCGCGTCGGAGCGCGGGCGGAGGCGGCCCTCAACGAGGCCCGCGAACGGCTCGCGAAGATGCTGGGATGCGACGCGCTCGACCTGGTGTGGACTTCGGGTGCCACCGAGTCCGCCAACTGGGTGCTGCACCATACCCTTCGGTCGTCACCTCCGGGCGCGGAATGCTGGGTCTCCGCGATTGAACATCCCTGCGTGCTGGAAACGGCGCGGCATCATTTTGGCACCCGGCTCCAACTCGTGCCTGTGACGCCGGGCGGAGTGGTCCAATCGAACTGGCTCCGCGAGCGGTTGCGCTCGGAGCGTCCCGCCCTCCTCTCGGTCATGGCCGCGAACAACGAGACAGGTGTGCTCCAGCCCTGGCGCGAACTGGCGGCGATGTGCGGGGAATCGGGCGTCCCGTTCCTCTGTGACGCCACACAATGGCTCGGCCGGCTTCCCGCCGCCGGTCTCGGCGCGTGCGATTTTTTGATCGGTTCCGCCCATAAATTCGGCGGACCGCGCGGCGTGGGTTTCGTCAAATGTCCGGCTCGTGGACGCGTTGAACCGCTATTGTGGGGCGGGCGGCAGGAGGAAGGCCGGCGCGCGGGCACGGAGAACGTCCCGGGTGTGCTGGCGATGGTGGCGGCGCTGGCAACGCGGAACGCGGAATGTGAAACGCGGAACGGCGAAGCGCTCGCGCATCGCCGGGCAATCCGTGAAGCGTTCGAGAACCGTCTCCGCACCGGACTGCCCGGCGCGGAGATCGCGGGCGCGGGCCAGGAGCGTTTGTGGAACACCGTCTCCGCGCTCATGCCGGAAGCCGATTGCCAGCGCCGCTGGGTGGTCAAGCTGGACAAGCGCGGGTTTGCCGTCAGCACCGGCTCGGCGTGCTCCAGTGGACGCGAGGAGCCGTCGCACGTGTTGCGGGCGATGGGGTATTCGGCCTCTCAGACGAGCCGCGCCTTGCGGTTCAGCGCCGGATGGGACACGGCGGAAGCGGACTGGGGCGCCCTGTTGGCGGCCTTGGTTGCAGTTCACCGAGGTCTGTGACCCGTGGGTTCAGTTCACACATCAATGACCGGTCCCTTGCCGGCCGGTGGCGAGGGAGGGGAGCGGGGCGGAGCTGGTGGTTCGTTCGGTTCGGGGATGAGAACATTCAGGGCCATGGTGACGAGGCTGATGACCAACCCGCCCCAGAACGCCGCCCCGAAACTTGCCACCTGAAACGCACGCACCAGATAGCCGACGAAGTAAAGCAGGAGCGCGTTGATCACGAGCGTGAACAATCCCAGCGTCACCAGCAGCAGGGGCAGGGACAGGACCATCAGGATCGGACGCAGCACCGCGTTGAGCACGCCCAGGAGCAGCGAGGCGACGAGCAGCGCCACCCAATGATCGTACGTGATGCCGGGCACGACATGCGCCGCCACCGTGACGGCCAGGGTGGTGATCGCCCAGCGTTGCAGAAATCGTTTCATGGTTGGATTCCGGTTCCCGGCTCGGCCCAGAGCAGATCGACACGTTCCCGACACTCCAGCCGGATGCGCCCCAAACACGCGGGTAGCAGGCAAAACTGTCCCGAACTCAACGGCAGAAGGGTCTCCCCTCCCGCCACGCGCAACGCGCCGGCGATCACTGCCAGAACGACCGGCCGGTGGGGCAAAGCCATCTCCCGCGATCCCGAGGGAAACCCTTTCTTGATCACCCGGAACAGCGGGTCGTCCGCAAGCACCGTTTCGCCCTCGCCAGGGCCGTTGGCACCCGTCCGGATGAGGGCCGGCTCGAAGTCGTTGAAATCAATGCTGTCCAAGGACTCGGCGACATGCAGCGGCCGGGGCTGCCCGTGGGCGTCGATCCGGTTCCAATCGAAGACCCGGTAGGTGGTGTCCGAGTTTTGTTGAATCTCGAAAATCATGTTCCCCGCGCCGATTGCGTGGACGCGTCCGCTGGGCAGAAACAGCGAATCGCCGGCCGCGGTGTCCATGCGATGGAAGCATTGCTCCACGGTTCCCGCCTGGAGGTGGCGCTCAAAGTCCCCGCGCGATGTGCCCCGGCGCAATCCGGCATAGAGCATCGCGCCCGGTTTGGCGCGCACGATGTACCACATCTCGGTTTTGGGTTCGCCGTCCAGCCGGTCGGCAACCGCCGCCGGGGGATGCACCTGGAGCGAGAGCCGGTCGCGCGCGTCGAGAATCTTCGCCAGCAGCGGAAACCGTCCGTTGGCGGTCCGCGCGTCGCCCATAACTTTTTCGCCATGCTGTTCCATCAACCAGCGCACATCGCGGCCCGCCAGCGGACCGTTGGCGATGACACTAACGTCACCGGGGCGGTCGGAGATTTCCCAAGACTCGCCAATGGGCCGGTCTTTCGGCAGTTCCCGGCCAAAGACGGAGGCCAGGGCGCTTCCGCCCCAGATGCGTTCCTTCAGGATGGGGCGAAAGACAAACGGATGGAGTTTCACGGAGGGGCGGGACCGTGAATGGTCAGGGAGCGGCGGCGGACGCGGCGGGCTTTTTCTCGCTGAAGCGTCCGAAGGCGCGGAATTTGTCATACCGCCGCTGGAGGCGTTCCCGCGCGGGGGTCTTCCACAAGTCCTCCACATGCTCCAGCAAGGCTTTCTGCAGCGCGGCGGCGGTGGTGAGTGGATCGTTGTGCGCGCCGCCGAGTGGCTCGGGAACGACCGCGTCCACCAGGCCGAACTCCAGCAAGTCCCGCGCGGTGATGCGCAGTGCCTCCGCCGCCTTGGAGGCCGCCGCGCGGTCTTTCCACAAGATGGCCGCGCAGCCCTCGGGGCTGATCACGGAGTAGTAGGCATTTTCTAGGATCAAGACCCGGTCAGCCACGCCGATGCCCAACGCCCCGCCCGAGCCGCCTTCGCCGATGACCGCAGCGATGATCGGCACTTCCAGCAAGGTCATCTCGCGCAAATTGACGGCAATGGCCTCCGCGATATGACGCTCTTCGGCCCCGATTCCGGGATAGGCTCCGGCGGTGTCGATCAGCGTGATGACGGGCAGGCCGAACTTGTCCGCCAGCCGCATCAGGCGCAGCGCCTTGCGGTAGCCTTCGGGGTGAGCCGAGCCGAAGTTGCGGCGGATGTTCTCCTTGGTGTCGCGGCCTTTTTGCGTCCCCAGCACCACCACGCGGTGCGGGCCGAGCCGGGCGAACCCGCCAACAATTGCCGCGTCGTCTCCGAACAGCCGGTCCCCGTGCAGCTCCATGAATTCGGTGAACGCGCCCTTGATGTAGTCCAGGGTCAGCGGGCGTTTGGGGTGCCGGGCCAGTTGCACCCGCTGCCAGGCGGTCAGGTTGGAGAAGATGCGCCGGCGTTCCGCCTCGATCTTTTGTTCGATGGTCCGGATCTCGTCCTCCAGGCGGATGGCGAGGGCGTGGTTCTCCGGATGCCGTTTGAGATCGTCCAGCTTCTTCTGCAACTCGACGATCGGCTTTTCAAAATCAAGATGATGCTTCATCGAATCAACCGGATGGCGGGGAACGTAGCCCCGGGGGCCGGCGGGGCGCAACGCCGAATTCCCAAGGCAGCCATCCCCGCCAAAAGGCCTCCCTCCCGAAACCAATCGCGCTCCGCGGGTTTGAGCCTTCGTGTTGGGCAGAACGGCTGCGAAAACACGCGGTTTCCCGTTGAGCCTGGTCCAATCCTCCATGACACTGCGCGCGATGTTGACGGAACCCGATCCCCCGGTGGAGGCGCGCGACACCCTGCAACGCCTGGCGGCCAACATGGCCCGTGTGATGGAGGGACAGGAGGCGACGATTCGCAAGCTCCTGGCCGGTTTCGCCAGCGGCGGGCATGTGTTGCTCGAGGATTTTCCCGGCACCGGCAAGACCACACTGGCCAAGGCGCTCGCCCGCTCGCTCGACGCCCGGTTCAAGCGCGTGCAGTTCACCCCGGACCTGCTGCCGTCGGACATTCTCGGCGTGTCGATTTTCAATCCACGCGACCAGGCCTTCCATTTCCACGAAGGCGCGATTTTCACCGACGTTCTGCTCGCGGACGAGATCAACCGCGCTTCGCCGCGCACGCAATCCGCGCTGCTCGAGGCCATGGGCGAGGCCCAGGTGAGCGTGGACGGCGAGCGGCGCAGCCTGGCCGACCTGTTCTTCGTCGTCGCCACGCAGAATCCGGTCGAGTTCCGGGGCACCTATCCGCTGCCGGAGGCGCAGATGGACCGGTTCGCGCTCCAACTCGACCTGGGTTACGTCTCCCCCGAGCGGGAGGTCGCCATTCTCTCCGCCCAGCAAACGCGGCATCCCCTCGACACCCTGGAGCCCTGCGCGACGCTGGAGGCCATGCGCGGGGTCAAGTCCGCCGCGGCGCGGGTCCGGATGAGCGAGGAATTGAAGCGGTATGCGGTCGATCTGGTGGCGGCCACGCGCCGGGCGGGCGGAGTGCAACTGGGAGCCAGCCCGCGGGCGTCGCTGGCCTTGATGAAAGCGGCGCAGGCGCTGGCTTTGTTTGACGGCCAGGCCTTTGTCCTCCCGGACCATCTGCGCGAGCTGGCCGTGCCGGTCATCGCGCACCGGTTGATGATGGATCCCCAGGCCCGGTTCTCCGGAGTGACCGCGCGCGGCGTGGTGGAGGACATCCTGCGCCGGACGCCGGTGCCGGCTTGAGAAAGCACGAGGATGAAGCGATGGCTGCACCGGCTCTATGCGCGCGGCTCCGTCAACCAGCGCTGGCTCACGCGCCGGTTCACGCCCGCCGGACGGGTGGCGCTGGCCGTCCTGGTGGCCTCGGGAGCGGTCGGAGCCGACACGAATCTCAGCGTGGCCTACCGTGTCTTCAGCCTCGCGGCCGGACTGCTGTTCTTGAGCGTCGTCTTCGGCCTGGTCCTCCGGCCGCGGGTCCGGCTGGAGCGGGTTCTCCCCCGTTTCGGCTCCGTGGGCGAGACCCTGCGGTACGAAGTCTTGGTGACCAACCCTTCCTCGCGTCCGCAGCGTGGTCTGGTGTTGTTTGAGGATCTGCCCGATCCGCGCCCGACACCGGCGGAATTCGAGCATTCCACCGAGCCGGGCGAAGCGCGGCGCAATTGGGTGGATCGCAAGCTTCTTTATTTTCGCTGGCTGTGGCTGGTGCGGGAAAAGTTGATGGCCCGGCCGGGGGAAACGCCGCTGGCGGACTGCCCGCCCCGGGCGACCACGAGTTCGCGGGCGAAACTCGTTCCGCTCCGGCGCGGGATCCTGCGTTTCGAAGGGGCCACCGTGGGGCTGCCCGATCCGCTGGGCCTGTTTCGCGGGCTGACGACGTTGTCACTCCCCCAGTCCCTCCTCGTGCTGCCCCGGCGGTATCCGGTTCCAAGCCTCGCTTTGCCGGGCACGCGTCAATATCAACGGGGCGGCGTGGCGCTGGCGGGCGGGATCGGTGAATCGGAGGAGTTCATGGCGCTGCGCGAACACCGGCCCGGCGATGGTCTCCGCCATGTGCATTGGCGGACCTGGGCGCGGATCGGGCGGCCGGTGGTGAAGGAGTTTCAGGATGAATTCTTCACCCGGCACGCGCTGGTGCTGGACACCTTCGGCCCGCTCGAACTGCGCCCGGCCTTTGAGGAGGCGGTGTCGGTGGCCGCTTCCCTGGCCTGCGATCTGCAAACCCAGGACAGTCTGCTGGACCTCCTCTTCGTCGGCGCCCGCGCGTTTCGTTTCACCATCGGACGGGGTCTGGGGCACACGCAGCAGATGCTCGAAGTGCTGGCCGGGGTCGATCTCTGTCCGGGCGAGCCGTTCGCCGGCCTGCGCCGGCTGGTATTGGAGCACACGGGCGACTTGAGCGGATGCATCGTGATCCTGATCCAGATCGACGAGGAACGGCTGGAGTTGCTCCGGCAATTGCGCGCTTTGGGCATCCCCGTGCTGGCGCTGGTGCTGACGGAACCCGTCGGCGCGTTGGAGATTCAGGCCCGCTTGAAAGACGCTCCCGAGGTGTCCGTGCAAGTGCTGGAGACCGGCCGGGTGCGCGAAGGTCTCGCCGCGCTGCGCGGCGAGGGGATCGGAGTCCAACGATGATCGCCACGCCGCCATTTCTGCTTTTCTGCGCGCTCGGCTTCTGGGGGATGCAAACCGGAATGCTCGTGCCGGCGGTGATGCTGGGCGGTCTGCTCGAAAGCTCGCGGTGGGTGGCGTTCCGGTGGGAATTTTCCCCCAAGGAACTGCGGCGCGTCTGGGATCTGTGCGTCATTCTGGTCTTGGGAGCGTTTGTTTACCTTGTGGTTTCCGAGCAGGCGTCGAACCCGTTTTTCACGCTCGTGCAATGGCTCCCGCTGCTGTTCACGCCGATCATGCTGGTCCAGGCGTTTGGCCATCGCGACGCGCTGCCCTCGACCGCGTTCTCGATTCTGCTGCGGGCCGGCCGCCGGGCGGACACAGAACCGTCGTCCATCAATGTCAGCCATCCCTATCTGGCCGTGAGCGTTCTCGCGGCCAGCGCGGTCAATGATACCAGCACTTCGTACCTCGCCGGGCTGGCTGTCCTCGCGTTGTGGTCCTTGTGGCCGGCGCGCGCGCGGCGCGTTCCGGCGGCCGCATGGGTGCTCGTCTTCGCGCTGGGCTTCGGCGGCTCGCTCTGGCTCGGATTCGGACTGACCCGGCTGCAGGCGGCGCTGGACGGCCGCTTTACCGAATGGGTGCTGGAATGGATGCGGCAGGAGTTTGATCCCGGGGAGAGCCGCACTTCCCTCGGACAGTTGGGCCGTTTGAAGCAGTCTGGCCGCATTGTATTGCGCGTCGAGTCCGGGGAGTCTCCGCCGGAGCTGTTGCGCACCGCGTCTTACGATCTCTTCAACAACACAACCTGGTTTGCCACCCGGAAGGAATTCACCGAGCTGACCTCGACCACGGAGGACGGCTACTGGAAATTGATCGCGAACAAATCGTCCCGCCGGGCGGTGACGGTGGCGTGCTACCTGCGGAAGGGCAACGGGGTCGTCCCGCTCCCGCACGGCACGGCCGAACTCGATCAACTGCCGGCGCTGCGGCTCCAGACCAACGCGTTGGGCGTGGTGAGGACGGTGCAGGCTCCGGGGCTGGTGCGCTACGTGGCGCGGCACGGCCCAGGGCTGACAATGGATTGCCCGCCGGATGAAACCACCGATCTCGAAGTGTCGCAGACGGAACGCGGCTACCTGCGGGAAATTCTCTCGGAATTGGGTCTGGCCCATGCGCCGACGGAAACCGTTGTGAGCCGGCTGGCCGATTATTTTCAGGAGAAGTTCACCTACAGCCTGCACCTGCCCGCCGCCGGTCCGAGACTCCAGAACGGGCTGTCGCACCTGGAGCGGTTTCTTCTCACCACCCGCACCGGGCACTGCGAATATTTCGCCACCGCCGCCGTGCTGCTCTTGCGCGAGGCCGGCGTTCCCGCGCGCTATGCCACCGGTTATTCGGTGCAGGAAAGCGCCGGCCGCGGCCGCTATCTCGTGCGCGAGCGGCACGCGCACGCCTGGGTGATTTATTACGACCGTCCGTCGGAGACCTGGCTGGAGTTCGACCCGACTCCGGCCGGATGGGCGGTCCGCGAGGCCGCCGCCGCCAGCGGCTGGGAGGGCGTGCGGGATTTCTTCTCGAATCTCTGGTTCGGCGTGGCCCGCTGGCGCTGGCTGGCCGACCGCTCCACGTTGCAAAACTATGTGCTTGGACTGCTGGCCCCGCTGGTGTTGATCCTGGCCTACCGCTTGATGACCGCGCGGCGCGGATCCAGGCAACCCCGGAGCGACGGAGAAAAGTCCCGGGCGGCCCGCCTCCCGGGCCACGATTCCGAACTCTACACCATCGAACAGGCGCTTGCGGCGCGGCACCTCGGCCGGCTGGAGCACGAAACCGTGGCGGACTGGGTGCGCCGCCTGAAATCCACCCCTGCCATTGTTCCGACCAACACTGGCCGCTTGGAACTCATCTGCGAACTGCATCACCGGCTGCGCTTCGATCCGGCCGGTTTGCCCGAAGCGGGGAGAGCGGAATTGCGGCAGCGCGCAAGGGAATGGATCGACGCATTTCACCGAAACGGAGAAGGCCGGGACGGGACGGAAAGCTGACAGACGGCTTGGGACTCACTGCGTGTTGGAGGAGTAAATAATGTAAGCATGTGTCGCTTCGTATGTCGCAAGTCGAACAACCGACATGCGGGGCTCTTCCCTCGTCGCCATCAGTGAGCCGGACTACTGTTGCGGAGGCTTGGGCAGATGTTCTTGTTTGATCCAAACGCCGAAATCCCGGGCAATCGCCGCCTCCAACGCGGGGCCGGAGATCCCTGAACGCCGACAGGCCTCCTCCAGCGCAGCACGATAGCGCCGCAGCATCTCTGGCTTTTCAGAGCCGGAACAAAACCGCAAATCGTATTTTGCGGCGTGCAAATTTGCGATGTAATCAGGCCGCGCCACCAAATACCGCCTGTTTCACGCGATCCAAGTCGGCCGTGGTAAAACCGTGGTGCCACTCGCGGAAGGACTGCTCCAATTCCTCGACGTAGGCTTGAATCTCCTCGTGCTTGATTTGGAAGGGTTCCAAATCAACGGCTCGAAACCGGCGGGAATCAAGGACCAAGGCTCGGCCGATGGCCAGCAAGCCGTGCAGGCACAACGCCTGAAAATCAAAATCGACCTGCGTGGGGCTGCCGAGGATGATTCGCTTTTGCTCCATTTTTCGGAATTGTTTCACCGCCAAATCCCATTGAAACAATCTCTGAGCAAACAAGCCGCTTTGCTCATCGCGCGCGACGTCCTTGATCAAATTTTCCACCCAGGCCCATTCTTCCCGTGTAATGCTGTCTTCGTCGAATCTCGGCTGAATTTCGGCCATGAGCGCACGCTAGAAGCGTGTGAACAACCCGTCAAGTTGGTTGGCAAAGCGGATCCTGCCCACTTTCATACATTCGTTCCGCTCAAACCGTGCCTCCTCCGAACAAATCCAACTGCGGCGGCGGCGCGAGGGATTGCAGGGTTTCCCGCTCGGCCCGGTGGCGGGCGGCGCGGCGCGGCCGGCCCTCGGGGGTCAATTCCGATTCCTCCAGGTTGCGGAGGATTTCCCGCGCGCGCGCGAGGACGGGTTTCGGCACGCCCGCCAGCCGCGCCACCTGGATGCCGTAGCTCTTGTCCGTGCCGCCGGGCACGATTTTGTGGAGGAAGATGATCTGGTCGTTCCACTCGCGCACCAGCACGTTGAAGTTTTTCACCCGCGGCAGGCGCGCGGCCAGTTCCGTCAGTTCGTGATAATGCGTGGCAAAGAGGGTTCTGGCTCCGATCTGGTGGTGCAGGTGCTCGACGATGGACCAGGCCAGGCTCAACCCGTCGAACGTGCTCGTGCCGCGTCCGATTTCGTCGAGGATGACCAGGCTGCGCCGCGTGGCATTGTTGAGGATGTTGGCCGTCTCGGTCATCTCGACCATGAAGGTGGATTGCCCCCGGGCGAGATCGTCGCTCGCCCCGATGCGGGTGAAGATGCGGTCCACCAGGTCGATGCGCGCGCGGGCCGCCGGCACGAAAGATCCGGTGTGGGCGAGCAGAACCATCAACGCCACCTGCCGGATGTAGGTGCTCTTGCCCGCCATGTTCGGCCCGGTGATGAGCGCGATCTGGGCAAACGAGGAAGACCCGGGGGCATCTCCACCTGCCGATGGGCTGGAAATGCTTGCAGAATGGAATGCCGCCGCCGGTGGAAGCCCGCTTTCTTCCGCCGCGGTTTCCTGCGCCGCAGCCGCCAGTTCCGTGTCATTCGGCACGAAGCGTTCCTCAACGGACGATTGATCCAGCACGGGGTGGCGGCCGTCGATGATGTGCAGCACACCGTCATCCCGCACCTCGGGCCGACAGTAGTTGAACAGCTGCGCATTCTCGGCGAAGGCGGCGAGGACGTCCAGTTGGGCCAGCGCCCGGGCGGTTTGCTGAATGGCCGGGAGGTGAGCGAGGACGGCTTCACGCACTTTGAGGAACAGGTCGTATTCGAGTTTCAGCCCGCGTTCCTCGGCCCCGAGGATTTTGCCCTCCATTTCCTTCAACTCCTGGGTGATGAACCGCTCCCCGTTGGCGATGGTCTGCTTGCGCACGTAATCGGCGGGCACCTTGTCGAGGTTCGCCTTGGTGACTTCGATGTAGTAACCGAAGACCGAGTTGAACCGCACTTTGAGCGAGGCGATGCCGGTGCGGGCGATCTCGTCGGCTTGCAGGCGCGCAATCCAATCCTTGCCCTCGCGCATGGCCGACCGCAGTTCGTCCAGCGCCGGATCGAAGCCGTCGCGGATCAAGCCGCCTTCCTTCACCGCGAGCGGCGGCTCCTCGACGATGGCGCGCCGGATCAGTTCGACCAGCTCGGGAATTTCGAACAACTGGCCGGCCAGCGTGGAAATCAGGAACGCTTCGTGTGTCTTGGAGTCAAAGGGCTCTCCGTCCAATTTTGAACAGGAAGCGTCTTCCATTGGCATCAATGTGCGATCGTCACCTCGCGGGCTGGCCGGGCGGGACTGGAGTTCATTGACCGTCCGGCGCAAACCCGGCACCTGCTCCAACGCGAGCCGCAGCGCCTGCAAGTCGCGTGCGTTGCCGGCCCCAACGCTCAACCGGCCCAAGGTTCTCTCAAGATCACGCACTTCGGCCAGCCCGGCGCGGAATCGTTCGAGCAGATCCGGTCCGGCCAGCCACGCCGCGACCCCGTCCTGCCGGGCCGCGATGGCCCTCACACTCGCGAGCGGCTGGGTAAGCCAGTCCCGCAGGCACCGGGCTCCCATCGGCGTCGCCGTGCGGTGCAGCGCGCCGAAGAGCGAGGTGGCGCGCGGGGCGTCCCGATGCAGCGGTTCGATGATTTCCAGATTGCGGAGCGTCGCGGTGTCCAACACCAGATGGTCGGAGCACTGGTA
>VFQQ010002218.1_pt1 | contig 22916 bp, 20 predicted proteins | sample 3512341 | NCBI WGS metagenome assembly VFQQ01 (sample SAMN10412373, study PRJNA504923) | tailings metagenome | isolation source: Relicate 2 Philex TSF1 revegetated site | place: Philippines: Tuba, Benguet | collected 2017-08-29 | reverse complement strand
CGCCCGCCTGGACGCTGTCGAGGCCATGGATGCGGGCGATGCCGTCACCGACCGACAGAACCTGGCCGACCTCGGTCACTTCGGCTTCCGCGCCGAAATCCTTGATCTGCTTCTTGAGGATGGCGGAGATTTCCGCAGCGTCGATCTTCATGGGGCTCAGGCCTCGGTCAGTACGGTCTTGAGGGCGTTAAGTTTCGTCTTGAGAGACGAGTCGATCATCTTGGAGCCGACCTTGACGACGAGTCCGGCGAGCAGCGACGGGTCGACCGTCACGTTCAGCAGCGGCTCTTTGCCATAGGCGGCCTTCAGCGTCGCCTTGAGATCGGCGATCTGCGCGTCGGTCAGCTTGTGGGCGGTCTTCACGTCGGCATTGATTTCGCCGCGATGCTTGGCGAGCAGGCGCGAGAACGCCTTGCCGATCTGCGGCAGAAGAAAGAGGCGGCGGTTCTGCGCCACCACACCGATGAAATTGCTGGTCAGCTTCGTCGCACCGGCCTTGGCGAGGATCTCGGCCATGGCGGCGGCCTTCTGGTCGCGGCCGATCACCGGCGAATTCACGAGGCGCGCAAACTCGGCATTGTCCGCGATCAGCGCGACGATCGAGCCGAGATCGCCGGCGACGGCATCCAGGCTGCCTTCGTCTTTGGCCAGCTCGAACAGCGCCTGCGCATAGCGCTCGCCGGCAAGGCTGGGAGAGGCGGACGCGGCCAAGCTGATCTCCATCTCGAGCGCAGAAGTCTGCGCGGGTTGTTTTTTGCGGCCCTCCGTCGCGGGATGGCCGTTGCTCCTGTCGGACGTGCGGAAAAATCACGCGTCAGGCGCAGCTTTCGGGGCAGATTGACGCACCCGCCCCCGCAGCGCGCGCGAGCCTCTACCATGCGACTTTCGCGGGCGCAATAACCCGTCAAGTCATTGGAATTTGAAGGGAAATTGCCCGCTTGATGAGGAACGAAGGGAGGCCTTCGCCGCCCCGCGATTCCATTCCGCCCGATAACCCGCGCGTAAACGGCAATCAGCCGGCGGGCAGACCGCCAGCGTCAGCCTTCGTCGTGCGAGAGGGGTTGGGCGTCTTCCGTCGGCTCTGACGGGCTGGGCGGGGTATTGTCGGGGACGGCGGCATAGACGAACGCCGCGAAAGCCAGCGCCGCTGCGATGAGGATATCCATCGTCCATCTCTCCGTTTCGATGCCGTCAGAAGGCGGCTTTCCGCCTGAACGGCGGCTGAACCGGACATGGCGACGGGTAGGCATGGCAACAAGCCTCTGAAGCGAGGCTTAAGCCCGTCACAGAAAACTCTGCGGGTCGATGTCGACATTCAGCCGCACCTTGCCAGGCGGTGGCAGGGCGGCGAGCCATTCGCGGACGAAATCCTGGATGCGAAAGTTCCGCTGCGTCTTCACGAGGAAGCGCAGCCGCGTGCGGCCCCTGAGACGCGCCATCAAAGCCGGGGCCGGCCCCCACACGGTGCAGCCCTCGGCCAGCGGCGCCGCTGCCGCGAGATCGCGGGCATAGGCTTCCAGCAGCGGCTCGTCGGGGCTTGAGAGCACCAGCGCGGCGAAACGCCCGAAAGGCGGGAAGCCCAGACGCTCGCGATCCTCGGCCTCCAGAGTGAGGAAAGCGTCGCGGTCGCCCGCCGCGATTGCCTGCATCAGCCGGTCTTCCGGCTGATGCGTCTGCAGTAGCGCGCGGCCCGGCTTCTCCGCGCGGCCGGCACGCCCCGCCACCTGGTGCAGAAGCTGGAAGGTGCGTTCACGCGCGCGCGGATCGCCGCCCGAGAGGCCGAGATCCGCATCGACCACGCCGACCAGCGTGAGGTTCGGGAAGTTGTGGCCCTTCGCGACGATCTGCGTGCCGATGAGAATATCGATCCCGCCCTCCGCCATGCTGGCGAGCGCTTCCTGCGTCTGTTTCGGTCCGTGCAGAACGTCACTGGAGGCGATGGCGACACGCGCCTCGGGCCAGAGATGGGTCACCTCCTCCGCGATGCGCTCCACCCCCGGCCCCGACGAGGCGATGGAGTTCGCCGTGCCGCATTGTGGACAGCTATGCGGCTTCGCGCGTTCATAGCCGCAATGATGGCAGGTCAGCTTCGAGCGGAAGCGATGCTCCACCAGCCAGGCCGAACAGTTCGGACATTCGATGCGGTGGCCGCATTCGTGACAGATATTGAGCGGCGCATAGCCACGGCGATTGAGGAACAGCAGCGTCTGTTCCTTCCGCTGCAGTGTCTCCTCGATCGCGGCTTCCAGCGGCGGCGAGAGAAACCGCTGCGACGGCGGCTTGTCGCGGCGGAGATCGATCAGCTGCACGTCCGGCATCACCGCCGCACCGAACCGCGCGGGCAGCGTCAGATGCCGATAGCGGCCCTGGTTCGCATTGACCCATGTCTCCAGTGAGGGCGTCGCCGAGGCCATGACGATCGGGAAATCGCCCATCCGCGCGCGCATCACCGCCATGTCGCGCGCGTGATAGATGACGCCCTCTTCCTGCTTGAAGGCGCTGTCGTGTTCTTCGTCGACGATGATGAGCTTCAGGTCGGCATAGGGCAGGAACAGCGACGAGCGCGCGCCCACCACCACGCGGGCCGTGCCGTCCGATGCCGCGCGCCACACGCGCGACCGCTCCGGCCCTTTGACGTCGCTGTGATACTCGCAAGGACGACAACCGAAGCGCGCCTCGAAGCGATCCATGAACTGATGCGTCAACGCGATTTCGGGCAGCAGGATCAGCGCCTGCCCGCCCCGGCGCAGCACCTCGGCCACCGCCTCGAAATAGGTCTCGGTCTTGCCGGAGCCGGTGACGCCATCCAGCAGTGTCGCCGAGAAGCCGCCGTCGAGGGCAGCGATCAGGTCATCCGCCACGCCGCGCTGGGCGGGTGAGAGCAGCAGATGCATATGCTCAGGGTCTGGATCGGGCGGCGCGCGGAAGAGCGGCACCTCGACGCCTTCCAAAGCCCCGGCCTCGATCAGCCCCTTCACCGTGGCGGTCGAAACCCCGGCCATCTCGGCCCACTCGGCCATCGACCGCGCCAGCCCGTCGGCGGCGGCGGCCAGCACTTTCTGGCGGGCCGGCGTCATCCGCGCCGGCTCCAGCGCGCCGCGCCGGAACAGCAGCTTCGTCTTCCCCGGCCCCGCTTCGGCCGAGCGCAGCGCGAGGGCCAGCACATTGCCCTTGGGCGAGACGGTATAACCCGCCATCCAGTCGACAAAATCGCAGATGAGGTCCGGCAGCTTCGGCAGGTCGATGAGGCCCGAAACCGACTTCAGGCGGTTATGCCCAACCTCGCCCGTGCCCGGCCCCCAGACGACGCCGGTCACCTCGCGCCGCCCCAGCGGCACGCTCACCACATCGCCGCGCTTGAGGTCATGCCCGCCCTTCGCGTAATCGAAAGGCCCCGGCGCGCCGCCGGGGAGCAGCACGCTGACGCTCTGAACGGTCATCGGGCTGTCGTCCATCGGTGCAAAATCGCGATCCGCAAGGCATCAGGCAAGGGTGATCCCATGAAGTTCTTCGTCGACACCGCCGATGTCGCGGAAATCAAAGATTTGGCCTCCACCGGCGTGCTGGATGGCGTCACCACCAACCCGTCCCTTATCGCCAAGTCGGGGCGCAAATTCCTCGACGTGATCGCCGAGATCTGCGCCGTCGTTCCCGGGCCGGTCAGCGCCGAGGTCACGGCGATGGATGTCGAGACGATGCTGAAGGAGGCCGCCGTGCTGCGCCGCATCGCGCCGAACGTCGCGATCAAGCTGCCGCTCACCTGGGACGGCCTCAAGGCCTGCAAGGCGCTGTCGTCGGAAGGCGTCGCCTGCAACGTGACGCTCTGCTTCTCGGCCAACCAGGCCCTGCTCGCCGCCAAGGCGGGCGCGGCTTACATCTCGCCCTTCATCGGCCGGCTCGACGATATCGGCGAGGATGGGATGCAGCTCATCCGCGACATCCGGAAGATCTACGACAATTACGGCTCGCTGAAGACCGAGGTCCTCTCGGCCTCCATCCGCTCGAACGAGCATGTGAAGCAGGCGGCGCTGGCGGGCAGCGATGTCGCGACCGTCCCGCCCGGCGTGCTGCGCGAGCTGGTGAAGCACCCGCTGACCGACAAGGGCCTCGACGCCTTCAACGCCGACTGGGCGAAGACGGGCCAGTCGATCCTTTAGAGGCGGGCATTCTTTAACGCCCGTTAAGGACGCGGCCCCAGATTGGAGCCATGTCCGCCCAGGCGCTCTATACCGAGTGGCTCACTTTCCTCGCGAGCGAGAAGCGCGCCAGCCCGCGCACGGTGCGCGCCTATGGCGATGACGTCGAACGCTGGCTCGACTTCCTGATGCGGCACCTCGGCGGCATGCCCGACGACGACGCCTTAAGGGCGCTGACCGCCGCCGATCTCCGCGCCTTTCTCGCCAGCCGCCGGGCCGAGGGCCTCTCGCCCCGTTCTCTGGGGCGCAATCTGGCCTCGGTGCGCGCCTTCCACCGCTTCCTCGAGCGGCGCAAGAATATCGCCAATGCCGCGCTGATGCAGGTCGCCGGACCAAAGCAGCCGCGCACCCTGCCCCGGCCGCTGGCCGCCGAGGCGGCGATGAAAACACTGGAAGAAGCTGGCGCGATGGATCGCGGCCTCCACGGCGAGCCCTGGGAGCGCGCCCGGGACGAGGCCGTCCTCACGCTGCTCTACGGCGCGGGCCTCCGCATTTCCGAGGCGCTGGCGCTGACCGGCGCCGAGGCCGAGGCCAAGGCTCTGCGCGTCACCGGCAAAGGCGGGCGCGAGCGCGTCGTGCCGGTGATCCCGCCCATCGCCGCCGCCATCGCGCGCTACACCGCGCTCTGCCCGTTCGACATCGAAAAGAACGGCCCGCTGTTCCTGTCGAAAACCGGCAAGCCGCTCGGCCCCCGCCCGATCCAGAAGGTGATGGAGACGCTGCGCATCCAGTTGGGCCTTGGCCCCAGCGCCACGCCCCATGCGCTGCGCCATTCCTTCGCGACGCACCTGCTGCAAAACGGCGGGGATCTGCGCGCGATCCAGGATTTGCTGGGCCACGCATCGCTCTCGACGACGCAGCGTTACACCGCCGTCGATGAGGCGAAACTGCTCGCCGTCTACGACGCAGCGCGCGGCGACGCGGCTTGAGACTAGATTTTACGGGAGGCGCCTGACCGCCCAGAACGTGGCGGCGCAGGTGAGCGCCAGCGTGCCGAGCGTCAGGATTTGCGCGCCCAGCACGGAATGCGTCTGGCGCAAGAAGCTGACATAGCCGTCCGTCACCAGGTGATACCCGACGAAGATGACCAGCCCGAAGGCTGCGATGTAAGCGAGGAGACGCATGCGTGTGATGATGCACGCCTGCACCTGACACTTCGTAAACGAGATGCGCGCAATTTTACGCGTCGGCCCTCTGACAAGCGCCCTGCGGTGGCGGTGACGCTCACGCGGGATACCTAACGGCGGTTGATAAAGTTCCGACGCGGGAACTCATCTGGAAAGCAAGATCCAGCGCGACCCGTCGGTCATGCCCGTTTCGCGCTCGCTGAAGCCCTCGCGCGCATAGAAACGCCGCGCGCCGTAGTTCTGCTCTTCGACCTTGAGACTCAGCGGCCCGCGCGCCGCCGCCGCGACGGTATTGAGGAGCGCGAGCCCCACGCCGCGACCCTGTTGGCCTGCGTCGATATAGAGCGAGTGGAGAAAACTGTCCGGCTCGTACAGCGCCGCGACCCCGATGATCCGCCCGCGCTCCCATGCCAGCCAGATCGTCTCGTGCAGCGCCTGTTCCAAAAACACTTCGGGCAGAAACCCGTCCGGCGGCAGCCAGTGGAGCGACGCCCGCGCCACACGGCTGTAGAGCGCCGCCGCCTCGTCGAGATCGTGATGGCGGGCGCGGGCGATATGGAACGCCGCGCCGCTCATCACATCTGCATGATGCGGTTATCGACGCCCAGCGCCGCCTGACGCACGCCTTCAGTGAGCGTCGGGTGCGGGTGGCAGGTGCGCGCGATGTCTTCGGCCGATCCGCCGAACTCCATCGCCACCGCGACTTCCATCACCAGCGTGCCGGCCTCCGGCCCGATGATGTGGCAGCCGAGCACACGGTCGGTCTTGGCATCGGCGAGGATCTTCACAAAGCCGTCCTTCTCCGCGATCGTGCGCGCGCGCGCATTGGCGGTGAAGGGGAATTTGCCCGACTTGTAGGCGATGCCGGCGGCTTTGAGCTCTTCCTCGGTCTTGCCGACGCTGGCGACTTCCGGGTGCGTGTAAACGACCGACGGAATGACGTCGTAGTTCACATGGCCCGCCTTGCCGGCGATCAGCTCGGCGACGGCCATCGCTTCGTCTTCGGCCTTGTGCGCCAGCATCGGACCCACGGTCACGTCACCGATCACCCAGATGCCCGGCACATTGGTGCGGCCATGGCCGTCGGTTTCGACGCGGCCCTTGGCATCGACCTTCACGCCCGCTTCCTTCGCACCGAGACCCTCGATGTAAGGGCGGCGGCCGATGCAGACGAGCACGACATCCGCCGTCACGGTCTCTGCCGCGCCGCCGGCCGCCGGCTCTACCGTCAGCGTCACGCCGGTGTCGCTGGCTTCCGCCTTCGTCACCTTGGAGCCGAGCTTGAAGCTCATGCCCTGGCGGGTCAGCACCTTCTGGAATTCCTTGGCGACCTCGTTGTCGATGCCGGGGGTGATGCGGTCGAGATACTCAATCACCTGCACCTCGGCACCGAGACGCCGCCACACCGAGCCGAGCTCCAGCCCGATCACGCCCGCGCCGATCACGATCAGCTTTTTCGGCACTTCGGCGAGCGTCAGCGCGCCGGTGGAGGAGACGATGCGCTTTTCGTCAATCGTCACGCCCGGCAGCGGCGTCACTTCCGAGCCGGTGGCGACGATGATGTTCCTGGTGACGAGCGTTTGCTTCGTGCCGTCCGGCGCGGTCACTTCCACTTCGGTCGGCGAGACGATGCGGCCCGCGCCGTAATACGGATCGACCTTGTTCTTCTTGAAGAGGAACGAGACGCCCTTCACGAGGCCGTCTACCGTCTTCTCACGATGAGTCTGCATGCCGGGAAGGTTCAGCTCCACCGCCGCATTGATTCCGATCGATGCGAAGTGATCCCGCGCCTCTTCATACTGGTGCGAGGCATGCAGCAGCGCCTTCGACGGAATGCACCCGACATTCAGGCAGGTGCCGCCGAACGCCACCGCGCCCTTCGCGTCCGCGCGCTTCTCGATGCAGGCGACTTTCAGGCCGAGCTGGCCGGCGCGGATCGCGGCATTGTAGCCGCCGGGGCCGCCGCCGATGACGACGACATCATACGCGTCGGCCATGGATCAGACCTCCAGAACCAGGCGGACCGGGTTCTCCAGTGCTTCTTTCACGCGGACGAGGAACGTCACCGCTTCCTTGCCGTCCACCAGGCGGTGATCGTAGCTGAGCGCCAGATACATCATCGGCCGCACCACCACCTGGCCGCCGATCACCACCGGGCGATCCTGGATCTTGTGCATGCCCAGCACGCCCGACTGCGGCGCGTTGAGGATCGGCGTCGACATCAGCGAGCCATAGACGCCGCCATTCGAGATCGTGAACGTCGCGCCCTGCAGGTCGTCCAGCTTCAGCTTGCCGTCGCGGGCCTTCGCGCCGAGATCGGCAATACCCTTCTCGATATCGGCGAAGCCCTTGGTGTCGGCGTCGCGCAGCACCGGCACGACCAGGCCCTTGTCGGTGCCGACCGCCACGCCGATGTCGTAGAAATTCTTGTAGATGATGTCGTCGCCGTCGATCTCGGCATTCACGGCCGGGATTTCCTTCAGCGCATTCACGCAAGCCTTCACGAAGAACGACATGAAGCCGATGCGCACGCCATGACGCTTCTCAAAGCCGTCCTGGTATTCTTTGCGCAGCTTCATGATCTCCGTCATGTCGACCTCGTTGAAGGTCGTCAGCATGGCGGCGTTGTTCTGGGCTTCCTTAAGACGCTTGGCGATCGTCTGGCGCAGGCGCGTCATCTTCACGCGCTCTTCACGCGGACCAGTCTCGCGCGGCGCATGCGGCGCGGCGGGGGCGGCAGCGCCCTGCTTCACCTGAGCGGCGACATTCTCCAGCGCGGCCAGCACATCGCCCTTGGTCACGCGGCCATCCTTGCCGGTGCCGTCGATCTTGGATGTATCCGCGCCCGTCTCCGCGACGATGCGCGCGACGGCCGGACCGTTCTCCTTAGGCTCGACAGGCGCCGGCTTCGGCGCTTCCGGCTGCGGCGCGGGCTTGGGCGCTTCGGCCTTGGGGGCCTCGGGCTGCGGCGCGGGCTTAGGCGCTTCCGCCGGCTTCGGCGCAGCAGCCGCGCCGCCCGCCTCGATCGTGCCGATGACCGCGCCCGGCGCGACCGTGCCGCCTTCGGCCACCGCCAGCGAGGCGATCACGCCCGCCTGCGGCGCCGGCACTTCCACCGTCACCTTGTCGGTTTCCAGCTCGGCAAGCACTTCATCGGCAGCGACGCTGTCGCCCACCTTCTTGAACCATTTGGCGATCGTCGCTTCGGTGACGCTCTCGCCCATATTGGGCACGGTGATGTCGGTCATGTTCTTTCGTTCCGTCAGGCCGAGAAGGCGTCGTCGAGGAAGGCCTTGAGTTCGGCCTGGTGCGTGGAGGAAAGACCGGTCGCCGGCGAGGCCGCCGCAGCACGGCCGGCATAGCGCGGACGTCCGTTGCGGTTGCCGGTCTTCACCATGGTCTCTTCCAGAAGCGGATTGATGTAGCTCCAATAGCCCATGTTCTTGGGCTCTTCCTGAACCCACAACACGTCGGCCTGCTTGAAGCGCAGCAATTCGCGCTCCATGGCGTCTTCCGGATAGGGATAGAGCTGCTCCACACGGATCAGCTGCACGTCGTCGATGCCGCGCTTCTCGCGCTCCTCGAACAGGTCGAAATAGACCTTGCCCGAACAGAAGATGACGCGGCGGATATCCTTGTCGGCCTTCAGCTTCACGCTGTAGCCGGGGCGCATCTCGGCATCGTCCCACAGCAGGCGGTGGAACGAGGTACCCGGCCCCAGTTCGACCAGTGACGACACCGCGCGCTTGTGGCGCAGCAGCGACTTGGGCGTCATCAGCACCAAGGGCTTCCGATGATTACGGCGGATCTGGCGGCGCAGCGCGTGGAAATAGTTCGACGGCGTCGTGATGTTCGCGATCTGCATGTTCTTTTCCGCGCACATCTGCAGGAAGCGCTCAGGCCGCGCGGAGGAGTGCTCCGGCCCCTGGCCCTCATAGCCATGCGGCAGCAGCATCACGAGGCCGGAAAGACGCAGCCACTTCGTCTCGCCCGACGCGATGAACTGGTCGATGATGACCTGCGCGCCGTTCGAGAAGTCGCCGAACTGCGCTTCCCACAGCACTAGCGTGTTGGGCGCGGCGAGCGAGTAGCCGTACTCGAACCCGAGCACCGCGAATTCGCTGAGCAGCGAGTCGATCACTTCCACTTCCGCCTGCTTGCCCGGGCGGATGTGGTTCAGCAGCACATAACGGTGCTCGTCGGCCTGATCGACCAGCGCCGCGTGACGCTGGCTGAACGTGCCTTCGCGGCTGTCCTGACCCGAGAGACGCGTGCGGACGCCTTCCAGCGCCAGCGAACCGAACGCCAGCGCCTCGGCGGTCGCCCAGTCGACGCCCTGCCCGGTCTCGAACATCGCCGCCTTCGCCGCCAGCTGGCGCGACACGGTGCGGTGCGCATTGAAGCTGTCGGGAACGGTCGACAGCGCCTTGCCGATTTCCTGCAGCGTCTCCATCGAGATCGCCGTATCGCCGCGCTTGTAGACGCCCTGTCCGGCATCCATGCCCGACCACACGCCGTCCAGCCAGTCGGCCTTGTTCGCCTTGAACGACTTGGCGGCTTCCAGCTCGTTGTCGAGGCGCTGGGCGAACTCCGCCTTCATCGCCTCGATTTCGGCTTCGCTTATCGTGCCTTCGGCAGCGAGGCGGCGCTCATACAGCGTCAGCGTCGAGGGATGATCCTTGATCGCGCGATACATCAGCGGCTGGGTGAAGGTCGGCTCCAGCGTCTCGTTATGGCCGAAGCGGCGATAGCAGAAGATGTCGACGACGACGTCCTTCTGGAACTGCTGGCGGTATTCGGTCGCGATGCGCGCGGCATGCACCACCGCTTCCGGGTCATCGCCGTTCACATGCATGATCGGCGCTTCCACCATCTTCGCGACGTCCGACGGATACGGCGAAGAGCGCGCGTGATGGGGCGACGTGGTGAAGCCGATCTGGTTGTTGACGACCAGATGGATCGTGCCGCCGATGCGATAGCCGCGCGTGCCAGACATGGCGAAGCACTCGGCCACCACGCCCTGGCCTGCGAACGCGGCGTCGCCATGCAGCAGCACGGGGATCACGTTGACGCGGGCGATCTCGGCATTGCCGTTGCCGATCGCCACCTGCTTCGCGCGCGTCTTGCCCAGCACCACCGGATTCACGGCTTCAAGGTGCGAGGGGTTCGGGGCGAGCGACAGGTGAACGAGATTACCGTCGAAGGCGCGGTCGGATGAGGCGCCGAGGTGATACTTCACGTCGCCCGAACCGCCGACATCCTTCGGGCTGGTCGAGCCGCCCTGGAACTCGTGGAAAATCTGGTGGTAGGGCTTCGACAGCACGTTCGCGAGCACGTTCAGACGGCCGCGATGCGCCATGCCGAACGCGATCTCGCGAGCCCCCAGCGCGCCGCCGCGCTTGATGATCTGCTCCAGCGCCGGGATCAGCGCTTCGCCGCCATCGAGGCCGAAACGCTTTGTGCCGGTGAACTTGCGCGTGCAGTAGTTCTCGAAGCCCTCGGCTTCGATGAGTTTGTTGAGGATCGCCTTCTTGCCTTCCGGCGTGAACGAGGCGCCCTTGTCGCGGCCTTCGATGCGCTCCTGAATCCAGCGCTTCTCGTCCGGGTTCGTCACATGCACGAACTCGTAGCCGATATTGCCGCAATAGGTGGCGCGGCAGATCTCCACGATCTCCTTCATCGTCGCGTACTGAAGACCCAGCACGTTATCGAGGAAGATCGGGCGGTCCATGTCCTGCGGCAGGAAGCCGTAATTGAACGGCTCCAGCTCGGGATGGTGCTGCTCGGGCTTGATCTTCAGCGGATCGAGATTGGCGGCGAGATGACCGCGGGCGCGGAAGGCGCGGACCAGCTGGTGGGCGCGCACGCTGTCCAGCGTCGCCGCCTTGATCGCATCGGCCGATGGCGTCGGCTGCGCCAGCGCGGCGACGACGCTCGCGCCCTTCTCGGCAGCTTTCGCCGGCGCCGCACCGTTCGGCTTCTTTCCCGGCTTGGGCGCCGGTGGCAGGAATTCTTCGGCCAGCGCGCCGGTCATCCCGGCGCCGTTCTTCAGGCCCCAGGCCGGCTTGAAGGCCGTGACGCCTTTGCCGAGGCTCGAAAACAACGTGCGCCAGCTCTCATCCACCGAATTCGGGTCGGCGGCGTAGCGATCGTAGAGATCTTCGATGAAGGCGGCGTTGGAACCGGAGAGAAACGAGATGTCGAAGGGCTCGGTATTGGAAGACATAGACCGTCATGCTCCGGCGCCTTTAGCGCGCGGAGCTCCATGATTGGGCCGGCCTGCGAAAGCTCTCAGACGCCGATGGGCGCCCCGACCGACCCCGCGAGTCGATAGATAGTGCGCGGGCGGCGGGAAACTACCCTCTGAGCCTCAGCCCTTCAACACTTCAACGAGGGTTTTCCCCAGACGCGCGGGGCTGGGCGACACTTTGATGCCGGCTGCTTCCATCGCCGCGATCTTGGACTCCGCATCGCCCTTGCCGCCCGAGATGATCGCGCCGGCATGGCCCATGCGACGGCCCGGAGGCGCCGTGCGGCCTGCGATGAAGCCGACCATCGGCTTCTTGCGGCCCTTCTTGGCCTCGTCGGCAATGAACTGGGCGGCGTCTTCCTCGGCCGAGCCGCCGATCTCGCCGATCATCACGATCGACTTGGTCTTCTCGTCGGCGAGGAACATCTCCAGCATGTCGATGAACTCGGTGCCTTTCACCGGGTCGCCGCCGATGCCGACGGCGGTCGTCTGGCCGAGGCCCTCATTGGTGGTCTGGAAGACCGCCTCATAGGTCAGCGTGCCGGAGCGCGACACAATGCCGACGCTGCCGGGTTTGAAGATATTGGCGGGCATGATGCCGATCTTGCATTCGCCGGCGGTCACGACGCCGGGGCAGTTCGGGCCGATCAGGCGCGATTTCGAGCCCGACAGGGCGCGCTTCACGCGGATCATGTCCTGCACGGGAATCCCTTCCGTGATGCAGACGATCAGCGGGATTTCCGCGTCGATGGCTTCCAGAATGGCGTCCGCAGCGCCCGGCGGCGGCACATAGACGACCGACGCGTCGGCGCCGGTTGCGTGCTTCGCCTCGGCGACCGTGTCCCATACCGGCAGGTTGACACCCGGGTCGGGGTGCATCGTGCCGCCTTTGCCGGGGGCGACACCGCCCAGCAGCTTGGTGCCGTACGCAAGGGCGCCCAGCGAATGAAACGTCGCCGTCTTGCCGGTGAAGCCCTGCGTGATGAGCTTGGTGTTCTTGTCGATCAGGATGGACATGGGCGTTCCTATTTCGGCGTAGCGGCAAGCCGCTCATTTCTAAGTTTGGTAAGAAGCTGAGCGGCTAGCGCAGTCGCCTCGGGATTTCGGAAATTTGCGGAGCTCGTGGCTGAATAGAGGATCCAGCTTCCGCCGCCTTCCTCATCCTCGCCCGTCATTGCATCGCAGTAGGCCTGACGCTCGTCGTCGGTTTGGCCCTCTTTAGGCGTCCCGCGCATCCGGTCACACAGTTTTTTGGTGCGCTCTGCCGTAAGCTTTTGCTGCGCCCGCATGAAATCTTGCGCGTAGGCGGCAGCAGGCACAGAGCAAAGCTGGGCCGCCAGCAACTCCACGGTCGACGATATCGGCTCGCTAAGCGACTCGGCAGCCGCAGCGTTCTGCTCAATACAGCTGCGCCAATCTGCCGTCAGCGGCGGAACATCCGAAACATCCTGTGCTAGCCCGGGCGATATGAGGATCGCAGCCGCCACCGTGAGCAGCAAGCCGCGCATCACGCGGCTTCCTTCGCGGCAGCGACGATCTTCTGCGCCGCTTCGGCTGGGCCGCGGAACCGCGCGCCCGATGATGGAAGAATCAATCGGCATAGACAGCCTTCGAGATTCCTACAGACACTTTGCCGAGTGTCGTTCCCATTTGAAGAGCGATCAGCGGGTTAGCCCTTCCCGGCGAACGAGCACGGAGTCCGAATCCTAACGCGTGCTCCAATTCTATGGTGTTCCACCGATCAATTCCCGCGCCTGCTCTTACGCGATCTGCAAATGCGCGTATTTCGTCAGAGGTGGGAGCCGCGTTCGCGGTGAACTGACAGCTGGTCAGCACGACGTCGGGAAACGTCATAACTTCAACCTGAAACTCAGAGGCCTTGTCCGCAGCGCGTTGATATATCGACAGCCACTGATCGTTGCCAGGCAGCGGCGGTGCATCGTTAAATCCGCGCTTCTTGGCCTCATCGGTTGCGCTTGTCGGCTCCTCGAGTGCCGCCATGCAAATCGCGTAGGCACTATCGAGAACGTCGCTGGCATCGCGCGAGAGCATTTCCGCGCTCACACCAGAAGCCAAAGCTAGCGTCGCCGCGATCGATGCCGAAAGGCGCATCACGCCGCTTTCTTCACGGCGGCGACGATCTTCTGGGCGGCGTCATCGAGGTCATCCGCCGGCACGACATCAAGGCCGCTCTCGGCGATGATCTTCTTGCCCTGCTCGACATTGGTGCCTTCAAGGCGCACCACCAGCGGCACTTTGAGGCCCACGGCCTTCACCGCCGCGACCACGCCATTGGCGATGATGTCGCACTTCATGATGCCGCCGAAGATGTTGATCAGGATGCCTTTGACGTTCGGATCGGCCGTGATGATCTTGAAGGCGGCCGTCACCTTCTCTTCGTTGGCGCCGCCGCCGACGTCGAGGAAGTTGGCTGGCTCGCGGCCATACAGCTTGATGATGTCCATCGTCGCCATGGCAAGGCCGGCGCCGTTGACCATGCAGCCGATATCACCGTCGAGCGTGATGTAGGAGAGGTCGTATTTCGACGCCTCGATTTCCTTGGCGTCTTCCTCGGTGAGGTCGCGCAGGGCCTGGATCTCGGGGTGGCGGTACAGCGAGTTCGAGTCGAAGCCGACCTTGGCGTCCAGCACGTGCAGGCGGCCATCGGGCGTGAGGATCAGCGGATTGATCTCCAGCATCGCCATGTCAGTTTCGACGAAGGCTTTGTAGAGCTTCGCGGCGAGGTCTTCGGCCTGCTTGGCCTGCGGACCCTTGAGGTTCAGCGCCTTGGCAATGGTGCGGCCGTGATGCGGCATGATGCCCGTCGCGGGATCGACCGAGAAGGTGATGATCTTTTCCGGCGTCTCGTGCGCGACGGTCTCGATGTCCATGCCGCCTTCGGTGGAGACGACGAAGGCCGTTTCGCTGGTTTCACGGTCGACGAGCAGCGAGAGGTAGAATTCCTTCTCAATGTCGCTGCCATCCTCGACATAGAGGCGGTTGACCTGCTTTCCGGCTTCGCCTGTCTGCACAGTGACGAGCGTGTTGCCGAGCATTTCCTTGGCGTTTGCGTAGACCTCGTCCGGGGTCTTGGCGAGGCGGACACCGCCCTTCGCGTCCGGGCCAAGCTCCTTGAACTTGCCCTTGCCGCGGCCGCCCGCGTGGATCTGTGCCTTCACGACGAAAAGCTTCGCGCCCTCGGCGGCCAGCTTTTCCGCCCCGGCCTTCGCCTCTTCCGGCGTCATCGCCGCGACGCCCTTGGAAACGGGCACGCCGAAGCCCTTCAGGACTTCTTTCGCCTGATATTCGTGGATGTTCATGGGGTATCTCCCGCCGGACCGCCGACAGAGGCGGTCAGAATGACAAAGCGCGGGCGTTATAGCAGCGAGTCGGCGGCAGGCAACGCTGACGCAGGCGGAATGGAGATGGGGAAACCCGCCCCGGGATCAGCCCTGGTGCTGGGGAGTATCGCTGTCGAAAAAGTCTACGATTTCCGCCCAGACCCGCTTGGTCGTCGCCGAATCGTTGGCGACCGCGTCATAGACGAGGGCGGCGACGAGAAGGATCAGGATCAGGCGCATGACGGGACTCCGGCTAGACCCGGACCCAACGCTCGTCCAACTGCCCGCGTTCCACGAGGCGCCGCCGGCAGCCGCCCCGTTTCAAAATTGCCACAGGAAGCCGCCAACAATGCAATAATTTCACCCTCCAGTGAATTTCGTTTTGACTTTGATCGCGAACCGCGCCTGAAATTCGTCAAGCGACGAATTTAACGTCGTCTGGAGGGAACAACATGTCGGTACGCGGACGGAGCTGGCTTCTGGCCAGCGCGGCTTGGATTGCATTCGCTGGCTTCGCGCCGGCTCACGCTCAGGACACGCCCGCTGCGGCTGACCCTGCGGCAACTACGGAAGATGACAGCACCGACGAGGAAGTGACCGTCACGGCGCGCCGCCGTGAGGAAGCCCTCAAGGACGTGCCGATCTCGGTCTCGACGCTGAGCGGCAAGCGGCTGGAAGAAACCGGCTCGACCGACATCACCGCGCTCCAGACCAAAACGCCGAACGCGACCGTCCAGATCGCCCGCGGTTCGTCCTCGACGCTGATCTCGTTCATCCGTGGCGTCGGCCAGCAGGACCCGCTCTGGGGCTTCGAGCCGGGCGTCGGCCTTTATGTCGATGACGTTTATATCGCCCGTCCCCAGGGTGCGGTGCTCGACATCTATGACGTCCAGCGCATCGAAGTCCTGCGCGGCCCGCAGGGCACGCTCTATGGCCGCAACACGATCGGCGGCGCGATCAAATACGTCACCGCCAAGCTCGGCAGCGAGCCGGAGCTGAATCTCAAGACCGCCTACGGTTCCTACAATCAGATCGACGTGATCGCGTCCGGTTCGGCCCCGATTACCGACACGTTCCGCGTCGGCGGCGCCTTCGCGATGTATAACCGCGACGGTTTCGGCGAAAACCTCACCACCGGCGCCGAACACTACAACAAGGACGTGATCGCCGGCCGCGTCAGCGCCGAGTTCACGCCGACCGACGACCTCTTTTTCCGCCTTGCCGCCGACTATGTCCGCGACAAGTCGAACCCCAAGCACGGTTACCGTGAAGTCCAGGCGCTGGATTTCCTCGGCAACCCGATTCCGGGCGGCGCCCCACTCGCCAGCGTCTATGACACGCGTGCCGGCGTCGGCGACGACAACAATGTCGTCACGCGCGGCGTCTCGTTCACCGGCGAATGGCGGGCGAGCGACTTCGTGACCTTCAAGTCGATCACGGCCTATCGTGACGGCCACACAGAGACCGTCATCGACTTCGACGGCCTGCCCGCCGCCATCCTCGACATCCCGGGCATCTATTCGGATCACACGTTCACGCAGGAACTGCAGGCGCAGTTCAACGGCGACCGCTGGCAGGGCGTGGCCGGCATCTTCTACCTGAACGGCACCGCCGACGGCGCGTTCGACACGATCCTCAGCCAGGCCGGCATCGTGATCGGCACCTCCGGCTCGGTCGAGACCGAGAGCTGGGCGATCTTCGGCGACTTCAGCTACGACATCACCGACGATCTGCACCTCTCGCTCGGCGGCCGCTGGACGCGCGACGTGAAGCAGGGAACGGTGTTCCGCGCCAACTATGCCGGCGCCACGCGCAGCCCGCTGCTGGGTGGCACGCCCCGCGCCCCGACGCTGGTCCGCTCGAACTACACGAACGAGCGCACGTTCGAGCAGTTCACCCCGCGCGTCAGCCTCAGCTACGACTTCAACGACAGCGTGACGGGCTATCTCTCCTACAGCCAGGGCTTCAAGTCCGGCGGCTTCGACATGCGTGGCGACGCCATCCTGACGCCGGCGACGGTCAACGGCTACGCGCCCGAACTGGTCGACACTTACGAGGCCGGCCTGAAGGGTGTGCTGGAAGGCGGCAAGATCAACTTCTCCACCGCGTTCTTCTACTCCGAATATGACGACCGCCAGGTGACGACGCAGGTGCCGGTCGGCGCCAGCATCGCCAGCTTTGTCGACAACGTCGCCAGCTCCACCATGTGGGGTTGGGAGTTCGAAGGCTCCATCGCCATCTCGGAGAACTTCAGCGCGAATCTCGGCCTTGGCTATATCGACGCCAAGTTCGACGAGTTCACCCGCTTCTATCCGGCGGGCGCGATCAACCCGATCACCGGCACCGTCGTTCCTCCGGGCGGCGTGACGCTGAACATCGCCGATCTCATCGTCTTCCAGATGACCCCCAGCTTCACGATGAACCTGGGCTTCACCTGGACGCAGGATCTCTTCGGCGGCGAACTCGCCATCACCCCGATGGCTTCGTATCGCAGCAAGATGTCGATGTTCGAGTTCCCGAGCGCCACGCTCGATCAGCCCGGCTACTGGCTCTACGACGCGGTCGTTCAGTGGACGGCGCCGGAAGGCAACTGGAAGGTCGGCCTCCTCGCCAAGAACCTCACCGACGAGGAATATCGCATCGGCGGTTACGACTTCCCGCAGTCGGCGGGCGTCCTCTTCGGCAACTCCGTGTCGGGCTTCTACGGCCCGCCGCGCACCTTCACGCTGACGGTCGGCGTCGAGTTCTGATCGGCCGCTGACAGTGACGAAAGCCTTGACGGGAGCGGTCTCTGACCGCTCCCTGTCTCTTTCCGGGGATGCGAAAGACGCGGACCCGGGGCGGCTTGAGAGCGAGGGTCCCATGGCGCAGGAGACGCGAAAGGAAGCCGAACCCCGGCGCAGCCCACGACGCGGCCGGCCGCCCAAGTCGGCGGGCGCATCGGATACCAGCGCGCTCATCCTCGATGTCGCCGAAGATCTTTTCTCCAAGCACGGACTGCACGGCGTCTCGATCCGTGATGTCGCCAACGAGGCGGGCGTCGATACCGCTTTGCTGCACTATTATTTCGGCACCAAGCGCGGCCTCTTCGACGCCGTGTTCGCGCGCCGTTCGGAAATCCTCAACGCCGACCGCATGGCGGCCCTGGACGAGTACGAGCGCGCGATGGGGGCGGACATGACGCCGGAAGGCGTCATCGAAGCCTTCCTCCGCCCGCTCCTGGAATGGGGCGAGAAAGGCGGCCCCGGCTGGAAGCATTATTTCGCGCTGATCTCTCAGGCCAACGCCAACCCGATCTGGGGCGGCGAGCTGATGGCGCGGAATTTCGACACCGTCATTCGGCGCCTCATCGAACTCATGCGCATCGCCATTCCCGGCGCGCGCGATGAAGACCTCTACTGGGCCTATCACAACCTTTCCGGCGCGCTGACCCTCACCATCGGCGAGACGGGCCGCCTCGACCGCCTCTCCAACGGCCTTTGCCGGTCGGGCGACCTGAAGACGGCGCATGCCAACATGGCCCGCTTCGCCGCCGCCGGCTTCCGGGCGCTTTGCATTCACAGAACGAACTGAACAGGGAAACGATGACCACGATCGCGGACGAAAAGGCCGGATACCGCACCTATGTGCTGGTGCTGCTGATCCTTATCTACACCTTCAATTTCCTCGACCGTCAGATCGTTGGCATCCTCGCCGGCCCGATCATGAAGGATTTGAACCTCACCAAATCCGAAATGGGCCTGATGGGCGGCATCGCCTTCGCCGCGCTCTATTCGACGCTGGCGATTCCAATCGCCTGGCTGGCTGACCGCTACAGCCGCGTCTGGATCATGACGACCGCCCTCACCATCTGGAGCGGCTTCACCGTCGCCTGCGGCTATGCCGGCTCCTTCTGGTCGATGTTCCTGATGCGGATGGGCGTCGGCGTCGGCGAGGCGGGCGGCGTCGCCCCTGCCTATTCGCTGATTGCCGACTATTTCCCGCCGAAGCAGCGCGCCCGGGCGCTCGCCGCCTTCTCGTTCGGCATTCCGCTCGGCATGGCGCTCGGCATCCTGCTCGGCGGTCTGCTCGCCGCCTATATCGACTGGCGTTGGGCCTTCATCGCCGTCGGCCTCGCCGGCCTGGCGGTCGCGCCAATCTTCCGCCTGACCGTGCGCGATCCGGTGCGCGGCGGCCTCGACCCCGCCCCCGTCGCCAAAGGTGCGGTGCCGCCCTTCTCCGAGGTCTGCCGCACCATCCTGCCCAAGCCGAGCTTCTGGCTGCTCGCCCTTGGCGCCGCCTGCTCGTCGGTCTGCGGCTATGGCGTCGCCTTCTGGCTGCCGACCCTCTTCATGCAGAGCTACGGTCTCAGCCTCGCCGATACCTCGTGGTATTATAGCGCCATCGTGTTCTTCGGCGGCATTGCAGGCATCTGGCTCGGCGGCACGATGGCCGACCGCCTTGGCTCGGGCGATCGCGGCGCCTATGCCCGCGTGCCGGCGCTTTCCTTCGTCATCGCCTTGCCGTTCTTCTTCTTCGCGCTGAACGCGCCTTCGCTGCTCTGGGCGTTCCCGCTCTTCCTGGTCCCGACGGCGCTCAACCTCGTCTGGCTCGGCCCGGTGGTGACGGCGGTGCAGCACCTCGTCGCGCCGTCCATGCGCGCGACGGCCTCGGCCATGTTCCTCTTGGTGAACAACCTTATCGGTATCGGCCTCGGCACCTATTATTTCGGCCTCATGGCCGATGTGCTGGAGCCGCAGTTCGGTGCGAACGCGATGATGTATTCGCTCTATTCGGGCGGCGTCTTCTACATCCTCGCGGCCCTGCTGATGTTCCTCGCCAGCCGCACGCTCAGGAAAGACTGGAAGGACTGAGGGAGCCAATGCGGAACTCGACCGTTAGAGTTCCACATGAAGGCCATTCTCTTCCACAATCCGAAATCGGGCACAGGCGAATTTTCGGGCGACGAGCTGAAGGCGATCCTTCGGCTCGCCGGCCATGACGTCACCTACTGCTCGACCAAAAGCAGCGGCTTTAAATCCGCCCTGAAGAAAACCTACGAGCTCGCCGTCGTCGCAGGCGGCGACGGCACGGTCGGCAAGGTTCTGAAGGGCCTGAAGGACCGCACGATCCCCGTCGGCATCCTGCCGCTCGGTACCGCCAACAATATCGCGACCTCGCTCGGCATTTCCGGCCCGCCAGCCGAGATCGCCGCCTCGTGGAATCTGAAACGCACGCGAAAGCTCTCGGTCGGTATCGCCAGAGGGCCGTGGGGCAAGATGAACTTCATCGAAGCCGTCGGCTTCGGCGCTATGGTCGATGCGACGGATTCGTCCATCGGGGAAAACGTTGAAGGCGACCATCGCCTCGTGCTTGGCCGCGATGCGCTCCGCAAGGCGCTGAAGAAGGGCAAGGCCCGCAACCTTCACGTCACCATCGACGGTAAGCCCATCACCAACAAGCTGCTCGCGCTGGAGGTGCTGAACATCGGCTATGCCGGCCCCGGCATTCCGCTGCGCCTCGCGGCCGATCCGGGCGACGATTATCTCGACGTCGTCATGATCGGCGACGACCAGCGCGACGGCATGCTGGATTGGCTCGGCCCGGCCCATGAGGAAACCCCGCCGCCGCTCACCGCTCGCAAAGGCAAGGAAATCGTCATCACCTGGAAGGGCAAACCGCCTATGCGGCTCGATGACGGCTATATCGATCCGCCGGATACCAAGGAAAAGATCGCGCTGACCCTCGCCAAGGAGAAGCTGACTATCCTGCTTCCCAAGGGCGCGCGCAAACCGGCGGCCCAAAAGGCAAAACCGAAGGCGAAGCCGAAACGGAAACCGGCCAAATGACGCCGCCGGAAGACCTGCTCATCGACATCGAGCGCACCGCCGTCGAACTCGCGCAGCTTGCTGGCGCGGAAATCCTCGCCGCGCTCGGCGGTATGCTTTCGGTCCGCTACAAGACCGGCGTCAGCGACGACGAATTGAAAGACCCGGTCTCGGAGGTCGATCAGCGCGTCGAGGTTCTGATCCGCGCCCGCCTCGCTGATCGCTTCCCCGGCCACGACATTATCGGCGAAGAATTCGACGAACGCTCGGGCCGCGACGACGAGTTCGTCTGGGCGGTCGATCCCATCGACGGCACCACAAATTTCGTCAACGGCTTCCCGATGTTCGCCGCCACAATCGGCGTGCTCCATCGCGGCGTGCCGGTCGTCGGCGCGACCTGGTGCACCACCGGCCATGCCGTCCGCGCCGGCGTCTATCACGCCCATAAGGGCGCGCCGCTGCTCTTCGACGGTCAGCCCGTCACCCGCGCCGACAATGCCGAGGTTCGCCGCCGTCTCGCGGGCGTACCGCGTGCCGGCGATGTCGAAGGCCCCTTCGACACGCGCAAGACCGGCTCTGCCGCCATCGAGTGCGCTCTAGCTGCGGCCGGGTCGCTTACCCTCGCCCGCTTCGACAACGTCAATCTGTGGGACATCGCAGGTGGCGTCGCTCTGGTTCAGGCCGCAGGCGGCGCCGTCCGCATCTTCGAGAACGGCGCCTGGCGCACGCTCGAACGCTTCGAGGGCACGCCCGAAGCGCCCGACCTCCGCAACTGGAAGCGCCCGATGATCATCGGCCACACCGACGCGGTCGACACCTTCGTCGCGAAACTCGCCGCTTAGCGGCGCTTGCCGCCGAGGATGCTGCCGAGGATCGAACGGCCGATTTCGCGGCCGATGGTCGATGAGACAGACCGCGTCACCGACTTGATCGCCGCCTCGCCGACGCTTTGCCGCTTGCCGCCACCGCCGCCCAGCACGTCGGACAGCCAGCCCCCCGAAGATTTCGCCTCGCGCGCGGGCGGCGCCTCGCGGTCACGGATCGACCCGCGCGTCGAGGGGCGCGGTTCGCGCGCCTCGGGCACAGGGATCGGCGCCGGCACGGGGCGCGCGCCCCAATCAATCCCGCCGGTTTTTGTCTGCGGCTTCGCGGCAGGCGGTGCTTCCACCTCCCGTGCGCCGTTCAGGATCTCATAGGCGCTCTCGCGATCGACCACCTGCTCATATTTCCCGGCGAGCGGACTGCCGGTTACAAGCTGTGAGCGCTCGTCCGGCGTCAGCGGACCCATGCGGCCCGAGGGCGGACGGATCAGCGTCCGCTCTACCACCGACGGCACGCCGCCTTTCTGCAGCGTCGAGACCAGCGCCTCGCCTGTGCCCATTTCGGTGATCGCGTCTTCCGTCTTGAAGGCGGGATTGGCGCGGAAGCTTTCCGCCGCCACGCGCACCGCCTTCTGTTCCTTCGGCGTATAGGCGCGCAGCGCATGCTGGATGCGGTTGCCGAGCTGGCTCAGCACGATCTCAGGCACGTCCTGTGGGTTCTGCGTGATGAAATAGACGCCGACGCCCTTCGACCGGATCAGGCGCACAACCTGCGTCACCTTCTCCAGCAGGGCCTTGGGCGCGTCGTTGAAGAGCAGATGCGCCTCATCGAAGAAGAAGACGAGCTTCGGCTTCTCCAGATCGCCGGCCTCGGGCAGCGCCTCGAACAGCTCCGACATCATCCACAGCAGGAACGTTGCATAGACGCGCGGGTTGGCCATCAGCCCGTCGGCGGCCAGCACGTTGATCGCGCCGCGCCCCTGCGCGTCGGTCATCATGAAATCGCTGAGCGATAGCGCCGGCTCACCAAAGAAGGCATCGCCGCCCTGATTCTCCAGCACCAGCAACTGGCGCTGGATCGCACCGACGCTGGTCGGCGAGACATTGCCGTAGCGCGCCTTTACGTCATCGGCATGTTCCGACAGGAAGGTCAGGATCGCGCGCAGGTCTTTCAGGTCCAGCAGCAGCAGACCTTCGTCGTCCGCCACGCGGAAGGCGATATTGAGCACGCCTTCCTGCACGTCGTTGAGATCGAGCAGGCGCGACAGCAGCAGGGGGCCCATCTCCGACACCGTCGCGCGGATCGGGTGGCCCTGCTTGCCGAACACATCCCAAAAGATCGTCGGATGCGGCTCGAACACATACGGGTCGAGG
>VFQQ010002217.1_pt1 | contig 22920 bp, 21 predicted proteins | sample 3512341 | NCBI WGS metagenome assembly VFQQ01 (sample SAMN10412373, study PRJNA504923) | tailings metagenome | isolation source: Relicate 2 Philex TSF1 revegetated site | place: Philippines: Tuba, Benguet | collected 2017-08-29 | reverse complement strand
GGTGATGCTGCTGTGTGTTAGTACCATGCTTGTAGCCTGTAATACGATGCATGGTTTGGGTAAGGATCTGGAAGCCGCAGGCGAAGCAGTACAAAGAAAAAGCAGTCAATAGACGAGATTAATCATGCAACCATTTGTGACTTTGGACGGCCTTGTCGTCCCCTTGGATCGGGCAAACGTGGATACGGATGCCATTATTCCCAAGCAATTCCTGAAATCCATCAAGCGATCAGGGTTCGGCCCGAATGCATTTGACGAGTGGCGTTATCTTGACCACGGTGAGCCTGGCATGGATAACAGCAAGCGTCCATTAAATCCGGATTTTGTGCTGAACAAGCCACGTTACCAAGGTGCAGAGGTGCTACTTGCGCGTGAGAACTTTGGCTGTGGTTCAAGTCGGGAACACGCACCATGGGCGCTTCTTGATTATGGCTTCCGTGCCATTATAGCGCCAAGTTTCGCAGACATTTTCTTCAATAACTGTTTCAAGAACGGCATCTTGCCGATTGTGCTCGACGCCGAGGAAGTGGACGTCTTGTTTCAGGAGGTGGATGCGCAGGAAGGATACCGGCTACTTGTCGACTTGCCGCAACAAGTGGTCGTGAGCCCTAGTGGGCGATCATTTCCTTTTGAGGTGGACGCTTTCCGTAAACACTCTCTGCTCAATGGGTTGGACGATATTGGCCTGACTTTACAAAAAGTGGATCAGATCAAAGTGTTCGAAGCCAGCCACAAGGCGCAACAGCCCTGGCTGTTTAACTAGTAGCACATCCCATAAATATCAAATTGATTCAGGAAACAGAAGCATGTTGAATATTGCAGTATTGCCAGGTGATGGCATTGGCCCAGAAATTGTTGCACAGGCTGTCAAGGTGCTATCTGCGCTTGATCTGAACATGGAAATGCACGAGGCGCCCATTGGCGGTGCAGGTTATGAGGCTGCTGGAGACCCCTTGCCCGAAGCGACCTTGAATCTTGCTAAACAAGCCGACGCGGTGCTGCTTGGAGCTGTTGGTGACTGGAAATATGACAAGCTGGAGCGCCACTTGCGGCCAGAACGTGGTTTGTTGCGCATCCGCAAGGAGCTCAACCTGTTTGCTAACTTGCGTCCAGCGCTGCTTTACCCTGAATTGGCTTCTGCCTCCACCCTCAAGCCGGAGGTGGTTTCCGGGCTGGATATCATGATCGTACGTGAATTGACCGGCGATATTTATTTTGGCCAGCCACGCGGTATTTCCACACTCGAGAATGGCGAGCGTGAGGGCATCAACACCATGCGCTACAACGAATCCGAGATCAGGCGGATTGGTCGGGTGGCGTTTGATATCGCCATGAAGCGCAACAAAAAAGTGTGTTCGGTAGATAAGGCCAACGTGCTGGAAACCACCGAACTCTGGCGACAAGTCATGATTGAGCTTTCAAAGGACTACCCTGAAGTCGAACTCTCCCATATGTATGTGGATAATGCTGCGATGCAATTGATCCGGGCCCCCAAGCAGTTTGATGTGATGGTGACCGGGAATATCTTCGGCGATATCCTGTCCGATGAAGCCTCCATGCTGACCGGCTCTATCGGGATGTTGCCCTCTGCCTCGCTGGATGCCAACAATAAAGGGATGTATGAGCCTAGCCATGGTTCTGCACCGGATATTGCCGGCAAGGACATTGCCAACCCGCTGGCCACTATCCTGTCTGCCGCCATGATGCTGCGCTATACCTTCAATGACGAGCTTAGTGCTGTCAGAATAGAAAATGCGGTAAAACAGGCGTTGGTACAAGGTTACCGCACAGCGGATATTTATACAGAGGGTTGTCGTCAAGTTGGCTGTCAAGCCATGGGCGATGCAGTCGTCGCTGCACTGTAGGGCGCCAGATCGCTAAGTAGTCGATGCAACACTGGGCATTGAAAAGCTTGATTCTGGTGCTTTTGTCGAGTTGCGTGGACAGTTAATTCAAGGAAAGTGAATGCAATGATGCGAGTTGGTTTTATAGGTTGGCGAGGCATGGTGGGCTCAGTGCTCATGCAGCGTATGCGTGAAGAGGGCGACTTTGCTCTGATCGAGCCGATTTTCTTCACCACCTCCCAACCTGGTGGGCAAGGGCCAGATGTCGGGCGTGAGTCGCCGCCACTTAAAGATGCGCGCGATATTGACCAGCTGAAGCAGATGCATGCGATTGTATCCTGCCAGGGTGGGGATTACACGACCGAGATATTCCCGAAATTACGCACTGCTGGATGGCAAGGTCATTGGATTGATGCTGCCTCAACCCTGCGGATGGAATCGGATGCCGTGGTGATTCTGGACCCAGTAAACCGCAATGTCATTGATCAGGCGCGCGCTACTGGCATCAATAACTGGATTGGTGGAAATTGCACCGTATCCTTGATGCTGATGTCGCTGGGTGGTTTGTTCCGTGAAAACCTCGTAGAGTGGGCAACTTCCATGACGTATCAAGCCGCATCCGGTGCGGGTGCCCAGAATATGCGCGAATTGCTCAAGCAAATGGGGGAGGCGCACCGGGTAGCCAGCGGCTTATTGTCCGACCCGGCTTCCGCCATTTTGGATATTGATCGTGAGGTGGCCGGCATACTACGTGACGAACGTTTCCCGACGGCACACTTTGGTGTGCCACTGGCAGGTAGCCTGATTCCGTGGATAGACAAGGATCTTGGCAATGGTCAAAGCAAGGAAGAGTGGAAGGGTGGCGCGGAAACTAACAAGATCCTCGGGTTGGAGCAGCAGCCTGTCCCGATTGATGGTTTGTGTGTTCGGATTGGCGCGATGCGCTGTCACTCTCAAGCTTTGACGATCAAGCTCAAGAAAAATGTCCCGCTTGACGATATCCATCATATTGTTGCCAGTGCAAATGACTGGGTGTCCGTGGTGCCGAATGATCGTGAAAGCACCATGAAACAATTAACCCCGGCGGCTGTGACCGGGACACTGAAGGTGCCGGTGGGCCGTTTACGAAAAATGAATATGGGTGACATGTATCTTTCTGCCTTTACCGTGGGTGATCAGTTGCTTTGGGGAGCGGCTGAGCCACTTCGGCGTATGTTGAGAATATTGGTGGAAGTTTGATTTTTTTGCCCATTTTTGCTGCGCTGAGGGTGGGCCAAGATAGCTGACAAAACTCATGTGCGATATGAGCTTGCATGTCTAACTATTTGATGTTAATTTCATAAGACGACTTCAGCGTAGGGAAAAAGGTGGGATAGTGCATAAGTCAAAATTAAAACGTGTAACACTCGCTGTCTGTTTTGCGCTTTTACCGATAACGGCCTATTCCGCCGGGCTTGGAAAACTGACCGTCATTTCTGGCTTGGGAGAGCCGCTTCGTGCTGAGATTGAGCTGGTATCAACCACTCCTGAAGAACTCTCCAGTTTGACAGCGAGTATCGCGCCACCTGAAGCCTATGCAGTGCAGGGGATGGAGCGTACTGCGATTCACAATGCGATCCAGGTTGAGCTAGACAAAAAACAGACTGGCGCACCTATCCTGAGAATTTCAACACGCCAGCCTGTCGATGACCCTTTTCTCGATATGCTGATCCAGGTTGACTGGGCGACTGGCCGACTGTTGCGTGAATACACCGTGTTACTGGATCCTCCAGGCTACAACGCAGCACAACCTGCGGTCATCACTACACCGGCTCCAACTGCGCCTAGTGCTGCAAAAAAAGTCGAGTCACCTAGAGCTGCCTCAACCCCTTCTGCTTCAACGGTCAGTAGCGTTGATGAACACAAAACACGCTCTGGCGACACCTTGAATAAGATCGCTCGTGAGATGCAGGTCGAAGGCGTGAACCTGGATCAGATGCTGGTTGGTTTGTATCGTGCTAATCAGCAGGCGTTTGAAGGCAACATGAACCGCCTTAAAGTAGGCCAGATTATTCGCGCTCCAAGCGCAGAAGAGCTGACAGCTGTTAGTCGACAGGAAGCCGCGCGCGAAATCAAAGTGCAAACCGCAGACTGGAATGCTTATCGCAATCGCCTTGCAGGTGTTGTGGCAGATATGGAGCCGGGCTCCGAAGATGCAGGTGCCCAAGCAACGTCTGGCAAGCTCAAGGCCGCTACTCAGGATGCTGCTGCCCCCGCAGATGCCGGCCCACGTGATGTGGTTAAACTATCTAAGAGTGATGCAGGCGACGTCAAAGCAATACAAGAAAAATTAAATGCCCTGCAGGAAGAAAATATTGCGCGTCAAAACAGCTTAAATGAAGCAAATGATCGTGTTGCGGCGCTGGAAAAACAAATTGCAGACCTTCAGCAACTGCTGACCATCAAGAACCAAACGCTTGCTAGCATGCAGCAGGATGTAGCTACAACTCCGCCAAGTGATGCGCTACCCGCTGAAGCCACACCCGCTGAGTCTGCACCTGAAGCCGAAGTTGCTGCAAGTGAACCGACAGAGGCTGCTCCAGCTGAACCGCCTGCTGCGCAACCGAGCTCGCAAGCGCCTGTCGCTGCAGCGCCTGTGTCTGCTGAAGCCCCGGGCTTTTTTGACAGTCTGGGTGAGAATGGACTGCTTTATGGTGGAGCAGGCGGTGCTTTACTACTACTTGTAGGCAGCTGGCTGTTCTTGCGTAGCCGCCGTAAACACAATCTCGATAGTTTTGAACAAGGCATATTGACGGCAGGTGGCCTCAAGGCCAATACCGTCTTTGGCAACACTTCAGGTGGTACGGTCGATACCGGAGATACCTCATTCCTGACTGATTTCTCTCAAAGCCCAAGCGGCATGATTGATACACATGATGTGGATCCTATTGCGGAAGCCGAAGTGTACATGGCTTACGGGCGTGAAACGCAGGCCGAAGAAATTCTGAATGATGCGATTGCCAAGGAGCCGACTCGATACGAGTTACATTTGAAGCTGCTTGAAATTTTTGCAAATCGTAATGACAACTCTGCATTTGAAGCTGTTGCCGGCGAGCTTTACTCTACGCTGGGCGCTGGAGATCCAGTTTGGCAGAAAGTGGCCGAAATGGGACACAAGCTGGAGCCTAATAACCCGCTTTATGACCTGAGTCAGTTGCCCGCTGCAGCAAGTGCAGCACAGAGTTCCGTAGTACAAGAACAGGATGGCTTGCAAGATGACTTGATAGCGCCGACCATCCCTGCGGTTGAGACAGATGAGATGCTGAGTGAAAAAGCGGCTGTTGATGAAACGTCCGCAGGATTGGATTTCTCTCTCGATAACTTATCAGAACCTGAACAGCCAGCAGTCGCGTCTACAGAAGAAGAGCGTGCTGATCCTCAGTTTGGGATGGCCGAAGATTCTAATGCGCTGGATTTTGATTTTGGTAGCGCAGAATCTTCAGACAAACTTAACGAAGTGGAAACTTCTGAAGAAATCTCTACATTGTCATCTGCATCTGAAGATAATAGTCTTGATTTCGCATTTGAAACGGCTCCAGCGCAAAATGAAACTGAATCAGCTGAAAAGGTTGCATCTCTGGACCTGGCTGATACGCAAAGCATGGCATTTGAGTCTCCCACTTTGCCTGAGCAAGCGGATCTGAAACCAGATAGCGATGCTGGATTAAGTTTTGAAGCGCCTGAGTTGAGTACAGGTGCGTTTGAAATGCCGGATATGTCTGTAATATCTCCAGATGAAGCAAGCAAAGATGAGGCATCCACTTTTGAATTGCCATCGGCTGATCTAGACTTTAATTTGGACGTTGAGGACAAATCATTGGAATCTTCAACTTCGGAATTTGAGCCTGATGCCGAAGCTGAATCCGAAGAAACAATCCCTGACGTTTCTGCTCCGGCAGAGATTGATTTCTCTAATATCACCCTTGATTTAAGTGGGCAGGGTGAGGGTGGTGATGACCTTGTGATGCCAGGAGAGTCCACTGAGGTTGAAGAAATCACGATGACTCATGACGAGTCTGAGGAGGTCAATACCAAGCTGGATCTGGTCACTGCCTATCTGGATATGGGCGATAACGAAGGGGCACGTGAATTGTTGGAAGAAGTGCTACAGGAAGGTGGATCTAGTCAGCGTGAGCGCGCGCAGAAGCTATTGGACGGCCTCAGCTGACACGTTTTCTACAAACGAGCCGGGCCTTGTGCCCGGCTTTTCTTTTACCGGGGCTATGCCATTAACAGACATTGCACTTGCGATAGGCATCACACTGGTGCTTCCTTAAGTATCAATCAGTATGTATAGCGCTGATCCATCCAGGTTGAATCACAGGTTCACAATGCACCCTGTAGTCAAGATCATCACCTTTGTACTTTATAGTCTTCTGTTGTACCGCATCCATGGTGCTGTACTACTGGGGTTTGTTGTTCCGATGCTGCTAATTGTGTGGAGGATTGCCATGCATGAGTACATGCGTCTTATCAGGCGTATGCGTTGGATACTGATTTTTCTCATGATGATCTACGCCTTCAACACACCTGGTGAGTATTGGACTGGATGGACACATACCTGGGCCCCCACTTATGAAGGTGTGCGGCTTGGTGTTGATCAGGCCTTGCGGCTAGCATTTTTGCTGGCAGCGTTGGCTATGTTGCTAGCTAGCACCACCCGTGAACACTTGATTGCAGGTATTTTTCAGATGTTGAAGCCGCTGCAGCAATGGATAGGTTCACCAGATCGATTTGCAGTGCGTTTGTGGCTCACCTTGCACTATGTTGAGACTGCGCCAAAACCTCAAGGGATCAGGCATTGGTTGCAGATCGCCAACTGGCTGGAGACCAAGAAGATGGATCAACAGGATGCCCCAGAGCACATTTCTCTCAGTCTTCCTCGCTTTGGCAGAGATTCGCAACTAATACTGATGTTATTGGTGTCAATATTCGGAGGTCTGCTGTGCGTATTGCCCTAGGATTGGAATATGATGGTTCTGGGTTCTGGGGTTGGCAAAGCCAGCCGCAGGGACAGACCGTGCAAGCAACGCTGGAAAATGCCCTGCGTCAACTTGCTGCACATGATATTCGTGTACATGCGGCAGGCAGAACTGATACTGGGGTGCATGCGTTGATGCAAGTGGTGCATTTTGATACGACAGCACTGCGACCAGAGGAGGCATGGGTTAGGGGTACGAATGCGCACTTACCGGCAAGCATACGTGTGCGTTGGGCCAAGGCAGTTGCACCTGATTTTCATGCACGCTTTGATGCCACGCGTCGTAGTTATCAATACGTGTTGTTCAACCATGAAGTTGCGCCTGCACTGATGGCCGGCAAGACAGGCTGGTTTCATGCGCCGCTTGATCTTGCCGCGATGCAGGAAGGGATTGCTTACCTTCTGGGTGAGCATGATTTCAGTGCCTTCCGTGCTTCAGAATGTCAGGCAAAAAGTCCGGTCAAAACCCTTTACAATGCACAAGTCCATTGCGCGTCAGGTTTCTTTATTTTCGATTTTTGTGCCAATGCTTTTTTGCATCACCAAGTGCGCAATATGGTGGGTGCCCTCGTGTATATTGGCAAAGGCCGGTACCCACCGGTATTTATTCGAGAATTGCTGGCGCTTGGCGATCGAAAAATGGCACCGCCGACGTTTTCTCCCGCAGGTCTATATCTGACAGGTGTTGCCTATGCGGAAAAGTGGGGTTTGCCCGATACCACGCGGCAGATCAATGAAGTCATGCGATTTCCTCAGATTTAACCCTGTCTGGTCAGCATCATTATTTTGATGCCTGCTATTTTGTTTCGAGTTTTAGGTCGCCTGTTTTAAGATAGCAGGCTGGTGAATGATTGAGAGGCAGTACTGTCGTGATGCGCACGCGCGTGAAAATTTGCGGAATTACCAATGTCAAGGATGCGTTGCTGGCAGTTGCTGCAGGATGCGATGCCATCGGCTTGGTTTTTTATAAGCCTAGTCCGCGGTATGTGTTGCCAGAAGTGGCGGCTAAAATTGCGGTCGCCATACCGCCCTTCGTGAGTGTTGTTGGCCTGTTCGTCAATGCTGCCCGCGACGAGATTGACCAAATTCTGAAGCAGGTACATCTGGATATTATTCAGTTCCACGGGGATGAATCACCAGAGGATTGTGAGCAGGTAGGACGCCCCTATATCAAGGCGGTGCGCGTCAAATCGGACACAAATTTGATACAATACGCCTCTGACTACACGCGGGCATGCGCATTATTGCTGGATACCTTCGTCGATGGGCATCCTGGTGGTACAGGTCAAGCCTTTGACTGGGGCGTGATCCCGAATGAATTGCCGATACCCATCATACTTGCGGGCGGTCTGAATCAAGATAACGTGGCGCAGGCGATCCGCAAGGTTAAGCCATATGCTGTGGATGTCAGCGGTGGCGTGGAAAAAAACAAGGGAGTCAAGGATGCGGACAAGATAGCCGCATTCATGCGAGGAGTAAGTGATGCAGTTATATGATATGCCGGATGAGCGTGGGCACTTTGGTCCCTATGGTGGTACGTTCGTTGCGGAAACATTGATAGAAGCGCTTGATGAACTGCGTGTTATGTATGAGCGCTATCGCAACGACCCGGAGTTTCTGGCTGAATTTGCGCATGATCTCAAGCATTTCGTCGGTCGCCCAAGTCCGATTTATCATGCAGAACGCCTGACAGCAAAAGTAGGCGGAGCGCAGATCTATTTCAAACGTGAAGATCTCAACCATACTGGCGCCCACAAAGTGAACAATACCGTTGGGCAGGCCTTGCTTGCTAAACGCATGGGCAAGCCGCGGGTGATTGCTGAAACCGGCGCAGGTCAACATGGTGTTGCAACAGCTACAATCGCTGCAAGACTGGGTCTGGAGTGTGTTGTCTACATGGGCTCGGAGGATGTCAAGCGGCAAGCCCCGAACGTATACCGCATGAAGCTGCTGGGGGCAACGGTGGTGCCGGTGGAGTCTGGTTCCAAAACCCTCAAGGACGCTTTAAATGAGGCAATGCGCGACTGGGTCACCAATATATCCAGTACCTTTTACATTATTGGTACTGTGGCGGGCCCTCACCCATACCCCATGATGGTGCGTGACTTTCAGTCTGTCATTGGCATAGAAGCCAAGCAGCAGATGCAAGAAATGCTGGGGCGTCAGCCTGATGCAGTGATTGCTTGTGTCGGTGGCGGCTCTAACGCAATGGGGATTTTCTATCCTTACATTGATGTGCCGGATGTCAGGTTGATTGGGGTGGAAGCAGCCGGTTTTGGCCTGGAAACAGGAAAGCATGCTGCGCCATTGACTGCCAACAGCCCGGTAGGGGTATTGCATGGCAACCGCACCTATCTGATGCAGGATAAGGATGGTCAGATTATCGAGACGCATTCCGTGTCTGCTGGTCTTGACTATCCTGGTGTTGGTCCGGAGCATGCATGGCTAAAAGATATTAAACGTGCAGAATACGTGGCCATTACTGATGAAGAGGCCATGGAGGCTTTCCACACCCTGTGCCGCACTGAGGGGATTATTCCTGCGCTGGAAAGCAGCCACGCGATTGCTTATGCGATGAAGATGGCCGCGACCATGTCACCGGACAAGATATTGCTGGTAAATCTGTCCGGTCGTGGAGACAAGGATATCAATACAGTCGCCAGATTATCCGGCATCGAACTATAAGCATAACCCTATTACAAGCACAGAATTTCCATGTCCCGAATTCAAACTGTATTTACCAAGCTGGCTGAGCAAAATAAAAAAGCCTTGATTCCTTATATCACGGCGGGGGACCCTCATCCCCGGCATACAATCGATTTAATGCACGCGCTGGTCGAAAGCGGTGCCGATATTATCGAAGTGGGCGTGCCATTTTCTGATCCGATGGCAGATGGTCCGGTCATCCAGCGAGCGAGCGAGCGAGCACTGGCACATCATGTTGGATTAAATGACGTGCTGGAGATGGTTAGGCAGTTTCGCCGCAAAGATCAGCATACCGCTGTTGTGCTGATGGGCTATGCCAATCCGGTTGAAGCCATGGGAATTGAAACCTTTGTAGATCGGGCTCAATCGGCCGGGGTAGATGGTGTCTTGACTGTTGACTATCCCCCTGAAGAATGTGGTGAGTTTGTAGCATTGCTCAAAAGCCGCGATATAGATCCGATTTTCCTGCTGTCTCCCACGACAGAGGCTGGTCGTGTCGATACCATCGTGCAGCAGGGCAGCGGTTTCGTTTATTATGTCTCACTGAAGGGTGTAACAGGATCGCAGAACATTGACATTGACGAAGTGGCCGCCCGCTTGCAGGGGATTCGCGGCAAAACAAACTTGCCGATAGGCGTGGGTTTTGGTGTGCGCGATGCTGAGACCGCAAAGGGTGTGGCAAACATTGCCGATGCTGTCGTGGTTGGCAGCCGCATGGTGCAGGAGGTGGAGAAGTCCACGGAGCAGAATTTGATTTCAAATGTAGCGTCACTGACTCGTGAATTGCGTCAGGCGATTGATGCTTCTACTGGAGAATCCCGATGAGCTGGTTGCAGAAACTTTTACCGCCCAAGATTAATCGCGCTAGTGGTACGAACAAGAAAGTCGTGCCTGAAGGTTTGTGGAGCAAGTGTCCATCCTGTGACGCTGTGCTTTATCGCAGTGATCTGGAAAACAATAGTGAAGTATGCCCGAAATGTGGCTATCATCACCGTATCTCTGCCAGAAGGCGCCTGGATTTGTTGCTGGATGCAGAAGGTCGCTCTGAAATCGGCGCAGAAGTGCTACCTGTAGATCCACTCAAGTTTAAAGATAGCAAGCGTTACGCAGATCGCTTGAAGGTAACGCAAAGCGAGTTGGGAGAAACTGATTCGCTGGTGGTGATGCAAGGCAGCATTAAAACCGTTCCTGTGGTCGTTGCTGCTTTTGAATTCAAGTTTATGGGTGGCTCCATGGGTTCTGTCATGGGTGAACGTTTTGCACGTGCAGTACAAGCTTGTATCGAGCAAAGATTACCGCTTGTCTGTATTTCCGCCAGTGGTGGTGCACGCATGCAGGAAGGTTTGTTTTCCTTGATGCAAATGGCGAAAACCAGTGCCGCGTTGACCCAGCTTAGTCAGGCTGGATTGCCATATATCTCTGTTTTGACTGATCCGACCATGGGCGGTGTTTCTGCCAGTTTTGCTATGTTGGGAGATGTCATTATTGCGGAGCCACAAGCGTTGATTGGGTTTGCCGGTCCGCGTGTGATTGAGCAGACGGTGCGTGAAACGTTGCCGGAGGGTTTTCAGCGTGCAGAGTTTCTGCTGGAGCATGGTGCGATTGACATGATTGTAGATAGACGACACATGCGTGACAAACTGGCCACCCTCATTACCGGCTTTCAGAACCTGCCGGCTGTCGCCTGATTCAAGGCATTAAATACGTGTCTCCCCTGGATTCCCTGCCAACTGATCTGGCAGGGTGGTTAGCTTATATTGAGGCTCAACACCCCAAGTCCATCGAGATGGGCTTGGATCGTGTGCTGATTGTTAAAGAACGACTCAAACTAGCCCCCAATTTCCCCATCATTACCATTGCTGGTACCAATGGCAAAGGCTCTACCTGTGCGATGCTCGCCAGTGTTTACGTGCAAGCAGGTTATAGGGTTGCCAGTTACACCTCCCCACATTTATTGCGCTACAACGAGCGTGTGCGTATTCAGGGTGAAGAGGTGGAAGACGCACTGCTGATAGAAGCCTTTCGGGCTGTGGAAATGGCCAGACATGAAGTGCCCCTGACATATTTTGAGTTTGCGACGCTGGCCGCTGTATGGCTGTTTCAAACGCAGGCACCGGATGTTGCACTTCTTGAAGTCGGCTTGGGTGGCCGTCTGGATGCGGTCAATGCATTTGATCCAGATTGCGCCATTGTTACCGGGATAGATCTGGATCATATGGATTATTTGGGTGACACGCGCGAAAAAATTGCTTTTGAGAAAGCGGGCGTTTTCCGTGCAGGCGTGCCTGCCATCTGTGGTGATCCTGATCCACCTGAAAGCCTTCTGAGGCATGCTTCAGCCATTGGCGCAGACTTGATGTGTCATGGCAGGGAGTTTCGTTGTATCGCCCATGATATTGACTGGACCTATGACGGACCTGTCTTGATGGAACATTTGCCGATGCCTAACCTGATCGGCGAATTTCAGTTAAACAATGCAGCATGCGTCATCACTGCAATTGAAGCACTGCAGAAACGTTTGCCAGTCAATGCTGAGGCTATTGCTGCAGGCTTGGTACATGTGAGGCTTGCGGGTCGGTTCGAAAGAATTGGTGACAGTCCTGAAACCATACTGGATGTTGCACATAACCCGCAAGCGGCACGCGTCTTGGCAGAAAATCTCAGAATGATCAGTGGTGCCGAAAAAATACGTGCAGTATTTGGTGTACTTGCCGATAAGGACATTGAAGGTGTGATTGAACCGATGGTTGCATTGGTTGATCAATGGTATGTTGCAGCGGTACGTCAACCCAGAGGCGCAAGCGCTGAACATGTCATGCAGGCTTTGCGCGCACAGATGCCAGATGCCAATGCGACAGCGTATCAGGATCTGACAGAGGCGTATGCACAAGCGTGTCGTGATGCAGGCAAAAATGATAAAATAATTGTATTTGGATCATTCTTTACCGTGTCAGAAATTATGCTGGCAATGCGGTCACTGGAGTTGCTGGGCTAATACCCAGGCGAGTGGAATTCCCAGTTTTTCAACCACCTATGGAGTGCGCTTGAATGGCATTAGATCAACAGGAAATTGAGTTCAAGAAGCGGGCGCGCAGAAGGTTGGTCGGTGCCATTGCCCTTGTGCTGTTGATGGTGACGATACTCCCAATGATTCTGGATGACAGGTCGGGTAGCCAGCCGCAGCAGGAAATTGCGATCACCATTCCAAGTCAGGATGACGAAGAATTTACCTCTAAAGTCGCCCCGCTCACTGAAGAGGTGATTGATCTGGAACCTGCTATTGAACCTGCTGCTGAGCCGAAACAAGCGCCGTCTACAGCAAAGCCGGTTGAGCCTGATGCATCCGTAGCCAAGGCGCCAGAAAGCAAGCCAACAGCACAAGCTGCCAAGCCTGCAACACCCAAGCCTGCTGCAACGCCAACAGTGCCGGCAACTAGTACGAGTAAATCGGATAGTTATCTGATTCAGGTGGGTGTCTTTTCTGATGCTGCCAATGTCAAGCAACTGGAAGACAAGCTGAAAGCACAAAATCTGAAGGCCTATACAGAAAAGCTGCAAACAGAAAAAGGTGAAAAAATCCGCTTGCGTACAGGCCCATATGTCAGCAAGGCAGATGCAGAAAAAGCACTGCTGGCAGTACAGAAAGCGGGTCTTTCCGGCATGATCATCACTAATAAATAGCCATGACCGGATTTGATTATGCCGTACTCGCCATCATTGGGCTCTCAGTCCTGATCAGTGTGATGCGGGGCTTTGTCAAAGAGATTTTGGCACTGGCAAGCTGGGTGATTGCTTTTTTTGTCGCAAGACACTATGCGATGGATATTGCGCCCATGTTGCCAGAGGCGATTCCCAACGAATCACTGGCTATATTGGCGGCATTTTTGATTCTGTTTTTATCAACACTGCTCTTGTGCAGCCTGCTGGCAATTGCCCTGTCCCAGATCTTTAAAAAGGTCGGGCTCGGTCCCATGGATAGAGGCTTAGGTGCGGTGTTTGGTTTTATACGTGGCATATTGGTCGTTGGTTTGCTGGTAATGCTGGCGGGATTTACAGAATTTCCCAAGGACGCACGCTGGAGAAATGCCATGTTCAGTGCGCCTTTGGAGGCAATGGTGATAGCTATATTGCCTTGGATGCCGAATGACATTGCAAAGCATGTCAAATACGACTAAATTGAGTCATTAGGCGACGCTCGATCTCACCGAATTTTAGTTTCAGGAACTTAATTGCATGTGCGGAATTATCGGAATCGTCAGTAAAAGCCCGGTTAACCAGTTGCTCTATGACGGGTTGCTGGTATTGCAACACCGTGGTCAGGACGCGGCGGGTATTGTGACGTGTGATGGCAACACTTTTTACATGCACAAGAACAACGGCTTGGTGCAGGATGTATTTCAAACCCGGCACATGCGCAGCTTGATTGGGAATGCTGGTATTGCCCACGTCCGCTACCCAACGGCAGGATCTTCTTCAGCCGCTGAAGCCCAGCCATTTTACGTGAACTCTCCCTTTGGGATCGTGCTAGGGCACAACGGCAACCTCACGAACTCTGCTCAGCTCAAACAGGAAATGTTCCGCCAGGATCTTCGGCACATCAATACCACGTCTGACTCTGAGGTGCTCCTGAATGTGCTGGCACATGAGATTGAACGTACAGCACACAATGCCGTGTTGAATACCGATATGGTATTTGAGGCGGTTGCTGGCGTGCATAAACGTTGTAAAGGTGCTTACGGCGTCGTGGCCATGATAGCCAATTTCGGTCTGCTGGCGTTTCGCGATCCACATGGCATACGCCCATTGGTCATTGGCAAGTTGGAAACCGAGCACGGGGTAGAGTATGCCGTAGCCTCAGAGAGTGTTGCGCTGGACGTCTTAGGCTTTACCCTGATGCGCGATGTGGCACCAGGTGAAGCCATTTTTATCGATATGGATGGTAACTTTTTTTCCCGCCAGTGTGCAGACCAGGCCAAATTGACTCCCTGTATTTTTGAATATGTTTATCTTGCGCGTCCGGATTCTGTGATAGATGGCGTATCGGTCTATCAGACCAGACTACATATGGGCGAGAGTCTTGCGGAAAAGATCCGGCGAGAGTGGAAGGATCTGCAGATTGATGTAGTGATTCCGATCCCTGATACCAGTCGCCCTAGCGCATTGGAGTTGGCGAACAAGTTGAACCTGACCTATCGTGAGGGCTTCATCAAGAATCGTTATATTGGACGGACATTTATCATGCCCGGACAGGCTTTACGCAAAAAATCCGTGCGTCAAAAGCTGAATCCAATTGGCCTGGAGTTCAAGGGCAAGAATGTCCTTTTGGTGGATGATTCCATCGTGCGCGGAACTACTTCACAACAGATTGTGCAGATGGCGCGGGATGCGGGTGCCAATAAGGTTTACTTTGCTTCAGCCGCGCCGCCTGTGCGCTTTCCGAATGTGTATGGCATTGATATGCCAACGCGGGATGAATTGCTGGCAACGGGACGTAGTGATGCAGAGATCTGTCGGGAGATCGGTGCTGATGCCCTGATTTATCAGGATCTGGATGCCTTGATCAAGGCGGTGCAGCTTAGTAATCCTGACATTTCCGTATTTGATTGCTCTTGTTTCGATGGGCAGTATGTCACTGGTGATATTGATGAAGCCTACTTGAATGAAATCGAGTCTGCGCGTGGCGAGAATCGTGCACATAAAAAGCCTGCCAACTCCAGTACACAGCTCGATTTGAATTTGGTGACCGCTAAAGAGTATGAGGAAGAAGCTGCCTGAGTTGACCGATGGCGGGTCAAGGGCTATGATTAAATCAGCGCTGATTTGAGACAGTTGTTTGATGAGATGTCAGGCAACATGAACTCAGCTTGCGGGCGCAATATAAATACAGCTAAAGCGAGTGCAGAGTTTTGTGCAAACCCGTTTTAGCTTCGCTAGGACGGGTTTTTTTATGTCCTGATTTGATGATACGCAGCATGTTGTGAAAGGTAATGAAATGACGAATGCATGGCAGCCAGAGACGCTGAGCGTCCGTGCCGGTAGCGAACACAGTGCTTTTGGTGAAAATTCCGAGGCCATGTTCCTGACATCCAGTTTTGTATTTGAGAATGCTGCGCAGGCGGCCGCCAGATTTGGTGGGCAGGAGCCAGGCAATATCTACTCGCGGTTTACCAATCCAACGGTCACCATGTTTCAGAACAAACTGGCAGCACTGGAAGGTGCGGAGTTCTGTGTGGCCACTTCATCCGGGATGTCAGCCATACTGGCTTGTGTCATGGGGTTATGCTCAGCTGGAGACCATGTGATTGCCTCGCGTAGTATTTTTGGTACGTCGGTTCAGCTTTTCAGCAATATCCTGCAACGCTGGGGCTTGCAAACAACCTTTGTCTCGTTAACAGATACCGAGGCGTGGCAGCAGGCTGTGCAGCCCAATACCAAGCTGTTTTTTGTTGAGACCCCATCAAACCCGCTGACTGAGGTCTGCGATATTGCCAAACTGGCTGAAGTTGCGCACGCTGCTGGTGCCTTGCTCGTAGTGGATAACTGTTTTTGTACGCCTGCCCTGCAAAAGCCGCTGGAATTGGGGGCAGATATCATTGTGCATTCGGCCACCAAATATATTGATGGTCAGGGACGTTGTCTCGGAGGCGCGGTGCTTGGTCAGAAATCTGTATTAGAGCCAGTCTATGGGTTTCTGCGGACGGCGGGCCCAACTATGAGCGCGTTTAATGCCTGGGTATTTCTCAAGGGACTGGAAACATTGCATGTACGGATGGATGCCCATGCGCGAAATGCATTGGCGTTGGCACAATGGCTGGAACAGCTGCCGGGGGTGGCGCGCGTTTATTACCCTGGCTTGCCTTCACACCCGCAGCATAGCTTGGCGATGAAACAGCAGAAAAGTGGCGGGGCGATTGTATCCTTCGATGTCAAAGGCGGCAAAGAGGCAGCCTGGGAGCTGATTGATCATACCCGAATGATTTCCATTACCGCCAATCTTGGCGATGCCAAAAGTACGATTACGCACCCCGCAACGACCACGCATAGTCGAGTGTCTCCAGAAGCCCGAGCCGCTGCTGGAATTGGGGATGGTTTGGTCAGAATCGCGGTGGGTCTTGAGCATATTGATGACTTGAAGGCGGATTTAGCCCGTTTGGCCTAATACTGGGATTGCACTTTTCTCAATCGCCAGAGTCCTATTGATAGCATAAGCTGATTTTCAACGATAACAGGAGGACATAATGAGCCGTAAAGATGAATACGTTGCAAAACTGAAATCACAACTGGATGCTTGGAGTGCTGATATTGATGTGCTTGAGGCGAAGGCCAAAAAGGTCGATGCTGAGTTAAAGGTGAAATATGAAGAGCAACTGGCGTTGTTAAGAACAAAACGTGATGAGGCCAAGGTCAAGTTGCATGAAATTCAGGATTCTGCCGGTGAAGCTTGGGAAGAGTTGCGAAAAGGTGGTGATGAGGCCTGGGAAAGCATCAAGCACGCGTTGGCAGAGGCCAGAAAGAAATTTGGAGAATAACCCACCCATCGTTAAAAAACGTTCAATAAAGGGGGTTTTGATGAAAACAAGTATATTGGCTGGTGTTATTTTAATTGTGCTTGGCTGCGCCGCACTGGCGTATAAAAACTTCACTTATACCTCGGAAGAGACCGTAGTACAGCTTGGCTCCCTGAAGGCGACTGCTGAAACCGAGAAAGAAGTAAGCATTCCAAATAGCTTGGCGATTGGTGCCATTGCTGCCGGTATTCTGGTATTGATTATCGGTGGTAGAAAGTAATCAAATCAACAGCATCGGTTACAACTGATGATAGGCCAGCCTGCCACAACTGGTATGCTGGCCGCATCTTTTTCTTTATTCAATTCAGGCAACCTACTGAGTGCCTGATGTCATTCGCAACCTTCTCTTTTTTTGTGATCTCATGGGCCGAGCATTGCTGATTCGATGGCTGGATTGCTTCCATTCGCCATTGATGAAGCGCTCGATTAAAGTTTTTGATCCAAACATAGTGTTGCTTGAAGCATGATCAACATACTGAATCAGATCATACTTTCTGGTTAATTTTAATCACGCGCAGGCAGCATGCAATCAAATGAAAAGCCGCGCCAGACGGCCTTCTCAATAGGGTGTAATCAGGCATGATTTGCGTTGCGTATCATGTTAGAATCGATGCTTTATAAGCCTATAACAAGACGATAGTCACCATGGATCAATTCGCAAAAGAAACCCTCCCGATCAGCCTTGAAGATGAGATGCGACGCTCCTATCTTGATTACGCGATGAGCGTAATTGTAGGGCGTGCCTTGCCTGATGTGCGGGATGGTCTCAAGCCTGTCCATCGCCGCGTTTTATTTGCGATGCATGAGTTGAATAATGACTGGAATCGCGCCTACAAGAAGTCTGCGCGTATTGTGGGTGATGTCATCGGTAAATACCACCCGCACGGTGATACTGCAGTCTATGACACGATTGTTCGTATGGCGCAGGATTTCTCCCTGCGTTATATGCTGGTCGATGGCCAAGGCAACTTTGGCTCTGTCGATGGTGATAATGCGGCTGCGATGCGATACACCGAAATCAGAATGGCGCGTATTGCACATGAGTTGTTGGCAGATATCGACAAGGAAACCGTCGATTTTGGTCCCAACTATGATGGATCGGAAAATGAGCCGCTCATCATGCCGGCTCGAATTCCTAACCTGCTGATAAATGGCAGCTCGGGCATTGCGGTCGGGATGGCGACCAATATTCCCCCACACAATCTGAATGAGGTGCTGGATGCTTGCCTGCATTTGCTCAAGTATCCTGAAACCACAGTAGACGAGCTGATCGACATCGTGCCCGCGCCCGACTTCCCGACTGCAGGCATTATTTATGGCACAACGGGTGTTAAAGAAGGTTATCGCACCGGGCGCGGACGTGTGGTCATGCGTGGCCGCACGCATTTTGAGGATATTGGCAAGGGTGATCGTCAAGCCATCATTATTGATGAGCTGCCTTACCAGGTGAATAAAAAGACCCTGATTGAGAAAATCGCCGAACTGGTCAATGAGAAGAAGATTGAGGGCATTTCCGATCTGCGCGATGAGTCCGATAAATCCGGCATGCGGGTTGTGATTGAGCTCAAGCGTGGTGAAGTGCCTGAAGTAATCCTCAACAATCTCTACAAGCAGACGCAACTGCAGGATACGTTCGGTATGAATATGGTGGCGCTGCTGGACGGTCAGCCGCGTCTCTTGAATCTGAAGCAGATGCTGGAAGCCTTCTTGCGCCACCGGCGTGAAGTGGTAACGCGTCGAACGGTCTATGAATTGCGTAAGGCACGTGAACGCGGCCATGTACTGGAAGGCTTGGCAGTGGCGCTGGCAAACGTGGATGAGATGATCGCTCTGATCAAGGCGGCACCAACGCCACCGGAAGCCAAGCGCGAATTGATGGCGCGCACCTGGAATTCACCCGTCGTAGAAGAAATGCTAAAGCGCGCAGCCTCAGATGCATCGCGTCCTGAAGGTTTGTCTGTGGACTTTGGTCTGACGCCAAAAGGCTATCGTTTGTCTGATGTGCAGGCGCAGGAAATTCTGCAGATGCGCTTGCAACGCCTGACAGGTCTGGAGCAGGATAAGATTGTCAATGAATACAAGGAGGTGATGGATCTGATCACCGATCTGTTGGATATTCTGGCAAGAGCAGAGCGGGTGACAGAGATTATCGTGCAGGAGTTGTCTGCGATTCGTCAGCAATTTGGAGACAAGCGCCGCAGTGAAATTGTGCATGACGCACAGGATCTGTCGCTGGAAGATCTGATTACTCCACAAGATGTCGTGGTTACCTTATCGCATACAGGCTATATCAAATCTCAGCCGTTGGATGAATATCGAGCGCAACGCCGTGGTGGCCGTGGTAAGCAGGCAACTGCCACCAAGGAAGATGATTTTATCGACAAAATGTTTGTCGCAAATACCCATGACTACATTCTCTGCTTCTCAAGCCGTGGCCGTGTCTACTGGTTGAAGGTATATGAAGTGCCCCAGGGAAGTCGTATCAGCCGTGGCAAACCAATTGTGAACCTGTTCCCTCTGGATGAAGGTGAAAAGATCAATGCCATTCTCCCAGTCAAGGAGTTTGATGAAAATCACTATGTCTTTATGGCAACTTCTGAAGGTACGGTGAAAAAGACGGCATTGGTCGAATTCTCCAACCCACGCAAATCCGGCATTATCGCTATTAATCTGGATGAAGGTGATTATCTGGTCGGCGCTGAAATCACCAATGGCGAGAACGATATTGTCCTTGTCTCCGATGGTGGTAAAGCCGTATGGTTTGATGAAGAGCATGTACGTCCGATGGGGCGTGCGACACGTGGTGTACGTGGTATGAAATTGCCGGCCAAGCAGCGCGTGAACTCCTTACTGATTGCGCAAAGCGATACTGAGACCTTGCTGGTAGCCACAGAAAACGGTTATGGCAAACGTACTGTGCTCTCCGAGTTCCGTCATTCTGGGCGCGGTACCCAAGGTGTTAAGGCCATCATGACCAGTGACAGAAACGGCAAAGTAGTTGCCGCACGACTGGTGAATGATGATGATGAAATTATGCTCATCACCACTGGCGGAGTTCTGATCCGCACACGTGTCAAGGAAATTCGTGAACTGGGTCGTGCTACACAAGGAGTGACACTGATTAATCTGGGCGAGGGTGAAAAACTCTCTGGCCTGGAAAAGGTTGTCGAGACGGAAGACGAAGAATAACGATTTGACGGGTATCGGTAGATGACACACATCTTCAACTTTTCTGCTGGGCCCGCGGTACTCCCAAAGGCGGTGCTTGCGCAGGCAAGGGATGAGCTGATGGACTGGCATGGTAGTGGCATGTCAGTAATGGAAATGTCGCATCGTGGTAAAGAGTTCATGCAAATAGCGGGCGAAGCTGAGGCTGATTTGCGTGAACTGATGGGTATTCCATCCAATTACAAAGTCTTGTTCCTGCAAGGCGGCGCGCACAGCCAGTTTTCCATGATTCCGCTAAATCTGTTGCGCGGAAAAACCAGCGCTGATTATCTGGATACGGGCATCTGGTCGCAAAAGGCGATTGCCGAAGCAATGCGTTATTGTGATGTGAATGTGGCTGCAACTTCCAAGGATCAAAACTACACCTACGCGCCAGCCCAGTCATCCTGGGCATTGAATCCTGAAGCGGCTTATGTGCATTACACCTCAAATGAGACCATAGGTGGAGTCGAAATCTTCTGGACACCTGAGACCGGTGATGTTCCGCTTGTCGCCGACATGTCTTCCCACATTCTTTCCCGCCCCATTGATATCAGTCGATATGGACTGATCTATGCAGGTGCGCAAAAGAATATCGGTCCTGCTGGATTAACTATTGTGATCATCCGTGAGGATTTGATTGGGACCGCAAAAGACGGCACGCCAACGATGTTTGATTACAAAACCCATGTCGACCATGCCTCGATGTACAACACTCCCCCCACCTATGCCATTTATATTGCCGGCCTGGTATTTAAATGGTTGAAGCAAATGGGCGGCTTGGCAGCAATGGAAAAAATCAATATCCTGAAGGCTGGCATATTGTATGACTATCTGGATGCCTCGGACTATTATCAATCGCCGATTGCTCCTGAGAATCGCTCACGCATGAATGTGCCATTTACTCTCAAGGATAGCGCGCAAGACAGCAAGTTTTTAGAAGAAGCGCAAGCACATGGTCTTTTGCAATTGAAGGGCCATAAGTTGGTTGGGGGCATGCGGGCGTCTATCTACAACGCCATGCCGGTAGAAGGAGTCAAGGCTTTGGTGCAGTTTATGCAGGAGTTTGAGCGTACACATGGATGATCTGCTGAAACAACACCGGGAGCGGATTGATGCTATTGATGAACAGTTGCTCAAGCTAGTCAATGAGCGGGCGAGCCACGCCCGTGAGATTGGCGCACTAAAAGGCGATGGTCCGATTTACCGTCCGGAGCGCGAGGCGCAAGTATTGAGGCGGCTACTTGAATTGAATACCGGCCCTTTGTCCAGTGAAGCGGTCACGGCAATTTTCCGAGGCGTCATGTCCAATTGCAGGGCGTTGGAAAAAGAACTGACCGTTGCCTTTTTAGGCCCGCTCGGTACGTTCAGTGAAGAAGCAGCCAACAAGCAGTTTGGTGGACTGACATCTCCCGTACAATGCGCTTCGATTGATGATGTGTTTCGAATGGTCGAGTCTGGCCGCGCCGATTATGGTGTGGTGCCTGTTGAGAACTCTACCGAAGGGGCTGTCGGACGCACACTGGACCTACTGACCACGACCAATGCCCACATTTGTGGCGAGATCGCGTTGCCTGTACATCATAATTTATTGAGTCGTTGCGGATTAGCAGATATCCGCAGGATTTATTCGCATGCCCAATCATTGGCGCAATGCCACGAATGGTTGAATCAGCAGCTTCCTGATGTCGAGCGCCAGGCCGTATCGAGTAATGCAGAGGCAGCCAAACTGGCCTCAGGCGAGGCTGGTACGGCAGCTATTGCCAGTCGGCGCGCAGGCGAGATTTTTGGTTTGCAATTACTGGCAGAGAATATCGAAGACGACCCCAAAAATACCACACGTTTTCTGGTGCTTTCCGCACACGAGATTTCACCCTCAGGCAAAGATAAAACCTCATTGGTGCTGGCAACACGTAATGTACCGGGTGCAATGGTGGAATTGCTGGAGCCATTTGCCAGACATCAGGTCAGTATGAGTAAGTTCGAATCACGTCCCTCCAAGACCGGGCTTTGGGAATATGTGTTTTTTGTGGATATAGAAGGGCACCAGCAGGATGCTGCTGTCGCAAGTGCATTACAGGAACTGAGGCTGCGTGCCTCCATGGTCAAAGTCCTTGGGTCATATCCGGTGGCTATTATCTAGACAAGATATTTAGACGCGACAGTATTTTAGGCGTATATTGAAACTGTCTTTATGCTGATTCGATGAAGCAGCTTACTCTTTCAGGGGCAGAGGTTGATGTGATTTAAAATTAATAAGACACAAGACAACCCTTCATCATGGTCGAGCAGCCATCCTTTCAACCCGTTCCCCATCATATCCATCCTGTCACGTTGACATTCGATGAGGACGCGATCGAACAAGAGTACCGCAATGATCTGTTACCCGGGCTCAGGCGACAAGCCAGATTAGCCATCCTGATGGGCCTTGCATTGTGGGTCTTGTTTGGTGTCACAGACATCCTCTTTCTGTATGGATATGCAGCACAAAATCTGGCCTACCTGCATACCATTATTATTGGGGCTGTAGTAGATTAGCACTAAATATCAGCCCACTCCTTTAGTGTTTTCAGTT
>VFQQ010002216.1_pt1 | contig 22953 bp, 19 predicted proteins | sample 3512341 | NCBI WGS metagenome assembly VFQQ01 (sample SAMN10412373, study PRJNA504923) | tailings metagenome | isolation source: Relicate 2 Philex TSF1 revegetated site | place: Philippines: Tuba, Benguet | collected 2017-08-29 | reverse complement strand
CGAGGGCGACGGTGTCCGACGGCAACGCGGTGCGCTTCAGAGGCGTCAGCTTCACGCCGCCGTCCAACCGCCATCCATCGAGATGTTGGCGCCGGTGATCGACTTGGCCGCATCGCTGCACAGGAACACGGCGAGGGCCGCGACCTGGTCGACCGTCACGAATTCCTTGGTCGGCTGGGCGTCGAGGATGACGTCCTTGATGACCTGCTCCTTGGTCATGTTGCGGGCCTTCATCGTGTCGGGAATCTGCTTCTCGACCAGCGGCGTCCACACATAACCGGGGCTGATGCAGTTCACCGTGACGCCCTGTTCGGCGGTTTCCAGCGCGACGGTCTTGGTCAGGCCGGCGATGCCGTGCTTGGCCGTCACATAGGCCGACTTGAAGGGCGAGGCGACCAGCGAGTGCGCCGAGGCGGTGGAGATAATCCGGCCCCATTTGCGCGCCTTCATGCCCGGCACGGCGGCGCGGATGGCGTGGAAGGCGGCGGTCAGGTTGATCGCGATGATGGCGTCCCACTTCTCGGGCGGGAACTCCTCGATCGGCGCGACGTGCTGGATACCCGCATTGTTCACCAGAATGTCTGGGCCGCCGAATGTGTCGGCCGCCAGCTTCACCATCTCGGCGATCTGGTCGGGCTTGGTCATGTCGGCGGGCGAATAGACGCATTTGACGCCGAACTCGGTCTCGATCTTCGCGCGTTCCGCCTCAATGGCGTCGGGCGGCCCGAAGCCGTTGATGACGATATTTGCGCCCTCGGCCGCGAAGGCCCGCGCGATGGCGAGGCCGATGCCGCTGGTCGATCCGGTGACGATGGCGGATTTCGATTTGAGGCTCATGGGAGGCTCCTTTCAGGTGCCTGTACGGGAATGTGCAGCGCGCGTCACGACTTCATCTTCCGGCCGGCGCGGTGAATGTCGAAGGTGCGGATGCCGGGCTCGCCCGGCGCCTTGATGTCGGCGAGATAGGACATGGTGTGCTGGCCGTCGGCGAGACCGGCCTTCCAGTGTTCCAGCATGGTCTTGCGCGAGAACTCGTAGTCCTTGGTGCCGCCCTCGTAGGGCTTGTCGGCGTAGATGAGCTGCACGACGGTGATCACACCCTGCGCATTCGCTTCGGCAAGCAGCGCGGCATCGGCGTCGTTCTTGAACGAGGCGGGCAGTTTCTTCAGCAGGCGGCCCAGCGCAGCGCGTAAGTCCTTCTCACGCTTCTCGGCGTCGGTGCTGGCGCGCGTGCGGCTGGAATAGCGGATGTCCTTTTCCCGCTCCGCCGCGTCCATCAGTGTTTTCGGCATCGGGCCGGACGCCGGGAAGAGGTCGATCTGGTAGATCGTCAGATCCTTGCGCGGTTCCTGATCGAGAACCTCATGCAGCGGCGTGTTGGAGACGAGGCCGCCGTCCCAATAGGATTCGCCGTCGATCACCACGGGCGGGAACCCCGGCGGTAGCGCGCCGGAGGCCATGATGTGCTCTGCGCAGATGCGCTCTTTCATGTTGTCGAAATAGATGAGGTTCCCGGTGCGCACATTCACCGCACCGACGCTCAGCCGTGTCGTTTTCGCGTTGATGAGGTCGAAGTCGGCGAAGGCTTCCAGCGTCGCCTTCAATGGCTTGGTGTCATAGACGCTGAGAGCCTCCGGCGCGCCCGGCGGGTAGAACGAGGGCGGGGGGATGCGCGGCGTGAAAAAGCCTTTCACGCCGACCGCCGCCGTCCAGTAGGCGCTGGCGGCGTTGAACATGGCGCGGATCTGGTCGTTCGGCAGCCAGGGATCGGCGGTGACGCCCGACGTGATCTTCTCCCAGAAACCGTGCAGGCGCTCGACGCGGCGTTCGGGCGGGTTGCCCGCAATCAGGGCCGCATTGATCGCCCCAATCGAAATGCCGGCAACCCAGTCCGGGTGTTCGCCGCCAGCCGCGAGCCCTTTATAGACGCCGCCCTGATAGGCGCCGAGCGCACCACCGCCCTGAAGCACCAGCACGCGCTCGGGATCGTGGGGTCGAAAAGTCATTTCAGTCTTTGCTGCAGCGCAATATGGACCAGAGACATAGACCCGCCGGGGCAGCCTCGCCAGAGGCTCGCACGGATGTGTCCTCGATTTCATACGCTTTCGCGCTCGCGCCGGACTGGGCTAGAACCGCCCCAAACCATGAGGGCTGCATGATCCCCAATTCCTTCCGCGGGCTGGATTTCGACCTTGGCGAAACCGCCGACATGCTGCGCGACACGGTGCGCGCGTGGTCGGACGACAAGCTCGCCCCCCGCGCCGCCGAAATCGACAAGACCAACACGTTCCCGCGTGATCTCTGGCCCCAGCTCGGGGAACTCGGCCTCCTTGGCATGACCGTGGAGGAGGAGTTCGGCGGCACGGGCCTTGGCTATCTGGAACACTGCGTCGCGATGGAGGAAGTCTCGCGCGGTTCCGGTTCGGTTGGCCTCTCCTATGGCGCGCATTCCAATCTCTGCGTGAACCAGCTCCGCCGCTGGGGCACGCCGGAACAAAAGCGCCGCTATCTGCCGAAGCTCATCTCGGGTGAGCATGTCGGTGCGTTGGCGATGTCGGAGGCCGGGTCTGGCTCCGATGTCGTGTCGATGCGCCTCAGGGCCGATAAGAAGGGCGACCGTTACGTCCTCAACGGCACCAAGTTCTGGATCACCAACGGCCCGCACGCCGACACGCTGGTGGTCTACGCCAAGACCGACCCCGAGGCGAAGTCGCGCGGCATCACCGCCTTCCTGATCGAGAAGGGGATGAAGGGTTTCACCGCCAGCCCCAAGCTCGACAAGATGGGCATGCGCGGCTCCGACACCGCTGAACTCGTGTTCGAGGATTGCGAGGTACCCGAAGATAACATCATGGGGCCGCTGAATGGCGGCGTCGGGGTGCTGATGTCAGGCCTCGACTATGAACGCGCCGTGCTGGCCGCCGGCTGCCTCGGCCTCGCGCAGTCGGCGCTGGATGTGGTGATCCCGTATCTCCACGACCGCAAACAGTTCGGCCAGCCCATCGGCAACTTCCAGCTGATGCAGGGCAAGCTCGCCGACATGTATGTGAAGACCAATGCGGCGCGCGCCTATGTCTACACGGTGGCGAAGGCCTGCGACCGTGGCCAGACCACGCGCCAGGACGCGGCGGGCGCCATTCTCTATGCGTCGGAGACGGCGGTGCAGGTGGCCCTCGAAGCCATTCAGTGCCTCGGCGGCAACGGCTACATCAACGACTATCCGACCAGCCGCATCCTGCGCGATGCCAAGCTCTACGATATCGGCGCGGGCACGAACGAAATCCGCCGCATGCTGATCGGCCGCGAAATCTTCGAGGCGACGGCTTGAGCCACTGGCCCCGCGCCGGCTGCGGCGCGGCGATCGTCAGAGACCGGCGCATCCTGCTGCTTCAGCGCAGCCGGGCGCCGGAAGCGGGATGCTGGAGCCTGCCCGGCGGCAAGATCGACGAAGGCGAGGCCTATGAGGCCGCGATCTACCGGGAGGTCGAGGAGGAGCTCGCAATCCGCCTGACGGCAACGCGGCTGCTCTGCGTCGTCGACCTGATCGGCGAGGGCCAGCACTGGGTGTCGCCCGTCCTGCTCGCCACGGCCTTCGACGGCGAGCCTTATAACCGCGAGCCGGACAAGCACGCGGCGGTGGGCTGGTTCGATATGGACGCGCCGCCTTCGCCGCTGGCCCAATCGGCGGCGCAAGCGCTTGCGACGCTGCGGAGCGGAGGGGCAATCTAGGGCCTATCTTTAGAAATCGAGACGTTCCCGAGACGGGTTTTCCGGCGTTTTTCTAAGGAACATCTGGTCTCCGCTCAGTCGGCGGCTCCGGGCAATTGAGTAAAATACTGACTTCATTGCATTTTCCTCCTCTTAACCGATTACCTGCCACGCTGCTCGACTGACAGAAGCTGCTGTGGAATTGGGCTTTGCTGAAACCAGCGATACTCAAGGATGAGCACACGCGCCTCGAGGTGCTCGCCGAATACAATCTTCGTGGCGCTGCGCCGGAGCCAGGCGTCGAGATGCTTGTGCGTCTGGCCGCGCGCGCTTTTGGCGTGCCGACCTGCGTCGTCAATCTGGTTGATGAGACCGATGTCTTCTTCCAGGCCTCGGTGGGGGCGGATCACATCGATTCTAGTCTGGCCGGGCGCGACATCTCCTTCTGTGCGCATGCGGTCGCCGACGACGAAACGCTGATCGTGCCGGATGCGACGCGCGATCTGCGCTTCCACGACAACCCGCTGGTCACCGGTCCTACGCATTTCCGCTTCTATGCCGGTGTGCCGCTGCATGGGCCGGGCGGGCACCGCATCGGTTCGTTCTGCATCATCGACACAGAAGCGCGCAGCGACTTCTCCAGCACGGACCGCGTCCAGCTTGAGGATATGGCGCGGCTTGTCCTCGACAAGCTGGAGCTGCGCCGCCTCAACCTCGTCAGCCAGACGAACGAGGTGCGCTTCAAGAGCATCGCCGATACCTCGCCAGACAGCATCATCTGCGCCGACGGGCGCGGCAGTATCACCTTCTGGAATACAGCTGCCGAGCGCATGTTCGGCTATGCCCGCGAGGAGGCCATCGGCCGCCGGCTCGATTTCATCCTGCCGATGCATCTGAGGCACGAGATCATCGCCGATGTGCAGCGCGTCGTCGCGGGCGGACCGCCGCGCCTCACCGGGCGCACGACGGAGATGACCGGCCTTCGCCGCGGCGGCAACATCTTCCCGGGCGAGATCTCGGCCTCGATGTGGCGCGAGAACGGCGAGGTGAAGTTCGCCGCCATTGTGCGCGACATCACCGACCGCAAACGCAACGAAGACCGGCTGGAACGCCTGGCGCACCACGATCACGTCACGGGACTGCCGAACCGCAGCGCGGTGGCGCAGGCGGCGGCGGCCTATGCGGAGGCCGACCGCCCCATGGCGCTGGTCGTGGTGGAGGCCGGCGGTTTCAAGGACGTCATCGCCACGCTGGGTCATGCGGTCGGGGATGCGCTGCTCTGCGAGATGGCGGCGCGGCTGCAGGGCTGTGTGGAAACAGAGGAAATGGTCGCGCGTCTGGAAGGCGAGGAGTTCGCGCTGCTGTTGACCTCGCCAGGCGATCTGCTGCGGGCGGCGGCGCTTGCGGACGAGGCGATCGCCGCAATCATGCGTCCGTTCGATCTCGACGGGCATCAGATTCATGTGACAGCCCATGCGGGCATCGCGGCCTGGCCCTCGCATGGCGATGCGATCGACGATCTGCTGGGCAATGCCGATCTTGCGCTCGGGCAGGCGCGCATCGACGGGCGAGGGCGACGTGCGCTCTTCACGCCGCCGATGCGCAGTGCCGCTGTCGCGCGCCGGACCTTCGATACCGAAATCCGTCGGGCAATCGATAAAGGCGAGTTCGAGCTTTTCTATCAGCCGCAGGTGCGCCTCAGCGATGGCGCGCTGACAGGCGCGGAAGCGCTGATCCGCTGGCGCCACCCCGAACGGGGTCTCGTATCGCCCGGCGCCTTCCTACCCGTGCTAGAGGGCGGCGTGCTGGCGGCGACCGTGGGCGATTGGGTGCTCGAGACGGCTTCGGCGCAGGCTGCGGCGTTCATCGCAAGCGGGGCCAAGGATTTCCGCATGGGCGTCAATCTCTTCGCGGCGCAGTTCCGGGCCGGCGATCTGGTCCAGCGCGTCCGTATGGCGCTCCAGCGCACCGCCTTGCCGCCTTCGGCGCTGGAGCTGGAGATCACCGAAAACATCGTGCTGGACCAGGACGATGCGGTGCTCGGGCCACTGCACGAGCTGCGCGACATGGGCGTCGGCATCGCGTTCGACGATTACGGCACAGGCTACGCCTCACTGAGCCTGTTGAAGCGCTATCCGATCACGCGGCTGAAGATCGACCAGACCTTCGTGCGCGGCATGTGCGAGTCCGACGCCGATGCGGCGATTATCCGGGCGGTGCTGTATCTCGGTCAAAGCTTCGGGCTGGAGGTCATCGCCGAGGGGATCGAGACCGAAGATCAGCGGGCGCGCCTGATCGCGCGCGGGTGCCATGCCGGGCAGGGCTATCTGTTCGGGCGTCCGGTGCCGGCGGCCGAGTTCTCACGCATGTTCATCAGCCCGGCACGCGCCGCCGCCGGTTGAAACGCGCCTTACGGGGCTGGCTCAAACGAGGGTGAAGAATAGCCCTTCGAATTGAGGCCGGTCAGCGTGCCGCCTGCGCAGGTGTATGCGACGCGGTCCCACGAATACTGGTGCGCCATCTGCTGTGACGCGGCATCCCGCCACGACACGGTGGTGCCGTATTCCGCCTTGTAGGTCGCGCTCTCCGCGCCACCTTCGATTACGCCGTCTGTCGTGAGCGAATGCTGCAGGATCGATCCATCCGCCCGTGTCACCGGCGTCGTGTCGATGCGCTTCACATCCAGTGTCTGGACGTTCTGCAGATTGGTCAGGCAGATCGCATAGCTGTCGAACCGCTCCTCGGGCAGCGGCAGAGGCGGCGTGCTCCCGCTCGCGAAAGCGGGCGCGGTGATGAGGACAGCCAGGGCAAGGGTCAGGCGCATAGGTGAACTCACGGTTGCAGCGATCTGACTGCCGCTTCATGGCGGTATTGGGGCCGTCAGATGTTCACGACCGCCTTGAAGACATCAGGGGCGAGGCCCAGTTCGGCAACGATACCGGTCTCGCCTGCCAGCAGCGCCCGCGCGACCTTGTCGACCGCGCCCAGCGCCGCGCGATGCGGTCCGCCGCCGGTGCTGAAGCGGGCGACGCCGAGACCAAGCAGGTCTTTCACAGGCGGCAGCCCGGGGAATAGCAGCACGTTGAGGGGCAGGGGTGTCGCCGCCGCCAGCGCCTTGATGTCGTCAGGCTTCACCGCGCCGGGAACGAAGATCCCGTCGGCGCCCGCCTCCGCGTAGAGCTTCGCGCGCGCGATCGCGTCGTCCAGGCCGCCGGGCGCATTGCGCAGCAACGTGTCGATGCGGGCATTGATGAAGAAGGGGAGGCCAGCCGCTTTCAACGCGGCACGCATGGCTTTCAGCTTCGCCGCATAGGCGTGCGGATCTTTCACCGCATCCTCGAAATTCATGCCGACAGCGCCCGCTTTCGCCGCCTGCACCGCCGTATCGGCTACCTCGTCCGGCGTCGCGCCGAAGCCTTCCTCAAGGTCCGCGCTCACCGGCACGTCAACCGAACGCGCGATCCGGCGCACCGCATCCAGTGCATCGGCTTTAGGCAGGTGGTTTCCGTCGGCGTAGCCATAGGAGGTCGCGACAGCGACGCTCGACGTCGCGATGGCCTTCGCCCCGGCATGTGCGATGACGCGCGCACTGGCGGCGTCCCAGGCATTGGCCAGGATCAGCAATGCGCTGCGGTCATAAAGCTTCACGAAGGCGGCGTGCTTGTCGGCTTGGGTCATGGCGGTCTCCTCGGCATCTTTGTAGGCGCTCCGAACGCTGCGGACACGCCATTTCCGGCTGTGATAGGACAATTGAGGAGATCGGCGGTGGCGTGCGACGGGGCCTTTGAAACCCGCCACGCCGTGCCTATAATGTGTAGATGCACAGTTAGAGGATGGCCATGGCCGACACCTATATCCTTTCCGCCGCCCGCACGCCGATGGGCGGTTTCCAAGGCGAGCTTTCCGGCCTGACCGCGCCGCAGCTGGGCAGTGCGGCAATCTCTGCGGCGCTGACCCGTGCCGGGATCACGGGCGAGGATGTTGCCGAAGTGCTGATGGGCAATGTGCTGCCCGCCGGGCTAGGCCAAGCCCCGGCGAGACAGGCTAGCCTCGGCGCGGGCATTCCGGAGTCCATTCCCGCGACGACGATTTCTAAGGTCTGCGGCAGCGGCATGAAGGCGATCATGATCGGCGCCGGCGCCATCGCGGCCGGCCATGCCGACATCGTCGTCACCGGCGGCATGGAGAGCATGACGAACTCCCCCTATCTGCTGCCCAAGGCGCGCGGCGGCTTCCGCATGGGCCATGCGGAGGTGAAGGACCACATGTTCCTCGACGGGCTGGAAGACGCCTACGAGCACCGCTTGATGGGCACGTATGGCGACGAGGCGGCGCGCGCCTACCAGTTGACCCGCGAGATGCAGGACGCTTATGCGGTCGAAAGCCTGACCCGGGCCAAGCGCGCGGTGAGCGATGGCTCCTTCACGGCCGAGATTGCGCCGGTCACGGTGAAGACCAAGGCGGGCGACGTCGAAATCGCCGCCGACGAGCAGCCGGGCAAGGCGGACCCGAAAAAGATCCCTAACCTCAAGCCTGCCTTCGCCAAGGACGGCACGGTGACAGCGGCGACTTCCGCGTCGATCTCCGATGGCGCCGCGGCGCTGGTGATCGCAGGCGCGGCTGCGGCGGGCAAGCGCGGCGCCAAGCCGGTTGCGCGGCTGGTCGGGCAGGCGAGCTATGCGGGCAAGCCCGGCCTCTTTACCTCCGCCCCCGTTTTCGCGATCCGCCGCCTGTTCGAGAAGACCGGCTGGACAGCCAAGGACATCGACCTCTTCGAAATCAACGAGGCCTTCGCCAATGTCGCGATGATCGCCATGAAGGAACACGGCCTGCCGCACGACATCGTCAACGTGAATGGCGGCGCCTGTGCGCTCGGTCATCCGATCGGCGCGTCGGGCGCGCGCATTGTCGTGACGCTGATCCACGCGCTTCAGGCGCGCGGCCTGAAGCGCGGCGTCGCCTCGCTGTGCATCGGCGGCGGCGAAGCGACGGCCGTGGCGGTGGAGCTGGTTTAGCTCTCCGCCCGCCGGGCCGCGCCTACCAACTGAAACAGGCGCGGCGCGAGGGCTGTGACGAAGATCGCGACGATGAAATACTGGATCGTACGCGCCCAGACCTTCTCAAGCCCGGCTGCCATGAGGGTCGGTTCAAGCTCGGGCAATGCAAGGAAGATGACCGCGAGGCCTGCCGCCGCCGCCAGGATGGCGACGATCCAGTTTTCATGGCGGCGATAGTGCACATAGCGCTGCTCCAGCAGGACGCCTGACCACCAGCCGAGCAGCATGCCGCTGACGGCGAACTTCGTCCCGGGGCCGCCCGGTTCGGGCCAGGTAAACCAGAGCACGGCGCACAGTGCGACGATGCCGCCAAGCTGGATGAAGGGGTTCAACGACCGCCAGCCATTGAAGGCGGGCGAGAAGAACCAGCGCAGCAGCAGAAGAGAGGCGATGCCGATCGCCGCGCCGCCGATGATGTCCTCCATATCGTGGACGCCCAGATAGATGCGGCTCAGGGCGACGCCGAGGGCGATCAGCACGGCCACGGGCCAGAACCAGCGCTGGCGCAACTCGGCGGCGATCCACAGCCACATGGCGAAGGCGACCTGAGCGTGGCCGGAGGGGAAGCCGTAGGATTTGTCGACCTTATGGTCGAGGGCGAAGATATCGCCGGGCGGGCGCGGGTCGTCGAACACATCTTTAAGCAGGCCGTTTGTGACCCCGGTAAAGATGACGACCAGCGCAACGCGGGTGCCTGCGTTCTTGTCGATCAGCCAGTAGATGACGGGCAGGATGGCAATAAAAAACGGCGCATAGCCGAGCCAGGTGAAGGCGTTGGCGATGTGGGTAGCCGTCTCTGACCTGAGGGGCAGGATCCATGAAATATCGTGCAGAAACCCGTCCAAAACGCCCCCTTGGCTGGCCTTGTTTCGCCCCCGTTGCGGCGGCGGGCGGGCCATGCTCGAAAGGGGCAGGAAAACCGCAACCTGCGGCCGGCGCAAGACCGGCAGAGGAAACAGCACCCCGCATGTCCCGGCTGACATCCGCAATCCAGACGCGCGATCCCAAGTTCCAGGAAAACGCCGCCGCGATGGCCGGCCTGACCGCCGAGCTACGGGCGCGTCTCGCCACGGCGGCCCTCGGCGGTGACGAACGCTCGCGCAAACGTCACACCGATCGCGGCAAGCTTCTGCCGCGCGAGCGGGTCCGCCGTCTGCTCGATCCCGGCTCGCCGTTCCTCGAGCTCTCGCCGCTCGCCGCCCACGGCATGTATGAGGGCGACATTCACGGCGCGTCGATGATCGCCGGGATCGGGCGTGTGGAAGGGCGGCTCTGCGTCATCGTCTGCAACGACGCCACCATCAAGGGCGGCACCTACTATCCCGTCACGGTGAAGAAGCACCTCAGGGCGCAGGAGATCGCGCGCGAGAACCGCCTGCCATGCATCTATCTGGTGGATAGCGGCGGCGCGAACCTGCCGAACCAGGCCGAGATATTCCCCGACCGTGAGCATTTCGGGCGCATCTTCTTCAATCAGGCCAATATGTCGGCCGAGGGCATCCCGCAGATCGCGGTAGTGATGGGTAGCTGCACGGCGGGCGGCGCTTATGTGCCGGCCATGTCGGACGAGACGGTGATCGTGCGCAATCAGGGCACGATCTTCCTTGGCGGCCCGCCGCTGGTGAAAGCCGCAACGGGCGAGATCGTCACCGCTGAACAGCTCGGCGGCGCGGACGTCCATTCCCGTGAGAGCGGGGTGACAGATCACTACGCCCATAATGACGACCACGCGCTGGCGATGGCCAGGCGGATCGCGCGGCATCTCGGCCCGGTGCCGTCACCGGCCATCCCGGTCGTGACGCCCCGCGCGCCGCTGTATGACGCGGCGGAGCTGGACGGCATCGTGCCGCAATCGCTCAGCGTCCAGTTCGACGTGCGCGAGGTGATCGCCCGCATCGTCGACGGGTCGGAACTGGACGAGTTCAAGAAGCTCTACGGCACCACACTGGTCACCGGCTTCGCCCATATCGAGGGCATCCCGGTCGGCATCATCGCCAATAACGGCATCCTGTTTTCGGAGTCGGCGCAGAAGGGCGCGCATTTCATCGAGCTGTGCGCCCAGCGGAAGATCCCGCTGCTGTTTCTGCAGAACATCTCCGGCTTCATGGTCGGCCGAAAATACGAGGCCGGCGGCATCGCCAAGGACGGCGCCAAGCTCGTCACCGCTGTCGCCACGGCCAAAGTGCCGAAGATCACCGTCGTGATCGGCGGCTCGTTCGGTGCCGGCAATTACGGCATGTGCGGCCGCGCCTATTCCCCGCGCTTCATGTTCACCTGGCCGAATGCGCGTATCTCGGTCATGGGTGGCGAGCAGGCGGCGAGCGTGCTCGCGACCGTCCGCCGCGAAGGCATGGAAGCGCGCGGCGAAAGCTGGAGCGCTGAGGACGAAGCCGCCTTCAAGGCGCCGATCCGCGCCCGCTATGAGGAAGAGGGCAACCCCTATTTCGCCACCGCCCGCCTATGGGACGATGGCATCATCCAGCCTTCCGATACCCGCCGCGTTCTCGCGCTGGCCTTCGCCGCCGCGCTCAACGCCCCCATCCCCGACACACGCTTCGGCGTGTTCCGCATGTAGGTGACAGAATGACGGACGCCCCCGAACCCGCTGTCGATGAAGTCCTGCTCAACGTGACGCAGGAAGGCGTGGCGATGATCACGCTCAACCGGCCGCATGTGCACAACGCCTTCAATGCCGAGCTGGTGCAGAAGTTCAACGCCATCCTCGACGATCTGGAAGACCAGGACGGCGTCCGCGTCGTGCTGATCGACGGGGCGGGCAAGAGCTTTTCCGGTGGGGGCGATCTCGCCGCCATGCGCAAGGCCGCCGACCAGAGCGAAAGCGAAGTGCGCGACGAGTCCGGCGATTTCGCGCTGATGCTGATGAAGCTGCGCGCTCTCCGCCAGCCGACCGTTGCGCTTGTGCACGGTGCGGCGCTGGCGGGCGGCACCGGCCTTGTCGCGGCCTGCGATATCGCGGTCGCGACTGCCAATGCCGTGTTCGGACTGTCTGAAGTGCGGCTGGGCCTCATTCCGGCGATCATCTCGCCCTATGTGGTCGAGGCCATCGGCCCGCGCGCCGCACGGCGCTATTTCCTCACTGGCGAGCGCTTCGGCGCGGAAGAGGCTCTGCGCCTCGGCCTGGTGCAGGCCGTCGTGGCCGACGAGGCGGCGCTGGCCAGCGAAAGCGAAAGGCTGACCTCGCTGCTGCTGCAGGGCGCACCCGCAGCCCTCGGCGCGGCGAAGGAACTGCTCGACCTCGTGACCTTCATGCCGATCGATGAAGACCTCGCGGAGGAAACCGTCGCGATGATCGCCGAGCGCCGCGTCTCAGATGAAGCCAAGGAAGGCCTCAGCGCCTTCCTTGAAAAGCGTAAACCCAACTGGGCGGTCTGATGTTTTCTTCGGTTCTGGTCGCCAATCGCGGTGAGATCGCCTTGCGCGTGATGCGCACGGCGAAGCGGATGGGTCTGAGGACCATCGCAGTCTACTCCGATGCCGACCGCAATGCCTGGCATGTCGCGGCGGCGGACGAGGCCGTCCACATCGGCGGCTCGGCGGCTTCGGAGTCATACCTCAAGATCGACGCCATCATCGACGCCGCGAAACGCACCGGGGCGGAGGCGATCCATCCGGGCTACGGTTTCCTCTCGGAGCGCGCAGCGTTCGCCGAAGCCTGCGCGAAGGCAGGCATCATCTTTGTCGGCCCGCCGGCGGATGCGATCCGCGCCATGGGCCTCAAGGACGCAGCCAAGGACATCGTCGGCAAGGCCGGTGTTCCCATCGTGCCGGGCTATCAGGGCGAGGATCAATCGCTCGCCACGCTACAGGCGGCAGCCGGGAAAACCGGCTATCCGGTCCTCATCAAGGCGGTCGCGGGTGGCGGCGGCAAGGGCATGCGCAAGGTCGAGGCTGAGGCCGACTTCGCCAAGGCGCTGGAAGGCGCGCAGCGCGAGGCCAAGGCCGCGTTCGGCGACGACCGTGTGCTGATCGAAAAATTCGTCACCAATCCGCGCCATGTCGAGGTGCAGGTCTTCGCCGATGCGCACGGCCATGCGGTGCACCTCTTCGAGCGCGACTGTTCGCTGCAGCGCCGCCACCAGAAGGTAATCGAGGAAGCCCCCGCGCCCGGCATGAACGATGAAACGCGCACCGCCATGGGGCAGGCGGCCGTCAACGCTGCGCTCGCCATCGGCTATCGGGGCGCTGGCACGGTGGAATTTATCGTCGATGGCTCGCGCGGCCTCCGCCCGGACGGCTTCTTCTTCATGGAGATGAACACCCGCCTGCAGGTGGAGCATCCCGTCACTGAGGAAATCACGGGCCTCGATCTCGTCGAGTTGCAGTTCCGTGTCGCGGCCGGCGAGAAGCTGCCGCCGCAATCGGCGCTCGCCATCAATGGCCATGCCGTCGAAGCGCGCCTCTATGCCGAAGACCCGGCCAAGAACTTCCTGCCATCTATCGGCACGCTCCGCCGCCTCGGCCTGCCGGGCGGCGACATCCGCATCGATGCAGGTGTCCGCGAAGGCGACGCCGTCTCGATGTTCTACGATCCGATGATCGCTAAGGTCATCGCCCACGGCGCGACCCGCGACGAAGCCCGCCTGAAACTGGCGCGCGCGATGGAACAGGTGGAAGTCGCCGGCGTGAAGACCAACGCGGCCTTCGTCGCGAAGTGCCTGCGCCATGAGGCCTTCGCATCCGGCGAGATCGACACCGGTTTCATCGACCGCAACATGGCCGTTCTCGCGCCGAAGCCCGGCAAGGCCTCGGCGGAAGACCTCGCCATGGCCGCGCTTGGCGTGCTCGCGGCCTCTGCGCCCGCTGTGCGCGGGCCGTGGGACGTGAACGATCTCTTCCGCATCGGCGGCGACGGTTTCGATCTGGTCCGTTTTGCAGATGGCGAGGTTGTCGTCCGGAACCGCGAAGCGGCCATCGGCGACACCGTCGTTTCCATCGACGCGAAGCTGGCCGACGGCCGTCTCAAGGGCGCGCTCAACGGCGCCGCGTTCGATGCCTGGTTCGAGCAGTCGGGCAATACCATCACGTTCATTCGCAATGGCGAAACGCGCGCGCTGGCCCTGCATGACCCCTTCGACATCGAAGACGCAGGCGATGCGCGCGGCGGCGACATCATCGCGCCCATGCCCGGCAAGGTGATCCAGATGCTGGCTGAGCCGGGCAAGGCCGTGAAGAAGGGCGCGCCGCTCGCGGTTCTCGAAGCCATGAAGATGGAGCACACGCTCACCGCACCGGCGGATGCGAAAGTCTCCGAGGTGCTGGCGCGCCCGGGCGATCAGGTGACGGAAGGTACGCTGCTGGTCCGCTTCGCCGCTGAAGGCTGAGCCGTGACGCTGCACATCCTGAAGCTCTGCGTCGGCGTCGAGTCCCTTGAGGAACTCGACGACTGGCAGGCGGGCCGGCTCAAACAGATGAGCGGCAAAACCAAACGGCTTAGCCACGTCACACGCATGACGCCGAAACGCCGCGACGAAATCCTCGATGGTGGCTCGCTCTACTGGGTCATCAAGGGCCAGATCGCGGCGCGCCAGCCGATCGTCGATCTGAAGCCAGCCGTGAAGAACGGGCGGCCGCATTGCGCCATCGTCTACGAGCCGGTGCTGATCCCTGTGGCACGCCGTCTCTGCCGCGCCTTCCAGGGCTGGCGTTACCTCAAATCCGAGGACGCGCCGCCCGACCTGCCGCGTGGCGTGTCGGGTGAACTCGGCGCCGAGCTGGCGAAGCTGGGATTACTTTAGCTCACTGTCATCCCGGCCTTGAGCCGGGATCCACGAGGCAAGCGCCGGCGCCATCCCCCTGGATCCCGGGTCTTCGCCCGGGATGACAGCAAAGGCCGTCAAACCGCCATATTGTCGATCAGCCGCGTCGCACCGATGCGGACAGCGGCGAGCAGGCGGGCAGGGCGCGACGTATCGTGCGCGGGGGCCAGCGTCGCCGCATCGCGCAGCTCCAGATAGTCGATCTTGCCGAACCCGGCGGCGAGCAACTCGCCGAACCCGAATGCTGTCGCATGATCCGGCCGGTCGCCCTTGGCGATGCGATCGATGACATCGAGCATCACGAGGTTCAGCTTGCCCGCAACCTCGCGCTCGGCCTCGCTCAGATACGCATTGCGCGACGACATGGCGAGCCCGTCCGGTTCGCGGAAGGTAGGCGCACCGACAATGCGCGTCGGGATGTCCAGATCGGCGGTCATCCGGCGGATCACCGCGAGCTGCTGGTAGTCCTTCTCGCCGAACACCGCGAAATCTGCGCCCACCTGGTTCAGCAGCTTGGCCACCACAACGGCCACGCCGCCGAAGAAATGCGGGCGGAAATCCGTTTCCAGTCCCTCCGACGGCCCGCCGACCGATACGCCAGTCGCGAACCTTTCCGGATACATGTCGTCCCGCTCGGGCGCGAAAATCAGGTCCGCGACCCCGGCCTCGGACAGCATCCCGGCGTCCGAAACCAGGTTCCGGGGATAGCGGTCGAAATCCTCGTGCGGGGCGAACTGGGTGGGGTTCACGAAGATCGAATAGACGACCGCCGCGTCCTCGGCCCGCGCCAGCCGGCCCAGCGACAAATGCCCCTCATGCAGCGCCCCCATGGTGGGGACAAAGCCGATTTTCCGGCCTTTGGCACGCAACTCGGCCACCAGGCGGCGGAGATCGGCGACGGAACGGGCGATGGGCAGGTCGGTCATGGGCCGGTCCACGGGGATGTCATCGGCTTCTCTTAGCGAACCCCCGCGCAGCCCGCTAGAATGGGCGAAACGGCCCCATGGATTCTGCCTGAATGACCCTCGCCGCCAAGCGCGCCCGCCTGACCGATCTCTACCTCGCCGACGAGGCGACCCTCGCCAGCGGCCTCATAAACGCCGCGCGCTTCTCACCCGACGAAGCGGCGCAGGTCGACCGAACCGCCCGAGATCTCGTCACCAAAATCCGCGCCGGGCGCCGTGACGGCGGCATCGACGCCTTCCTGCAGGAATACTCGCTGACGAGCGAAGAAGGCGTCGCGCTCATGTGTCTCGCCGAGGCGCTGCTGCGCGTGCCGGATGCCGCAACGGCCGACAAGCTCATCAAGGACAAGATCGGCGCGGCTGATTGGGAACGCCATCGCGGCCAGTCGGATTCCACCTTCGTCAACGCCTCCACCTGGGGCCTGATGCTCACGGGCAAGGTGCTCAAGCTCGAAGACAGCGCCGCCGCACGATGGACGGGCGCGCTCCGCCGGGCCGTCACGCGCTCGGGCGAGCCGGTGATCCGCCAGGCCATGACCTATGCCATGCGCATCATGGGCGGCCAGTTCGTCCTTGGACGGACGATCAAGGAGGCGCTCGGCAAGGCACAGGACGGGAAAGGCGCGCTCTACCGTTATTCCTTCGACATGTTGGGCGAGGCCGCCTTCACGCGCGAGGACGCGGCGCGCTATCTCCTGGCCTATGAAAAGGCGCTGGACGCCGTAGCAGCCGGCGCGAAGCCCGGCTCACTCGCCGAACGGCCCAGCCTGTCCGTTAAGCTGTCGGCGCTCCATCCGCGCTACGAAATCTTCCGCAAGTCGCAGGTGATGGACGAGCTGCTGCCGCAGGTCGCGGCGCTGGCGGCCCGCGCCAAAAGCCACGGCGTGGCGTTCACCATCGACGCGGAGGAGGCGGAACGCCTCGAACTGTCGCTCGATCTGTTCAAGGCCTTGGCGCGCGACAGTACGCTCGCCGGTTGGGACGGTCTCGGCCTCGCCGTGCAAGCCTATCAGAAACGCGCGCCCGCCGTTCTCGCCTGGCTGCAGGAACTGGCGCAGGCGACGGGTCGCCAGCTTCCGGTGCGTCTTGTGAAGGGTGCCTATTGGGACAGCGAGATCAAGCGCGCACAGGAGCTCGGCCATCCCGGCTATCCGGTCTTCACGCGCAAGCAGACGACCGACGTCTCCTATCTCGCCTGCATGCGCCAGATGCTGAACGCGGGCGAGGCGTTCTATCCGCAATTCGCCACGCACAATGCGCACACCGTCGCGTCGGCGCTGGTGCTGGGGCAGGGCAAGATTTTCGAGTTCCAGCGCCTGCACGGCATGGGCGCGCCGCTCTACGACACGCTCGTCGCGGACAAGGTGAATGGCCGCCCCTGCCGCGTCTATGCGCCGGTCGGCAGCCATGAAGATCTGCTCGCCTATCTCGTTCGCCGCCTCTTGGAGAACGGCGCCAACACATCGTTCGTGAACCGCCTCGCCGACGACGATGCGCCCATCGCCGACATCATCGCCGATCCGGTGGTGGCGCTGGAGGCGTTCGACACGAAGCCGCATCCACGCATTCCGCTACCCGGTGGCATCTTCTCGCCGCGCCTCAACTCGCGCGGCGCCCTCATCGCCGACATGCCGGTGCGCGACCGCCTGATCGCCGAGGTCGAGAAGGCCATGGCGTCACCGATCCATGCGCGTCCGGTCATCGCGGGCAAGGCCGGCGGTGGCGCGGCCGAACCCATCCGCAATCCCGCGCGCAGAGATCAGGTCGTCGGGCAGGTCTCCGTCGCCAGCCAGCAGGACATCTCCGCTGCCATCGAAGCCGCCGTAAAGGCGCAGCCGGCCTGGGACGGCGAGGGCGGTCTCGCCCGCGCCACGCTGCTGGAAAAAACGGCTGACCTCTTTGAGCGCGACCGCGCGCTGCTCATTGGCCTCTGCATCCGCGAGGCGGGCAAGACGCTCGCCAACGCGATCTCCGATGTCCGCGAGGCCATCGACTTCCTGCGCTACTACGCCAGCGGCGCGCGCCGCGAATTTGGCGAGCCGGAGCGCCTGCCGGGGCCGACGGGCGAGCGCAACACCATGGCGCTGCACGGGCGTGGCGTCTTCGCTTGCATCTCGCCGTGGAATTTCCCGGCGGCGATTTTCACCGGGCAGGTCGCGGCGGCGCTCGCGGCCGGCAACGGCATCATCGCCAAGCCGGCTGAGCAAACGCCGCTCATCGCCGCCGCTATCGTGAAGCTGTTCCACGAGGCCGGTGTCCCGCCCGCGATCCTCAGCCTGACGCCCGGCGATGGCGCGGTGGGTGCTGCGCTCACCGGCGATCCGCGCATTGCGGGCGTCATCTTCACCGGCTCCACCGAAGTCGCGCGTCTCATCAACCGCAAACTGGCGGAGCGCGAAGGACCGATCGCCACTCTCATCGCCGAAACCGGCGGCCTCAACGCGATGATCGCGGACTCGACCGCGCTCCCCGAACAACTCGTGCGCGATGCCCTGACCGCTGCGTTCGACAGCGCCGGCCAGCGCTGTTCCGCGCTCCGCGTGCTTTTCGTGCAGGACCGCATCGCCGACCGCGTCATCAAGATGCTGGCCGGCGCGATGGAAGAACTCATCACCGGCGATCCCTGGAAGCTGGAGACCGATATCGGTCCGGTCATCGACGCCGATGCGCTGAAGATGCTGGAAGATCACGCCGCGCGGATGGACCGCGAGGCGAAGTTCATCGCAAAGGGCCGCATTGCGCCGGGCAGCGACGGCTTCTTCTTCGCGCCGCGCGCCTATGAGATCGACAGCATCCAGCGCCTCACGCGCGAGACCTTCGGGCCGGTCCTGCATGTCGTCCGCTACAAGGGTGACGATCTCGCCAAGGTCTGCGATGCGATCAACGCCACCGGCTACGGTCTGACGCTCGGCGTCCATTCGCGCATCGCCGCGACGGCGGACGAGATCGTGGCCCGTATCAAAGCCGGCAATATCTACGTCAACCGCAACCAGGTCGGCGCGGTGGTGGAGGCCCAGCCCTTCGGCGGCGAAGGCCTATCCGGCACCGGCCCCAAAGCCGGCGGCCCGCATTACCTCGCGCGGCTGGCGACGGAACGCACTGTTTCGGTGAACACCACGGCGGCGGGCGGCAATGCTTCGCTGCTGTCGCTCTCCGACGGTCCTTGAAGGCAATAAGGCGAGCGCCGGCGCATGATCTTCTTCTTTGGTGGCTTGGCCGTGTTGGTCGCCGGGTTGATCGCGTGGCGTTCAATGTCCAACGCGGAACCGGCACAGCTCATCCGTACGGCTCAGAGGGTCGGCGCTGTCATCATCGGCACAGCAGGGCTGTTCTTCTTAGCGCGCGAGGCCGTGTTGCCGGCTGGGATTCTCATCACAATGTCCGTTCTGCTCTGGATGTCCGCGAGCGGATACAAGGCGCCGCAGAGTAGCGGCCACGCTCATTCGGGGCAGGCGTCGGGCAGACGGCCTTCCAGCGGCATGAGCGTGGAAGAAGCGCTCGATATTCTGGGGTTGGAGCCGGGCGCGACAGAGGCCGACATCCGCGATGCCCATCGCCGGTTGATGCAGCAGCTTCACCCCGATCGCGGCGGCACGGATTATTTCGCCGCGAAGATCAACGCGGCGCGCGAGGCGTTGCTGGGGTAGGGCGCGTTATTCGGCCGAAGCGGTCGCGGTCGAGAACGTCACGCACTTGAAGCCTTCGCCTTTCAGCGCCTTGCAGGCGGCCTGGGCGTCGGCATTCGTGAAGCCGGTGAAGCGCGCGCGGTAGAAGGTGCGGCCTTCGGCGTTCGTCACGTTCATCACCATGTCGTCGGCGTTGCCGACCGTCCGCTTCGAGGCGGTGCGGGCGCGCGAGAGTTCGTGTTCGGCGGCCTTGCGGCTGTCGAACGCCCCGATCTGGATGCCCCAGTCGCCGGCCTTGGCCTTGCGTGGTGTGGGTTCTTCATCACCGCTGTAATTGGCGGCGATCAGCGTGCCGATGTCGTCCTTGGAGCGGCCGTCGGTCAGCGTCGAAAGGGGCAGGGTGCGCTCGTCGCCGGTGTCACCTTCGGCGACTTCCACCTTCGTCTTGGCGGTGCGCGTGCCGGCGATGCGCGAGGGCTTCGCCTGGGGCTGCGGGACGTAATAGGCCACATAGACCGGCTTGGCCTTTTTCGGCGCAGGCGCGGCTGCGGGTTCGTCGGGGATCGGCGCCATGGCGACAACGCGCGGCTGCTCGACCGGCTTGGCGACGGGAACCGGCGCGGGCGCCGTCGGGGTCAGAATCTTTTCGGCTTCGACCGCCGCGACCGTCATCGGCTGCGGGGCAGGGGCGGCGGCGATGGTCGTGCCCGAGCCATAGCTGGCGACGAGATTCGGGCGGCGCTCGAGCTGGGTGAACCAGGCCTCCAGCATCGCCTTCATCTCATCGTCGCGGGCCTTCCAGGTGTCGCCGCCCAGCACGACGCCGATCAGGCGCTTGCCGTTGCGTTCGGCAGAAGTGGTGAGGTTGAAGCCCGAGGCGCGCGTGTAACCGGTCTTGATGCCGTTGGCGCCCTTCAGGCTCGTCAGCACGCGGTTATGCGTCTTTGTCGTCTTGCCCTTCCAGGTGAACTCCGTCGCGCTGAAATAGCGATAGAGGTCCGGATGGTTGCGCATCGTCGCGCGGGCGAGAATCGCCATGTCGCGCGCGGTGGTGATCTGGCCGGCATCGGGCAGGCCCGACGGATTGCGGAACGTCGTGCGCTTCATGCCGAGGTCGCGGGCGCGCTGGGTCATCATGCGGGCGAACTGCTGCTCGCTGCCGCCGATATGTTCGGCGATGACGACGGCGACGTCGTTGGCGGACTGGATGACGAGCGCGTAAATCGCCTGCTCGACGGTCAGCGTGTCGCCTTTCTTCAGGCCCAGCTTGGTGGGCTTCTGCGAGGCCGCGTTGGCCGACGCCGTCATCTGGTCCGACAGCGACATGCGGCCAGCTTTGATCTGATCGAAGACCAGATACAGCGTCATGATCTTGGTGAGCGAGGCGGGGGCGCGGGCGGCGTCGCCGGAGCGGGCGTAAAGGACGCGGCCGGTTTCGGCGTCCATCACCAGGGCGGCGTCATTGCCGGTGCCCGCATGGGCGATCGGGGTCGCGGCCAGCATGGCTGCCCCGAAGATGAAAGCCACAGCCGACCGTACGAAACCCGCGCGCGCTCGTGTCATGGATCTGACCTGCAAATGTAAAATCGCCCATCGCCCCAGTCGCATTGCGCTGCGGCACCTTCATCCAAGCCTAAGTCCCGGGTCTGAAAGGTTGGTAAACGCGGCGTTGTCTAAAATGCCGCGAAGTTCCCGCTAAGCCCCCGTCCCCATTCATGCTTTCCCCGCTTAACGACGCTAGGGAAGGCTGACCGGCCCGTCAACAAGACGGTCCTCCTATGCCGAGGCGCGGTTGACGCTACGCCTTCGCAGGCGCATATAAGCCATGCTGCAATGCAGCATGGCGAGTCGATCTTCCACCTGAAGGAGTGCGCGATGGCCAAGAAAGCCGAAAGTATCGAGAGCATGACGACCTTCCCCAAGGAGGCGATGGACGCCTTCATGGAGGCGGCAACGAATTCGGGTAAGGGCATGGAAAAGCTCCAGGCCGAAATTCTGGCTTACGCGAAATCCTCGGGCGAGGCGTTCACCGCCGCGACCAAGGCGATTTTCGGGGCCAAATCCTTCGAAGCGGCGATGGAGGCCCAGCAGGCCTATGTGAAGTCCGCGTTCGAGACTCACATGACCGAGTTGGGCAAGCTGACCCAGCTTTTCTCCGAATCGATGAAGGCCTCGCTTGAGCCGATCGCCGCGCAGGCGAAAACTTTTGCCGGCGCCTTCACGCTCAAGGCGGCCTGAACCAAAGGCCAGTCTTACGGTGGAGGCCAATCTTCCTTGAAAGGTCCGGGTGCGCTCCGGGCCTTTTTCGTTGATGAAAAGCCGTGAGCGCCGCCGCTTTTAACTTCCGCGGAAATGCCTATCTAATTGCAGCATGAGCAACGGCGGCGACAATCAGGACCGGATCGGCGGTGGCGGGGGAACCAACACCGGCATCGTGGTCAAGACCAAGCCGAAGACCAAGAAGCCCTCGCTCTACAAGGTGCTGCTTCTGAACGACGACTACACGCCGATGGAGTTCGTCGTTCACATCCTGGAGCGGTTCTTCAACAAGAGCCGCGAGGAAGCCGTCGACATCATGCTCCATGTCCATCGTATAGGCGTCGGGATGTGCGGGGTCTTTACCTACGAGGTCGCCGAGACCAAGGTGACGCAGGTGATCGATTTCGCGCGGCAACATCAGCACCCGCTGCAGTGCACGATGGAGAAAGAGTAAGGAACAAAACTCAGTGCCCACATTCTCACGGTCTCTGGAAGAAACGCTGCGCCGGGCCATCCGCCTCGCGACCGAACGGACGCATGAATACGCGACGCTCGAGCACCTTCTTCTGTCGCTGGCTGACGACAAGGATGCGGCCGCAGTCATGCGCGCCTGCAACGCCGATCTCGACCAGCTCCGCCGGGCGCTCACCACCTATATCGACAGCGAGCTGAAATCGCTGCGCTCGCCCTCGGGCGAAGACGCCAAGCCCACCACCGCCTTCCAGCGCGTGGTGCAGCGGGCGGTCATCCACGTCCAGTCTTCGGGCCGCGAGGAAGTGACGGGCGCCAACGTCCTCGTCGCGATCTTCGCCGAGCGCGAAAGCCACGCCGCGTTCTTCATGCAGGAGCAGGGCATGACGCGCCTCGACGCGGTCAACTACATCAGCCACGGCATCGCCAAGCGCCCGGGCCTCTCCGAGCAGCGCACCGTGCGCGGCTCGGAAGAAGAAGAGGGCGAGGGCGGCAGCGGCCGGGCCGAGCAGGGCGGCGACAAGTCGAACGCCAAGACCGGCCAGGAGGCGCTCGACGCCTACTGCGTCAACCTCAACAAGAAGGCCCTGACCGGCAAGATCGATCCGCTGATCGGCCGCGAGGCCGAGGTCGAGCGCACCATCCAGATCCTCTGCCGCCGCCAGAAGAACAACCCGCTCTTTGTCGGCGATCCCGGCGTCGGCAAGACCGCTATCGCCGAAGGTCTCGCCCGCAAGATCGTGAAGGGCGAAGTGCCGGACGTCCTCAAGGACGCCACCATTTTCTCGCTCGACATGGGCTCGCTGCTCGCCGGCACGCGCTATCGCGGCGACTTCGAGGAGCGCCTCAAGTCGGTCGTGAAGGAGCTTGAGAACTTCAAGGGCGCGATCCTCTTCATCGACGAGATCCACACCGTCATTGGCGCCGGCGCGACCAGCGGCGGCGCGATGGACGCGTCGAACCTGCTCAAGCCCGCTCTGGCGTCGGGCACCATGCGCTGCATGGGCTCGACCACCTACAAGGAGTACCGCCAGCACTTCGAGAAGGACCGCGCGCTCGTCCGCCGCTTCCAGAAGATCGATGTGAACGA
>VFQQ010002215.1_pt1 | contig 22956 bp, 38 predicted proteins | sample 3512341 | NCBI WGS metagenome assembly VFQQ01 (sample SAMN10412373, study PRJNA504923) | tailings metagenome | isolation source: Relicate 2 Philex TSF1 revegetated site | place: Philippines: Tuba, Benguet | collected 2017-08-29 | reverse complement strand
AAGTCATCTGCATCCACCTCAAATGGAACTGCCGCAGCCAACAAGTCACCAATATCAGCTGCCGCGTCCCCGCCGGCTCCTACCCCTGCTGCCGCTGCCGCTGCCGCCACCTGTGGCGCCACGGCGCAGGCGGCGACGCACTGCCGAGCTAGGGCCTCCCACTGCAGCGCCCGCTGTTCAACCGCATTCAGGCGGCCCCTGCCGCTGCCGCCGCCGCCGCCGCCGCCGTCTGATACAGCGCCGCCCAGTGTGGCAGCGCTGCGAGCCGAGGTCTCAGAGGCTGCTGGCTGCGCTTGCTGGTCGCCACCCAGCCCTGGCAGCAGCCAGTGCAGCGGCTCCGGCTGCACCTGCTGCGGCTGCTTGGGTGCCTCTGGCGGCGCCAGCCAGAAGCTGCCAGGTGGCAAGTTCTTTTTTGGGTTGCTGGCGGCAATCTGAATCATGTGGCTGACCGGCAGCCCCTGCAGCAGCTCAACCAGCACATCGTAGCCCATGCCCTTCACCCAGCCGTGGGTGTTGACCACTAGCGGCGGCAACGGCTGCTGCTGCTGCTGCTGCTGCTGCTGTGTGCCGCTGCCTGCTGCCGCCGCCGCTGCGGTGGCGCCATGCCTGCAGCACCAGCGATACAGCTGCCGGATGTACTGCAGGTACCGTGCTGGGTCGTTGGCAGGCGACACGTCTCCCACGAAAAAGGCGGCGGACGGGCGGCGCGGGTGCATGTGGGGCGGGCCCAGCACCGGAGCAGTCAACAGATTCAAGGAGAGCAAGCCTGGGGCAGTGAACTCTGGCTGGCCGCAGTCTACACATGGGTGGGCGGAGCCAGGCAGGGATGTGGGCCTCAGGTGCAGCTTGAGTGTGCACAGGGCCAAGCGTGTGTGTAAGCGCCGCGGGGCGAACAACCTCGGCAAGACAACCGGCACCTCGAACAGCAGCACTTGTCTGCTGGCTCACTTCAGAAAACCTGCTTTCCACCCAGCCCCCTTTTCAGCCCACCTGTGTCAAGGTACGCCACGCAGCCGTGCCGCGTCAGCAGCGAGTTGAGCAGGAAGCGGGCAAACGTGGACTTGCCGACCTTCTTTGCGCCGCACACCACAATGACAGGCGGCTGAGCCGGGCCGCCGTCGCCCTGCGCCGCCGCCGCTGCGAGCGTGTGCTGCACCTCGCCCGCCGCCTGGTGCCACAGGGGTGGCAGCGGCGGGGGTGCAGGCGGTGCTGTGGGGTCGCTCGAAAGCCACACCTCAAAGCCAAGCTGCTGCTGGTGGGCCGCACTGCCGCCTGCTGCACCCGCAGCCGCCTCCGCGCTTGGGACAGGCGTGGCAGGCGGTCCGCCAACGCTGCCGCCGCCGCTGCTGCTGCTAGTTGCCCTTGTGAGGCACAGCACTGCGCTGCCGGTGGCTGCCAGCGGCACTGCGCCTTCGGGCTGGCCAGGCTCCAGCAGCAACGCGCCGCCACAGCGCTCATCAGCTGCCAGCTCAACAGCGCCGCTGCTGGACGTCAGGGTGGCCCCTAGTGCCGTCACCTCGCCGCTCTGCACCTCCAGCACAGCCCTGCCCAGGAACACCAGCGCCTGTGCAGAGGGGAGGAGGGATGCAGGGTGAGGGGAACGGAACCGGCGATCCTTCTGCAGCACTGAAGGAGCAGCATGTGACTGCTCAGAAGCAGCATTGTACAGCAGGGAATGCCGGTGCATGATATTATCATCACCAAACACATACCTGGTTTGAGGGCAGGGTGACTGTCACGCCATCGGCTGTCCAAGCCAGCGCGGGCGAGCCGCCGCCGCTGCCGCCGCCGCCGCCGCCGCCGGTGCGGCGGCCCTGCTGGGAGCCCGGCCGCTTAGCCAGCTGCTCGTCTGTGGGCGGCGCTGACTTCCGCTTCTTCTTGGGTGCCATGGCGCCGCTGCAGGCAGCCCTGTGACGAGCTGCAAAGTGGCCACGAGCGCTGCGAGGGCCTGGGCTGCGTTTGACGACTCGCAACAACTGTGGAAGCGATGCAATGTATGCACGAGCAATGCATGCAGGCGCCCAGGCCCAGGGCAGGCGGGAAGAAAGCAGTGCCGCCAGCCTGGATGCAGTCGATCGGAAGAGCGCTCCCTTAGTAGCGCAACCAACTCAACATTTACATCAGATTTGATGGCGGCGATGCAGAAGCAGGCAGCGGCAGTGCGCAGCTCAAGCGTGGCGGCTCCCGGCCGTTCCCGGCGCTCTGTGAGCGTGACGGCACGCGCAGGTGAGTCGCATAGGTGCCTGGAACCTGCTCGGATTGCGCGATTGCACTGCAGGCTGCTTGCCGCTGCACCGCCGCCGCTGCCGCCACCGCCGCCGATGGCGAGCTCCGCCCATCCTCCCATCCTCCTTGCCCAACAGTCCAATTCCGGCCCTGCATCGATATCCATAAGGTGGGATGTTGCGGGTTGAACTGCCAGCAGCTGAGGTGGTGCTATTGTGAGCTCGATTTCCACACTAGTCTATCGAGATGTGCGCTGCACATTCTTGTTTGCCGCAGGGCAAGGTCAAGCAAATTGTAGGCTCCACGCTGCAAGACCTGCAGAGGTGAGGAGCACGGTTGATACCTAGGCTGCTGTGACAATCAGCAGTTTGGGACTGTGCAGGCACCGGTGTGAACACATGCTTTGCTATGCTCATTCCCCGTCTGACCCTCCATCTCTTGGTGTGCAGCGGCGGCGAGCAGGCGCTGAAAACCAACTTTGAGTCGGAGCACCCGTCCAGCTGGTGAGAGCTTCATGGGGATGAGGGTGGTTCCTGCTCACTGCTGCATCATGGGCAGTGTGCCTCCAGCCTGTGCACTGTTGACACCATGCCATGGTACGAGCTTGCGTGCCCAGCTGCTGCGGCAGGGCGGACCGCCGGAGCCCAGAACCTCCAAACAGCAGTGCTGCCACGTTTTGCCGCACCCTGCTGTACCCCGGTGTCCACGCAGGTTTGCTGAGCTGTACCAGGAGGATGGGCTGACCGGCGGACACGTCATCATGCTGGGCGCCGACGAGGCCTCCAAGGTCATTGACAGGGATGCATCAGTTTTGGGAGCTGTCTGCAGTGCACACGTGTGCAGCAATGTTTGAGGGGCTGGGAACGGTGCTTGCAGCTTTGGCTGGCTAACCTGCCAGTCCCCACCTTCCGCCACCTTGCCCGCCTCTGCACTGCGCTGCGTTTGCAGGCGGCCGCGCTGGGCACCTACCACACAATATATTCTTGCTAAAAGACCACTTCAGCTTGCATGTGCAGGCGGCCGCGCTGGGCGCGCTGGGCGCCTACCCCGGCGGCCTGCAGCTGGGCGGCGGCGTGAGCACCGAGAACGCTGTGGAGTATCTTGAGGCGGGGGCCAGCCACGTGATCGTGACCTCCTTTGTGTTCCGGGACGGCCGGCTGGAGGAGGCGCGGCTCGCAGACCTGGTGAGCCAAAGTTGGAAGGATGTGTTCAATCCAAAGGAGGATGCAGAGTCCCGTGGGAGTGCAGCGCTGCAGCGGATCTTGCCTGGTTTGGAGGCTGGTTGGGCGGCGGCCGCAGCAGCGCGAGCCGGCCTTGGCTGAAACGCCTGGGGCTTGCAAGCGTCACGCCCAACAGCATGCGCTGCGCCTACTGCGGCTGCTGCGCCCGCTGCGCAGGTCAAGCTGGTGGGCAAGCAGCGGCTGGTGCTGGACCTGAGCTGCCGCAAGAAGGAGGATGGGCAGTACTACGTGGTGACCGACCGCTGGCAGAAGTTCTCCTCGCTGGCCCTCAGGTGCGATCAGGCCGGCAGGGAATGACCAAATCCGCCGCCAAACGTGGTTGCTGCATCCGTTGCTGCATTTGTTGTCTTAGCAGCCTGTGCAATGGAAGACCGCCCCTCCAAGCAGCTGTGAATCCAATTGCACCTGGGTCGCTACGCTTTATACACGGCACATGCTTTGCAGTTTCCCATTTTGATGCATGTTACCAGCCACCTTGGTCCCGTCTTGGCCTGCTGCAGCGAGGCCACGCTGGCATATCTGGCGGAGTCCTGCGATGAGTTCCTGGTACACGGAGTGGATGTGGAGGGCATGCAGGCGAGAGCAAGCGGGGCTGGCGCCAAGCGGGGATTGGAATGAACAGGGGTTGGCACACGGTGTTTCAAGGAAAGCCCGGTAGCCAAGCTGCTGCCGAGTGCAAGCACCAGCTTCTCGCAACGGGTGGGCAGGCGGCTCAAGCTGCAGGGCTTCCCACCCCCTTCCTGTCTGCAGCTGGGCATCGATGATGAGCTGGTCAGCCTGCTGGGCAAGTGGAGCCCCATCCCAGTGACGTACGCCGGCGGCGCACGAACGCTGGTGGGTGCCAGGGCTGCTCATCTGGAAACGTTGGCATGGGCGATACGTGCCGGCTCTGGCATGCAGCTCTCCTTGATTTGCTCAGCTGCGCTCAAACACTGGCAGCTGCCGCACACTCCTCACCTTGTGCTGCTTGCTCTCCCGTCCCGTTCCACTCAGGACGATCTGGAGCGGGTGCGGAAAGCGGGCGGCGGCCGCGTGGACATCACCGTCGGCAGCGCCCTGGACATTTTCGGCGGCCAGCTGCCCTATGCAGATGTGGTGGCCTGGCACCGACAGCAGCAGGAGGCGGCGGGCGAGCCGCAGTGGCAGCAGCCGAGCGGCAGCGGGAGCGGCGGCGGCGGCAGCCAGCAGCGAGGCGAGCAGCAGGGCGACGGCACCGTGCTGTACCGCTTCTGAGTGTTGTGATTTGTCTTCAGTGGCACCATGTAGCGGTAGTATGACTGTAATGATGCAGGGGCGGAGTGTCGGCAGGAGAACCTGAGGCTGCACCAGCGAGACGCAGCCGCCTCGTTGGCGGGGGCGCCGGCGGCATGTGGGGCAGGCCGATCACGCGCGGACGGGCTTGATCACACTGCCGATTCCAAGTCCACACCACCCAAGCACCGAAAGGCACCCCGAGCGCGTGCCTAAGTCGCGCTCCGCGCTTGGTGACGGGCCGGGAGCTCGCTGGGGGCCAGCTTGGACTCAGCAGCACACAGCGATCACGATGGACAGCAGCCTGCTCCCCAACGCGGCGCTGTGGGGGCAGCAGACAGACGGGGCTTTCCCCGACGCCGACCTGCTCCTAGGCGGCCCCCTGGACCTCGGGGGCCAGCCACCGGGCGCAGGTGCGCTGCCGGCCTACGCGCTGAACCCGCAGGCGGCGGCGGGCGCGCCGGCGGTAGCGGCAGCTGCGCTCTTCCCAGGCAGCCTAGGTATGGCCGGCCCGCAGCAGGAGCTGCTGGTGCCCATGCCCATGATCCCATCGGGCTCGATGGGTGGCGCCGGGTCAGCCGGCAGTGGCGGTGGCAGCAGCGGAGCCGCCGGCGGGAGCGTCCCCCACGACCAGCCGGCCGCCAAGCCGATGAGCAAGAAGGAGATTGCGCGCCAGAAAAACCGGGAGAAGCAGGCCCGCTTCCGGGCACGACAAAAGGTATGCTGCCGGATGCGGGCTTGACTTTCAAGGGTGTATCTGTGTCAGTTGCTGGCCTGCGGTGAACGTTGCCTGCCTCCCCAAGTCTCCCCCTGACGTCTTGCCGGCTGCCGCCCACCGCATCCGCTCACCCTCGCCACTGCTGCTGGCCCTAACCTTGCCCGCCGCAGGAGCGCAAGGCTGAGCTGGAGGAGCAGTACGAGGCGGCAGCGGCAGACTTGGAGCGAGCCAAGCTCGAACACGATGAGCTGGCGCAGCGCAGCAGGCTGCTGGAGGCAGTGCAAGCCACCAAGGACACGGCAGTGGGCATCCTGTCAGCCAGCTCTGGCCGGCCGCTGCCGGCGCCGCCCGGCGGCGTGGCAGACGGCCTCTGGCAGCAGGCTGCCGCGCTGCCCGCCCCCGCCGGCGCTCAGCAGGTGCAGCAGCAGCAGGCGCAGCAGCAGCAGCAGGCGGACGGCCAGGCGGCGGGCGTGCCCCGCAGCAGCAGCGGCGCCTCGCTGGGCAGCCCGCCCGGAGGCGGCACATGGGTGTCCTACATCTTATCACTCTCCTTCCGCGAGCGGGTGGATCTGTGCACCTCCATCTTTCGAGGCACAGCCTCCGCCAAGCAGGCGCTGGTGGAGAAGGCGGGGCGGCGGCCAGACGGCTTTGCGCTGGATCTTGAGTGAGCCGGGGGGGCTTATTTGTACTCTTGTTTGGTGCTGTTGCGTTGTGCCTGCAGAGTGGCCAACTCTAGTTAGCTAGTTTGCTACGAGCTGGAACGGATGCCTGGCTGCTCGAGGTGCCGCCTGACACACAGGCGGCCTGTTGAGCTGCGGCTGGTGCCCGCCTCGTAGTAGTGGTCCTCACGCCAAGTGCCTGCACTGCCGCATTCCCACATCACGCCACTCCATCGCCTGCCGCCCGCAGGGTGAAGCAGCAGCTGGCGCAGCAGCTGACGGACAAGCATCCGCAGGTGCTGGAGGCGGCGCTGGCCATGACCCCGGACATGGTGCTGCAGGTGGGCATTTGAAATATCGACCGGGGGCATGTGTGGTGTGCCAGGTTGGAGGAAGCGGCAGGTTAGGTGTGGCAAGACGCCGGACATTGGTGCTGCAGGTGGGCACTGTGGCATCATTGTGGGGATTGATGGTGTAGCAGCGTATGGCATTTGAGGCGGCGAGAGGAAGCAAAGCAGCTGAATGTGCAGACGGAACCTGCTACTGCGGCTGCCGCGCTGCACTGTACACCTGCCTCGTGCTCGAGCTCATGAAGGGTGCTGCCTGATCTGCCGAATGCTGCACCTTTGATTTGCACAGGAGTGGGCATCGTTTGGCGACTATGTTACAGAGGTGGTCAACTCGTACGATGCCGAGCGGATCAGCGAGGTGGAGGCGGAGAAGCGGCTGGTGCCAGCGGTGGTGTACCAGGTGCGTACATTTCAGCTGCTTTGCAGTTTTCTGGTTGCACAGTCCGTCGAGCAGTGATGCAGCTGGGCACACTGTGCATGCCGTTCACAGGAGCCTTGCTTGCCTACACCGACTTGGCAGACTGCCGGCGCTCTGAAGCTGTGGCTCCAGTGTGGCTCCAGCTTTGCAACTTTTGGAGCAACTCTTCGAGCCATCTGCCCCACCCCTCCCCACCTGCAGACCATCCTGAACACCATCCACATCATGCACAAGCCCGACGTTGCACGCCAGTTGGTGGCCAACAGCCGCCTGCTGGGGGAGAGCGACGAGGCGGCGGCTGCGCGCTGGCGCCAAGTTGTGGTGAGCTGGGAGCCAAGCTCAAACCTCTCGTTGCATGTGTTCTTGAAGGTGGCCCTCACCAGGCTCTGCTGCAGACTGGCATGGGTGACATCGGCGTCGTGGTGAGCGCTTGGCTGCTCTTGCCTGTTGGCTTCAGCAAAGCCACCGCCTCGCCCCCCTGCCGCAGATTGACATGGGGGTGACGCGCCAGCAGGCGGAGGCGCTGGTGCCCATCTATCGCGACTATTGTGCCAAGGAGGCGCAGCTGCTGAGCGAGAGCGCGCTCAGCCTGCAGACGCTGCGCGAAATCCAGCAGGTGCGTGCCTCTGTGAGGCAGGGGTGGAGGGGCTTGTGTGTGGAAGGCAGGACGGAGCAGGCAGCCATCACCAAGGGATTGAAGAGTATGATGAAGGAAGGCCGGCTGGGGAGGGGAGGCAGCAGCAAGCAGAGGCAGCACACTGGACGGCCGTGCTCTGGTGGGCCGCCAGGCAGCGCTCTGGCAGGCCAGCAGGGCTGAATGCACAGATGCGCATGCAGAGAGCGAGCATGCCACTCAACCAGCCCTGCTGCACTGCCCCTCTGTGCAGGCGTTGAGCCAGCAGCTGCTGGCGCTGGATCAGAGCCTGAGGTGCGTGCGGCCGCTGGCTGTGGGGCTCTGTATGCGGCATGCGGATGAAGGGGGCTGCTCTGCGCATGGCCGGTGCAGCGGCCGGTGTGCATTGTTCACCTAGCGTGCCGCCCTGTCAATCCGCTCGCCCCTCCACCTCTCTCCCTGGTGCAGCGCATCGGCGCTGCAGTATGTCTCTCTTTTTGACACGGCGGGGCAGCTGAGCCACCAGCCGGACGCGGCGCTGTGGGTCCTGGCAAGGATGTATGGAGCAGCAGGTGGGTGTTGAACCGCATGGGCCGGCTGGTGAGCGGTCGATTGAGGATTGCGGGCAGCTGGGCGCCGCGTAACTTCCTCAGACGCCGCCACACTGTCCTGCCGCCCATTGCGCAGGCGCGGTGGTCAGCCCACTGCAGAAGGCGCGGCTGTGCAGCCTGTGCCGCCCGCTGCACCCAGACGTGCCCATCCTGGTGCGAGAGGCGCTGCTGCTGCACGGCCTGCTGCCAGACGACACGGGAGGCCACCGTGGCATGAGCCTGCGGAGCGGGGCACCAGCTGCAACAGCTCCTGCTCTGGCCGCCGGCCAGCCGCGCCTGTCGCTGGAGCAGGCGCGGCAGCCGTGATGCGGCGGCGACTGCTCTGGCCCGCATTGCACAGTTTTTGACGGTTCCCAACCCACTTGCCCTCTGTCGAACTCAGCCCACTCAGCCCACCCAACCCTGTTTTGACCTCACCAACGCATGCACCTCCTCGAGCCGCCCTGCCCCTGCATATGATTGACGCCACTTGCATGCCCCCACCGGCCCCTGCCCAGCCGGTGGCAGCGGTTGTATTTGTGCCTAGTGCCCCCGGCTGCTTGCACCCAGTTCAAGTTGTGTAGGCTATATGTTAATACGTTGTGAGTGAGGTGCTTCATCCCAAAGCAGGTTGCTGCGCAGTGTTGCAGGCGCTGTGTGGTGCAAAAAGTGCTTGGGTGATGGGGGGCCACAGAGGCGCTTTGCCAGCTGGAGGTGAGCGGCGGGCTGAGGCTTACCTGACCGCTTCCACCCAGCATGTTTCCGCTTCTCAACTGCATCACCTTGCACATCTACGCGCCCTGCAACCTCGCGGAGACCTTCCCCCCGCGGCCCGACCCGCGCCCCTGCAGGTGAGGGCGTACGCGCACCGCGCTGCCCGAGCACTCACGTGATGAGCTGCGCGATGCAATCTAGCTGCTCAGAAACGTTCCGCGGCCTGCCCCCCTCTCAAGTTGGCTTCGGCGGCGCCGGCGGGGTACCTGCCTGCCTTGGCGCAACTCGGGCCCCGGCTGTCCTTTCCGTTGCCGCAGGCCGCCATGTCGTCCGACGGAGGAGCCATCACCTACGATGTGAACGACCTAGACATCTGTGAGCCGCCCAGGCAGCTGGGGAGCGAACGAGCTGAGGCTGCCGCATTGCTGGAGGTGCCACCTGTGTATGTGCGGCGCAGGCGGCACTCCATCCTGCCAACCTGCCCTCCCATTGCTGCCTTCCGCCTGCTTATCCGAGCAGACGATTTCTTCAACTACTGGCCGAGCCTGGCGCTGGCCATCACGGCGCTGTGCCTGTTCACTGTGGCTGCGGCGGTCATCGGATTCATGACGGAGCGGCGCAAAGTCTACCGCTTCGTGCACTGCATCACGTGAGGGCGGCTGCGTTCATTTGGAGGCTGCGTTGGGGCGAGCGCCTGCTGCTGGGCAATGGGGCGGGCACCTTCAACATGGACAGGCATCATCCACCTCACTCACTGCACTCTGTCCCCTTAAAACAGAGCAGAGGCTTCATCCACCTCACTCGACTCCACTCACCCTTGTGCTGTGCAGGGTGACCGGCCTGCTGGAAGCAGCCGGCTATGCAGCGCTGATCTATGCGATCGAAAAGAGCGGGAAGAGCAGTGTGTTCAACGCATACGTGGCGATGCAAGTGCTAGTGGTGCTGTCCCCGAATGTCATCCAAGCCGCGATGTACTGGTGCGTGGTGGGTGACTGCACAGATGCTGTTGTGAGCCATGGGGTGCATTTGTGAGCCACGTGATGTTTTCGTGAGCAGATGGATTGCATGGAGGCAGCACACCTCTCGGAAGGCCACGCACAACACAGAGCCGCTGCACTCCACTAAACGGATCCTCCTACCCAAGAGCTGTGCCACAGCTTGCCAGCCAGCCAGCACCGACATTTTGCCAGCCAGCAGCAGGGGTACTTTGTTAACCTGGCGCTGCTGCCACCCTGTCCTCACCCGCACCTGAGTGCAGGCAGGTGGGGCTGGTGCTGGCCTTCTCTCCGGACCTGACCCGCGGCCGCCGCATGCTGCGTGGCTGGGTCATCACGACCGTCTTTGCCTGCGCCGACCTGTTTGCCCTCATGTGAGCAAGGGGGAGAGGAGGCTCCTGCCAGTGGTACTTGTGTTGTAGTCGCCGGCAGCAGCGGCTCTTGCACATGAGTAGTTGCGCCTCACCGCTCCTGCGCCATGCCGCGGCATGCGCCTGCCCAGCCCAGCCCCGCCGCGCTGAGGCCTGCCTGCCCTTGCTGAGCAGCTGCTGCCCCCTGCCATCGGGTGGCTCCTTTGCTGCCGGCCGGCCCATCGCCCCCACTCACCCACCCACCGCTCACCCACCCACCCGTCCACTCCCCTCTCTGTGACCCCACACAGCGTGCAAGCCATCGGCATCTCCATCTGGGCGTCTTCCCAGTCCAGCGGTACGCCCGACCAGGGCCAGATCCGGCTGGGCTGCGGCATCACCCTGGCAGGACTGGCCATCCAGCTCATCTGCTTCGTGCTCTTCACGCTGCTCACCGCCTGGGTGCAGCGCCACCCCAAGTGAGCGCGCTGGTTGGGTGGCGGGACAGGGAGTGATTCGAACTACGGCTCAGGCTTGCAGAACTGCCTGCTGTGCTGTGCTTTGCTGTGCTATGCAAGAAGCAGGCGGAGGGAGGGTTGTTGCAGTTGGGCTGGCAATGCCACGGCTTGCTGCAAACCGATGCTTCAACGGCGCTATGTTGCCTACGCGTGCGCCCGCAGGAACGGGCTGCTGGGCCTGCCGACGACTCGCCGCATGTTTGTGGGCCTCTACCTCGCCATGGCCTTCCTCTACATCAGAAACATCTTCAGGGTGAGGCTGCACACTTGACCCTGGCGCCTCTCTTGGTGGCCTAGAAAGGGAGTTCTGGATGTGAGTCGGCTGTATAGTTGCAACAGCTGTGCGAGGTGCCAGGGTGGCTGTTGCACCGGCTAGGCCGATCGGCACCGCACGCTCTGGCCTCGCACCCCTGCTCAGATCTGAACTGGCCACTCCGTCGCTGTCCCTAATCCCATGCAGTTTGTGGAGTTTGCCCAGGCCACGATCCTGGAGTGGCCCGCTCCGGAGGACGCCTATGTGCTGAGCGAGCAGCAGGTGGGTTGGAAGGGGGGCGCTGCACCTGCAGCTTTCACCATTCATGAGTGCTTGATTTCATTCACTCATCATGAAGTCGGGCCCTCTGGGGCTGGCGTGTAGCTGTTAGACTAGACTAGACCTGCAGCATGTTGTGAGGCTGGGATGCGCCGAAACAACTGCCTGGCATGGAGTGAAGTTGAGCTCTCCTCGCCCGCTCATGCAGTTTTGGCTGCCATCCCACTGACTCTTATCCCACCAACGGGTTCCTCCTATTGTGCTGCAGGTGCTGTTCTATACGCTGGACACCCTGCCCATCCTGCTGGTGATGGCCTGCTACATCCTCTTCCATCCGGGCTACCTGCTGCCCGCCGGCGGCCCCGCGGCGGCCCGCGCCGCGGCGGCGGCGGCGGCACCCGCCGGCGCCATCACAGCGGTTGATGGCGCCGTCACTGCGGTTGACGTGGTCGATTTCCCCAAGTCGCAGCAGGCACAGCAGGGGCAGCAGCAGCAGGACTCTCCAAAAGACGGGGACGACTTGAAGATGGTAACAGTCGACCTGCACAGCTGAACTAGCGATTGCAACGCAGCCAGCTGCACAACCGCCGGCAGGCGGCCCTGCCGTCGCCCAATCAAACGCCGCAATTTGCGCACTGCCCTTGTACTCATTGCCCTACACTAACGGTATCCACCCCTCTCTTTCGGAGCACTCTCTGCCTGTTCATCTAGGCCCTCACCTAGCGAGTTTGACTTCAGCGCACTTTGGGGCTTGGTGCCCTGCCTATCATCTCGGCCTAGCTTGTCTTTTCTGGCATACTGTCCTAACCAAGCCGTCTGCTGTGGCCCGCTTGCATGGATGGCACAACCCATCCCGCACTCACGTTTTGCCCAACTCCACCCCTTCATCCTAATGCTGCCGTTCAACGAGTCATGCCGCACCGCTCACAAGAGCACAGTCAAAGCACGATGTGTGCATCAGTTGTAAGCTTACAGTCAAGTCTGTGTACGTGCACAGCAGCTTTATGCAGGTAGGGGGGGCATGCGTATAGAGCGTCGCAGCAGGGTCACAAACCCATTTCTTGGCCCGATTGTGGAGTGGTGAGCTGAGAAGTATGCAACCAGGACGGGATGTTGAGTTTCTGTACGTTCCGAGGTTGGGCAGCAGGCCGAGCCGAGAAGTGTGCAACCAGGACGGGGTGTTGAGTTTTGTTCCAGGTCCGGGCAGCAGGCCGGTGCGAAAACAACGCCGGCCTGCTCCCCAACTGGGTGTCATCACGCCACTGCCCCCGCTGCCTCTGCCGCCGCCGCTCCGGTGCGGCCGGGCCGCGCCGCCGCCGCTGCTGCTGGATCGCGCGCCTTTGCGGGGGCCGCACCAGGGAACAGCTTAGCCAGGGGCACGGGCGTCTCTGCATGGGGCGGCTGGCAGCTGCGATACGAGCGGAAGAGCGGGTGCACCTGCGCAGCAGGGGGTGGGGAAGTGGGCAGCGGAGCAGTGCAGTTGTGGATGCACAGCCGTCATGATGCAGCATGGGGACTGCGCATGGAAGCAATCGGGTCAGCACCCAAGCAGCCCGAGGGGGGCGGCAAACAGCTCTGGGTGCACGGTTTGCTTGCAGGCAGTGGCAGCCCTCACCAGCGCTTCGCCAGCCAGCAGGCCGGAGTTGAAGGGCATAGTGTGGGCCTGCACAAATTGTTGGGAACAGATGTGAGAACACAGTATGGCAGCAACTGTTGTGCGGTAGTTTTAAGGGCACCGACAATCGGACGGCAAGCCAGCCACCACCCCAGCTGCGTGTTTGCAAAAACCAAGGCGCTCGCTGCGGCGGCACTTGCCTTGAACCTGCAATTTCAAAGGGGCACAGCAGTAACTGGAGTAAGCACAGTGCACGGCCACCAGTACGGAAGTTTCACATGGGCATCCCTCCACCAAAAACACCAACAAAAACCAGCCTGCCCACGCACCGGAACCAGTGGCGCTTGAGGAAGTGGGCCATCGCTGCCCGCCGGCCAAAGCGGTAGGAGGGGCGGCCATGGTCGTGGTGGCTGCCGCCCTCCTCCTCATCACTGCAAGGGCAAGATTCGGTGTCAGCACTGCTAAGCAGCGTAAGATTCGGTGTAGCATTGCTCAGCATCTCTGTTTGTGGCGCTCTGCATGCTCGGCCCATCCTAATGTTGTGCGCCTGCTGCTCGGCAGCCCCGTGCAGCAGGGAGGCAGCCAGCCAGCCAGCACGGCAAGTCACAGACGGCAATTCACAGCACAGGGCCCTGTGAGCCGCTCTCACTCACGGCCTGCCACTCACCCGACCACCTGCGGCCGCCCCACGCAGGCCAGCTTGCCAAACAGCGAGCGCTCCTGGCCCTGCCCCGCCTCCGCAAAGCTGGCTTTGAGCCGCAGGCCTGCGGGAGGGAGACATTTGCAGGGCGCGTGGCCATGGGTTCGCAGTTTTGGTGGCAACGGGGAAACTCACAATTAGTGCACAGGGTGCATGGTGATGGGTCGCATTCATGGTGGAACTGGGGGCATGCACGACCAGCGGAGCATCAACGACAAAGGTTGCGTCTGCATGTGCCAGCTGCTGATTGTATGTACTGCATATGCCAGGGGCCCAGACAGCCATGCGGAGTGCAACTTTGTTGGTCGCCACCAAACAGCGAAGCAAGGCGCGGCAGGGCTGCCATGCCACCTGTGACGTGGTAGACCAGGCTCAGCAGCGAGGTCACATCATCCGCGTCCTCCTCCGGCCAAACCCTGCAGAGGCACGGGGCAAATGCTGTGCACGACTTGAGGATTTGGGTGAAGATGCCGGCAGCTTTTGTAGGTTTAGGCGGCGGCATTAGGGCTGCACCAACAAGTTGCGCCAATGGCTCGCAACAAACTGCAGCAGGCAGCCCCGATGAGTGGAAACAGGAGCCCACCGGTTGTCCAGCGCCAGCGCCATGCCCAGCAGCAGGTGGAACACGTCGCCTGCTCACAATGGGCAGGCAGTTGGAGCAATGCTTTGCAGCGGTGAACAGGGCTCTGCAGCTGAAGCAGCCGGATTGAGTCCGCGTGTGGTAGCACAGCCCCAGGGCTGTGACGCGCTCAACCGCCCCCAAGCAGCAAGCTGCCTGGCCAGCCGCAAGCCGCCCAAGAGGCCAGCCTTCCCCTCACCCTTGCGGTGCCAGAAAGACCGGTACAGCTTCTCAATGGGTGACTTAGTCTTCTTCACGTGTGCCCACTTGCACGCTTGCTGGACTGCACGTGTTGCGGAGAGGACAGGCAGGCGGCACTGGGTACGGCTTAGATGGACGCACAGCCAATCCAGCTGCCGACTATGTTCAATTCAGCCGCCTTGCTGGCATGTGATGTGCTCGCATCATGTGCCTTGCACATGACTCGGCTGCTCACCAACCGCTGGTTGGCAACCGATCGTTGTTGCACACCGACCCACCTTCGCTCTCAGACAGAACCACCTCCTCTGGCGCCTGCATGGCAAACAGCTGCGGCTCGCTGCTTGCGTCATCATCTGTGGAAGCCGCCTCACTCGCGGCGCTGCTGAGCTCCGGGCTGCCTGGCCGCGGTGTGGTGCGGTTCAGACGAAACTGCAAGGGCCATAGGAGCAGGGGCTGTCTATCAGGGTGGCAAAGAGCGTGGCAGGGCACGTTACGCCGCCCGCAGACGGGGGTCAAACCCGGACAAGATTCAGGCCCCTTGCTGCCTCAGCGGCATCAGCGGCAGTGTGCACGTCTCGCTTGACAGCTGCAAATGGAGCTGGCTAGATCATGCCATCCAGCTTCCGACCTCAAGCAGCCCCATGCTGCGTGATGCACCACACCATACATACCTGCTGGTCAGAGGACCGCCGCAGCACCACGCGCTTGAACCAGCCAAACCGCTCGTGCTCAAAGTCACTCGTCTCCATCTCCAGCGCAGAGCGCTGCGAGGTGAATCAATGTTGAGAGGCAAACTGTCGCCAAGCTGATGTGGATGGGGGAGTCCGATCGGCCAGAGGATTCTGCGGCTGAGCAGGGCAGCTGTGCCATGGCTGATGCCGCCAGCGGCAGAACACAAAAACATGCCACTCAAGCTGCGGTCGTGCCAGAAATGATGCATGGTACATCGCTGGGCGCAGCCGCCCCACGGACCTTGCTCTTGCCCTCAAACACAATCCGCCGCCCGTGCGCAAACATTTGCTGGACGCGAGCCACGTTCTCCTGCGGCAAGGCGGGCAGGCGTGCTTGCAAGCTGATTGGCAGTAGGCGGAGCAGCAGCGGCACGGCCACCTGCATGCACACACACGCGTGCAGCATTGCGACACCAGTCGCAAGTGCGACACTCACTGCAGCACGTCCCTCCCGCAGCCATCACCGCATGCAGGCACCGCACTAGCGTATGCTTATGGGGCGGCCACCGCACCTGCGCCTCCCGCCCGCCCGCCGCCTCTGCCAGCTTGGCAGACATCTTGCTGATGCCAAAGTCGATGATCTTGAACTGAAAAAAAAAACAAGCGCAGTTGGCCCGATTAGGGGGGGCGTGCACCTACCAACAAGCACCGCTTGCAGCGATAAAAAATGCAGAGCGACGAGACCCAGGTGCTGCCCTGGCGTTGCACAGTGAAGCACACTGCTGCACAAGTGGACGTTATGTCCACATGCAAGCCCAGAAGCCCTCCGGTAGAGATTCCACAGACAAGCTGCGCACTGCGCACCTCCACCTCAGGCCCCAGCGGCAGGCGGCTGCCGTTGGCGTTGCAGGTGTAGCCGGGTATGTGCGGCACATGCTCTGCTGCTGCCGCGCCACCAGGAATCTGCTCCCACGTCCTGCAATGAGTAAGGGTGGAAGATGCAAAGCCGATCAGTCTCGCGTGCCTAGAACCAGAAGCTCAGAACCAGAGCGGCCTGCCCTGCTCAGCAGTTCGGAGCAGAGCGCAGCCCTTGCCAGCTGGCACACTGGCGGGAGGCACGGCCCTTTGACACCCACCGAGGGTAGTGCTCCATCACGTTGCGCATGCCTGCAATAGCACAGCGACGGATTGGCAAAGTGAAATGCTGATCAGCAGCACATGGTGTGTCGTCACTGATGGCCCGGGCCGGCGTGCGCAAGATGCACTCTTGCTCCATCTCCGCTCAAACAACATGCTACCCTTGCAAAGCATGCACAGCACACAGCAGCACAGCACAGCGCAGCAGCGCACCCAGGTCTGCGTGGTTGAAGCCCAGCTTGCGTTGCGCGCGATCCAGCGCGGAAAACACCTGCGGGCGGGGCAAGGGAGGGAAGCACTTGCAAGGCACATGCACACAGGCTCGTGGAGCACCGCTTTCCGAGGGATGCTCCTCGCTCACCAAACCGCAATACCAGGCCGATTGGAGGCAAGGTTTATCGCAGGCTGTTACAGCAAGCCACACCTGGAACAGCATCTCCTTCACGTCTGCAAGGAAAGAGCAGAGGCCAGGGCAGCAATCGGTGGGCCGGGCAGCGCACGGCCGCGGCGGAACGATCGCTGCTCGGAAAGCCTGCGCTGCAATGCAGTGGGATGCCGCAGCGACAGCTGGCCGGAACTTGCAACGCCCCAACGCAGGCTAGCAGCAGCAGCACAGCCTACAGTGAACGTTGTGGAACTCTGGCATGTCCAGCCGCTTGTAGATTTCCCAGCCTGAAAGCATAAAAAACAGCCCAGCAAGGCAGCGTGTCAATGGGGTGCATGGCAGCCAGCGTGAGCTTCTGAAACGACAGCACACACACATTGTTTTTGCGGCAGCAGTGCCGTGAGGAGCTGTGCAGGCCTGGCAAGCACGGCTGGCACGCCCCAGCCTCACCTCGCAGCTCGCCCAGGACCTGCAAAGCGGGCGGACAGGCGGCTTCTGGTCACAGAATGGAGGACGATACTCAACAGCTGCCCCACGGTCCCCTAAACTGCAGACCCCAACAGCATGCCTCACAGGCTGAAGCTGCAGGTGCCATTACTCGGTTCGGCGTGCACCAACACACGCCTGTACGCACCATGCCCGCAAAGCGCATGCGGCCCTTGCGCGGGTCCACTCCGCTCTCAGACTTGCGCAGCACAACGTCATTCACCGTCATGAATCCGGGCAGCGAGCCGTCGGGCTGCTGCAGCATGGTGCGCAGCTGCGTGCCGATCTTCCACTGTGCCAAGCCAGGAATGGAAGGAAACATGTTGATAACCGAGTTGCTGACTGGGGGCGGGCGTCCATTCGAGGGGAACAGACCCACACGTGCATGCACAATGTCGTCACCCCTTGCTGGCAGCCACCCACCTCTTTGTCCATGCCGACCCACACCTGCGCGCATGGCAGGAGGTAGCAGGGACTTGCGTCAGCGACAAGCAGCAGCATCACATGCAGCGCGTCACATGCGCAGCATCGCCTGCAGCAGCAGCGCATCAATGCTTCCCTGCTCAGCGCAAGCACAGGCCAACTTCATCTCCCGGCATCTTCCAGTTTTGCTTCTCACTTGGTTGTTGTTCAGCATCTGGCTGCCGATGTCGCCTCGGTTGACCTTCAACACGTTGCCCAGCGGCCGCCCATCCTGGGTCTGCAGCTGGTAAACACGCGCCTGCGACAGGCGACGGCAGGGGCATGCATTGCAGGAGAGGCTCGCACAAGCACGGCAGGCGTGCCATCCAACAGGCCGCCAATAGCTAGCACATGCAGAGGCATCCGCCTGTCGTGTGGCACCGCTCCACCCACCTGCATGCCAGCACCCAGGAACTTGCCGACCACCACTCCGTCCATCAGCTCAGAGCCCTCCTGCAGTAACCGTGCAGTGGCATGGACAGCACAGCTCAGTGGAGCAAGCGCGGATCAGCACTGCTGAGAGGCGAGGCGCTCCACAGGATGCACGTCGAAGCCTCTCCAGAGCCTGTGTTGTACCTGAATCGTGTACTTCCATGGCAGGACTATTGCGCCAATAGTGCTGCTGTCATCCTTGCTGAGGTGGTCGGCCAGCGAGGTGCCGCGCACTGCAGGAGACGGGCCGCAAAGGACAGCTGGCGGCACAAACGGCGGTGGCGGCGGCGGCGGCGGCGGCCAGCAAGCTGGCGCCAGCGGCAACAGGCCTCGTCTCGACATGCATCACCTCAAAGCGCTAGCAGCGTGCCCTGGGGCCCGCTCCTACCTAAACTCAGTACCCTCTTGTCCTCTTTAGGGCCCTCCGCCATGCCGCCTGCTGTTTGATGGCGTTGTATTACCCCGTAGATGCTCTGTGAAACGGCGGAGCGACAGCAGGCCGCGCCACGAGCAGCCGCTTTGGGCGCTCACGTAGGGGTTCAGGGCAGCCACACGAGATGGTCTAAGCGTCGCGGCGCTTGCCCACCAAGCTTGTGTGAGCATCATGAAAGAAACGCCAACTCTGATCACTGGCCAACAGCGTCGCCGCCGGCAGCTGCGCCCGACTTCACAGAATCCACACGTTTGCTTGTGACCAAGCCTCAATTGACATGAACGATGCACAGATGATCACGGCTTCACAATGGGTGTTCGGCCTGGGTGTGATCAGGCTCATCCGCAGCTGCTGCTGGTTCCCGGCTCACGCCCGGTGGTGCAATAATTACAGGCCGCCTGACGGCGTCAGGAAATGATTGACGGTAAGGGCATGAAAGGGGATGTTGGTACAGGGCCGCCAATGGGCGCCCGAAAAAGCAAATGCAGTGCGTGCAGCTGGAAAATATGCCAAAATGAATCTGCGAAATGCAGCTGAAAGAACTCCGATTAAATCGCTCAGGGGAGCGTGATGTGCCACCAGGCACCGCCAGGCCTGCACCCGCTCAGCGGCAGCCTAGGAAGCGCTGCAGCACGGCCAGCAGCTCGACCGGCCGCTCGATGTGGGGCGCATGGCCGCAGCTGGGCAGCAGGGCAACCTCCACACTGGCACAGCCGCCCAAGAACGCATCCGCGCCGCTGTCGCCGCCGGCGGGTGCCAGCTGCGCTGCATGCCAGTCGCCTTCCTCATCCTCGTCTGTGCTGCCTGCCGCGCAGCCGGCAGCTGCCAGGCGCGCAGCCAGCTTCTCGGCAATGCCCACAAACTTGCTGTCTGCTTGGCCCGCCACCAGTAGCAGGGGCGGCAGGCTGCCTGCCGCTGCTGCCACCTCAAGCTCATGCCACATGCTGGGGGCCCGGCCAGGAGATGCAGCAGCCAGCACCGCCGCCAGCTGCGCCGCGTCGCCCGCCGCCTGCCGCTGCTGCAGCATTGCCGCAAACCTGCACAGATGGGGCAGCCAGGGGTGGTGGCAGGCCGGCTTTGAGTGGGACAAAAAAACACATACCAAGCTGCTGGAAGAAACAGTCTGCCCAGAGGCATGCACACTTCTCCTCAGAGCAGCTGGCACACACCTGGGGCTGGAGCGCAGCGGCGCCCACATGGGCTGCTGGTACCAGTGCTCCAAAAAGGCGGGCAGGCCACCAATGCGCAGCGCGGCCGCCAGGCTGTCGTCCCGAGCAGCACGCTCTGCGCGGGCTGCTGCATCCGGCAGGCCGGGAGTGCCTGCCGGGGTGGGGTGGGAGGGGGTGTAGCGCAGGACGCTGCTGGGTGAAGCAGAGCAGAAATAAAACACGGCTGGAGTGTTGGTCGCCGGGCGCAGCAGCATACCACCAAGCACAATTACATTCTCAATCCCCCAACCTGCCCACCTGAAATGCTGGACACCCCAGACAACAGCTGGGGCCAGCGGGCAGCCAGCAGCAGCGCCAGGCGGGCGCCAAGCGAATAGCCCACCAGCTGGCAGCCCTCCAGCCCTTCCTGTTCCACCAGTGCCGCCACTGCTGCTGCGGCCGACTCGAGGCTGTACGCATCCTGGCTGCTGCTGCCATTGCTGCCAATGCTGATGCTGTTGCGGCCGATTGCAGCGACTGAGGTGCCGCCGTGGCCGGGCAGATCGAGCGCCACGCAGCGGCGCTGCAGCCCTAGGGACTGCATGAGTGGCCGCCAGTCATCGGCAGCACCCATGAAGCCATGGAGCAGCAGCACTGGCGGCTGCTCGGCCGCTCTGTCGCTGCCGTTGCTGCTGCCGTTGCTGCTTGCCGTGCTGCCTGGCAAGGCCTCCAGCAAGCTAAAGTCATACCGAGCGCTGCCCGTCTGCACGCTGCAGCTTCGGCGCTGCAGCTGTGGCATGTGGCGCTGCCCTGCTGTGGCCGCATGCTGGTCCAGCGCCAATGCCAGCGATACAGCGCTGCTGGCGACTGCCTGTGCTGCATCCATGCCAACAGCCATGCCGCTGCTGGATTGCTCCGGCTGCAACAACTGAGCAGAGGTGTTCGCCGGCAGCAGATCCTCTGCAAACCAGCTCAGGGTGGCCAGGCCATGCTGCGCGGGCTGCACACCTGGTGCCACCTCCAGCGCAGCCGCCAGCTGTGCCAGCTGCGACAGGCCGAGGCCGGACTCGAAAGCGGAGCTGACCACAGCATGCATGCCGCGCTGCGCTGCCCAGGCCGCCAGCAGTGCCGTGCGCTCAAAGCCTCCCAGCACAGCGGGCTTCAGCACCAGCGCAACGACACCTTCGCACAGCGCCTCAGCGTCTGGCGCGCTCGGTCCCACCAGCCCTGCACGATAGCGAATGAGCAGCACAGGGCACGTGTCGGTCGGAGCGGCAGTGGATTGATGGTTGCAATCACAATGCATGGCAGGCACACACGTGCGTGGCGCAGGGTACGTGCCATGCAGCCATCTCTGCCCGCTCTGCACGCTTGCCGTCCTCTTCCTGACCTCCCTCCCAGCTACCATCTCTCACCCGCGTCCACGCTCTCATCAAGCGCCACCGCCATGCCGGTGCGGCGGTGGAACTCTGGCAGGTCTGAGGGCGAGGCCACGGGCTCCTCGATGTACTGCAGCTGAGCAGCGGCAGCCGCCTTGCCAAACTGAGGAGGTGGGAGCGGGGGAGCAGGCTCGGTGAGGAGCTGATCGGAGCCGCAAGACATTGTGAATACACAGTGGGAATATGATATACAGTGGGAACGTTTCTGCAGCCCAGCCAATGCAGCGGGCAGGCTCTCCCACACTGTCCATGCGCCCACCTGCACCGCCTGCTCCAGAGTCCAGCGCCGGTTGGCATCTGCACGAAGCACCACCTCTGGGCCGACAGCCTGGCGGATGGCCAGCACAGCTGCCGCATCTGCCAAGGGATCTACCCGCCGCCCAACCTTGATCTTCAGGGCAGCATACGGCTGCTGCTGCAGCAGTGCTGCCGCCTCTGCCGCTGCCTCCTCTGGCGTGCCTTGGCAGTCGAGCAGCCCATTGACGCCCACTGCCGGCGGCAGGGCAGCGGTGGGACCGGCCAGCAGCTGCGCCAGCGGCAGGCTCTGGTGCTGCAGGGGAGCAGGGTGGCAATGAGTGGCTTCAGGCAGCTGGCTGGAACAGTCCAGCGCCACGAGGCAGCCCACGCAAAAGCCGCCCCAGCAGGCAAATCAACAAGATGACCACCACCCACCCTCTTCAGTCTTGCCTGCGCAATGGCGGACAGCAGAGCCGCCTCCAAGCCGCAGCGCACAGAGGGCAGCAGCGAGTCTGGTTCCACTCCCAGCCGCTGCTGCAGCCAAGCTCCCAGGCGGCCGCCTAGCAGTGCTGCTGTGAGGGGCACCGCCACTGCTGCACTGCTGGGGACTGCTGCTGCGGAGGCGGCTGCACTGCCATTGCTGCTGCTGAAAGCTGCAGCGTCGGAGCCGCCGGCAGAGAGCAGCTGGCAGAGCAGGGCCAGCTGAGCCTCTGCTTCCTCCAAAGTCTCTGTGTGCAGACCCGGCAGGGGCGCAACCTCGCCCACACCATGCGCCAAGGTACTGCCGCCAGGGCCGACCAGCGACAAGCGCAGCAGGAAGCCGCGTCGCCTCTGCTCCTCGCCGTCCGCTGCCGTCGTCAACGGCTTGGCCAGCGGCAGGCTGAAGGCCTGGTAGCTGGCTGAGTGCACAGCCAGCTCAAAGGGTGCCGCAGCAGCTGTCAAGCCGGCGCTCTGGCTTGCTGCTGCTGCCGCCGCCACATGATGCGCTGTGCCTGCTGCGCCTGCTGGCGGGCTGTCGACAAGGGCCAGCGCACGGCTCACGGCCTGCTTCACAGCATCCTGCACCTCGCGGTGCCGCTGCACGTTGGTGTGCCGGCTCGTCACCACCTCAATCACTGCAGCCACGGGGGAAGGAGTGGCCGCACACCACACTGTTCAACACCCAGGATGTTTCCATGCAGCCAGCGTGTGAGGGGTGTACAAGCGCTTGCAAACAACGCCAGCTGCACTGCAAGCTGCAGACCAAAGCCATACAGCTGAAGCAACAACACCAGGCACCCACCCGAGTGCCTGTTGCAGCCCCAGGCAGAGCGCAGTGCTGCTCCCAGGTCCTCGACTGCAGTGACGCGCTGGTGCGGGATGCCGTGTGCGCGACACATGCCTGCTCAAACGCACATTGAATGGGCAAAGAGACACAGTCAACAAACGCGCGTAGTGGTCAGCTCAGTAGAGAGGCACATGCTGCAGCCCCAGGCGACGGCCACATGAGGCGTGCAGCCTGCTGAAGCATCCACGCAGTTGCATCACAGGCCAGATAGCCGTTTGTGTGGCCCACCTTCCAGGTCCACGTGCTGAGGGGTGGCCCACAGCGGCGTGAACACGTCCTCAGGGAGAGCCTGCAAAGCAGGAAGAAGGGGCCTGAGTCAGAGGCAGCCATTGCGAAAAGGCCTAGCCAAGGTATGCAGCAGCCAAATTTGGGCAGCCGCCCGCCCGCCCCTGTATGCAGGTGAGTGCATGCAATGGGCTGCTGCTGCTGCCGCTGCTGCCGCCGCTGCCGCCGCTGCCGCCGCTGCCGCCGCTGCCGCCGCTGCCGCCG